>Ga0067045_1002582_pt1 | contig 111795 bp, 90 predicted proteins | sample TerdegcTABiofilm_FD_59184 | JGI IMG/M metagenome (GOLD analysis project Ga0067045, IMG submission 59184) | Combined Assembly of (Gp0054472, Gp0054536) Wastewater bioreactor microbial communities from Singapore -Terephthalate degrading...
CCAGAGCCCCTGCCAGCGGGTGGCCTGCGCCCTGGCCTGCACCCGCCCCTGCTTGAACATGGGCTGGCCCGAGAGGGGATCCACCACGGCGGCGATGAGGCGGTTGACCGCCCCCTGGCTGCACTGACTGTCGGTCCAGTGCATGGGCAGGAAGGCCTCCCCCTCCCTGAGTCCCTCGTCCAGCCCCACCAGCAGCAGGGCCTCCCCGAGCTCGTTGTAGAGGCGCACCAGATCCCCCTCCCTGACGCCGAGCGCCAGCAGGCTGGCGGCCCCCACCCGCACCCTGGGCCAGGGCTCGGCCTCCTGCAACCTGGGCACGTGACCGGTGCGGGTCATGGTGTGCCACTGATCCCGCAGCCGCCCGCTGTTGAGGAGCAGGGAGAGATCCTCCCCCCGGGGGGCGGCCTTCGGCTGGGGGGGGAAGTGCTGGGCCAGGGGCAGCAGGCGGGCCCGGCCATCCGGGGTGGCGAAGCGCCCGTCCTCGAACAATCGGGCCCTCCCCTTTGGCCAGTCGCCGTTGACGGGCCAGCTCAGGGGGGCGAGCGCCTCGAACTCGGCGCGGCTAAGATCCGCCAGCCCCGAGATGTCGAACTGGCGGGCCCCTTCGTTCTCGAAGCCGGAGAGGGCGGCGTGTTCACAGAAGATCTCGTGCTCGTGCTCATAGGCGAACCCCTCGCCAAAGCCGAGCCGGCGGGCGAGCTGGGTCAGGGCCCACCAGTCGGGCCTGGCTTCCCCCGGCAGGGGCAGGAAGGCGCGCTGGCGGCTGATGGTGCGCTCGGAGTTGGTGACTGTACCGCTCTTCTCCCCCCAGGCGGCGGCGGGCAGCAGCAGGTGGGCGAGGCGCGCCGTGTCGGTATTGGCCGTCACCTCGGAGACCACCAGCAGCTCGCAGCGGCTCAGGGCTTCGCGCACCCGGTTGCCGTCCGGCAGGGAGACGGCCGGGTTGGTGCCGAGCACCCAGAGGGCGCGGATCTCTCCCCGGTGCACCGCCTCGAACAAGGCCACCGCCTTGTGCCCAGGCCCGCGCACTATGGTCGGGCTTCCCCAGAAGCGCTGCACCCTATCGCACTCCTCCTCGCCAAAGCCCATGTGGGCGGCGAGCTGGGTCGCAAGTCCCCCCACCTCGCGCCCCCCCATGGCGTTGGGTTGCCCCGTCATGGAGAAGGGAGCCGCCCCCGGCTTGCCGATGCGGCCGCACAGCAGGTGGGCGTTGATGATGGCGTTGGCCTTGTCCACCCCCTGGTTGGACTGGTTTATTCCCTGGCAGAACAGGGTGACTGTCCTGGGGGTGCGGGCAAACAACTGGTAGAAGCCGAGCAGATCGCTGCGGGAGAGGCCGCAGCTGCGGGCCACCTCGTCCAGCTGCCAGGCGGGGTCGTCCAGCGCCGCCGCCAGCGCCTCGAAGCCGCTCACATGCTGCGCCACATAGGCCTTGTCCCAGCCGTCGCTGTCGAGCAGATAACGGCACAGGCCGTTCCACAGCGCCACGTCGCTGCCGGGCTTGAGGGCCAGATGCAGATCCCCCTGCTCCGCCGTCATGGTGCGGCGGGGATCCAGCACCACCAGCCTGAGCTCGGGGCGGCGCGCCCGCGCCTGCTGCAGGCGGCGAAACACCACTGGGTGGGTCCAGGCGGTATTGGCACCGGTCAGCACCACCAGATCCGCCAGCTCCAGATCCTCGTAGCAGGCGGGCACCAGATCCTCCCCGAAGGCCCGCTGGTGGGCCACCACAGCCGACGACATGCAGAGCCGGGAGTTGGTGTCCACGTTGGCGCTACCCAGATACCCCTTCATCAGCTTGTTGGCGACGTAGTAATCCTCTGTGGTGAGCTGGCCAGACAGGTAGATGCCGATGGCTTGCGGCCCGGACTGGGCCATGATGGCTGCAAGGCGATCCGCCAGGGTGTCCAGGGCCTCTTCCCAGCCGATGCGCTGCCCCATCCAGCGCGGATAGAGCAGGCGGTCGGGGAAGGCCAGGCTCTCCAGCAGGCTGGCCCCCTTGACGCACAGGGCGCCGCCATTGGCCGGATGCTCTTCATCCCCCTGCAGCTGCCAGCTCTCCCCCTCCCGGCTGAGCCGGATGCCACACCCCACTCCACAATAGGCACAGGTGGTCTTCATTCCCTCGCTCCTTGTCGCCGGCAGCCCGGGGCCGCCTCCTTGTCCTGTTCGATGACGGGCCCATAAAAAAGCGTCCGCCCCCCTGCGGGGACGGACGCCTTTGTCCGGATGAGCCTCAGTCATCTTGTATGGGGAAGTGACTGCAAAGCCCGCGCCAGGATGCAAGGTGCGTCGCCATTGGGCGCCAGGGCGCAGGGCTGCGCCAGGGTGGTGCAACTGCTCCCTTGTTGGGCCCGCCGGGCGGGAGTCGGTACCACAGGCTGGGCAAGGGGCCCACCGGGGGTATAATGCGCCGCCACAGAGGAGAACGAGATGAAAGAGTCAGGTTACGGCGCCGCACAACGGGTCGATGCGGCCCCCGAGTATTGCGCCATCGGGCTGGTCAACCCCAAGTCACCGGAGAACGTGGGGGCCGTGATGCGGGCCGCCGGCTGCTACGGGGCAGAAGAGGTCTACTACACGGGTCAACGCTTCGAGCTGGCGCGGCGTTTTGCCACCGACACCAAGCAGATGGTGGAGAAGATCCCCCTGCTCGGGGTCGAGGATCTGCTGGCCTTCGTCCCCGAAGGCTGCACCCCTGTGCTGGTGGATCTCATCGAGGGAGCCACCTCGCTGCCGGACTACGAGCACCCCGAGCGGGCCTTCTACATCTTCGGCCCTGAGGATGGCACCCTGGAGCCCGCCCGTTTCGCGGCGGTGAAGGAGGTTGTCTATGTGCCGACTCAGGGTTGCATGAACCTGGCCGCCTCGGTCAACGTGATCCTCTACGATCGGCTGGCCAAGAAGCTAAGGGCTGAAGGCTGACGGTGAGCCTGGTGGCCGGACAGCAGGCCGCCTCAATCCTGTGATGACGCCTCCCTGCGCACCCTCGCCTCCTGCTCCCTGATAAAGTCCAGGTAGTCGTCGTAGAGCCGGTTTTCCCGATAGATCCGTGCCAGAGTCCCCTCCCTTATCAGGGTGCGCATGCCAGGATCCCAGAGCCCGTGCAGTTGCCTGCCCTTCTCGGTATCGGCGAAGATGGGGTAGGTCGGGATCCAGCGCAGGAACACCTGCGCCAGCTCGGGCGGGAGGGCATCCTTGGGGTAGAGGGCGCCGTCGGTCAGGTAGTAGCGGTAGCGCCCCTTGAGCAGCAATTGCAGCGCCATCTTATGGCTGTCTATCTCGTACCAGCGCATCGGCAGCGGAATGAACTTGTCGAAGGCCCAGCCCCGCAGCCAGAGCACCTCCTGCTCCTTCAGGCTGTGCTCGCCGGCCCAATGTGGCAACCAGTGCTTTTGCATCACCACGCTCACGTAATCCGCCGAGTCGGGGTAATCGGGCTGATGGGCGCCCTTCACCTCTCCCCGATAGACCCCCATCGCCATGTCCCCCGCCTTCTGCGACACCACCGCCAGCGCCCGCTTGTAAGGCACCAGGTGCGGGCGCACCACATAGCCCTCGGGCTCATAGATGGCGCGCACTATGTCCAGATAGACACCTTCGCCATCCTTCTGGCAGAAGCCGGGCCAGTCATCGCAATAGACATCCAGGGTATCGGCCCGCACGGGCCCGATGAGCAGCAGGCAGCAGAACAGAAAAAAACGAACCATGGGTTTCCTCGGTGGTATGACCGTCGGCAGGCACTCACCGCCAGACGGCCCGTTCAGGCATACTGATAGCATAGAAAGCCAGCCTGCCCTGTTACATTTTTCCCGATTTTGCGAGCGGGTCGAGGGTTATTGCCCCCTCGATCGGTATCATGGATCATAAGATTCATTAGTGACCCAACTGAGGGGAACCTTCTCATGCCAACCATCAAATCCCTGCTCTGTCCCGTCGATTTTTCCGAGATGTCCAAGGCCGTGCTCGACTACGCCGTCTTCATGGCCCAGAGCCATCAGGCCGAGCTCAAGCTGGTCCACGTGGTGGATCAGCTGCACGGTTTCGACAGCTATAAGATCCTGCACATGACCGCCATCGAGATCACCCATGAGATGGAGCGTCAGGCCAAGAGCCAGCTCAAGGAGCTGGTCGCCAGCCTGCCCATCCCGGCCAAGTTCGAGGTGCGCTTCGGCCGCGCCGCCGACGAGATAGTGATCCAGGCGAAGGAAGACAAGGTGGATCTGCTGGTCATGGGCAGCCACGGTCGCTCCGGCATCAGCCACCTGCTGGTGGGCAGCGTGGCGGAATCCGTGGTACGCCACGCCCCCTGCCCCGTGCTGGTGGTGCGCAAGTAACCCCAACCCCCGACCGGAAGGCCAGCATATGCTGGCCTTTTTGCTCTCTATGCCCCCTCAACCATGGGCATAGATGACGCTGCCCCCCTTGATGGTGTCTATGATGGCCCTGGACTGCTCTCGCGGCAGGGCCGGGCAACCCCAGCTGCGGCCCAGCTTGTCATATTTTTGCAAATGCCTTGGGCTCGCATAGTCAGCCCCGTGCACGACGATGGCGCGCTTGCGGGCATTGCTGTTCTTGCCGGGACTGAGGCCGTCCAGGCGCAGTGAGTAGCCGTGCTTGCCCTGATAGGTCTCGGCGGTGCGATAGACCCCGAGGGAGCTCTGGCGGGAGTTGAGCTGGTTGGAGAACTGGCGCGCGGCCAGCTCCCCCGAATTGCGACCGTGGCTGACCCAGGTGTGGTAGAGCAGCTTGTGACGCTTCACGTCGATGACGAAGAGGCGGCGCATGGTCGAGGGTTTGCTGTAGTCGATGATGGTGAGTATGGGTTTGCGCTTGTGGCGCACATCTTGATAGCCCTGTAGGGCCTTGCGGAATACCTGCTTGTCCAGCTTGCCCGCCAGACCCAGCTGGCGATAGAGATCCTGATCCCAGCTGGCGTGGCCCTGGCTGCTGAAGCAGAGCGCCCCCAGCAGCAGCGGCAACCCCAGCCAGAGGCTGGCGAGCCGCGACATCCAATACTGTCGCTTCATCCTTGAAGTCGCTCCCCTTCCTGAACTGGCGCTCTGAATGACGCCATGTCTCGCTGGATAGTTATATGCAAGCCACTGATAGTGCGCAATAAAAAACCACAAAAATGCCGACCCGAGTCGGCATTGACGGCAAGATGTTGACGACCTTGCTCAGGCACGGATCAGGTAGTCCGCCTGACCGACCCACTTGTAGCTGGTCAGCTCGGTCAGCCCCATGGGGCCCCGGGCGTGCAGCATCTGGGTAGAGACAGCGACTTCCGCCCCCAGGCCAAACTGGCCGCCGTCGGTGAAGCGGGTGGAGGCGTTGACGTAGACAGCCGCAGAGCCGGCGCCGTTGACGAAGCGCTCCGCATTGGCCAGATCGTTGGTCAGGATGGCATCTGAGTGGCCGGCATTGTGCTCGCGCATATGGGCCAGCGCCTCGTTGACGTCAGCCACCAGCTTGACCCCCAGGGTCAGCCCCAGCCATTCGGTGTCGAAATCTTCCGCTCCCGCCTCGCACAGGTTGTCGGCCCCTGCCAGCAGTGGCATGGCGTTGGCGGCGCCCACCAGGGTCACCTTGCGCTCGTTCATCAGGGAGACCAGCTGCGGCAGGAAACGGGCGGCGATCTGCTCGTGGACCAGCAAGGTATCGAGGGCGTTGCAGGCGGAGGGGCGCTGCACCTTGGCGTTGTCGATGACCGCCAGGGAGCGTTCCAGATCGGCGCTCTCGTCCACGAAGATGTGGCTGATGCCAAAGCCGCCGATGATGACGGGGATGGAGCTGTTCTCCTTGCACATCTTGTGCAGCCCGGCACCGCCGCGGGGGATGATCATGTCCACATAGCGATCGAGGCGCAGCAGCTCGCCCACCAGTGCCCGGTCCGGATTGTCGATGTACTGCACCGCATCCCCAGGCAAGCCCGAGGCTGCCAGCGCGCTCTGGATCACCCGTACCAACTCCAGATTGGAGTGGAAGGTCTCGCGGCCACCGCGCAAGATGCTGGCGTTGCCGGTCTTGAGGCAGAGGCTGGCGATGTCGATGGTGACGTTGGGGCGCGCCTCGTAGATGACGCCTATGACCCCGATGGGCACCCGGCGGCGGGAGAGGCGCAGGCCATTCTCCAGCACCCGGCTGTCGATTTCGGCGCCGACCGGATCATCCAGGGAGATCACCTTGCGCACGTCCGCCACTATGCCGGCGAGACGGGCGGGGTTGAGCAGCAGACGATCCAGCATGGCTTCCGACAGGCCGGCGTCGCGGCCTGCCGCTATATCCTTCTCGTTGGCAGCCAGGATCTGCGCACTGTGCGCCTCCAGTTCATCGGCGATGGCGGCCAGCGCGCGGTTTTTCTGCGCCGTGCTGATGGTCGCCAGCTGATAGGCGGCCTCGCGGGCCGCCTGCCCCATTTTCTCCAGACTCATAACGTCATCCTTTTTCTCTTTCATTGGTGCCGCTCATAGCAGCACCATATCGTCTCTGTGGATGGCCCATGATCCCGTAGCCATGGCCGCAGTCTCTATCGAGCCAGCTGCTTTACAGCAGCACCATATCGTCTCTGTGGATGGCAACGGCGCCATAGCCGTAACCCAGCACGGCCTCTATCTGATCCGAGTGTAGGCCCCGCAGCTTCTCAAGCTCCAGATGATCGTAACGGCAGATGCCGCGGGCCAGCTCGCTCCCCTGAGGGCCCAGGATCCGCACCACGTCGCCACGGACGAAGTCTCCCTTGACCGCGACTATGCCCTTGGGCAGCAGGCTGGAGCCCTTCTCCTGCATGGCGGCCACGGCCCCCTGATCCACCTGGACTTCCCCATGGGGGGGCGGCCCTGCCAGGATCCAGCTCTTGCGCCCTTCCAGCGGCGAGGCCAGGGCCGGGAACAGGGTCCCCACCCGCTCGCCGGCGGCGAGGCGACCTATCACTTCCGGGATCTGGCCAGTGGCGATCACCACGTTGACCCCGGCGCGGCGTGCCACGTCGGCGGCCTGCAGCTTGGTGGCCATGCCGCCGGTCCCGAGACCGCTGACGCTGTCACCGGCGAGGGAGCGCAGGGTGTCGTCTATGGTCTGCACCTCTTCGATGAGCTGGGCATCCGGGTTGGTGCGGGGATCCGCGGTAAAGAGCCCCTTCTGATCGGTGAGCAGGATCAGCAGATCCGCATCGGCCAGGATGGCGGCCCGGGCGGAGAGGTTGTCGTTGTCCCCCACCTTGATCTCGGCGGTGGCCACGGCGTCGTTCTCGTTGATGACGGGGATGATGCGATGATCGAGCAGGGTTCGCAGGGTGTCGCGGGCATTGAGGTAACGCTCCCTGTCCTCCAGATCGGCGCGGGTCAGCAACATCTGGCCGATGTGCAGCCCGTAGAGGTTGAACAGGTCCTGCCATACCCGGATGAGCTGGGTCTGGCCCACCGCCGCCAGCATCTGCTTGTTGGGCAGGGTCGGCGCCAGCGGAGGGTGCCCCAGGTGCTCACGTCCGGCGGCGATGGCGCCGGAGGTCACCAGAACGACACGGTGTCCGTGTCGATGCAGGGCCGCACATTGCCTGACCAGCTCCACCATGTGGGCACGGTTAAGACGGGCAGATCCCCCGGTGAGCACGCTGGTGCCCAATTTGACGACTATGGTTCTGTTTTCCATGGGAACAAAGGGTTAGAAAAGTAAGGAATCCCTTTATACCCACGGCCCTGTTACCCTGCAAGGCAATTAAGCCTCACAGCTGTCATGGCAAAGAAGGAGGCCCCGCGGATCCATGACCGCAGGGCCCGGGCGGATCAGGCCGCCGTCACGTTCAGCTCGGCGGTGACCTGCTTGGCGGGAGACAAGGTGCACTCCAGCAGGGTCAGCTTGGCGCTGATGAGTTTGTAGAAGTGGTTGAGGGTACGCTCGACCTCGGCCTGATGCTTCTTGGGCAGCGGCTTGTTGATCCACTCCCCGTCCGCATTGTAGAAGCCGACCTGATAGTGATAGCTGAAGCTGTGGTCCTCCTGCTCCAGCACCAGCCACCAGCCCCAGAACTCCCGCTTGTCCGGCGCCGGTTTGGCACTGACGCAGACGGAAAGGCAGTCGAAGCGGTAGCGTCCCTCCTCGCACAGATCCTCGCGCAGATAGGGGCCAATGGCCGCGAATTGCCGCAGCAATCGCTTGTAGGTCACTCTTTCTGACATGCTAACCTCCCTGTTGAACAAGCCATACCATCACATGATGATGTTACATTTTTAGTTCTATATCATGTACATAAGTGTTTTTTTAGCCAATCTACCGTCTCTTTGAGCGCCTCGTCATACACCTCCAGCAGAGGCTGTTTGTCGAACACCACCGCCTTGCCATTGCGGCTGGCGGAGGCCAGGGCCCGGACATCCTGCTCGGGACAAATGAAGTCACGCTTGTGGCCAATGCTCAGGATGGGCACAGAGGTGCGGCTCCCGAGCAACCCCTGGGTCTTGAGGGAGAAGACCTGGCACTTGGTGCGCAGCAGATCCCACTGGGCGGCATCGGCCCCCAGGCGGTTCGCCAGCCCGTCCCGCATCATGCGCGGACAGCGGGCAAACATCTCCTGATTGGTAAACACCTGATTGATGCCGGCCCCGATGCAGACCACAGTCCTGAGCTTGAAGGGCTCGATGAAGGCGAGGCGCGCCGCCACATTGCCGGCGAGGCGGAACCCCACCATGGCGATGCGCTGATGATCAACCCAGGCCACCTCGGAGAGGTGGTTGAGCACCGCCTGGTGCAGGCGACTGGTGTCCTGCACCAGCGGCCAGTGCTCCGCATAGCCGGTTCCCGGCATGTCCAGCGACAGCATGCCGATGCCGTGGGGCTCGAGGCACTTGAAGTAGAAGTTGAGGAAGTCGACCTGGAGGGCGTCTATGCCGCCGCTGACGATGACCAGAGGCACAGGCCTGTCGGTGGTGGGCAGGTGCAGATAGCCTTGAATGGTCTTGCCCCGGAACGGGACCTGCAGCTCCTTGAGGGGCACCTTGAACAATCTGCCTGCCTCGCGGTAGGCCATGTTGCAGAGCAGCTGGGCCTGATCCGCCAGCTCGTCATTCTTGAGGTGGGGGTAGCTCGCGATGGAGTAGTAGCGCACCGCCTTGAGCAGATTCTTCAACGCCCCGGCGCTATCGCCCTGGCTGACCAGCTCGCGCCCGGCATTGAAATAGCGGCCAGCCAGCTGGCTCCACTCATAGACCCAGTTGCCGGGCACATAGCCCTTGATGGTATCCAGATAGCGCTCGTGGCTGCGCTCCCCCTGACCCATGGCGATACGGGCAAGAGTCTGCTCCACTTCCACCGGATCCGCCCCCTGCCAGGCCCAGGTCGGCCGGCGCAGCAGGCGGTACCAATGGGGCGACAGGGCGCCGTCGATGAAGCTCTCGGCCAGGGAGCTGTCCTGCTCATCGACCGGGCTGGAGTTGGATATTTCGGAGGTTTCCAATACCTGTTTGACCCGGGTGAACAGCTTTTCCGTCAGGTTGGTATCGTCGTTTGGTTCCAAGATGGTGACTCTTCTGTCTCAAACAATGGTCCATCTTAACCACTTTTCACCGCGGGCAGCCACATCATAAACGCATAAGGCCCCAAACAGGGGCCCTATGAAACCGTCTTGCCATCAGCGCGAGCGAGCCGCCCCACCAAAGTCAGGGGCAGACGGTGCGCCAAGGCAGGCGGCGATTACTCTTCGTCGCAGATCGGGTTGGCAAACTCCAGCGCCATGTCCCAGGGCTGCTCAATCCAGGTGTCCTGCGGGATGGCGACTTCGAAGTCATCCAGCAATTGCTCACCCATGGGCTTGGCGAAGATGGCGATGAACTTGGCCTTGGGATAGAGCTCGCGGATCGCCTTGGCGGTAGTTCCTGTGTCCACCAGATCTTCCACTACCAGCCAACCTTCACCGTCACCGGCTGTGGTGGCGGCCTTGACGACCACCAGCTCACGCTGGCTGTTGTGGTCATAGCTGGAGATGCAGAGGGTTTCGACGTTGCGAATGCCAAGTTCACGGGCCATCAGGGCAGCAGGCACCAGGCCACCACGGCTGACCGCGATGATCCCTTTCCACTGGCTGACGGGCAGTTGACGACGGGCCAGACGGCGCGCTTCACGTTGCAGGTTATCCCACGATACATAGAACTTTTTTGGCATGCTATCGATCTCAACGAGTTATAAAGGCAATCACTAAGACGTAAGAGTCCCGGCAGACACACGGGATCCGGTAAATTCTGGCCCCCGTCTCCTGAATTTTGCTTGCACTTTTGCGGCCTCAGGGGTGGACCCTCGGCAGCAAAAAGCAGATGCATTGAAAGCAGGACGGGCATGGCTGACGGCCATCTCGATCTAGACCCAGACCTCAGGCCAGCTGTTGGGCCGGTATGATAGCACCCTTTGCAGATAAAATGACTGGCAAACGTATGCGAAAAACAGGAAAAGTCGGCCATCTCCTGCCCGTTTGGCCTCCCCTCGGGGCCCAGTCCTCATCAACAGGGTGCTCATTCGAAGAGCAAACCTCGAATTTCGGGTAAAAAAATAGCAGGGGGAGGATGGAACCCTCACACACCTGCTGCTTTTCTGCTTTCTCTGTCAGCCCGGCTGACTGCCCGTCTTAACGACGACCGGCGTAGGGGTTCGGATAGTTGAAACCCTGGGTATAGAGAGACTGGGCAAACCAATAGGTTGAATTGCTGCCTGACATAATGAACTCCTGATTGCTTAACAAGTTACGTACCTTTAATGCGGGTTCAGATCCTTGAACAGACACTCGGTTCCGTGGAGGCGCACTTGCTTTGCTTCGGTTCCCTGGAGGCATTCATTGTCGTCCTGACAAGTGGTTGACCCACGGCGGCTAATTTACCACCCGGCGGCGAAAAGACAATATTTTTGTGATGTGCGTCACGAATTCCATCTTCTGCTGGTAACCATGGGCAAGGCAGTCATGTTCGCCATTCAGGCTCCCTTTATCAGCACAAGCAGACCGCAATTTGCGCAGATCGCTCACATTTTTGTGTGATTGACTGTATTATCGTTACCCTCTTCTGCGGCCCACTGGGCCCTGTCCATTTCCGTGCTGGTAAGGAGTCCCGACGTGGCACAGCTTAGTTCTCTGTCTCCCAAATTGATTTGGCAATTCTTCGAGCAGATCTGCTCCATTCCCCACCCCTCCAAGCACGAGGCCAAGTTGAGCGCCTGGATAGTGCAGTGGGCCCAGGGGGAAGGCCTGGTGGTCAAGCAAGACGCCGTGGGCAACATCATCATCAAGAAGCCGGCCACCCCGGGCATGGAAAACCGCAAGGCCGTGGTGCTGCAGGCCCACATCGACATGGTGCCCCAGGCCAATGCCGACACCCGGCACGACTTCACTCAGGATCCCATCGATGCCTACATCGACGGTGAATGGGTCACCGCCCGTGGCACCACCCTGGGGGCCGACAACGGCATGGGCATGGCCGGCTGTCTGGCCGTGCTGGCCGACAAAAGCATCAAGCACGGCCCGCTGGAAGTACTGCTGACCACGGACGAAGAGACCGGCATGACAGGCGCCTTCGGCCTGGAAGCGGGTTGGCTGGAGGGCGAGATCCTGCTCAACACCGACTCCGAAGAGGATGGCGAAGTCTACATGGGCTGCGCCGGCGGGGTGGATGCCAATATCCGCTTCCCGCTGGAGCAGGTTGCCGCCACCCAGGGTGAAGGTTTCGAGCTGCAGGTGAAGGGGCTGCGTGGCGGTCACTCCGGGGTAGACATCCACCGCGGTCGTGGCAACGCCAACAAGCTGCTGGTGCGCCTGCTCAAGGCCGCCGAGCCACTGGGGGTGCGTCTGGCCGAGATAAGCGGCGGTACCCTGCGCAACGCCATCCCCCGCGAAGCCCGCGCCACCCTGCTGGTGCCCACCGCCAGCGTCAGCGAGTTCAAGGCCCTGGTTGACCGCTACGCCGGCATCTATCAGAGCGAGCTGGCCGCCACCGAGGCGAACCTGACCGTGCTGCTGAGCGGCCGGGACATGCCCGCCAAGCTGATGAGCGAATCCCTCCAGACCCGCCTGCTGGATGCCCTGATGGCCTGCCCCAACGGCGTCATCCGCATGAGCGATGCCATCCCTGGCGTCACCGAGACCTCCACCAACCTCGGGGTCATCAAGACCCTCGAGGGTGAGGTCTATGTGCAGTGCCTGATCCGCTCCCTCATCGACTCGGGTCGCGAGAGCGTCGAGCAGATGACTAGCTCCCTGTTCAGCCTGGCGGGCGCCAGCTGTGAATTCACCGGCGCCTACCCGGGCTGGGCACCGAACGTGGACTCCCCCGTCATGGCCCTGGTGCGGAGCAGCTACCAGACCCTGTTCGGCGAGATGCCGAACGTCATGGTGATCCACGCCGGTCTCGAGTGCGGTCTGTTCAAGAGCGCCTACCCGGATTGGGACATGGTCTCCTTCGGCCCGACCATACGCGGTGCCCACTCACCGGACGAGCGGGTTCATATCCCGGCGGTCGAGCGCTTCTGGCAACTGCTGGTCCACGTGCTGGAACAGATCCCGGCCAAGTAAGCACGGCCTCCCGAGCCACTCCATGCCCCGCCCAGTGCGGGGCATGTCATTGGGGCTGTGCCCCTTCTTTCTCTGCGTTGCCCCCTTCACTGCCCCTGCCGATCCCCCTTGAAATCGTATCCATAAGCAACCCTGGATTTGAAAACCTTTTCCATGATTTATGGAAATTTACAACACAATAAGTTGATCGAGATCACAAAAGCCTCTAGCATCAAATTGTGACCAAGGTCACAGGAAACAATAATCAACAGAGCGAAGAGGTAAGACTATGTTTGAGAACCTGGCAGTGCTGTTCCACCTGAAAGGTGCATCCAGCAAGAAAGGCACACAAGAGAAAGACACTTATGCGCCTTCGACTCGCAACTACTACTTCCGCTATGGCGCCTGATGTCGCCCGCCCGGAAGTAGAAATTAGTAACGTAATAAAACTACAAAATAACTCAGCAATTCACACCACAGCCACCCCCTCGGGGCGCTGTCCTGCCCGGGCCAGATGTTCCACGGCCAAACCTGAACTCCAACCATGAAGATGGGGCCCACAGGCCCCATTTTTTATTGCTCGTCCCCGACGCCACCCTGCTGTGATACCGGCCCTGGCGAAGCGGACGCCGGCATCAGACCGCCTTTCCCAGCGGCGCCGCCTCCACCGCGGACAAGGGGAAGTGGCAGGCCACCTGATGGGCCTCTGTACCACAGGGCTCCAGACTCGGCGAGGTGCCTCGGCACAGCTCTGTTGCATAGGGGCAGCGCTGATGGAAATGGCAGCCGCTCGGGGGCGAGATGGGTGAGGGAACGTCCCCGGTCAGCAGGATCCGCTGGTTGCGCCTGCGGGGATCCGGCACCGGGATCGCCGAGATGAGCGCCTGGGTATAGGGGTGGCGCGGGCTCAGGTAGAGTTGCTGGGCCTCGGCCAGCTCGACGATCCTTCCCAAGTACATGACCGCAATCCTGTCCGAGATGTGTTTGACCACAGAGAGATCGTGGGCGATGAAGATGATGGCCAGATTCATCTCCCGCTGCAGTGTGAGCAGCAGGTTCACTATCTGGGACTGCACCGAGACGTCCAGCGCCGACACCGCCTCGTCGCACACCAGCAGTTTGGGCTTGAGGGCGATGGCGCGGGCTATGCCGATGCGCTGGCGCTGGCCGCCGGAAAACTCGTGAGGATAGCGATCCACCGCACTCTTGGGCAGGCCCACCTTGTCCAGCAGCTCCAGCACCCAGCCGCGTCGCTGCGCTGTGTTGCCTTTACCGTGGATGATGAAGGGCTCTTCCAGGATCTGGCCCACTGTGTGGCGACCATTGAGGGATTCTGCAGGATCCTGAAAGACTATCTGCATCTCCTGGCGCAGGGATCGCATCTCCCCGGGTGACAACCGGGTGATGTCGCGCCCCTCGAAGCTTATCTGCCCCGCCGTGGGCTCAAACAGCTTGAGCAGGGAGCGACCCAGGGTGGACTTGCCACAGCCGGACTCCCCCACCAGCCCCAGCGTCTCCCCCTGCTTGAGATCGAAGCTGATGCCATCCACCGCATAGACGGTGTAGGGTTTGCGCAAAAATCCGCCACCCATCTTGAAATGCTGCTTCAAGTCTCTTACCGACAACAAGGTGCTCATCGCCGCCGCTCCCGTCCATCCTGGTGAAGAGCCGACATAGCCCCTTCCCGATTGCTGAAGTGTTGCTTCAAGTCTCTTACCGACAACAAGACGCTCATCGCCGCCGCCCCCGTCCATTCAGGTGAAGAGGCGACCTGGCGCCCTCCCTGTTGCTGAAATGCTGCTTCAACTCCCGTACCGACAACAAGACGCTCATATGCTCAACTCCTTCCAGTGGTGGCAGGCCACGGCGTGGCGCTCGCTCAGCTGCTCTGTCACCGGTATGGTGCCCACGCAGATCTCGGTGGCGTGGGGACAACGGTTGGAGAAGCGGCAGCCCGCCGGCATCTCGTGCAGGGCGGGCACCTGGCCCTTGATGGTCTTGAGCAGGCTCTTTGGCACGTCTTCGAGGCGCGGGATCGAGGCCATCAGACCATGAGTATAGGGATGGCGCGGGTGGTCAAACAGCTCGAAGATGTCGGCCCGCTCCACGGCGCGGCCCGCATACATCACCACCACCTCGTCGCACAGCTCCGCCACCACCCCGAGATCGTGGGTGATGAAGATAATGGCCATGCCGGTCTGGGCCTGCAGCGCCTTCATCAGATCCAGGATCTGGGCCTGGATGGTGACATCCAGCGCCGTGGTCGGCTCGTCGCAGATGAGCAAATCCGGCTCGCAGGCGAGCGCCATGGCGATCATCACCCGCTGGCGCATGCCGCCGGAGAGGTTGTGGGGATAGACGGCGAAGCGCTGGGCCGGCTCCGGGATCCCCACCTTCTGCAGCATGGCGATGGCAGCCTCCTTGCGCTGCGCCTGGCTGAAATCGGGCCTGTGCAGGCTGAACACCTCCATCAGCTGAGCCCCGACCGTCTGCACCGGATTGAGCGCCGTCATCGGCTCCTGGAAGATCATGGAGATGCGGTTGCCGCGCACCTTGTACATCTGATCCGGCGGCAGCGACAGCAGCTCCTCCCCCTGAAAGCGGATGGAGCCCGCCACCACCTGACCGTGGGGCCTGGGCAGCAACCCCATGATGGCCAGCGAGGTGACGCTCTTGCCGCAACCTGACTCACCGACGATCCCCAGAGTCTGACCCGGGGCGACCTTGAAGCTGACCCCGTCGAGCACCTTTATCTTGCCGTCGTCGACGCTGAACTCCACCTCGAGATCCCGCACCTCCAGGATGGGGGCCCTGCCCTGACCGTTATCAGCGGTGAACGTCCCCCCATTGTCTCGGACGTCGAGGATGGGGGCCTGTGTCTCTGCCATCGCCTCCCCCTTCTCAATGATGCGCATAGGTCTTGTCGATCAGGGTGATGGGAGAGAGCGACTCACCCGCTTCCTTGGCGTTGCTGGTCTCTTCCTGCACCTTGGGATCGAGCCAGAGCAGGCCGCCACTGCTGTGGGGGTAGCCATCCATGGGCCAGTAGAGCAGATCCGGGGTGTTACGGGTGGCGGGCACCTCCGGCAGCATCACGTGGCGCCAGCTGCTGGCCCGCACGTAGTTGAGCTGCACCCCGGGCACGAAGATGGCGAGGTCATAGATGCGCTGCTGGATCTGGCGGGAGATCTCGGCCCGCTTGGTCATGTCGAACTCGACGTTATAGGCGTCGATCAGGGCGTCCAGCTCCTTGTCGGCCACGTTGAACAGGTTGTTGGTCTGGGGCTTGTTGGCGTTGGCCGAGTGGAACGACTCCCAATATTGCGGATAGAGACCCCCGCCACCCCAGCCGAGCCAGGCCGCCTCGTGTTTCTTCTCCAGCATCACCTTGAAGCCGGTGGCCCCATCCACCAGGTTGAGCTCCAGATCCAGGCCCGCCTTCTTGGCCTCTTCCTTGAGCACGGTCAGCCGCTTGGAGTGCTCCTGGCTGGTGTAGGTGAGGGCCAGGGTCAGCCGCTCCCCCTTGTCGTTTTGCAGGATGCCGTCCGGCCCCGGCTTGTTGTAGCCGCCCTTGGCAAAGTACTCCCGCGCCTTGGTGATGTCATAGGCCCGCTCCGGCAGCTTGATGTCGGTGAATTCGCCAAAGCCCGAGCCGAAGGTGGTGGCCCTGTCATAGTCGCCGTGCAGCACTGTCGCTATCATCTTGTCCAGGTTCATGGCGTGCTGAATGCCCAGGCGCACATTCACGTCCGCCAGCTTGGGGTTGCTGACGTTGAGGTGCACCCCCTGCCCCCCTTGCTTGGTGTCTGTCATCGCCATCACCTTCTGCACATAGCCCTTCTTGTATTCCGGGGTCACGGCTTTTTCATGCCACCAGTTGGGCAGTATCATCTCGAAGGTATCTATCTCTCCCTTGAGGAAGTGGCGAAACGCTATGTTGTGATCCCGGATCACCTGCACCTTGATGCGGTCGATGTTGAATCTGTGCTGGTTATAGCGATCCTGCTGGGCCCACCAATCCTTCTGCTTGCTGAAGGTGATGGACTTGCCCTTCTTCACCTCGCTCATCACATAGGGGCCCGTGGTCGGCACCACAGCCCAGTTGTACTGCTTCACCCAGTTCGGGCCCATCTTGTAGTAGTGCTTCGGCTGGGGCCACAGCTCAGTGGTGTTGAGCAGATCCAGCCTGGCCTTGCGGCTGCCCGCCTTCACCAGGATGGTGTGATCGTCAATCTTCTCCACCGCCACCACCTCCGTGGTGTAGTAGTTGTTGAACCAGGGGCCCTTGATGTCCTTGGAGCGCATCATCTCGTAGCCGAAGGTGTAGTCGTCGGCGGTGACGGGCTTGCCGTCAGACCATTTGGCGCGGGGATCCAGCTTGAAATAGACGGTCTGGCTGTCCGGTGCTATGGCCCAGGCGCTCGCCAGCGAGGGAATGGGATTGCCGGTATTGGGGTGGAAACTGATGAGCCTCAGCTGGTTGTCCAGGATGAAGGAGCGGAACGAACCGTTGGAATCGGGCCCCACGGTGCGAAACGTCAGTGGAAAGCTGTCGATGAAGAGGTTGAGGGTGCCGCCGGGCTGCGCCTTGGGGGAGGCAAACACGGGGTCTGTGTCATTGGTCTCCCACTTGAGATCCGCGGGCAGGCTGGCGGCCCACACCCAGGATCCGTTCACCAGCACGAAGAGAGCACCTATCCATTTGATTTTATTGTTCATGTTTGACTTCCATGTCATGCCCCTGCACCGGGGGCGTCTCAATTAAGGGTTGGATACCCAGGGCCCTGAGGCGGGCCCCGGGTCACTGATAACGGGTAAACTTGCGCGGATCGAACGCCTCGCGGATCGCCTCCCCGATAAAGGAGACCATGATCAGCACCAGGCTCACCGCCGCCACCACAGAGCTGACGATCCAGATCGCATCCAGGTTGTTGATCCCTTGCGAGAGCAGCTCCCCCCAGCTCGGGGTCGGCGGGGCCAGGCCGAAGCCCAGGTAGTCCAGCGCCGTCAGGGTGGAGATGTTGCCCACCACGGCGAAGGGGGCCAGGGTGACTATCATCATCAGGGTGTTGGGCAGTATGTGGTTGAAGATGATCCGTTTGGTGCTCGCCCCTTGGGCCCGCGCCGCCATCACGTAGTCCCGCGCCCGCTCCTTGTAGGTGAGGGTGCGCATGTACCAGGTGATCCCCATCCAGCCGAACAGCACGTTGATCCCCACGAAGAGGCCGAAGTTCGGCTTGGCCAACGACACCAGTATCATGATGACGTAGAGGAAGGGCACCTGGGACCAAATCTCGATAAAGCGCTGCAACACAAGGTCGAAGCGCCCGCCGAGGAAGCCCATCATGCAGCCGATGCTGACCCCGATGACATAGCTCGCCACCAGGGTGATGAAGGCAAAGCCGATGGCGATGCGAAAGCCGTAGACCAGGCGCGCCAGCACGTCGCGACCGCTGGTGTCGGTGCCGAGGAAGTGGCGCTCCGTGAGGCTGGGAGCATAGGGTGGGTAGGCCTCCTCCTTGAAGTCCTGCTCGTAGGGGTTCCAGGGCACCAGGGGCAGCAGCACCCAGTCCCCTTTTCCCGCTTCTGCGAAGCGGGCTTGCAACTGACGGTAGTTGGTCTCGTACTCGTAATCGAGCCCGAACTGCTGGCCCGGGATCACGTCGCCATAGGTGGGAAAGTAGAGCTCTCCCTGATAGCTCACCGCCAACGCCCGGCTGTTGACCAGGAGCTCCGCCAGCAGGGAGATGACCACCAGGGCCGAGAAAATGACAAAGGAGTAGTAACCGCGCTTGATCGACTTGAAGCGCTTGAGTTTTTTCAGCGTTACCGGGTTCAGGTTCATGGTTATTCTCCAAACCGCACGCGGGGGTCAACCAGGGCAACGCAGATATCGGAGACGATATTGCCCACCAGCATCAACATGGAGGTGATGGCCAGTATGCCCATGACGGTGGGGTAATCCCGCTCGACTATGGCCTCGTAGCCGAGCAGACCTATGCCGTCGATGTTGAAGATGGTCTCGATGAGGAAGGAGCCGCCGAAGAAGACGGTGAGCACGGATCCCAGGTGACTGGCGATGGGGATCAGGCTGTTGCGCATGGCGTGGTCGGTCACCGCCTTGCGAAACGGCAGCCCCTTGGCCACGGCGGTGCGCACGTAATCCGCCGACAGGTTCTCCATCAGGCTGTTCTTCATGGTCATGGTGAGGATGGCAAAATCCCCGATGGCGTAGGCGATGAGGGGCAGCAGGGCGTGGGCGAAGAGGGTGCTGATCTGATCCCAGCTGCTCTCCATGGAATCGAACTCGTCCCCCGGGAAGCCCCCCATGGGCAGCCACTCCAGGTGGAAGGCAAACACCGTGATAAGGAAGATCCCCACCACATAGGCGGGTAGCGCATAGGCCATGTAGATGAGCATGGAGCTCAAGGAATCGAAGCGGCTGTTGTGCCTGAGGGCCTTGGCCACCCCGAGCGGGATGGAGACGGCGTAACTCAGCAGGAAGGTCGCCAGCCCGAAGAAGGCCGTCACCGGCAGCCGCTCCTTGATGAGATCCCACACCGGCTCGTAGTAGCGGGTCGACTCCCCGAGATCCAGCACCGCCAGCTTCTGCAGCCACTCCCAATAGGCGATCAGCATTGGCTTGTCGAGACCGTAAAAGGCCTTGAGCTCCTCTATCTGCTCATCGGAGAGCGCCTGCGCCCCCTTGCTGCCGCTGGAGCGACCTGTCTCGTTCTGCGAGACCTGCGCCTGCAGCAACATGCGCTCGACCGGGCCGCCCGGCACGAAGCGGGTGATGGTGAAGACGAGCAGGGTGATACCGAGAAACGTCGGGATGATCAGAAGCATCCGACGTAAGAAATACGACAGCATGGTGGAACCTCGTCCTTGTTGTTCTTTTATGGTCAGTCACATCCGGTGACCGGCCTATGCTTCCTGGCATTACTCACTGAATTGACTGGTATTGGCAGACAATCCCGCTCGGCCACTGTAAAAGCTCTGCAACAAAAATCAAGTAGAACTAAGCCCATCAATCGTCAGTGAGGTCCGCAGCATAACTCACCGATGTTTTTTTCCAAAAAATCCAACTTCAATATAAAAAACTGCTACGCCTTCTCATTTAACTTGTTTTTAATTATTAAAAAATTAATTACACAGCCGTTTGAAATTAAAAAAAATACAAATAAAAACATACAGATAAAATCAAACACCTTCTCATCTCATTTTACCTACTAAAGAAGAGGGAATCATCCTCCGGCCTGAACCTGAACTGAAATCCCCCTAGCACCGAAGATAGATTTAAATACTGCAAAAATGTCATTCCACGATACCGAGGTCATGGCGACAGGTGGTTTATCGATAAGTTCAAAACTAATCAATAAAATGGGGAAATACAAAATTAACAACATATTTACATGAGCATGCGCATTTTTTACGGAATAAAACGCCAAAAAAATCGCCTAAATCCTGCGCAGTCTTCTAATCCCCCTTCCAGTCACCATCCTGGCCGCTCCATTTGACGTCAATCATCAAAGCTTGATAAGCCTTACGCACCGCTCCAACGAGGGCGGTAAGGGAAGCAAACAAAAAAACAATCAGGAAGGATACTAACGATGCTTAGGAAAAGCAGACTCTCTGCTGCCGTAGCGTTTGCCTTGGCGAGCGCGGCAGTTGTGGCCACCCCTGTCCTGGCCGAAGAGGGCCAGAACGTCGAAAAACTGCAAAAAATCAAGGTCACCGGCTCGCGGATCTCCCGGGTCGATGTGGAAGGCTCCACCCCTGTCGTCTCCGTCACCAAGGCAAAAATCGAGCAATCAGGTCAACAGACCGTCGCCGATTACCTCAAACAGGCCTCCTACAACTCCTTCGGTGGCGTCTCGCCGGCCTCCGGCAGTTCCTTCCAGTCTCAATCCACCGTCGGCCTGCGCGGCCTGGGCTCGGAGCGCACCCTGGTCTTGCTGAACGGCAAACGGGTGGCTGGTTCCCCCACCATGGGCGGCACCTCCATCAACCTCAACACCATCCCCATGGCCGCCGTTGAGCGGGTCGAAGTCAACCTGGACGGCGGCTCCGCCATCTATGGTTCCGACGCCATCGGCGGTGTCATCAACGTGGTGCTCAAAGAGGGCTATGAGGGCCTGACCTTCCAGGGACGTCTCGGCTCGCCGACCGAAGAGGGCGGTGACGAGAGCAGCGGCTCCGTCGTGGCGGGCGTCAACGGCGAGAAGGGCTCGCTGATGGCGGTCTACGAGCACGACAAGAAAGACGTCGTCTATGCCCGGGATCGTGACTATCTGGCCAAGCAGGGCAACGACGCCCCCAGCGCCTACGGCCGCAACGTGGAGGGGATCACCGGCCTCGATGCCAACGGGGATCCCATCTGGAAATACGGCCCCCTGGCCGGTGCCACCAATGCCGACGGCAGTTGCAAGGAGCCCTTCATCGGCTTCGAGGGCGGCTGCAACTTCAACTACGGTCAGGTCGCGGCCACCACGGCCTCCCGCAGCCGTGACACCCTCTATGTGAACGGTCGCTACCACATCAACGACAATGTCGACTTCGTACCGCAGATCATCGGCTCCCGGGTCGAGAGCTTCGGCCGCTTCGCCCCCGCCGCCGGCGCCTTCGCCATAGACCCGTCCAACCCGAACAACGCCCAGTTCTTCACCGACAACGGCCTGGACGCCGCCGCCACTCAGGGTCTGGGTGAGGCCGCCTACGCCTACTACCGCTTCAGCAACGTCGGTCCCCGTGACAACTATGTCACCGACATGACCGGCAGCCTCAACCTCGGCTTCGAGGGCACTGTCACCACAGAATCCGTGGGCGACATGCAGTGGAACGCCGGTTACATGTACTCCAAGACCGACAACAAGGAGAACGGCACCGGTTACGTGCTGCAATCCGCCGCCCAGCAGGCCATCGCCGACGGCAAGTTTGTCGGGGGCGAGTTCGATCCCAAGAGCACGGCCGCCATGGCAGCCGACACCAGCCGCCGCTCCACCATGGACTTCTACCAGTGGTACGCCGGTGTCCAGTGGGACATGGGTGAGCTGCCGGCCGGGCCTGTCAGCTGGTACGCGGGCGCCGAGTACAACGACTGGGTCTATGCCGACAAGTACGATGCCCAGTCCGAGGCGGGCAACATCATAGGCTCCTCCGGCAACTCCTCCGGCGGAGTGCGCGACGTCACCGCCGCCTACATCGAGTCCCTGGTGCCCATCACGGATCAGATTGAGCTGAACCTGGCCGGTCGCTTCGATGACTACAGCGACTTCGGCAGCGCCTTCTCCCCCAAGGCGAGCCTGCGTTACCAGCCGCTGGACAACCTGATGCTGCGCACCTCCTGGTCCCGCTCCTTCCGAGCCCCCAGCCTGAGCGATCTCTACGCGGCTGATTCCTACTCGGCCGACTGGGCCAAGGACTATGTCTACTGCGAGGCCAACGGCATCTCGGCGGCGGACTGCCCGAACCGCCAGTACGACACCACCCGTACCTCCAACGAGGAGCTGAAGGAAGAGACGGCGGACACCTGGAACTTCGGAGTGGCCTACAGCCCGCTGGATGACCTTAACCTCTCCCTGGACTACTACACCATCAAGATCGAGGACGTGATCCAGCTGAACTCCCTGCAGTCCGTCATCTATGACGAGCTGAACACCGGGGGCTCCAGCAACATCACCCGCAACAGCCAGGGCAAGATCAGCGGTGCCATCGCCCCCATGGTCAACTTGGGGACCCTGAACACCAGCGGTCTGGATCTCAAGCTGGATTACCGCTACGACCTGACCTCCGCCACCATCCGCTATGACCTCGGCGGCACCTACATCCTTGAGTACAAGGAAGGCCTGTACGCCGGTGGCCCCGTCATCGACAAGATCGGCCAGAACGGTCTGCCGCAGATGCGCTTCAGCACCGGCGTGGGTGTCAACGTGCCCCAGTGGTGGAACATGGATACCTATCTGAGCGCGAACTACATCGACTCCCAGAGCCAGGACTACATCGCCGACACAGGTGAGGAAGTGGGCCACATCGCGTCCCAGACCACCTGGAACCTGAACGTCGGCGTGGATGCCCCCTGGAACGGCAAGATCCAGGTCGGGGTGAAGAACATGTTCAACGCGGGTCCGTCCCTCGAGAGCGATGGCTTCACCTATGACGAGGAGCTCTACAGCATCGACGGTCGCATCTACTACCTCGACTACGCCCAGAAGTTCTGATCCACCAGGAAAGTGACGAGCCGGCCCCCTCGGGCCGGCTCTGCCCAAGGTTCCAAGGAAGTAACGGAGATAGGGTAATCCTATGAAAACAAGGACTATTACAATGAAGAAAGCGCTCCTCGGCAGCCTGGTTTCGGCTGCCCTGCTGACCAGCTTCAATCTGAGTGCCGCCTCTGCCAGTCAGGCAGTGGACGCTCAAGCCGCCACCGACAATGCCTCCAAAGTGTCCCAGCAGAAGATCGACAGCTACGCCGAGTCTGCCGAGTCTGCCCTGGCCCAGTACAAGGCCGCCCTGCGTCAGGTCGACAGCCTGCGCACCTACAACGAGCAAGTGGGCAAGATGGTCGACTCCCAGAGTGCCGAGCTGGCCTCGATGCAGCGCCAGATTGCCCAGATCGATCAGACCAGCACCGAAGTGGTGCCCCTGATGCTCAAGATGATCGACTCCCTCGATCAGTTCGTCGCCCTGGACTTGCCGTTCCAGAAGGTCGAGCGGGAGGACCGCGTGGCGGCCCTGACCGATCTGATGAACCGGGCCGACGTCACCATCTCCGAGAAGTACCGCAAGATCCTCGAGGCCTACCAGATCGAGGAGGGCTTCAGCCGCACCATAGAGTCCTACAAGGCCAGCCTGGACAAGGACGGCGGCGAGAAGACCTACGAGTTTCTGCGGGTCGGTCGCATCGCCCTGCTCTACCAGTCCCCGGACGGCAACGAGACCGGCATGTGGAACAAGCAGACCCGCCAGTGGGAAGAGTTGCCCCAGGAGTATCGCAGCGCGGTTGAACAGGGCCTTCGCATCGCCAAGAAGCAGGCGCCTCCCGCCCTCATCAAGCTGCCGGTTCAAACTGCGGAGAAAGCATCATGAAAGGAATCAGACTCGCCATTGCCTCCCTGATTGCGGGAGCCACCCTGATCACCCTGCCGGTGACCGCCGCCGAGAAGCCGGTGGATCTCAACGCCCTGCTGAGCCAGGTCAAGGCCGCCAGCACCAGCGAATCCCAGCTCAACAAGGAGCGGGAGGCCCGCTTCCTGGCCGACAAGAACGAGCAAGGGGCACTGCTCGCCAAGGCCAAGGCCGAGCTCGCCGCCGAGACCGCCAAGGGCGAGCAGCTCAAGGCCACCTTCGATGCCAACGACAAGCAGCTCACCGAGCTGACCGAGACCCTGCGCCAGCGTTCCGGCAACATGGGGGAGATGTTCGGTGTGCTGCGCCAGTTCGCCGGCGAGTTCAAGGGGATCTTCAACGCCTCCGCCCGCCGGGTCGAACACCCGGAGCAGACGGCCCTGCTGACCCGCCTGGCGGAGAGCAAGGAGCTCCCCTCCAGCGACGACCTGACCGCCTTCTGGACCACCACCCTCGGCCGCATGGTGGACGGTGGCAAGGTGAGCCAGATCCCGGCGACCGTGGTCTATGGCGAAGGCAACCAGGCCGAGAAGACGGTGACCCAGATAGGCGAGTTCAACACCGTCTCCGAGGGCAAGTACCTCACCTTCGTGCCTGAGACCGGCAAGTTCGAGCAGCTCTCCCGCCAGCCCGAGAACGCAGTGCTGGAGCCCATCGCCCAGTTTGAGCAGGGCAACGGCGCCGTCGAACCCATCTTCATCGACCCGTCCCGCGGGGTGATCCTCTCCCTGCTGGTGCAGTCGCCGACCTTCAAGGAGCGTATCGATCAGGGTGGTTCCGTGGGTTACGTGATCCTGGCACTGGGGGTCATCGGTACCCTGCTGGCCATCTTCTGTGGCGTACGCCTGTCGATGATCGGCAGCGCCATGCGCAAGCAGCTGAAATCCGATCAGATCGTCAAGGGCAATCCCATAGGCGAGATGCTGGGGGCCTATCAGTCCCACCGCGGTGACAACATAGAGGATCTGGAATCCAAGCTCGACGAGATCATCCTGCGCAACGTACCCAAGTTCGAGAAGGGCATCAGCCTCATCAAGCTGATCGCCTCGGTGGCGCCGCTGCTGGGTCTGCTGGGCACCGTAGTGGGGATGATAGCCACCTTCCAGGCCATCACATTGTTCGGTACCGGGGATCCCAAGCTGATGGCGGGCGGTATCTCCGAGGCCCTGGTCACCACCATGCAGGGTCTGGTGGTCGCGGTGCCCATGCTGTTCCTCTACACCATAGTGCAGACCCAGAGCCGTCGTCTCATCCAGGTCCTGGAAGAGCAGAGCGCCGGTTTCGTCGCCCGTTATCAGGAACGTCTGCACGCCGCCAAAGCCGCAGCCTAAGGAGTCACCCATGTGGTTCTGGTTGATTGAAGAAGTCGAGTCGGTCCGCCGGTTTCTGGGATTGGGGGGCGACGTGCTGGTCGCCCTGTTCTTCCTGACCCTGATGATGTGGGCCCTGCTGCTGGAGCGCTGGTTCTACTTCATGGCGGTCTACCCCCAGCAGGTGAAGCAGACCAAGGCGACCTGGATGGCCCGCAGCGATCACCTCTCCTGGTCTGCCAAACAGATCCGGCGTGAGCTGGTCTCCCGGGTCGCCATGGCGGTGGACAAGGGGATGCCGGTCATCAAGGTGCTGATCGCCCTCTGTCCGCTGATGGGGCTGCTCGGCACCGTAGTGGGCATGGTGCAGGTATTTGACACCCTGGCCATCACGGGCACGGGTTCCCCCAGGGCCATGGCCTCGGGGATCTCCAAGGCGACGGTACCGACCATGGCGGGCATGATTGCCGCCCTTTCCGGCCTGTTTTTTGTCAACCAGCTCGATCACAAAGCCAAGTTGGCGGTGCAGAAGCTGGAAGACAACCTGAAACACGGCTGATGCAGGATGCACTCCCCCGACCGGGCACTGCCCGCCGGGGCACAGAACAAGCAAGGAGTTTTTGCCATGAGAAAACGTCACAGCGACAGCGGTGCCGATGAGGCGGCCATCGATCTGACCCCCATGCTGGACATAGTGTTCATCATGCTGATCTTCTTCATCGTCACCACCTCGTTCGTCAAGGAGTCCGGCGTGGAGATCAACCGCCCGAGCGCCAGCACGGCCGAGACGGTGAAGAAGGGGAACATCATGGTCGCGGTCCGCGAGAACGGCCAGGTCTGGGTCGACAAACGGGTCGTCGAGGTGGGCGCCGTGCGTGCCAACATCGAGCGACTGCGGGCGGAGAATCCGGAGAGCGCCGTGGTGATCCAGGCCGATACCGAGTCCCGTTCCGGGCTGGTGGTCCAGGTCATGGATCAGATCCGCATGGCCGGTGTCCAGAACATCTCCATCGCGGCGAGCAAGAGCAGCTGATGCCGGAGCGAGCACCATGAGATACCTGATAGCGATAGCTGTCTCCTGTGTGGTGGTGTTCTTCCTGTTTCTGGGAATGAACAAGCTGATCACACCGGATCACCGGGAGCTGACGGAGAGAGAAGACGTCACCATGACCGACTTCATTCGCCTCAAGCCCCAGGAGACACTGCAAGAGAAACAACGGGAACTGCCCAAGCCGCCGCCCCCGAACCGCCCGCCTCCCCCACCCGAGATGGAGGTGGCGAGCACCGACAGGCCCAAGATGGATAGCGCGCCCATGGACATGCCCAAGCTCGACATCCCGGTCAACATCGGCGGCGGCAACGCCCTGGGTGCCTACAGCACAGGGGGCGGTGGCGGCGGCATGGGCGGCAACAACGGCGCCATGCCCATGGCGACCTTCGAGCCCATGATGCCCCGCAAGGCGGCGCTGGCCGGCCTCGCCTCCGGCAAGGTACTGGTGGAGTTCACCGTGACCGAGCGCGGCACCGTCAGCAACATCCGGATCGTCAAGGAAGAGCCCCGCAGCTACGACCTCGGCAAGGAGGCACGCAAGACCATAGCCAAGTGGACCTTCAAGCCGGCTATGGTGGATGGCAAGCCCCAGGCCAGTCGCATGCAGCAAGAGATCGAGTTCGCGGTCAACTAAGGAAGGTGGCGATGAAAAAGTTACATACCCTGATCCTCGCCCCGGTGGCCATGGCGGTACTGCTCAGTACCGCCAGCTGGGCCGCCGAGCAGCCCGCCCTCTCTGACCGCGCCTACCGCGCGGTCAACAAGGCCCAGGCGTTGATCACCGAGAAAAAATACGGCGAGGCCAATGCCAAGCTGCAGGATGCGCTCTCGGGCGCAGGCGAGCGGGTCTACGACAAGGGGGTCATCTTGCAGACCCTGGGCTTCGTGGCCGCCCAGCAGGAGAAATACGGCCAGGCGACCAGGTACTTCGCCGACGCCATCGCCACCGGCGGCCTGCCGCAGCCGGTGGCCCAGCAGGTGCGCTACAACCTGGCCCAGCTCTATATGGCGGAGGGCAACTTCAAGGGCTCCATCAGCACCATGAATGAGTGGTTCGCGAACCTTGGAAAAGATGAGAAGCCGACCCCCCACGCCTACATCACCCTGGCCAACGCCCATGTGCAGCTCAAGCAGTACCGGGAGGCCATACCGGCGGTGGACAATGCGATCAGGCTCTCGGCGGGCAAGGCACCGGAGTCCTGGTACCTGCTGAAGATGGCGGCCCACTACGAGCTGAAACAGTACAAGCCGGCCACCGAGGTGCTGACCGCCCTGGTGGACAGGTACCCGGAGAAGAAAAAGTACTGGACCCAGCTCTCCGCCATGCACATGCAGGCGGGCAACGATGCCAAGGCGCTGGCGGCGCTCGAGTCGGCCTACAACCTTGGCATGCTGACCGAGGCGGCCGAGTTGCAGCGCCTCGCCAACTACCTCGCCTTTGCCGGCATTCCTCACCGCGCCGCCCGCGTGATGGAGAAGGCGATGAAGGAGGGGCAGATCGAGAGCAGCGCGGCCAACTACAAGACGCTCGCCAACTACTGGCATCAGGCCAAGGAGCTGGATCCGGCCATCGACACCCTGGCCAAGTCCTACCGGCTGGCCCCCAGTGCCGAGCTGCAGCTGAAGATGGCGCGCATGATGATCCAGAGCAAGCGATACAAGGATCTGGTAGCCCTGGCCGCCAAGCCCGCCGCCAATGCCAGCGGTGAACAACGCGCCGATCTCAAGTTCCTGACCGGGGTCGCCTACTTCGAGCAGCAGAAACCCAAGGAGGCACTGAGCGCCTTCACCCAGGCCGCCCAGAATGGCAACGTCAGTGGCCGCGCCTCCCCCTGGATCAGCTTCCTGAAGGAGCAACAGGGCGGCGCCGTCACCCAATAACCGTCGCCCATGGCGGCGGCAGACCCACAAGGGGTTAGCCCCACAGCTTGCCTGGTGGCAATTGGCCGCTCTTCGGAGCGGTCTTTTTTATGGGCAGCTCCCCGCGTGGTCACGACATTCCTTCCTTATATAAGGCGCAAAAAAATCCGGAGCCTGGGCTCCGGATTGGGTCATTGCCTCTATAGGGGGCTGCCCCCTCACAAGGTCATCAGTAATTGCATACCAGCTTCCAGCTGCCGTCGCCCGCTCTGAGTTCGCTGCTGGTACGGCAGCCGGGGCAACTCAGTAGTTGCATACCAGCTTCCAGCTGCCATCGCCCGCTCTGAGTTCGCTGCTGGTACGGCAGCCTGGGCAACTCAGTAGTTGCATACCAGCTTCCAGCTGCCGTCGCTCGCTCTGAGTTCGCTGCTGGTACGGCAGCCGGGGCAACTCAGTAGTTGCATACCAGCTTCCAGCTGCCGTCACCCGCCTTGGGCTCGCTGCTGGTCCACCAGTTCGCCTGCCAGACTGCCTTGCCGTTGGTCATGCGATCGTTGCCATTGGCGTGATCCCCGCGCGGCCAGCTCGGGTAGGCCGGATAGGCCGCCGGATCCACGCTCTGGCTGGTGCAGCTGGTGCCACCGCTGCCGCCATCCCCCCCACTGCTGCCCCCCAGCACCGCCTCGGCCAGGGCCGGGAAGTCGGACTTCAGGCCTATGGTCTGGCTGCCGGCAATCAGGCGCATGCCGCTCGGCACGCCGGCGGCCGGCAGGTAGTAGGTCATGGCCACTTCCACCTCAGTGCCCGGCGCCCAGGCCTTCCAACCCGGCAACGTCAGGGCCACCTTGTGGAAGTCCTTCTCGCCCGCGATGCCGTCGGAGTTCTGGTTGCCGCCGCTCTCCACTACCTTGAGCCCCATGCCGCTCTGATCCGTGATGGTGTCAGAGGTGGAGGTGGGCATCAGGAACTCGATGCGGGTGCCGCCCGGTATGGTCTGGGTCGACTTGTTGGTGAGCTTGAGGGTCGGGTTGATCGGGTAGTTGGAATCCCCCTCCTTGAAGCCCGAGAGGCTGACGCCTATGTCGAGCTGAGCGGCCGGGGCCGGCAGATCGTTCTGCTTCAGGCTGGCCTTGCTCGCCTTGCTGAACTTGTCGTAGGCCAGGCTGGTGAGGGTGCTGCCCATGACATACTCGTTCTTGGCAGCGTCGAAGTCGTAGTCCCCCGCCATCTCCCAGAACATGACGCCACCCAGGCCCCGATTGACTATGTAGTCGAGCTTGTGACCCATGGACTCTTCATCTTCGGTGGAGAGGAACACCTTCTTCTCTTCGTTCCAGAGCCAGGGCGCATGGGCCTTGTCATCGTAGTAACGCACGTACTGGCCTTGCATCACGTGGGCCGGGTTGTTGGGATCCAGACCCCAGGCAGTGCCATAGCTCGGCAGTGTGGTGATGCCGAGGCTGGCCGCGTGCTCCAGGTTCTTGGCGTGCCACATGGGCACGGCGCCACCGCCTATCTCCTTGCCGTTCTTGTCGAGATCATGCCAGATGTTGTCGATGCCGACCGCACCATTGCCGCAGGGGACTGTGCTGCCCCCCGTGCCCGGCTGACAGGCGCTCTGGCTCGGCAGCGCCGCCTTGCCCCCCAGGCCATGGGTACCACCTGTCACCCCTTGCCAACCACGGGTGTAGTAAGGCACCCCTATGTTGATCTTGCCTGCCGCCAGGGCACCACGGAAGTAGTGGGCCGCCCAGGCGGAGTTCAGGTAGCCGATGGCACCGAACTGGGCCTGGTTGTAGACACCCCACTGGGCCAGCTCGGGATCCGCCTTGTTGTCGAACAGGGCGGCGTTGTGGCCGACGAAGTGGTTCCAGGCGCCGTGGAAGTCATAGGTCATCAGGTTGACGTAGTCCAGATACTGGGTGACCTGGAAGTTCTCCATGCCGCGCAGCAAATAGGCGGACGCCGGCGAGGCTATGGTCAGCATGTACTTGCGACCGTCCTCGGTGCCGGCGCTGTCGAGCCGCTCGCGCAGTGTCTTCATCAGCACTTCGTAGTTCGCAAACAGCTTGGCCCGGCACTGGTTGGAGAGCGGGAAGTCGTTGGGGTTGCCCGCATCCTTCATGGAGGTGGGGTACTCGTAATCCACATCCACCCCATCGAAGCCGTACTGGCGGATGAAGCTCACCGCCGAGTTGGCAAAGGCGTTGATGCCGGCGGTATTGACCGAGCAGTCGCCCTTGGTGGTGGCGGTGTAGAAGCCGCGGGTATCGGCCCAGCCACCCACGGAGATCAGGGTCTTCACGTCCGGATACTGCTTCTTGTATTTCGACAGCAGGTTGAAGTGACCCTGATAGGCGAATTCGGGATCCATTTCGGCGCCCGGCACCCCGTCCCAGGTCAGCTTGGTGGCGGCGTCATCCACCTTGATGAGGTGGCTCTGCTCGTCCACCGCCGCGAAGGCGTAGTTGATGTGGGTGATCTTGTCCCAGGGGATGTCGCCCACCAGGTAGGAGGGCAGCCCGTTCTTGCCGGTCCGCCAGGAGGTGAAGTAACCGATGACGCGGCGGCCATGGTCATCCCCCATGCACTCGCTGCCGTCGGCGCGATAGATCTGGCGCACGTCGCAGGAGAGATTGCCACCTGTGGGGGGCAGCGCAGCCTCTTCCACCTGGACATCGACCTGGGCCGACTCGCCGGAGAGGTTCTCCTTGTCGGTCGCCACCAGCTTGAGACCGGCCAGCCCCTTGCTCTGGGGTGTCCAGCTCAGTAGCCAGGGGGCGCTGCTGTCTTCACCCACCTTCTTGCCATCGACGAACAGCTCGACCCTGGCGACGTCGTCATTGGCGTCGGTGACATTGCCGGTCACTGTGAGGGCGCGGCCCAGGGTCACCTTGGCACCGGCGGCGGGGCTGGCGATGCTCGCCTTGGGCGCTTCTGGCGCCACCACGGCGGCGACCTTGAAGCTGGAATCCGCCTCGCTCAGCACCTTGCCATCTTTATCCAGCGCCCGGGCCTTGAGGGCGTGATTGCCAACGCCAGCGGCAGACCAGCTGGCACTCCAGGGGGAGGCTGTGGCCGTGGCGACCAGGGTGCCGTCGATCAGGTATTCCACCCTGGCCAGCGCCGTGACCGGGCCGCTCAGGGTCAACGCCAGGGCCAGGCTGGCACCTTCGCTGACGCTGCTGCCCACGGCGGGGGAGCCGATGGCAACGACCAGAGCAGGCGGCGGCACCTCACCGCCATGAAGTTTCCAGGCATCGGCCCAGACGGCGCCGACACCGGGTTCGTAGTGGTAGGGGGAAGCCCCGCACCAGCCGGAATAGGGGAATTCTTTGCATTCGTAGAGGGCGCCTGCGTTGCTGACGACATCGCCAGCCTTGTAGGCGGTGCCAGCCTGATAGGCGGGATAGGCGGCGTGCGCCCAGGCGGGCATGGCCGCAAGGGCAACCAGCATGGCGAGCCTGCTGGGCCTGAGGGTCTGTTGCATCTTGTTATCATCCTTGTTTTGTCTTGGCTTCAAAACCGGGAAAAGCGCAATCGCAACAGGGGAGCAGGGAACGACAACAGGCCTTGGACGGGGCCACATACCCTCATGTCACCCCGGGGTAACCCCGCTGTCTGGCCCGCTTGGGACAGATCGGAGGCTTTGCGTCCCGGCATCACTGCCGGTTTGCCCTTAACCTGGGTTCCGTGAGGAACGGATCGAGTATAGAAAGCAAGTGGCGGCCGCTCAATCTTTATTCTCTAAGGAAAATATGTGAATGCCGGCCAGCTCCCATCCCCGCTCAATCGGCCAACTAACCATTAAGTCATTAATATCAATCTGTTAGCCACATCAAAAAAACGGACTCAGCCTCTTTTGTCTCCCCATAATGTGCGCTGCCTCACTGGTCAGAGCTGCCAGAAATGTGACAATGCGCGCCCTTGGCCAGAGCGCCAAGGCTATGGAAACACTGGCAAAAAAATAAAAAAGGAATACCCATGAAAGGAAGACCTACCCTGCTGTCCCTGGCCGTGGGGCTCGCCCTCGCGTCCCCGTCTCTCCATGCCGCCGGCTTCAGTTGCCCGGCCGACAGCGCCCTCACCCCCATCCCCGCCATCCAGGGCAGCGGCGACAAGAGCCCGCTCGTCCCGGGCGATCTGTTTGAAAGCCCCGGGACTGTCTCGGTCAAGGCGGTGGTCTCCGCCCTCGGCGAGAGCCTGAGCAAGGGCTTCTACCTGCTGGATCTGCAAGGGGACGGCAATCCCCAGAGCTCGGACGGCATCTTCGTCTACCTGAGCGACAAGCAGTTCACCAGCAAGTACCCGGACATACAGCCGGGTGCCCAGGTCTGTCTGGAGGCCAAGGTCGAGGAGTATCATGGCCACACCCAGCTCAAGCCCCTGTTTGACGGCAGCACGCCGCGTCTGGCGGTACTGGCCCAGGGCGACGCCCCGGCCGCCACGGCGCTGCGGGTGCTGGAGGGGGAAACCCTGGCCCGGGCCCTGGAGCGTCACGAGGGGATGCGGGTGCGCCTCGATGAGGGCAGCGCCCTCAAGGTAAGCCGCAACTTCAGCTACGACTACGCCGCCAAGCGCAACAACCTGGTGCTCTCCCACGGCGCCCCACTGATGAAGCCGACCCAGCTCCATGTGGCTGGCAGTCAGGAGGCAAACACCCTGGCCGAGGCCAATGCGGGCAACCGCGTCTTCCTCGAGTCGGACTTCAAGGCCGCCAACGGCAAGCTGCCCTGGTTGCCGGCCTGGGAGCCGGAGCAGGGTTACCTGCGCATCGGCGATGCCCCGGTCAATCTGGAGGCCATGGTGGGCTACAGCTTTGACGAGTACCGGCTGATAGTGCCCAAGGATCAGCGCATCACGGCGGGGGATCTGCTGCGCACCGATGAGAACGACCGCCAGGGCGCACCGGCCCGCGCCCATGGCACCGACCTGCGCATCGGCAGCTTCAACGTACTCAACTACTTCACCAGCCACTCCAGCGTGGGGGGCGCCCTCAACGTGCTCTGTGCGGATCAGGCGGATGCGGACAGCGCCAAGGGTTGCAACCGCGGCGCCAAGAGCCTGGAGGAGTTCCAGCTGCAGCGCACCAAGATAGTCAACGCCATCACAGAGATGGACGCAGACCTGCTCGGCCTGATGGAGATGGAGAACAACGGCTTCGACGAGCACGCCGCCATCAGCGATCTGGTGCAGAGCCTCAACGCCCGGCAGAAAGAGGCGAGCAAGCAGTACGCCTTCGTCAGCCTGCCCAAGGCCCTGCTCACCCAGGAGCGCTTCTTTGGCGGCGACGCCATCATGGTGGCCATGATCTATCGCCCCGCCCTGCTCACCCCAAGCGGGGATGCCGAGGTCATTCGTCTGCCCCAGCAGCGCTACATCACGGGCGGCGTCGCCAGGAGCGCAGGCCAACGGGACTCCCTGGTGCAGCGTTTCACCGTGGCGGGCAGCGACGAGCCCCTGACTCTGGTGGTCAACCACCTGAAATCCAAGGGATCCGGCTGCTATGAGAACGGGGATGGCAAGAGCGAGCCTGCGGATCTGCAGGGCAAGTGCACCGAGTTCAGGGTCAGTGCCGCCAAGGTGCTGGGTGAGGCGGTGAGCAAGATGCCGGGTCAGGTGCTGCTGGTGGGGGACTTCAACTCCTACGCTAAGGAGGACCCGATCCGGGTGCTCACCGACTACGATCCGGCCACTGCGGATCGCCAGATCCGCTCCGCCTCCCACACCTTTATCGGCGAGCAGCCCTATGAGCAGATGGGCCGCGCGGTAGAGAAGAACTACGGGCTGATCGACGTGAACCTCAAGTTCAACCAGGAGAAGGCCATCTCCTACAGCTACGAGGCCGAGCTCGGCACCCTGGATTACGCCCTCGCCAACCCGGCGCTGGCCAAGCGGGTGATCGCGGTCGCCGACTGGCACATCAACTCGTTCGAGAGCAACCTGTTCGAATATGGCAGCGCCTTCACCGGCGATCTGATCAAGTCGGACAACCCGTTCAGCGCCTCCGACCACGACCCCATCATCGTCGACCTCAAGCTCAACGAGCAGAGCAAGGGCAGCGGTGGCGGCGCCATGGGGGCCCTGTTGCTGGCGCTGCTGCCCCTGGCCTGGCGCCGTCGGCACACCTCATGATCCGCGCGGAATAACGCAAAAAGCCCGCGATCATCGCGGGCTTTCTCATTTAGATCATTTGATTTGTAAATGAAGGGGCGGTGATCATGAAAAAAACAAATGCCAGAACAAACAAAAAGGCCACCGCGATAACGGTAGCCTTTTGCTTCTTGTAACAAGAATTTGGTGGAGCTACGCGGGATCGAACCGCGGACCTCTTGCATGCCATGCAAGCGCTCTCCCAGCTGAGCTATAACCCCAAATTTTACTCTTTGAACAACCGGTTCTGGCGGCCGGCTGCCTTACTGCTAAATAGTGGTGGAGCTACGCGGGATCGAACCGCGGACCTCTTGCATGCCATGCAAGCGCTCTCCCAGCTGAGCTATAACCCCGAAATCTTTACTCTTTAGACAATCGGTTCTGGTGTCCGTTTGCCTTACTGCTAAATAGTGGTGGAGCTACGCGGGATCGAACCGCGGACCTCTTGCATGCCATGCAAGCGCTCTCCCAGCTGAGCTATAACCCCACAAAGGTCGGCCTGGGTGATACACACCGCACTGCCCTGGGTACTGCACGTCTACAATCAGGAACCTGGTGGAGCTACGCGGGATCGAACCGCGGACCTCTTGCATGCCATGCAAGCGCTCTCCCAGCTGAGCTATAACCCCTTGGATTCCAGATTGTTCGAGGAGAATTTGGTGGAGCTACGCGGGATCGAACCGCGGACCTCTTGCATGCCATGCAAGCGCTCTCCCAGCTGAGCTATAACCCCAACTCACCTCGGCGCTACCAAAGTTATCTCTGGCAACGGAGGCGCATGATAGGCATCACCCGCTTTGCTGTCAACCCAAAATTTTCGCTGGTTGGAGCGTTTAGTCAAAATTCAGGCAGTTAGCTGTTTTTACCGCCAACCTCGTCGCTATGTCGCTGTTTTACGTCGCAAATCCGCTTGAGGCCAAAATGCAAAGGGCCCCCGTCAGGGAGCCCTTTGTTGTCAGCGACTGGCGCTTATTCGGCGGCCATGCGCGCTTCGATATAGGCCAGGGCGCGATCGATGCGGGCCAGCACACGCTCCTTGTCCACCAGCGCCATCACGGCGTCGGCGATGCCAGGGGAGATTGGCCCAGACCGGTATTACTCGGCTGCCATGCGCGCTTCGATATAGGCCAGGGCGCGGTCGATGCGAGCGAGCACACGCTCCTTGCCCACCAGCGCCATCACGGCGTCTATGGCCGGGGACTGACCCAGACCGGTGACGGCGACGCGCAGCGGCATGCCGACCTTGCCCATGCCCTGACCCAGCTCGGCGGCAGTGGCTTCAATCAGCTCGTGCAGCGCCTCTGTGGTCCAGGTCTCCAGCGCCGCCAGCTTGGCCTTGGCCAGAGTCAGCGGCTCGGCAGCCACGCCGCGCAGGTGCTTCTTGGCAGCGGCTTCGTCGATGGCCTCAAAATCTTCGAACAGATAGCGGCTCTGGGCGGCCATCTCTACCAGGGTGTTGCAGCGTTCGGCCAGCAGAGTGACAACCGCAGGCAACGCCGGGCCCTTGCTGGTGTCGATGTTCTGGGCGGCCATGTGCCATTCCAGGTGCTTGGCAACATAGGCAGGATCCAGGCTGCGCATGTAGTGGTTGTTCAGCCACAAGAGCTTGTCGGTGTTGAAGGCGGAGGCAGACTTGGAGATGGCATCCAGGCTGAACAGCTTGATCATCTCGTCCAGGGTGAAGATCTCCTGATCGCCGTGGGACCAGCCCAGACGTACCAGATAGTTCAGCAGGGCTTCCGGCAGGTAGCCGTCGTCGCGGTACTGCATGACGGAGACTGCGCCGTGGCGCTTGGAGAGCTTGGCGCCGTCGTCACCCAGGATCATGGAGACGTGGGCAAACTCCGGCACAGGCGCGTTCAGCGCCTTGTAGATGTTGATCTGGCGCGGGGTGTTGTTGATGTGGTCTTCACCACGCACCACGTGGGTGATCTCCATGTCCCAGTCATCGACCACCACGCAGAAGTTGTAGGTGGGGGCGCCATCGGTACGGCGGATGATGAGATCGTCGAGCTCGGTGTTGGCAAACTCAATGCGGCCACGGACGTGGTCATCGAACACCACAGAGCCTTCGGTGGGGTTGCGGAAACGGATCACGTGGGGCGCATCGGCCGGGTGATCGTGAGCGGCATCCCGGCACTTGCCGTCATAGCGGGGCTTCTCGCCGCTCGCCATCTGGCCTTCGCGCAGCCCCTCCAGGCGCTCCTTGGAGCAGAAGCACTTGTAGGCGCGGCCATCGGCCAGCATCTCGTCGATGATGCCGTTGTAGCGATCGAAGCGCTTGGTCTGGTAGTAGGGGCCCTCATCCCAGTTCAGCTCCAGCCATTCCATACCCTCAATGATGGCGTCGATCGCCTCCTGAGTGGAACGTTCCAGGTCGGTATCCTCGATACGCAGCACGAACTCGCCGCCCTGGCTCTTTGCGAACAACCAGGAATAGAGTGCGGTACGGGCACCGCCGACATGCAAAAAGCCGGTCGGGCTGGGAGCAAAACGGGTTTTGACTTTCATCTTTAAGCCTTGTGTAGAGGGCCTTGGGCCAATGCGTTAGAAAAAACCGTCGCATTTTAGCACTCAGAATCACGGATGGGAAAACCATGCAATAGCCGGGGCCTAAACAGGTCTTGATTCGGCCGGGGCGCCGTTCTTTGAGAGGGATCGCAAAACCTCCCCTCATTTTCAGCTTTGCTGATCAACATTGCTGGAGGAATCTCCCGCCATGCCGATAATTCATACAACTTTCTACTCACAAGGAACACGAGATGCAGTTTCGCTCTATCCAGAATCGCATCCTGGTACTGGCGGGGGTCGCCATGACCACGGCCCTGGTCATCCTGATCCTGCTCAACCAATACTCGAGCAAGCAGACCCAGCAACTGACCATCAGTTCCAGTCGCGCGGCCCTGCAGCAGGAGGCGTGGCAGAAGGTGAGTGCCAACGCCCGCGCCGAGGCCGCCACCATCACCCAGTTGCTGCAAAAGGGGCTCTCCTATACCCAGCAGATGGCCAGCGTCTTCGCCCTGCAGCAGGAGGGCAAGCTGCCGCTGGATCGCCAGCAGGCCACCGACCTGCTCAAGGCGCAGCTCGGCCTGGAGCCGCAACTCTATGGCGCCTTCGCGGGCCTCGAGCCGAACGGCTTCGATGGCCAGGACAGCGCCTTCGCAGGCCAGAGCGCCCTTGGCAGCGATGACAAGGGGCGTTTCGTCCCCTACTTCTATCGCGACAAGGAGAACATTGGCTCGGATCTGCTGCTCTCCATCGAGAAGAGCGACGCGGACGAATTCGGCAATCCGGCCAACGACTACTACGCCTGCCCCAAACGGGAGGGGCGCTCCTGCCTCATCGATCCCTTCAAGGTGGACATCAACGGCCAGCAGGTGCTGGTGAGCACCATCACCACCCCCATACTGGTGGGCGGCCAGTTCAAGGGCATCGCGGCCCTGGATCTGGCGGTGGACTCCATCAGCCGCCAGGCCCAGTCCCTCAACAGCAACATCTATGACGGCAAGGGAGAGACACTTATCGTCAGCGCCGCCGGCGTCATCACCGGCACCAGTGGCGACGCCAGCCTGCTCGGCAGCCGTGCCGACAAGCTGCTGGGCGACGGCTGGCAGCAATACCTCAAACCCGAGCTGCAACGCCAGGAGCTCGACGAGGCGTTTCGCATCTCTGTGCCCATCATGGTGCCGGGCATGGCCCGCAACTGGGCCATCATAGTCACCCTGCCCTACCAGGTGGTGCTGGCGGGGGCCGACGAGCTGGAGAGCCAGCTCACCGAGATGAACCGGGCCGCCATGACCCAGCAGCTCATAGGTGCCCTCATCGTACTGGTGCTGGCCCTGGCCACCATGCTGGCGATAGCACGCAGCATCACGGGCCCCATCCGCCAGATGGTCAGCCTGGTGGATGACATCGCCGATGGCGAGGGGGATCTCACCAAGCGCCTGAACACCCGTGCCCAGGACGAGCTGGGGGCACTGGCCCGCGGCATCAACCGCTTCATCGACAAGTTGCAGGTGCTGCTCGGGGATGTGCAGAAAACCGCGAGCGAAGTCCATCGCCACGCCGGGGATACCGACCGCATCGCCGGCCAGACCGACAGCAACCTGCAGCATCACCAGGCGGAGATGGAGCAGATGCTGACCGCGGTGCAGGAGATGTCCTATGTCAGCCAGGAGGTGGCCACCCACGCCAACAACACCGCCGACTCGGCCAAGCAGGCACAGGGGGCGGCGGATCAGGGCAAGGTACGCTTCCAGCAGGTGATCCAGTCCATGCACAAGGTGGCGGCCGAGGCGGGCAAGGGGGCCGAGGTGGTCGAGGGGCTGGCCCACGACAGCGAGCAGATCACCAGCATCCTCACCGTCATTCAGGGCATCGCCGATCAGACCAACCTGCTGGCGCTCAACGCCGCCATCGAGGCGGCCCGGGCCGGCGAGCAGGGTCGCGGCTTTGCGGTGGTGGCCGACGAGGTGCGCAAGCTGGCGGGCAACACCCAGCAGGCGGTGCAGAATACCCAGGAGCTGATCGAGAAGATCCGCCACAGCTCGGCCAATGCGGTCAACGCCATCCAGCAGAGCCAGCAGCTGACCCATCAGGCGGTGGGCGAGGCCGATCTGGCGGAGGCGGCGCTGGACAGCATCTTCCAGGCCATCGCCACCATCAACGACATGACCTATCAGATAGCCTCCGCCGCCGAGGAGCAGAGCTCGGTTTCCGAGACTGTCTCAGGCAACCTGTCAAAAACCAACGCACTGGCCAACGACATCGCCCAGGATGCCACCAATACGGCGAAAGCCAGCCAGGCCTTGCGCCAGGCGGCCGAGCGTTTGCAGCAGTTGTTGGGGCAATTTCGTCTCAGCTGATAATTTTCATGCTCAGGGCTCTCCCCCTCGGGGGCGAGTCCGTTTACCATAGGCACTATATTTGCCTGATGGCAGGCAATGTAGTGAGAGGTAAATGCCGTGCCCACCCCGGACCGTCGCCCACGTGGCCATAACAGACGAGCCCAGCAGCGTCGCCAAGACGAATCACAAGGAACCCTGCTCCATCGTATCAATGCCGCAACCCTGCCCCTGCGTCAACGTCTTGGCCAGGGATTGAGCGGCTTGGGTCAGCGCAACAAGGAGCCGAAGGCGGCTTCATTCAAGCTGGCGAGCCCGCTGCCGCGCAAGCACACCCTAGGCCTGCTGGTGCTGGTGCCTCTCTGGCTGTTGCTGCTGGCCTGGGAACCCGCCCCCGCCGCCCCCAAGGCGGCGCCTTCCGGTTCGCTCGCCGTGCCGCTGGCCGTGCCGACCCAGGCACTGACCGTGGGCAACGGGGCCGCAAGCAGTGCGCCGGCCGCGGCCAAACCGGTCGAGGAGAAAGTCGATGGCACCTGGCTGCAGCACGAGGTGCAGGCTGGCGAGACCCTCTACTCCATCTGGCGCAAGTTTGAACTGCCCGGGGCCGAGCTGAGCCGCCTGATCGCCATAGAGGGGCCGGACAGGCCGCTGACCCGGCTGCAATCGGGCAAGTCGGTGTTCATCCTGGTGGACACAAGCCGCCGCATCCAGCGGGTCGAGATCCGCTCCTTCGGTCAGGCAAACTACCGCTACGACCGACAGGGCGAAGGGTTCGCCCTCAAGGAGTGATGAAACGGGAGGCCATGGCCTCCCGTTTTTTTGACCAGAAGCATGAAACAAGCCGCTGACTTCCCAATACTTTTAGCTCGCTCAAAAAATGAAAAGTGCCAAATTGACAAGGGATCGGGCTCCAGTACAATCGGTTGTGCTTTAGACAGGGATTGTACTGCATGCCACTGGAACACATCGACGTAGTCAGTCATGGGTAGGCCCCTGCATTCTAGGCAAATGCTGCCCAACAAGGCGTTAGTTTCATTTTGTTATAGATAGGACTTACCACATGTCTGACATTCGCACCGGCCAAGTAAAATGGTTCAACGAAACCAAGGGTTTTGGCTTCATCGAGCAATCCCAGGGACCGGACGTTTTCGTTCACTTCTCCTCCATCCAGAGCACAGGTTTCAAGACCCTGGCTGAAGGTCAAAAAGTCCAGTTCACCGTGACCCAGGGCAAGAAAGGCCCGCAGGCTGAGAACGTGACTCTGCTCTAAGCCGCATCCGTGAACTCGCAGGAGGAGCCAAGGCCCCTCCTATTTTTTTGTCTGCCATTCCCCGCCCCGTATCAGGCGAGCTCTTCGCCGCCCTGACCTGCCTCTCCCCTCTCCCAAGCCGCCTACGCTCAGCTGCCGCCGCCATAGTCCATGGACCTAGGGCAATGACGGGAAACCGGCACTGGTGCTGACTAGCGGATATGGCAAAGCATCGCGGCGCGATACGGAATCTATTCGAACGGGGATAAGAAAAAGAATGGACGACTAGGACTACGAAGAGAGATTGGAGCGGGAAACGAGACTCGAACTCGCGACCCCAGCCTTGGCAAGGCGCGGATCATGCTCTGCCAACTGGATGTGGCAATGAGTGTATTGAAATATTGGATTCGTGAACTTCGAGGAGAGATTGGAGCGGGAAACGAGACTCGAACTCGCGACCCCGACCTTGGCAAGGTCGTGCTCTACCAACTGAGCTATTCCCGCAACAGGATGTCTTCTGCAAGTGATTTGGAGCGGGAAACGAGACTCGAACTCGCGACCCCGACCTTGGCAAGGTCGTGCTCTACCAACTGAGCTATTCCCGCATCGGAATAATCATCTGCAGTAGCTTGCTAATACGTATTGGAGCGGGAAACGAGACTCGAACTCGCGACCCCGACCTTGGCAAGGTCGTGCTCTACCAACTGAGCTATTCCCGCAACANGATGTCTTNNGNNNGTGNTGATGATTGGAGCGGGAAACGAGACTCGAACTCGCGACCCCGACCTTGGCAAGGTCGTGCTCTACCAACTGAGCTATTCCCGCATCGGGCTGGATTGAACCAGTGTCATCATCAGATTTTGGAGCGGGAAACGAGACTCGAACTCGCGACCCCGACCTTGGCAAGGTCGTGCTCTACCAACTGAGCTATTCCCGCAACTGCCTTAAAACGGCCGTACAGCATTTGGTTGCTTGCGCTACTGTACGGGAGCCGAATTATAAGAGCAGTCATTCCAATTGCAAGGGCTTTTTTGTCACTGTGCAGCCGTTCGCTCAAAAGCTGGCCGAACTGCCGATTTTAGCAACCGAGCGACGGCAACCCCTTGCCGGGGACTCAGATTTTGAAGACGTGGCTGCGGTAGAACTGCAGTTCGGCGATGGACTCGCGGATGTCGTCCAGCGCCTGATGGGAACCGCTCTTGGTGAACTGATCCAGCAGCTCCGGCTGCCAGCGGCGCACCAGCTCCTTGATGGTGCTGACGTCGACGTTGCGGTAGTGGAAGAAGGCTTCCAGCTCGCCCATGTGCTTGACCATGAAGCGGCGATCCTGGCCTATGCTGTTGCCGCACAGGGGGCTGGTGCGCTCCGGCACCCACTGGCGGATGAACTCGAGGGTCTCGGCCACGGCGCGGGCTTCGTCGTGCTCGCTCGCCTTGACCCTTGCCACCAGTCCGCTCTTGGTGTGGGTGTTGACGTTCCAGTCGTCCATCTTGGCCAGCTCTTCATCGCTCTGGTGAATGGCGATGACGGGCCCTTGTGCCAGCACGTTCAGATCCTTGTCGGTGATGATGGTGGCAATCTCCAGAACCACGTTCTCTTCGGGGTCGAGACCCGTCATCTCCATGTCGATCCATACCAGGTTCTGCGCGCTGACTGTCATGATTGCTCTCTCTATTGGGAGGAATGGCGGAATTTTGCCAATTTGCATGTATCATACTGGCTTTGGATCTGTTCATAAACTGGCGAATCGAGTGGCAAAGAAAGCAAAACTCAATCTGGGTCAACAGAGGCGCGTTCAGGCCAACCGCGAGCGGCGGCTGCAAAAAGATCACACCACTGTGGTGGATGACACCCTGTTCGGCCCGGCCATCGAAGGGGTGGTGATCAGCCGCTTCGGCCAGCACGCTGACGTGGAAGCCGTCGACGGCACCATACACCGCAGCAACCTGCGTCGCAGCAGCATCAACAGCCTGGTGTGCGGTGACAAGGTGGTCTGGCGTCCCGGCCTCAATGCCGCGACCGCTGGCGTCATCGAGGCGGTGCATCCCCGTCACTCCGTGCTGACTAGGCCCGACTTCTACGACGGGGTCAAACCCATCGCCGCCAACATCGACCAGATAGTCATCGTCTCGGCGGTGATGCCCGAGTTCTCCACCAACATTGTCGACCGCTATCTGGTGGCCGCCGAGGATGTGGAAATCGCTCCCCTCATAGTGCTGAACAAGGTCGACATGCTGGACGAGGCGGCCCGCATCCGGGTCGAGGGCCAGCTCGCCGCCTACCGCAAGCTCGGCTACCCGGTGATCCTGGTGAGCTGCGAGAGCGGCGAGGGGCTCGATGCGCTCAAGGCCGCCCTGACCGACAAGATCAGCATCTTCGTCGGCCAGTCCGGGGTGGGCAAGTCGTCCCTGACCAACGCTTTGATGCCGGGGCTTGGCGTGCTCACCGGCGAGATCTCCGAAAACTCGGGGCTGGGCACCCATACCACCACCACGGCGCGGCTCTATCACTTCCCGAGCGGCGGCGATCTCATCGACTCCCCCGGGATCCGCGAGTTCGCCCTCTGGCACCTGGAAGCCGATCGCATCACCTGGTGTTTCGTGGAGTTTCGCGACTACCTCGGCAGTTGCAAGTTCCGCGACTGCACCCACAAGGACGATCCCGGCTGCGCCCTGCGGGCGGCGGTCAGCAGTGGCGCCATCAGCCCTGACCGCTTCCACAACTATCACCGCATCCTGGAAACCATGCAGGAAGCCCGCCACGGTCGGCAACAAGCCCGGCTGTGACCCAATCAACCTCCCTCTTTTTAGAAAGAGCAGATGAAGATCATGAGCATCACTGACAACCTGAAAATTGCCGGTCAATACTGCCTGCCCAAACACGCCCTCTCCCGCCTGGTCGGCAAGCTTGCCGCCGCCGAGGCTGGCAACCTCACCACCCGGGTGATCGAGGCCTTTATCAAGCAGTACGGCGTCGACATGAGCGAAGCGCTGCACGAAGATCCGGCCCACTACGCGAGCTTCAACGCCTTCTTCACCCGCGAGCTCAAGCCGGGGATCCGTCCGCTGGTCGAGGATGCCATGACCCTGGCCCTGCCGGTGGACGGCACCGTCAGTCAGCTCGGCCCCATCCATCAGGGCCGCATCATCCAGGCCAAGGGGCACGACTACAGCGCCCGCGAGCTGCTGGGCGGCTTCGAGGACCTGGTTGCGCCGTTCAAGGATGGGGACTTTGCCACCATCTATCTGGCGCCCAAGGATTACCATCGCATCCACATGCCCCTGGACGGCGTGCTGGAGAGCATGGTGTTCGTGCCGGGGGATCTCTTCTCCGTCAACCCGCTCACCGCCGAAAACGTACCCAACCTGTTCGCCCGCAACGAGCGGGTGGTCGCCACCTTCCGCACCCCCCACGGCCCCATGGCGCTGGTGCTGGTTGGCGCGACCATAGTCGCCAGCATCGAAACCATCTGGGCGGGCAACATAGCGCCGACCAAGCAGAAGGAAGTGGTGCGCTGGGATTACACCGGCGATGAGGCCATCACCTTGCAGAAAGGCGCCGAGATGGGTCTGTTCAAGCTCGGCAGCACAGTCGTCTGCCTGTTTGGCCCCGGCATGCTGGCAGGTTTCGAACCCCATCTGGCCAACGGCGTCACCACCCGCATGGGTCAGCCCTTTGCCAAGCTGGCGGATCAGGCATGAGTGACCAGTCCAAGCCAGGCGCCTCGCAGAAAAACAACCCGCTGCACGGACTGACCCTGGAGGCGATTGTCACCGCCCTGGTCGAGCACTACGGCTGGGAAGCCCTGGGGCAGCAGATCAACATCCGCTGCTTCACCGAGGATCCCAGCGTCAAGTCGAGCCTGAAGTTCCTGCGCAAGACCCCCTGGGCGCGAGAGAAGGTAGAGAGTCTCTATCTCTACGTGCAACGCAAACAGGCCAAACAGAAGGAAGACCCCAGTGGCGTTTAAGATTACCTACACCTACAAGAAGCAGGCCAAAGAGATAGGCTACGCCAACGACAAGTTCAACAGTATCTACGACGCCATTGCCGCGGCCGAGGGGCTGGATCTCTCCAGCTTCCACGCCATGGAGGCCCAGCTGGCCCAGGTGTGCCGCCGCGACAAGAAGAGCGTGAAGGACTACAGGGAGAACTACTTCAAGGAGCTGGGCTTCTCCAACGTCGTCATCGAACGGGATACTCTCGAAGACAAGCAGGAGTAAGCATGCGAACCCTGACTCTGATGGCCGCCTCCCTGCTGCTGGCGGCCTGCAGCACCCAGCCTCCCCAGCTGGTCGGCAACGATCAGGATGCCCACGGCTGCCGTGCCAGCGCCGGTTACCAGTGGTCCCCCCTGCTCGGCCAGTGCGTACGCCTGTTCGAGCAGGCGGTGCGCCTGCAATCCCTCGAGGCCACCGAGACCGGCAGCGCCTTCGTGCTGTTCAACGCCGATCAGAGCAAGGCCGAGCTTACCCTGCCAAGCGGCGAGCTGATCCCCCTCGACCGCCAGGGCGAGGAAGGGAACTGGTCCTGGCAGGGAGGGGCCTACCAGCTCTTCCCCTGGAAGGGCTATGTGCTCAAGTCCGGCGAGCGGACGCTGTTTCACGGTGACAGCGCCCTCTAACGGCAACCGCTGCCAGTACGACAAAACCCCCGGCTCAGCCGGGGGTTTTGTTTTTGGCCCAGAGCCGGTTCGGGCTCTAGGCGCTCGCGACCCAAAACAAAAACCCCGTTGCAGGCAACGGGGTTTTCATGCGCTCCGGCAGGGCAGGATCAGTTGCCCAGGGTGGCGAACAGACTCTGCTCCAGGCTGCCGCGGGAGACGCAGACCGGCGTGATGGAGGGAGCCAGCACGCGCTCGCCGGAGGACTCGACGAAGTAGAGCTGGGTGTTGCCCTTGACGTTGACGGTCGCCACGCTGTTGTTGCCGCTCTGGGTGATGATCAGGTTGATCTGCAGATTGGGGTTGCCCAGTGCGACCTTGGAACCCATGGTGCCGCAATCCAGCCACTCCAGCCCCTCGGCCGCGTTTTCGACGTTGGCGGTCATCAGACCTGAGCCACGCTGGCTGTTTTCGATGTTCAGGCCGTGATCGCCAAACCACTTCTCGGCGCGGGCCCACACCAGATCCACCGGAATTGCCATCTCCTGGGTGTTGTTGGTCGCCTTGGCAACCGGCGGGGTATAGCGGTACTGCTCGCCACCATTGTTGTCACTGGCACAACCCACCATCAACAGGGCCAGGGCGCCCCCCATTATCTTCTTCATGCTGCTTCTCTCGTCCATAAGGCCATAGGCCAACCGGCGGCTATTATGGCGATCACGACACAGACTGTCAGCAGGGATCCACATAAATGGCGGATTCTTAACCCACGCTTTACAAAACTGGCCTGTTATCATAGATTTGCTCGAAGTCTCCTCCGTGAGTGCTCACGTGAATTCTTCGCTCTCCCTGGCGCTGCTGCAGCAGATCATCGACCAGTTACCCATGAATATCTTCTGCCGGGATACGGCCGGACGGTACCTGTTTGCCAACAAGGCTTTCGCCCGGGAGGCCGGACTGTCACAGCCGGGCGATCTCATCGGCAAGACGGACGCCGAGATGCCCTGGGGCGATCTGTTCCGCGAGGAAGACGGGCGCCTGCTGGCCGAAGGCAAACCCCTGCTGCACCAGCAATTGCACTGCCACGGCGGCGCCGGCGCCAACTGGATGGAGATCCACAAGGTGCCGCTCTATGACGAGCAGGGCGACCCCCTCGCCCTCTTCGCCATGGTCAGCGCCATCGACCAGCGCAAGGAGCTGGAGCAGACCTTCCGCCAGCAGCAGTTGCTGCAACGCCGCCTGCTGGATGCCATCCCTGACCTCATTCGCCTCGAAGATCACCAAGGCGTACTCATCGACTGCAATCAGGCCTTCCTCGACTTCATGGGACTGTCGGCAAGCGACGCCCTGGGTCGGCGAGTGCCGCCCCGCCTGCCCGTCGAACAGACCCTGGGACAGGGGGAGTATTGCGTGGTGGATGCCCAGGGCAAGGGCCGTCACCTGGAGGTCACCCGGGTCGAGGTGCCGGACGACGAGGGCAACTCCCTCGGCATTCTCACCCTGAGCCGTGACATCACAGGGCTGCGCACCACCCAGGCCCAGTTGCAACAGGAGCAGCACTACGACAGCCTCACCGGCCTGCTCAAGCTCTCCCACTTCCTGCAGACCAGCCGGCACCTCGGCGCCCGCAAGGCCAGCCTGCTGCTGGTGGATCTGCAACATTTCCGCGAGATCAATGATCGCTTCGGCATCCGGGTCGCCGACCGCCTGCTCAGCCAGGTGGCGCGCCGTCTGCAACGGCTGGCGCCGCCCCAGTCCCTGCTCTGCCGGGTCGCCGCCGATGACTTCGCCCTGCTGCTGCCCGAACTCCCCCTCTCCCTGGATGAGTGGAGCCGCAACCTGCAACAGGAGCTGATGGCCCCTTACCAGGTCGAGGAGCACAGGATCCAGATCCCGGTGTTCCTCGGCATAGCCCACGGCAAGGCCAAGGAGGCCGAGCGCCTGCTGAGCCACGCTGAAGCCGCGCTGGCCCAGGGCAAGCGCCAGCAGCAACACTGCACCCTGTTCGACCCCGAGCTCGACGCCAAGCTCAAGCGCCGTCAGCTCATCGCCGCCCAGCTGCCGCTGGCCATCAAGTCGGCCGAGCTGACCGCCGTCTACCAGCCCATCATCTGCACCCACAGCAACCGGCTGCACGGGGCCGAGCTGCTCTGTCGCTGGCCTCATCCGGAGTTCGGCATGATCTCCCCCGACGAGTTCATTCCGCTGGCGGAAGAGCTGGGCCTCATCGGCCAGCTCGGCCAGCTGATGCTGGAGCTGGGTTGTGCCCAGCTGGCACGCTGGCAGGTGGCGGCCCCGGACCTGGTGCTCTCCATCAACCTGTCACCGCTGCAGTTCCGCGATCCCGAACTCTGCCCGCAGATCTTCGACTGCATCGAGCGCCACGGGCTGGCACCCTGGCAGCTGGAGCTGGAGATCACCGAAGGGGTGCTGATGGAGAATGCCGACGAGATCGAGAGCAACCTCGCCTGCCTCATCGAGGCGGGCTTCCAGCTCGCCATCGACGACTTCGGCACTGGTTACTGCTCCCTCGCCTACCTGCCCAGGCTGCAGGTGGCCACCCTCAAGCTCGACAGAAGCTTCACCCAGGGGCTGGCCAGCAACCAGGCCACCACCGCCATAGTGCGCTCCGTCATCGGGCTCGGCCATGAACTCGGTATCAGGATCACCGCCGAAGGGGTGGAAACCGTGGAGCAGCAGGCCTGGCTGGCACAGGCGGGCTGCGATCGCCTGCAGGGTTACCTGTTCAGCCGCCCCCTGCCCCCCGCCGAGTTTGCCCGCAACTACCAGTTGCCCGACTGACTCGCGCACAGCAAAAAGGCCACCGAGGTGGCCTTTTTATTATCTGTCGAGGGCATGGGCAACATCTTCTCGATGCGCTGACGAGTACACCTTACTCCTGGAAGTAGGTGCCCCAGCCGTCGTAGTCCACGCCGTATTTTTCGAGGATCGGCAGCATCTTCTCGATGTCGGCGACTATGGTCTCGATATCCAGCTTGCACTCCACAGTGGCATCGAAGCAGAAGATGGTGGCACCGTCATCCAGCTCCATCTCCTCGGCATCTGTCACCTCGAAGCCGGCCTTGAACAGGTCCACCGCCGCCTTCTCCAGCAGATCGAAGTTCTGACAGGCAAAGTGGTGCTCAATCTCGTAGTCCAGATCCGGGTTGCTGCCATCGGCCAGCAGCTCGTTGACGATGGCGGTGGTCTCGTCGCGCCACTCTTGCATGTTGATACTCATATAAACCCCAGGCGGTATTGGATGGATGTCAGCCCCTGCTGGCAGGCACGCTGCGGCCGCGTTGGCCCGGGTCGCCGCCAGGGGGATGGTTGCGGCAAAGCATACCCGCAGAGCGCAACGGGCTCAATGCGGCAAACCAAGATAACTGCCTTGCCCGCCCCCCGCCCAAATGGCGGTGTCCGCAAAAAGGTCAAAAAGTGCAATAACCCGCCTTTGACAGGCGATACCACAGATACCGTCGCCCTCCAGCTCAAGGTAAACAAAACACATTGCAGGCTCTTTGGGGAACAGTGTTTTCCACCATGGAGCTACTGATGACAAAGGGTCAGCCCGGGAGCATAAAAGAACTCGTTTGAATGACACACCGTCAGAAGCAAGGCGCCCGCTCATCGGCTCGCCCCTTGTGATTGGGCATCAGGTCATGGCCGTCACTGAGCCATGAGGTTCGTTCAAGGGATCTGGCCTCCTTTTACTCGCGTTGCCCATGAACACAGCGCGACAGGGCGGAAAAATGGGGGAAAGCAGGATCGATTGTTCGGTTATCGAGCGAACGGCACCGCATTATTCCCCCAGCGGTTGACACCTAGACGCAGAAAGGGTTTAATGCGCGCCGTTGCCCAGATAGCTCAGTCGGTAGAGCAGGGGATTGAAAATCCCCATGACAGTTTCCATACCACAGCTCTGGATAGCACACCCCACAAGGCTTCGCTTTCAATGCGAGGCCTTTTTGTTATGCGTCTCTGGTCAATCTCTGGCAAGGTTGCTCACCGAGCTCGGGATTAATCATCCCCGGACCTCTGATCCGCTGTTTCATCTGTTATCAGATAGCAAAGTAGATTGGCCCCCCTTCCCTGCAATGACCCCCACTTCCTACGAACAACGCGTTCCCTCCCAGCCAACTCTTGCACGATACCGGTTGTGTCGTGAGCCGAATCCCCGTTATTATCGGCTCACCATGTGAGCCAAATACGCATCCGATTTGGCTCGCATACTGAGCCAAATATGCGTTCGATTCGGCTCATCGGTGACGTGACCTGTAACAATAAGGGGATGGGCAGGCAGATGGCTGAAAATTGGATCTGGCAACATGAGGTCTGGCCACACTTTTGCTGGCAAAATGAATCGCTACAGCCACGGCTACGCACGGCGCAACGTAATCTGGGGATCCTGCTCGGCACCCATTCCGTTCACGGCTCTACGCAAACGCAGCAAGCCCAGGCGCTCGATACCCTGCTGGCGAATATCCTCGCCTCATCGGCCATTGAAGATGAACGGCTCAATGCCCAATCGGTGCGCTCATCGCTGGCCCGTCGCCTCGGCGTATCCGAAGAACAGCCCTACCCCATCTCGGATCGCTCCGAAGGCCTGGCAGCCATGATGCTCGATGCCATCGACAATCGACATCAGCCGCTCACGCTGGAGCGCCTGTTGCAATGGCATCACTGGCTGTTTCCTGCCGACGACTGGACATTACAGCGTGTGCGGGTGGGTCAGCTACGCGGTGAAGAGCCGATGCAGGTAGTATCCGGGCGACTGGATCGGCCCACTGTGCATTTCGAGGCCCCGCCACGCCAGGGTCTGGAGCAGGCACTCGCCTGCTTTATCGACTGGTTCAATGCCAGCCTGAACGACCCCAGCCAGGATCCACTGCTGCGCGCCGCCATCTGCCACCTGTGGTTTGTCACCCTGCACCCGTTTGATGATGGTAATGGTCGCATCACCCGTGCCCTCACCGATCTGGCGCTCTCTCAGGCCGACAGCCAGAGCATCCGCCTGTATGCCATATCGGTGGCGATCCTCGAACAGCGAGCCGATTACTATCGTGTGCTAGAACAAACCCAGAAAGGCGGACTGGATATCACGGCCTGGCTGATCTGGTTTTTAGATACGCTCAACGCCACGTTGGAGCAGGCCCAACAAGCGATCACCCGCACCTTGGCCAAGAGCCGTTTCTGGCAGCAACACGGCGGCGAGCCGCTGAGTGCCGAGCAAATCAAGGTGTTGAACAGGATGCTGGACGGCGGCGAGAACGGCTTTTTGCAGGGTATCAGCGCCAGCCAGTATCAGAAGGTGGCCAAGGTCAGTAAAGCCACCGCGACCCGCCATCTGGCCGACTTGTTAGAGAAAGGCTGCCTTGAAAAAATGCCTGGGGGAGGTAGAAATACCCGTTATCAGATCAAGATTACACGGTAATACCAATATTATTTTCATGGTCATTGCCGTTCGACTAACAAATTTTTAATTTATAACTATGTCATTCGACTCCCAACCAGGACACCATACAGCACAAGACCCTGGTAATCCCCCCGAAAAACCGGGGTGCTCATAAGTAGAATTTTCCCGTACCTTAAATGCAGGAGGTTCTACATGAAAACATCACGCTTTAGCGATACCCAGATCATCGCCATTCTCAAACAGGCCGAGGCCGGTTCCCCCGTCCCGGAGCTCTGTCGCGAGCATGGCATCAGCACGACCACCTTCTACAAGTGGCGCTCCAAATTTGGCGGGATGGATGCCTCCCTCATGGCTCGCCTCAAGGAGTTGGAGGACGAAAACCGCCGACTCAAGAAGATGTATGCCGAGGAACGCCTCAAGGCCGAGATCATCACCGAGGCCATGGCAAAAAAGTGGTGACGCCATCTGCCCGCCGGGAGATGGCGACCAAGGCCGTGGCCCACCACGCCATATCCATTCGCCTGGCTTGCCTAGCGTTCAAGGTCAGCGAGAGCTGCTATCGCTACCAGCCCGTGCTGGCCGATGAAAACCAGGATATTGCCGACTGGCTGTTGCGTATCACGGCCAGCCAGCGCAACTGGGGCTTCGGGCTCTGCTTTCTCTACTTGCGTAACGTCAAAGGGTTTGGCTGGAATCACAAACGGGTGTACCGGATTTATCGGGAACTTGAACTTAATCTGCGGATAAGACCAAAGAAGCGACTGGTGCGTGCCAAACCAGAGCCGCTGGCGGTGCCCGACCAGCCCAACTGCTGCTGGTCGATGGACTTCATGCATGACCAGCTCAGCGATGGGCGTTCGGTGCGCCTATTTAATGTGATCGACGACTTCAACCGTGAAGCACTATGCATCGAGGTGGATTTCTCTTTACCTTCGTCACGAGTCAAACGGGCACTGGAGCAGGTGATCGGGTGGCGAGGGAAACCCACCACCATTCGCTGCGATAACGGCCCGGAGTACATCAGTGAAGAGCTTCAGAGCTGGGCAAAGCGGCAAGGGATTGCACTGAGTTATATCCAGCCCGGCAATCCGCAGCAGAATGCCTACATCGAGCGATTTAACCGAACGGTCCGCTACGACTGGCTGAGCCATTACCTATTTGAATCACTCCATGAGCTACAGGCGTTTGCAACGAACTGGCAGTGGGTTTATAACCATGAGCGGCCAAATATGGCGCTGGATGGCTACACGCCAAAGCAGCATCTGGCAAAGGCCGCATGATCTCTACTTTTGACTGCCCCTAAAAATGGGGGGATTACCCTTGAACACTATCTCGCCACTTAGTTCACCCTATGCAAAAACATGCCAGAATCTGGGCCCACAAGGTTGACACCCCAGTCCAGAAAGGGTTTAATGCGCGCCGTTGCCCAGATAGCTCAGTCGGTAGAGCAGGGGATTGAAAATCCCCGTGTCGGCGGTTCGATTCCGTCTCTGGGCACCAATAATTCCTCCTTAGTTCAGTCGGTAGAACGGCGGACTGTTAATCCGTATGTCGCTGGTTCAAGTCCAGCAGGAGGAGCCAAATTCGAAAGGCCCGCTCATCTGAGCGGGCCTTTCTGCATCTCCCCTTCCCGAAACGTCATTCCCTAATAGCGATTCTCGTCAATAGCGGTTCTCGTCGCCGTGCCAGACATGTCCGGCGGAACATGCCCGGGCGACCTCGTGACAAGGATCATCGGCATGACAGCGGAAGAAATGCTGATCTTGTTGCAGCAGAAGCGAACTCATCGAGTGGCTGATACCGGCCAGAGCCTCGCCAGCGGTCAATCCTGCAACCCGGTGATCTGTGGCCAAATGAGCCAGTACTCTTTCACGACTATTCATGATCGCCTCCCTCTGTGGATCCCGTCGTAAATTGACCATAGCAGCAGGTATCTGACTACCGCAAACCCGCGCCAGCAAAGGGCTCCAGGCCGGTCCATCGCTGCCGGGAAAGGGGGGGGAATGAAAAGGCCCACCCTGTCGGATGGGCCTTTCATGACTGTCAGCCGCCGTTACAGGCCGCCAGCAACAGGGTCGCCCCGCAGGTGGCGCTGAATACCAGCAACCCCGCCTGCAGCACTCCCTCAGGATCCGTCTCTTTTCTTCTCTTTCTGAACCTTATCCATCGCGGCTTCATCGAGCCCACCTCATCCTGTTGTGTCCAGCTCCCCTGCCCTCCTCGGCAGGCCGCTCATCTTGATCCCGGTTCAGTTCAAGGTCAATCGGTCCGCAACAATAAAGGGGCCGGGCACTTGGGAGAGGGCCTCGTCATAGGTCCGCTCATTATCGGGAAAACCGGCGTGACCCGTCTGCGAGCCGGGGCTATGATGAGGCCGACGATTTCCGATCCCAGGGAGACCCCAGATGAGCAGCCCCTTGCACTATGTGCTGGATGGCATCCATTGCGAGCCACACTTCTTTACCGTGCCCCTCGACCACCAGAAACCGGATGACGAGGAGAGCATCACCCTGTTTGGCCGCACTCTCTGTCGCCAGGACAGGCTGGACGATGAGCTGCCCTGGCTGCTCTATCTGCAGGGGGGGCCGGGCTTTGGCGCGCCGCGCCCGACCGCGAGCGGCGGCTGGATAAAGCGGGCCCTGCAGGAGTTTCGGGTACTGCTGCTCGATCAGCGCGGCACAGGCCACTCCACCCCCATCAGCGCCGAGGCGCTGGCAGGGCTCACCCCAAGGGAGCAGGCGCACTACCTCAGCCATTTTCGCGCCGACAGCATAGTGCGGGACGCCGAATACGTTCGCGAGACCCTGAGCCCGGACCAGCCCTGGAGCCTGCTGGGCCAGAGCTTCGGCGGCTTTTGCAGCCTCACCTATCTCTCCCTGTTCCCGGACAGCCTGCACGAGGTCTACCTCACCGGCGGCGTGGCCCCCATAGGTCGCAGCGCAGACGAGGTCTACCGCGCCACCTATCAGCGGGTGGCGGACAAGAACCGCGCCTTCTTCGCCCGCTTCCCCCATGCCCAAGCCATCGCCAACCGGCTGGCAACTCACCTGCACCGCCACGATGTGCGCCTGCCCAACGGCCAGCGCCTGACGGTGGAGCAGTTGCAGCAGCAGGGGCTGGATCTCGGCGCCAGTGGCGCCTTCGAGGAGCTCTACTATCTGCTGGAGGACGCCTTCGTCGGCGAGCGGATCAACCCCGCCTTCCTCTACAAGGTGCAGACCATGCAGCCGTTCAACACCAATCCGGTATTCGCCATTTTGCATGAGGCCATCTACGCCGAAGGGGCCGCCAGCAACTGGGCGGCCGAGCGGGTCAGAGCCGAGTTCCCGGCCCTTGCCTGGGCGCCCGGCAAGGATTTCGCCTTCACCGGCGAGATGATCTTCCCCTGGATGTTCGAGCAGTTCCGCGAGCTGATGCCGCTCAAGGAGGCCGCCCACCTGCTGGCCCAAAAGGCCGATTGGGGCCCCCTCTACGACCAGGCGCAGCTGGCCCAGAACACAGTGCCAGTGGCCTGCGCCGTCTATGCCGAGGACATGTACGTGGAGTTCGACTACAGCCGCGATACCCTCAGGGGCCTTGGCAACAGCCGCGCCTGGATCACCAACGAGTACGAGCACAACGGCCTGAGAGTCGACGGCGAGCAGATCCTGGACAGACTCATCCGCTTGAACCGGGGCTGCTGATCCCCCGCGGGCGACGAGCCCGCCATAAGAAGAATATCGAGGGCGGCCCATGAGCCGCCCCGCCCTGTCGGAAGCAACACAAAACAACAAGGACACCCTTTGGATCATCCGGAAATCTCGGCCGGCTGGCTGAGCCGCCTCTTCTATCACTGGACGGGCCCGCTGCAACGCAAGGGGCTGACCGAGCCCCAGGTCGGTCTCGACGATCTCTACCCCCTGCTGCCGGAAGATAGGCGCGACGAGCGGGCCGACGCCTTCCTCGCGCTCACCGCCGCTGCGCCGGTGCGCCCCTGGCCCATCATGGCCTTTATCTGGCGTCACTACCGCCGCCGCATCGGCCTGCTCACCCTGTTGCAGCTGATCGGCATGCTGGCCACCCTGGCCAGTCCCTGGCTGCTCAACCACAGCATGACCCAGCTCGGCACCGGGGCCAGCACAGGCCACAAGCTGTTGCTCGCCTTCGCCCTGTTCGCCTCTGTGTTGGCCGCCGGCATGCTGGCGGAGCACTCCCTGCAGCTGGCGCTCAAGATGCACGTCCCCATTCGCCGCCTGCTGGCCGAGTCCCTGCTCGCCAAGGTGATGAAGCTCGGCGGCAAGAGCTTCGACGACAGGGCCGGCGGCCGGGTACAGAACCTCATCAACCGGGACGTGTGGGACATTACTTGGATTCTTGCGGACCCCGCCATGCCGCTCACCATGGCGCTGCAACTGGCGGGCACCATAGCCCTGCTGGTGTGGCAGGTGGGCAGCGCCGGTCTGGTGGGCTTTGCGGTGCTCACCCTGCTGCTGCTGCTCTCCACCCGGGTGGTGCGCCGCATGAACCAGCAGGAGCAGCAGCTCAAGCGTCAGCAGGACGAGCGCAACGGCATACTGGCGGAATACATCAAGAAGCTGCGGCTGGTGCGCCAGAACGGTCTCGGCGCCTTCTTCACCAAGGCGGCCAACGCCAAGCGCCAGCAGGAGCTGGGGGTGCTCGGTCGGGTGCTCAAGCTCGATGCCATCAACAGCTTCCTGATGATGAGCACCCCGCTGCTGGTGACCCTGGCCACCTTCACCACCTATCTGGCCTCGGGCCAGAGCCTGACCCTGCCCCAGGTGTTCACCACCATAGCCCTGTTCGCCGTGCTGCGGATCCCCATGATGCGGCTGCCTTACCTCATCCGTACCCTGATCAACTTCAATACCGGCTTCAACCGGCTGTGCGAGTTTCTGAGCAGCCCGGAGCAGCACAGGGATCTCACCGACACCAGCCTGCCCGTCGGCAGCCTGGTGCTGGAAGAGGTCACTGCCCTGCACCAGCAAAAACCTGTGTTGCAAGAGGTCAGCCTCATCATACAGCCGGGGGAGCTGGTGGGGATCACAGGGGCGACCGGGGCGGGCAAGAGCTGCCTGCTGCACCTGGTCGCCGGTTTTGACAACGGCTTTGAGGGGGCTATTCGTCGCAATGGCCGGGTGGCGCACCTCGGCCACAAGCCCTGGCTGATGAACGACAGCATCCGCAACAACATTCTGTTCGGCCAACCCTGGCACGAGGATCGCTACCAGTGGGTGCTCGGTGCCTGCGCCCTCACCACTGATCTGGGGCTGCTGAGCCACGGGGATCAGACGCTGGTGGGGGAGCTTGGCACCCGCCTCTCCGGTGGCCAGCAGCAGCGGGTCGCCCTGGCCCGCGCCCTCTATGCAGAGGCCGACATCCTGCTGCTGGACAACCCCTTGTCTGCGCTGGATCCCATGGTCTCGGCCCAGGTGCTGGAGCAGGGGCTCGCCTTCAAGCCGGGGCCGACCCGGCTGCTGGTGAGCCATGATCCGGACGTGCTGGCCCACTGCGATCGGGTGATCCGTATCGAGCAGGGCCGCCTGGTGGAGCTAGGCGCCCACCAGCTGGCGGATCTCATCCAGCACCCGCAACCCACTCCCCTGGTGGCGCCCCAGGAGGCGGAGCAGTTCAGCGAGGAGAAGGTGGTGGAGGGCAAGGTGGACTGGGGCCTGTTTGGCTTCATGTGGCAGCGCCTGGCCGCCCCAGGCGCCATCCTGATCGCCCTGCTGCTCACGCTGGGTCAGGAGGGGCTGCGCATCGCCTCGGATCTCTGGCTCGGCGGCAAGGCCGAGGTGAGCGATGTGAGCACCCTGCTCGGCATCTATGTGCTGCTGGGAGCGGGATCGCTGGTCTGCATCATGGTGGTGCGGGTCATCAACTACAAACTCGGCCTCAAGCTGGCCTGGACTCTGTTCGACGGTATGCTGGGCCGCATCAGCCGCGCCCCCATGGCCTTCTTCGACAAGGTGCCCCAGGGGCGCATCCTCAACCGCTTCGATCGGGATCTCGGGGAGGCCCAGGAGGTACTGCTGTCCATGCTGATGGGACTGTTCGGCATGCTGGTCTCTGTGCTGCTGCAGGTGGTGGTCATCGGCATCAACATTCCCCTGCTGCTGCTCATCGCCCCCCTGGTGGGCTGGGCACTCTACGTGCTGCAACGGCGCTACCGGGCGGTGCAGCTCAAGCTGCGGCGCCAGTCCTCGGTGCTGCGCTCCCCGCTTTATATCAGCATCAGCGAGACCATTCGCGGCGCCCCCGCCCTGCGTCTGGCCGGGGCCGAGCGCTTCGCCCTGGATCAGGTGCTGCATCACTATGACAACAACCTGCGCAGCTGGTACACCACCACCTCCATCAACCGCTGGCTCGGCATGCACCAGACCCTGCTCTCCGCCGCCCTGGTGGGGGCAGTGGCACTGATGGTGGCCTTTGGCAACAGCCCGCTGCTGGGGGCCGTGGCCATCACCTACGCCTTCACCGCCTCGGCCATGCTCAACTCCCTGATCCGAACCTTCGCCGAAGTGGAGCAGGTGATGAACGCGGTGGAGCGGGTGCGCGAATACAGCGAGATAGAGAGCGAACGCCAGGAGGGAGAGGCCCTCGCCACCTCCCATCCGGCGGTGCGCTTCGACAACCTGGGGCTGCGCTACCCGGGTGCCAGCCAATGGGCCCTGCACAGGGTCAACTTCGAGCTGGCCCCCGGCGAGAAGGTGGGCGTCTGTGGCCGCACCGGCGCGGGCAAGAGCTCCCTGCTCGGGGTGTTGCAGGCCATGTATCCAAGCTCCCAGGGGGAGATCCATTACGACGATCAGCCGTTGTCAGCACTGGCACCGGAGGCGGTGCGCGACCTGTACGACACCGTCTCCCAGATCCCTCTCACCTTCTTCGGCACCCTGCGCGCCAATCTCGCCCCCCTGAGCGAACAGAGCGACGAGGTGCTGGAGCAGGCGCTGGCCCGGGTGGGTCTGGCCGAGCGCTGCGCCGGCCGGCTGGATGAGGATCTCGACAGGCTGCAACTCTCCGCCGGCGAGACCCAGCTGCTGGTGATCGCCCGCATCCTGCTGTCACGCCGCCCCCTTATAGTGCTGGACGAGGCGACCTCGGATCTCAGCCACGGCGGCATGCGCAAGATGGCGGAGTTGCTCTATCGCTACCGGCCAGAGGCCAGCTATCTGGTGATAGCCCACCATCTGGAGCCGCTCTTGTCGGTGGACAAGGTGGTGGTGATGGAGGCTGGCACAGTAGTGGAGCAGGGATCCCCGGTCAGCCTGCTGGCCAATCCGGACTCCCGCTTCCACCAACTGTTTGCCGGTCAGGTGAACCGCCAGGTAGGGGAGCTGACGGGCTGAGGTCTCTGCTGCCTCGCCGACGTCAGAAGGGCTGCCCGCGGGCAGCCCTTGCTTTATAGGAAGCATCGCAAAAAGCAATTCTCATGTGGATACCAACCGAGCAGCAAAGCTGCTATAAAAAGAGCCCGAAACAGTCAGGATCACAAGGATGTGTCATGTCTCCAAGGATGGAGGTGGTTGCGCGCCAACCACAGCTGGAAGTCGCCCTGATCAGCAGCCAGGGAGGGGGTTATCCTCGCCATACTCACGAGGAATATGTGCTCTCGGCAAACTTGAGCGGCCAGGAACGTATCTGGTTTGACGGCAAGGAGCAGGAGGTGGCGCCGGGCCAGGTGACGCTCTACAACCCGCTGACCATGCAGGCCTCCACCTTTGGGGAAGATACCCGCTTCATCAGCCTGCACCTGTCACAGGAGCGGGTGAAGAGTCTGCTGGATGAGGCGGGACTCCTGCCCGGCCAGTCGCCCCCCGCATTCATGGAGGGAGTACACCAGATCCCGGCGTTGTTCGACGCCATTCTGGATCTGCATCGACACCCCTCGGCCAATCAGCGGGAAGAAGCGCTGGTGCGCCTGCTCGCCGCTCTGCAACGCAGTAGCGACCCCACGCCGCGATTGCTGCAGGGGCGGCTGCCCCAACTGCTTGACTACATGCGCGACCACCTCAGCCAGGAGATCAGCCTGGATGATCTTTGCCAGGTGGCCTGCTGCTCCAAATTCCACCTGGTTCGCAGCTTTCAGCAGGCGCTGCACGTTCCGCCCATCCACTATTTCAACCAGCTGAGACTGATGGAAGCCCGTCGCCGCCTGCTGCAAGGAGAGAAGCCCTCCCAGATAGCGCTGGCGCTGGGCTTCTATGACCAGAGCCACATGAGCAATGCCTTTCGCCGCGTCATGGGGATCAGTCCGAGCCGCTACGGAGCCCCCGGCACAAACTCGACATAACCCTGATAGATCACATAACAGGCGAAATAGGCGAAGATCAGCGCCGACGCCAGGTAGGAGAAGCGCACCATCTTCTCCCCCAGCAACCGCCCGCCCTGATAGGCAAGGGTGCAGAGTACCAGGGCCCAGAAGATCCCCGCACTGAAGAAGCCGGAGAGGAAGAGCCCGGCATTCAGGGGATCCGCCCCCTGTCTCGCAATGATGGCGCCCCCCACGGCCGCGAACCAGAGGATGGCGGTCGGTGAGGAGAGCGCCAGTACCATGCCGCGGCCGAACAGGCACCAGCGTCCCCCGGACTGCGCAACGCCATTCAACTCGCCATCCTGTGCCTGCAGCGCCGCGTAGCCCATCTTGATGGTCAACCAGATCAGAGTGACCGAACCAAAGATCCAGAGGCTCCAGCGCACCATTTCAAACTGCAACAGCACGGCCATGCCCGCCATGGCGAGCATGGCATAGATCAGGTCCCCCACACAGGTTCCCACCCCGAGCCAGAAGCCGTGGGAAAAACCGCGAGACATGGCCAGGGTGATCATCGCCATGTTGGCCAGGCCTATGTCCAGACACAGAGAAAGACTCAACAGAAATCCATTGTAAAATGCCATGTCACACTTTCTCCCAGATGGTTTGATGGTAACGGTCACCCTCTCCCGGCCAGGGCCCTGCAGCCCAAGACGCGGCCAACATCGAGCTCTTTTGACTCTCACCAGCCAGGCTCTCCGACAAGGTACCGAACAGCTGTCCAAGCTCGGGATCCTCTGCCCGCTGGGCCATCTCCGCGAGCAATATCATCAGGGACTCGCACAGACGGTTTTGCTGGGGGCGTGTTCCCTCAAGGTCTCCCTCCAGCTCACGCAGACTGGCAACCAGGCTCAGCACGCGGCAGATATCCTCCCGCAGCCTGGGTGGGAGCGCAGGGGGCGGCATCAGCGTCAGCATATGGACAGAGTGCGTCGCCCTGGGGGGCCAAAATTCCATCTTCATCATTTACCTCCATGTAATATGAGGTCATATGACACCACTCATGATGAATTTGTATTGGAAAATATTGCCTTTTTATCCCAGCCAGACAACGAGATCGCCAGCACCACCATGGGATTCAAGTCATAGAATGGAGGATGAAGAAGGCAGGTATATCCTCATTATTTAAGGGCTGTCACCCTGGCTGGACATGTCGACCAAGGATGGGGCCACCTCTTGTAGTGATGAATAAATGCCTGCCAGAAAATGGCAAGGGCGCCTCCTTCGAGACGCCCCTGAGAACACATCCAGCAGCCAGTCAGGGTCAGCGCTCCATGATCTGGGTGATGTCATCCTTGTTGATCAACATCTCCCGCCCCTCTTCGTCGTAGTAGCGGTACATGCCCGTGTCTTCATCCAGCTTGGGCTTGCTGTCGGTGGTAATCATCTTCCCGTCCCGGGTGCTCATGATGTATTGAGAGCTGCACGCCACCAGCCCCAGCATGCACACCAGGACCATCATCAGTCGTTTCATCGCCCATCCCCCTCTTCATTCTCACCATTAGGTTCATAAGTGAAGCCTAGCTCAGGCGGATTCAGGGATGAGTCCCTGGCCGGCTAAAGCAAAATTAATTAGAAGTCAACTTCCGAAGCAATGTTTCCATTTAACCCCTGACATAGAAAAACAAAAAAACAAAAAACCAACAACAAGGAAACCGAATCGCTACACTCGGCGGCATTTTGCACTCAGAACATCAGAGATTGAGAATCATCCGACATTCAGACTGAGAATTGTCTGATATATGTTGCAAAAAAATACACCTTTGATAGATTCCGACACTGAATTCAAATGGCAACATAATTACTAAAACCATCAATAATTCATCTTTTTCGCCCCATCAGATGCGACACGATCTGTCTGGTGAGCATTTTTCATAACAAAAAAATTACATTTAATGCCGATATGTCATTCGGATGCGGTAGCTATGTCTGTTTTACCTCCAGTCCACATGGACACCACGATGAGCCCCTCATTGAGTAACTTCGCAATACTGTGACAGAGCAGCAATTTGATGCTGTTTGTGTGATGCCCTTATGTCGCCAATATATGATGGTCACGACCTGTACTGATTGCACAGTACACGAGTCAGTGAGCAGTTAAATTAACTGCCAACGATAAAACACAAGAGATCATTCACAGATATTGCAATGATGGAGCCCAATCCTTTTACAGGAAATATCGCATAAAAAGATCATCCACTTAATTCATGAGTAAACATGATTTAATTTATGTCGATGACTTGTAGCAGTCAAAACAAACACATTGCAAGGCTTTACGTAAAATGAAAGTTATAACAGCGCCATGGATCTTAGCTGCGATTAGTTTGAATATATTCGCTGCACCGCAGATAAGCCCGCAGATGATGGAGCAATTCAAGCGTCTGCCACCGGCAGAACAGCAGGCTCTGGCAAAGCAGTATGGTATATCCACTGAACAGCTAAATAGTGCCAGTGCCATTACCCCTGTCACACCATCGGTTCCTGTTGCCGCCCCACGTGAACTCGATTATAGCCAGGTATCCCAGCGTCCCCTCGTTGCCGGAGTGGCACAACCAGGGGACTTGCAACCATTTGGGTATAATGTATTTGCCGGTGAGCCCATCCTGGATGCACCTATTACCGATATGCCAGTTGCAGATGACTATGTTATTGGCCCTGGAGATGAAATTCATGTTCAACTCTACGGTAAAGAAAATGCGGTTTACGATTTGAGTGTCGGCCGGGAAGGCTTTATTGATTTTCCCAGTCTCGGCCCTATCTCCGCCAGTGGCTTAACCTTCCAGCAATTCAGAAGTGACCTTGAATCCAGGATCAAGGAGCAGATGATTGGTGTAAATTCCTTCATCAGCTTTGGTTCAATGCGTTCCATGCAGGTGTTTGTGATGGGAGACGCCTACCGCCCAGGTGCTTACAATGTCAGTGGCATGGCGACCGTGACTCAGGTATTGCAGGCCGCTGGTGGCATAGACACAGTCGGTTCCTTGCGAAAAATCCAGGTGAAACGCGCAGGGCAAAATGTCATCGATGTGGATCTCTACAAGATGCTTGTCTGGGGTGATACCAGCCAAGACATCCGTTTACAAGCCGGAGATACAGTGTTTGTTCCTGCCAAGGGCAGTGAGGTCGCTATCAACGGGCTGGTCAAGCGCCCCGCCATTTACGAGCTGAGAAATTCGGCACCGCTGGCAGATGTGCTCGCACTGGCTGGCGGCGTCAAAGCCGCCGCGTTGCAAGAAGTCTCCGTAGAGCGCCACTCCGATAGCGGTCTCAGGGTGTTCAACCTGACACTGGCCAACGCCCATGATCGCCTTTTCAGTATTCGGGACGGGGACAAGATATCGGTCAAACCGAGCAGCACCGAATATAGCCAGGCCATTGTGGTCAAAGGTGCAGTAGTTCGTGATGGTGTCTACAGCTCCTCTCCCGGTACTCGGGTCAGCACTATTTTGCAGAGTGTTGAGCGAGACCTCATTTCGGCTACCGATTTGAGTTACGCTCTGGTGGTCAGAGAGATTGACTCCCAACGTAATATCAGCGTGATTCAATTCAATTTGGGCAATGCCATGCAACACCCTGGCGGCAAGGATGATGTCCTGCTTCAGGCCCGGGATCAGGTGCTGGTGTTCCGCAACGATGCTACTGACCGCCTCAGAGAGACAGCCACAACCTCAACCAAGGTGAAGGATCTCAAGGCGAAGTCTCGAGAACTGGACAACGCTGCCATGATGCGCACAGATGCATCCACCGGCGCCAATGTCACAAACGATGAATTGAATACTGATAGCCAGATCAAGCTCTCTTCACTTTCCGATAAAACCGCAACAGATGCCGTTGTGGCGGACTCCAGACAAGCCTTGTTGGCGCCAGTCATCGAGCGCCTGAAAGCGCAGTCGACTCAGGGCCAGCCGGTCAAAATCATGGAAGTCAGGGGGGAAGTGAAATACCCGGGCCTCTACCCACTGACCGAGAGCAGTCGCATGTCCGATGCCATTCTCGCCGCCGGTGGGTTCAATGAGCAGGCCAACATTGTCGAACTGTCCCGCGTCAATGAGCGTGGTGACAGCATCCTGGTCCAAAATGAGCGATTCTCCCTGGACACAGCCAATAGCCCGTACAGTTCGCCCCTCCTGCAATCCAAAGACAATATCAACGTCCTGCCCCACCCACAGTGGCGGGAAGAGGCGACCGTCCAGGTCTTCGGTGAAGTGAAATTCCCCGGCACTTATACCGTGCGTCGCGGAGAAAGCCTGCACGATCTGATCGAACGGGTGGGTGGCATTACTGCCTACGCCAATCCCAACGGTGCAATATTTGCACGTAAAGCCCTGCGTCAGCAGGAAGAACAACGGTTGGTGATGCTGCGGGATGAACTTCGCCAAGAAATATCGACCATGACCTTGCGCAGACAGAGCACCATTGCCAACTACAGCAGCTCTCCTGCCGAGGCCATGACGGTTGTGAATCAATTGGAAAACAGCAAGGCCATTGGGCGGATGACCATAGATATGCCAGCACTGCTCTCCGGAGAAAAGCAATCCGATATATTGCTGGAGGATGGCGATAAATTATATATCCCGACCATGCAGAATGTGGTCTCCATCGCAGGTATGGTGCAGTTCCCCTCTTCCCATATCTACAAAGAGGACACCAGCATCAACGAGTACATCAGCCTGGCCGGTGGAACCAAAAAACAGGCCGATACCGATCGCGTCTATGTCATCAAGGCCAACGGCAGCGTGTTGTTGCCCAATGACAGTTGGTTTGGTGGGCGCAAGAGTCTCGAGCCGGGTGACACCATCATAGTGCCGGTGGACTCCGATTATCTGGATAACCTGAGCATCATGTCCTCAGCAACCCAGATCATGTATCAGTTGGGCGTAGCCTGGTCCGCCATCAAATAACGCGCTGGACGCGTCATTTCATATTCCATAGGACTCATCAAATCATAATGGAAGCACAAAAAGTGAATGTCATTCCCTTACCGAGAGACATGTCTCCGGCAAGTGATGAAATCGACCTGCGGGAGCTGATGATTGCCTTGTGGCATGGCAAGTGGTGGATCTTTTCCACCACCTTCATTGCCACCGGTCTCGCCGTCGCCTTTGCACTCTGGAGCCCCAATATCTATCGTGCCGAGGCCTTGCTGACCCCCTCCCTTGAGCAGCAAGGTGGTGGACTCTCCGCGCTGGCATCCCGCTTCGGTGGGCTAGCCAGCCTGGCCGGTGTCGATCTTGGCAACAAAGGCGGAGATAAAGCCTCGATAGCCATCGAAGTGGGCAAGTCACGGCTGTTTCTTGGGGATTTCATCCGCCACCACCAGTTGGCGGTCCCTCTGCTCGCCGCCACCGGCATGGATAAAACCACCGGCGAGTTGATCATCGACCCCCAGATCTACGATACGGTGACCCAGAAGTGGGTGCGCGAAGTACCTGCTGGCAAGTCACCCGAGCCAACCGACTGGGAACTGATCAAGGCTTTCAGGGGGCTGGTCTCCCTCAATAGCGATCCCAAGACAGGGTTGTTGACAGTCAGCGTCGACTTTTATTCACCGCAGTTGGCCAAACAGTGGGTGGACTGGTTGATCAATGATCTCAACCACACCATGAAACAACGGGATCAGGAGGAGGCAAAGCGCAATATTTCCTATCTGACCGAGCAATTATCCAAAACCTCTGTCGCCGATATGCAGAAGGTTTTTTATCAGCTGATCGAAGAGCAGACCAAGACCTTGATGCTCGCCGAGGTCAATCAGGAATACGTATTTAAGGTACTTGATCCTGCCGTCATAGCCGAAGAGAAAATAAAACCCAAACGGGCACTGATTGTTGTATTGGGTGCACTGTTGGGCGGTATGTTGGGAGTGATGATAGTTTTGGTTCGGTTTGCATTCCGTCATGATAAAAGATAATGGATGCAAACTGATCAAAAACGATGGCTTGCCATCATAATAGAGTAGAACGAACCTCGACTATTCTGATTTTATAAGGGAAATATATGAAGAAGAGTGTTTTGATTATGACTGCCCTGCTGGCCCTGTCCGGCCAGACCATGGCTGCTGAAACTGCTGCTGGTGCTGCTGGTGCTGCTGGTGCTGGCGCCGCTGTAGGTACCACCGCCCTTGTCGCTGTGGGTGTAGCTGCCGCGGTTGCCGTCGGCGTAGCCGTCGCCGTTGCCAGCAACGACGATGACAACAGCTCTACCTCGACTGTGACCAGCACAGCTCGTTGATATTAAGATTTAAAGACTGCCCGAGGGCAGTCTTTATTTTTATACCGATTCATTCAGTGATGCTCGCATGCTAACAAAGCGCCTTGTTATTATGCTATCCATGTTATTATTTGGCTGTGCAGATAACAACCTTGATAGCTATCAGCAACTAAAGTTTCTCTTCTCCGGGAATGAAGAAATAACGATTACCCCGGAGGCCATCAATAAATTGCCCTATGCCAGTGCATTTTTAACGATTGATGACAGACCAAAAATATTCGTCGTACTTGCATTTGTGGATAACAACAGATTGTCTTGGATCAGCAGTAACAGAGGGATAATAGTTACCGAGCATGGCCGAATAACAAAGACATTGAAGTTCGACAATGATATTAATTACTTCTTGGGTACGATTCAGGACCCATTATCTCAGACATCCATCACCTCAGGTGCACAATTCAGTTACAGCGCCGAATGGGAAAAGGATCGCCGCAGCGGGAGAAGCATGCACAGTGTATTCCGGCAGCTTGCGGATGAAAACCTGGATATCAATGGCACCATCATTGCGACCTCCCTCTATGAGGAAACAGTACAGTCGATAAAAGATGGTCAAACATGGAAGAATTATTACTGGTTGGACAAAAAATCTGGCCTGATCCGAAAGACCATTCAAAAGCTAGGCCCTGACAACAGCACCATAGAGATGGTCTTTACCAAGCCTTACTCATCATGAAAAAAATAATACTCTCGTTATTGATAGGCTATGCACCCTGGCTTCACGCTGACAGCGTTACCAAAGTAGTCTTCGGTAATGTCAATGGCACCACCATTTCCCTTTCGGATAGTCAGCGTCTTGAACAGCTACTGAATAACAACAAGCTACCTGACCATATCTATTGGCCTGCCGCCATCATCTCATCCCCCACAGAAGAGCATCTGGCACAGCAAGCCAAGGAGCGATTGCTCAGCGATGTGAAATCACTCCAGGTGATATGGATGAGAGAACATCAAGGTGGTCTGGTTCAAACAACCCAGCAACTGTTGCGAGAGCTGGATCAGCTTGATATCACCGGCCGGATTGACATAAAGCTGGATCCCGATCTCAGCAGAATTGAACCTGCCAACAACCCTCGCTTGGCCGGTGACTATTCACTCTATGTCTCTCCTCGGCCATCCCGTTTATATTTGATGGGTTTAATCAATAGCCGCAAGTCATTGCCTCATGAACATGGAAAAGGTTTGGCTGAATATTGGCAAGGCCATAGCTTGTTGGCCGGTGCCAACCCAGGTGAGGTATATCTAATCCAACCAGATGGCAGCATCCAGTTATCACCCGTGGCCGTATGGAATGAATATCATATAGAGCCCATGCCCGGTGCAACACTGTTTGCCGGGTTCGCTCCCGAGTTGCTGCCGGCCAAATTTAAAAACATCAATCTCCGTATTGCCGAAATGATTGCTAATCGGATACCCGAGTAATGCTAACCAGAATCGCCACTCTCTCTATTCTTATCTCTCCTATCGCTTGCGCCAATACGGATAGTTTCTCCCCTACCTTTCCCACCCAGAGTGACTTTGGTGGCGTAGGTCTGCTTCAGATGCCAACGGCGCGCATGGCCCCAGAAGGTGAGTTCTCGTTCAACTACATGGATAACCAGGAATATCGACGCTGGTCTATCTCCATGCAGCCATTTGACTGGCTGGAAGCCACCCTGAGATACACCGATATTCGCACCCGCCTGTATAGCAATGATGAGAGCTTCAGTGGCGATCAAACCTATAAAGACAAGGGGATGGATGTCAAAGCCAGACTCTGGAATGAATCCACCTGGCGCCCTCATGTCTCTGTCGGGCTTCGCGATGTCATGGGGACCGGACTCTTTGACAGCGAGTACATAGTTGCCAGCAAGCGTTATCAGAACCTGGATTTCACCCTGGGCATGGCATGGGGAAATATGGGGCAGAGTGGCAACATCAAGAACCCCTTCTGTGAACTCCGCGATGGCTGGTGCCAACGCGACGACGGGTTCTCGGGCAGTGGTGGTAAATTTGAATTTGGCAGCCTGTTTCATGGGCCTGCCGCTCTCTTTGGCGGGATAGAGTACCAGACGCCCTGGCAACCATTGAGGTTGAAGCTTGAATACGATGGCAATGACTACAGTCACGAGTCGGCGGGCGTCATCACACAAAGCACCCCCATCAATGTGGGCATAGTCTACCAGCCCTATGATGCTCTCGACATGCACCTCAGTTATCAGCGCGGCAATACGCTGATGTGGGGGGTGACACTGCATACCAATTTCAACGATCCCTCCTTGTCGCTGCCCAAACTCATGGACCCCCCGGTTCCGGCCTATCAGGTCAGCGAAACTGCCTCTCTGAATGAAGTGGACTGGCAAGATCTGTCCTCCCAGCTTGCCGCCAATGCAGGCTGGCAAGAGGTTTCCCTCTACGGTGATGACGACACCCTTACCCTGGTGGGTGAGCAGACCCGCTTCCGGGAGCAGGCTCAGGGCGAGCACAGGGCCACCATGCTCGCCGTCAATGACGCCCCTGCGTCGGTGAAGCAGTTGCGGATCATCGAGCAGAAGCAAGGAATGCCACTGCAGGAGACTCGCATCGATCTGGACTCGGTGCGCCGCGCCAACAGCGATCTTCCCCTTGGCCAGAAACAGGAGATCGAGGTCAGCCGTCAGTCTCCGACCCAGGTTCAGGGGACAAGGCGCCATGAGGCAGAGCCCCGCTCATGGAGTTTCAAGATTGCGCCCAAACTGAGCCAGTCCATCGGGGGCTCAGAGAGCTTTTACATGTATCAGGTCGGGTTGAATGCCAATACCGACTGGTACATGACAGAGCACAACTGGCTGAGCAGCACGCTCTTCTTCAATCTGTTCAACAACTATGACAAGTTCAATTACACGGCACCCCCGCCCGATGGCGAGGCCCTGCCCCGGGTCAGAACCTGGATCCGGGAATATGTCACCTCCTCGGATGTGCTCCTGAATAACCTTCAGCTCACCCATATGGATAAATATGATGATGCCTGGTACGCCCAGGCATATGGCGGCTATCTGGAGATGATGTACGCCGGGGTCGGTGGTGAAACCCTGTATCGCCCCTTCAACCAAACCTGGGCCATAGGGGCAGACATCAACCTGGTGAAACAGCGGGACTGGGAAAACACCCTCCAGCTGGCTGACTATCAGGTGGCGACCGGCCATGTCACCACCTACTGGCAGCCGACGTTTCTCGACAAGGTGACGGCACAGATTTCGGTGGGTCGTTACCTGGCAGGGGATTATGGTGCCACCCTCAACTTCGCCAAGAAATTTGATTCGGGAATAAGCGCCGGTTTCTTTGCGACCTTCACCAATGTGTCGGCAGAAGAGTACGGTGAAGGGAGCTTCACCAAGGGGCTCTACATCACAATCCCGTTCGACCTCATGATGTTCAAGTCCACCATAGACAGCGGTACCATCAGCTGGGTACCCCTGACTCGGGACGGGGGTCAGATGCTGGCCAGAAAATACGGGCTCTACAGCCAGAGCAGTGTCGCCTCCTTCTGATATGAAATGACTGCCCATCGCAGATAAAAAAAGCACCTTCCATGAAGGTGCTTTTTTATTTCTGGCGCACGAGTCTCTGCGATCAGCCCTGCGGCTTGCGCTCACCTGTGACTGTGGGGTTCTTGGGGTCTGAGCTCCACTCGTACCAGCCGCCGTCGTAGACGCTGATCCGCTTCCAGTCCATCAGCCAGGCGTAGAAGAAGGCCTCGGAGGCGCGCCAGCCGGTACCGCAGTAGAAGGCGGCCTGCTGGGTGGGCGCTATGTCCCACTGGTCCCACATGGCGAGGATCTCGCGGGCCGGCTTCATGGTGCCGTCCGGGTTGTGGAAGTCGCTCATGCTGTTGGCATCCACGCCGCCGTGACCCCACTTGGCCCCTGGGATGTCGCCCTTGGGCTTGATGTAGCTGTAGCCGGAGGTGTTGCCGACAAACTCGTCCCAGGTGCGCACGCTGACCAGGGCGCTATCGGGCTGCTTGAGCAGCACCTTGGCCTGGTCCAGGGTGGTGTAATACTCGGGGTGGGCCGGAATGGCCACGCCAAACTCCTTCACCGGCTCAAACTTGTTGGCCAGGCCGGTCTCGGTGCGCAGGTGCTGCACGAACCAGGCATCCAGGCCGCCGTCCAGCAGGCGTACGTCTTCCACCCCGGCATACATCATCAGGTGAGCGGCACGGGCCGCCGCCATGGTGTTGCGACCGTAGAGGATGACGGTGGTGTCGTGGCGGATGCCGTTCTCCAGCAACAGCTGCTTGAGGGCTTCGTCAGACACCTTGTTCCACAGCGGCTCCTCTTCCAGGCGGTTGGTGTCGATGTAACCGGCCCCCGGGATATGGCTCAGCAGATAAGCCTTGGGGGCACCCCAGTCGACTTCGAAGACCTTCCAGTCCCCCTTGGGAGCGGCGGCCACCGGCTTGCCTGCCTGCAGATCGGCGAGCCAGAGCGGGTAGACCAGCTGCTGCCAGCGGGCCAGGTGCTCGCGCGGCGCACTCTGCCAGCCCTGCAGCTCGAACAGTTGCTTGATGCCCTGCTGGCGCAGCAGGCGGGCCACCTCGGCCACTTCCCGCGGGGCGCCGTAGAGGGCGACCGGCAGATCGGCCTTCAGCCCCTTGCTCGCGAGCGCCTTGGGCCACTCTTCGTCACTGTATTTCCACTCGGCGGAGAGGTTCTCGGCGCCAGCCACGTGGCCCCCCTGCTTCTCGCCCGCCATGGGCCAGCCCTGATAGAAGTAGCTGGGGCGGGTATCCAGGATCACGGCCTGCTTCGCCTTGGCATCGGCCAGGGAGAGAGGGGGCAGTTCGGCGGCCAGGGCGGGCCAGGCACACCAGAGCAGCAAGGCGGCCAGGCCGCTTCGCCACAGTCCAGTCATTCGTTTCATGATGTTGTCTCGATGCATAGTGAACAAAGTTAAAAAATGGAGCGGCCGAGGCGCTCGGCCAGCAGCTCCAGCGCCGCCGTGCCCGCCAGGGAGTTGCCCGCCTTGTTGAGTTCGGGGGACCAGACGCAGACCGTCAGCTCGCCGGGGATCAGCGCCATTATGCCGCCCCCCACCCCGGACTTGCCCGGCATGCCGACCCGGTAGGCGAAGTCGCCAGCCTCGTCATAGAGGCCGCAGGTGGCGAGCAGGGCGTTGACCTGCTTGGTGGTACGGGCAGGCAGCAGCTGTGTATTTTCGCCGAGCGGCGCGCCGCGGTTGGCCAGGTAGATGAATGCCCGGGCCAGATCGACGCAGCTCATGCGGATGGCGCAGGCATTGAAGTAGCTCTGCAGCACCTTGTCCACCTCGTTCTCGAAGTTGCCATAGGCCTTCATCAGGTAGGCGATGGCGGCGTTGCGGGCGGCGTGCTGATATTCGGAGCGAGCCACCACCTGGTCCGCCATGATGGCCGGATTGCCAGAGAGGCGTCTCACCAGCTCCAGAGTGCGTTGGCGCGGGGCGGTGAGCCGGGTCTCCAACAGATCGCTCACCACCAGGGCGCCGGCATTGATGAAGGGGTTGCGGGGAATACCGTGCTCGAACTCGAGCTGCACCAGGGAGTTGAACGGCTGACCGGAGGGCTCCTTGCCCACCCGGGCCCAGATCTCCTCCTCCTGATAGAGGGTGAGCGCCAGCGTCAGGCTCAGGGCCTTGGAGATGCTCTGGATGGAGAAGGGCTCGAAGGCGTCACCTGCGGTGAACAGCTCCCCCTCCACGGTGCAGACAGCGATCCCGAGTCTGTCCGCCGGCACCTGTGCCAGCGCGGGAATGTAATCGGCCACCTTGCCCTGCCCGAGCAGCGGGCGCACCTCTTCCAGGATGCTGGCCAGTAATTCGGATGACAACACCATCGACGATTCCATGACGTGAGACGAGGTGAGGCCAGGCTCACCGACAAAAATCCCGCCGGCGGCGGGATTTTCTATCTGCCCGAGAGGCAGTCAGATATCAGGCCGGCTCGCCGTACCAGAGATCGAACAGCTCGGTGACCACCACGGCCTCCATCCCCTTGCCTTCCAGCCAGGCTTTGACGACGGCGCGGTCCTCTTCGGTGCACTTGCCCAGTTGCTGGGTGCAGATCATCCCTTCCCAGGCCAGGTGGCCTGAACCGGCGAAGGCCAGCTTGCGGGGTTCAACAACCTCATCGATCATCGCATCGACTACCGCATCGATGGTCTCTTCGGCAGTGCCGACCGGGAAGTTGAAACTGATGTCGAAACCCATTTCCTGGAATTCATCGACGCGCAGTTTCTTACGCAGACGGCGGCTACGATTGGCCATGATAGCTCCTCAAGTTAGTTGATACGCGAGTTGACGTGCCAGCTCAGCTGACACGCTTGAAAATCAGATCCCAGACACCGTGGCCCAGACGGTGGCCACGTTGTTCGAATTTGGTCAGCGGACGCCAGTCGGGACGGGGCACCCAGTTGCCGGTGGCGGAGGTGTTCTCGTACCCCTCGGCGGCGCTCATCACTTCCAGCATGTGCTCGGCATAGTTTTCCCAGTCGGTGGCCATGTGGAAGACGCCACCTATGGCGAGCTTCTGGCGGATGTCCTGGGCGAAGGCCGGCTGCACTATGCGGCGCTTGTGGTGACGGCTCTTGTGCCAGGGATCCGGGAAGAAGAGCTGCAGGCAGGAGAGCGAGCCGTTCGGGATCATGTGCTCCAACACTTCCACCGCATCGTGGCAGATGACGCGCAGGTTGGTGACGCCCGCCTCCTGTGCGGTGCCGAGGCAGGCACCCACGCCAGGGGAGTGCACCTCTATGCCGATGAAGTTCTTCTCGGGGGCATTCCTGGCCATCTCCACCAGGGAGGCGCCCATGCCGAAGCCGATTTCCAGCACCACCGGGGCTTCGCGGCCAAACAGCGCCACCATGTCGAGGGGCTGTGGTGCGAAATCTATGCCCATGACCGGCCAGAGCTCTTCCAGGGCCTTCTCCTGCCCTTTGGTCAGGCGGCCTTCGCGACGGACGAAGCTGCGGATCTTGCGCATGAACTTGCCGTCTTCGTTAAATACATCTTGGGTCACAGGCATAATTGTCTCGTTATTTCATCAATCCGGGTAACAGAACCGGGGTCAATCCGGGTTTAGGCCGACCTGGGTGGTTCGTTATTTCATCAATCGGCAAAAACAGGGGAGCGAATTATCCCAAGATAGGCCCAAGGCGCAAGTGTTTCGCAAAACAAATCCCCCCTGACTGACCAATTCCGCCACTGCGGTTGACAAATGCCACCCCCTTCACAGAATCTGCGGGGCGTCAGGTGCATCCTGACGCGGAAAAATAAAACCATACACAACAAAGGATTGCAGTATGAAAAAAGCCCTTTTGACCCTCGCCATCTCGGCCCTGCTGGCCGGGTGCAACCCCTCGGACAATGATTCCCAGCCCCCCGCCCCTGCCACTCAAGCCTATGAATACCTGGTGCAGCTGAGCTCGAGTGCCGAGGGAATAGGTGCCAGACCCACGGGCACCGAGGCCGAGACCCGCGCCGCCGCCTGGATCCAGGACCATCTGACCGGCTGGGGCTACGAGGTGCAGAACCAGCCCTTCACCTACACCCGAAGCGGCACCGAGAAGCACTCCCAGAACCTGGTCGCCGAGCTCAAGGGCCAGAGTGACAAGGTGATCCTCATCGGTGCCCACTACGACAGCACAGGCGAGAAGAAGGGCTCCGAAGGTGCCACCGACAACGGCGCCGGTGTCGCGGCCCTGCTGGCGGTCGCCGAGGCGCTCAAGGATCAAACCCTGCCCTACACGGTGCGCTTCGCCTTCTTCGGGGCTGAGGAGAACGGCCTCAACGGCTCCAAGGCCTATGCCGCCAGCCTCGACGGTGACGCCGTCGCCAAGCTGCTGGCCATGGTGAACTACGACACCATAGCCGGGGGCGACATCGTCTATGTCCACTCCGCCCATTCGGACGTGGCCGAGTACAACTGCGCCGAGCCGAGCCGCTACAGCTTCGATCCCAAGGTGCGCGACCGCCTGCTGGCCATCTCCAAGCAGAGCGCCACCCCGTTCGCCATTCACCCCAGCTACGGCGGCTACCCGGAAGGGGAGACCGGCAGCTGGTCGGATCATGCGCCTTTTGCCTGCCTGGGGGTGCCCATCGCCTACGTGGAAGCCACCAACTTCACCATCAACGGGGAAGATGGCTATGACGGCTACTCCCAGAGCACCAACCCGGCGCTGTGGGACTGCTACGACGAGGCCAGCAAGAGCGCCTGCGATCGGGACAGCGAGACCCAGTGGGGCAAGATCTGGCACACAGAGCACGACCGCCTCGACAAGATGGCCGAACTGTTCCCGGGCCGGGTTCAGCAGCAGCTCGGTGCCAACACGGATCTGATGATCAGTTTCCTGAAAGAACCCGGGCTCTGAGCACCAAGCCGATGATCTGCGTCTTCAGGCTGAAAGAACCCGGGCTCCAGGCTCAGGGCAGATGAACACCTGACAGGGGTTTTTGCGCCCCCGGCCAGGGTAGAGACGATAAAATTCGGGCAGGTGCCAAACCTGCCCTTTTTTATGGATTTTTGTGACAGCCATTGCCTCATTTCTGAAATCTGATACAAACGGATAACCTGGCGGTTGAATGGAGCGACCGCCACCTAGTCAGAGAGAACCCTATGCAGCCGTTTTTTGCCCAGCGCTTCGAGAAGGTCGAGCCTTCCTTTATCCGTGAAATCCTGAAAGTCGCCGCCAATCCGGAGATCATCTCCTTCGCCGGCGGCCTGCCCAATCCCCACCTGTTCCCGGTCAAGGCCATAGAGCAAGCCTGCCAGGACGTGCTGCGCGAGCAGGGCGCCGCGGCGCTGCAATACGCCACCACCGAAGGGTTCGCCCCGCTGCGCCAGTACATCGCCGATCGCTACCAGAGTCGCCACGGCATGGAGGTCAACCCGGACAACATCCTCATCACCAGCGGCTCCCAGCAGGCGCTGGATCTGCTGGGCAAGGTGCTGGTGAACGAAGGGCAGGATCTCATCATCGAAGAACCGGGCTACCTGGGTGCCATCCAGGCGTTCTCCGTCTATCAACCGAATTTCAAGCCCATCACCCTGGGGGAAGAGGGACTGGATCTGGCCGCGCTGGATGCGCTGCTGGAGCAGGGCTCCAGCGCCAGGCTGCTGTACGGCGTGCCGAACTTCCAGAACCCGAGCGGGGTCTCCTACAGCCGTGCCAACCGCGAAGCGCTGGCCGAGCGCCTGGTGCGCCACGATCTGCTGATGGTGGAAGACGACCCCTATGGCGAGCTGCGCTTCGAGGGTGAACACCTGCCCCCCATCGCCAAGCTGGCGCCGAACAATACAGTGCTGCTCGGCTCCTTCTCGAAGACGGTAGTGCCCGCCTTCCGTCTGGGCTGGATGCTGGTGCCGGACTGGCTGCGCAAGAAGGTCACCATCGCCAAGCAGGCCACGGATCTGCACAGCAACGCCTTCAGCCAGCAGGTGCTGCACCGCTTCCTGACCGATCACTCGCTCGACGCTCATCTGGAGAAGATCAAGGAGGTCTATGGCCGCCAGCGGGCCGCCATGGAGGCCGCCCTGAGCCGTCACTGCCCGCCCGGCGTCAGCTACACCCGCCCCGAGGGGGGCATGTTCCTCTGGCTGACCCTGCCGCCCAGCATCAGTGCCATGGCCCTGTTCGACGAGGCGATAAAGGAGAAGGTCGCCTTCGTGCCCGGCGCCCCCTTCTATGTGCGCCCCGAGATCCAGAACACCCTGCGCCTGAGCTTCTCCTGTGTGGATGAGGCCACCACGGAAGAGGGCATCAAGCGCCTCTGCCGCGCCCTGTCCCGCATGCTCTGAGCCCTCCGGGGATGAAAAAAAACCAGCGACCTGGGTCGCTGGTTTTTTTTATGCCTCGCCGTCAGCCCCTGTGAGCGGGCGGCAAGTCATTGGAGCCGAGCGCCTTGGCGCGGCTCCCTCAGGCTGATGGCGACGTCTGGGTGGGCAGCAGGCTGGCAAAGGCCGTCATCGGCATGGGCCTGCCGTAGAAGTAGCCCTGCAGGAAGCTCACCTGGCGCTCCTTCAGATAATCGGCCTGCACCTGGTTCTCCACCCCTTCCGCCACCAGCAGCAAACCGAGCCGGGTCGCCAGATCGATGACGTTCTCGACTATGTGGCTGGAGAGCGCATCCGATCCAATCATGCCGACGAAGCTCTTGTCGATCTTGAGGAAGTCCACCTGGAAGGCCTGCAGATAGGTCAGGCTGGAGTGGCCTGTGCCGAAGTCGTCGATGGCGATGAAGACCCCGAGCTGATGCAGCTCGGCAAACAGCCGATCCGTCGTCTCATCCGCCACTATCAGCTCCCGTTCGGTCAACTCCAGCACCAGCTTGATGGGGTTCCCCCGGAAGGCGCCGATAAAGTCCCGACAATCGTCCAGCAGACTCAGATCCTTGCAGTGGCTGGCGCTGATGTTGAAACCGAAGTGGAACCCCCTGGGCAGCTGGTCCGCCAGGGGGGCAAAGGCCTCCCGCACCTGGGCCATCAGCAGCCGGGTCATGGGGACTATGAGGCCGCTGTCTTCCGCCAGCGGAATGAAGCGATCCGGCGAGATCATGCCCTGACGGGGATGCTGCCAGCGCATCAGCACCTCGCAGCCGCTCCAGTGTGCATCCTCCCCCGTCACCACGGGTTGCAGATAGGGGATGAACTCCTGCTGATCCAGCGCCCGCTTCAGCTCCTGGGTCGGGGAGGTCGAGCGCCCCGTCAGCCAGAAGATCCCCACCCCAAACAGCACGCTCAGCAGGGGATAGACTATGATGCCGACCTTGGAGTAGTCCCAGATGTGGGCCCTGTACTCATCGACCGATACCCGGGTCACCACCTTGAACGGATACTTGCCGGAGGCCTCCTCCAGATAGCCCTGGCTGTCGGACGGGATGAGGCGATCGGTGAGCTGGCTGTCCCGCTGCAGCATCTTCTGACCCACCACCAGCCCGAGGGGGGAGTTGCGGCTCAGCATATCCAGAATGTTGAGCAGGTAGTAACCATCGACCCCCACCAGCACGCTGAAGGCGCCGATCTCCTCCCGGTAGACGATGAGGGGGCGATTCGGGGTGACGGGGTTGCCCTTCATCAGATCCAGCTTGCCACCCACGTAGTCGTTCAGCTGGATCTCCCCGCTGACCGGGCCATAGAGGGAGGTGCAGTAGATGGTCGTGCCCTCGGCCAGGTTGACGCTGCGCACATCCGGCACTGTCGCCACCTGATCCCGCAGCCCCTGAACCACCTCGAGGCAGGGCTTGTTCAGACTGCCGGCAAGAGCCGATGCCGCCTGCTGGGCGTTGTCCAGGGTGCGGTCAAACATCAGCCTGGCGTGTTGCAGCCGCTCCACCGCATCCTGCCGCACCCCGGTGGCGGTCTGCCAGGTGATGACGGCGAGCCCCAGCACCATGGGCAGCAGACCCGCCAGCAGGGCACAGACCAGCCGGACATAGAATTGACGCACCCTTAAACGACGAAATGGCATAACCGTCCTCATGGTAACGGCGAAAAAGCGGACAAGTTTACCCGCCACAGCCCGCTTGGCAAGCAATGATAATGCGCACAGGTGAAACCCGGGTGGCGCCCATTCTGGGAGGCAAGCCCCACTCCCCTTCCAGATCCCATGCCTTGCGCCAGCGCAAGTCCCCTGGCGCAAGGCGCGCGAGACGGCGCCATCATGAATTTATAATGCTCATAAAAACAGGAGCTTGTCCATCCAGTGCCCAGCCTCTAGAGTAGAGCCAACAGCCGTCAGGGAGGCAGGACATGAAGATACTGATCACGGGGGGAACGGGCTTTATCGGCCGCCGCCTGGTGGCACACCTCAAAGTGGCACACGAGGTGGTGGTGCTGACCCGCCAGGGCAGCCGGGCCTATGAGCTGCTTGGCCATGATGTCACTCTGCTGGACAACCTGGACCGGCTGGACCACCTCAACGATGTGGACATCGTCATCAACCTGGCCGGGGAGCCCATCGCCAATGGCCGCTGGAGCGAATCCCGCAAGCAGTTGCTGTGCAACAGCCGCTGGCTGCTGACCGAACAACTGGTGGATCTCGTCAAGCTCTCCAGCACGCCCCCCAGACTGCTGCTGAACGCCTCCGCCATCGGCTGGTATGGCCGCCAGGGGGATGAGCCCCTGGATGAGCGCTGCCACCATCCCCACGACGAGTTCACCCACCGCCTCTGCCAGCGGTGGGAGCAGCTGGCCCTGCAGGCCCGCAGCCCCCAGACCCGGGTCTGCGTAGTGCGCATCGGCCTGGTACTCGGCACCGATGGGGGGGCTCTGCCCAGGATGCTGCCCCCCTATCGGCTGGGGCTCGGCGGCCCCATGGGCCCGGGCAGCCAGACGATGAGCTGGATCCACGTGCAGGATCTGGTGCGGGCCATGCTGTTTCTCCTCGAGCACGACGAGTGCGAGGGGATCTTCAATGGCACGGCCCCGCAGCCGGTCAGCAATCGCCTGTTCAGCCAGACCCTGGCCAGGACACTGCATCGCCCCCATTTCTGCATGGTGCCGGCCCAGCTGCTTCGACTGCTGATGGGGGAGGCGGCCGATCTGCTGCTCACCGGCCAGCACATACTGCCCGCACGCTTGCAGGAGGCGGGGTTCCACTTCACCTATCCGGCGCTCCCCGAGGCCCTCGGCAACCTGCTGCAGCCCCCGCGCTGAGATCCATAAAAAAGCGCCCGGCCAAGGCCGGGCGCTTTTTGAGAGAAGGGTGCAGGGTCGATTAGTCATCGAACGCTCGCGCAGCTGGCAACCAAGCATCAGCATCCCCGTTAGTCCGATTGCGCCACTTCGTGGCTAATCGAACCTACAGCAACCCCTGCCCCAAGCCTCTTAGCCGGTCGCTCAGGGTGCCCGCCAGCAACTGGCGGCGCATGCCCTGACCGGCCAGGGTCACCAGCAGGGCCCCCAGCAAGGGCAGGCCGGCCCAGATGGCCCAGTGGAACTGCCACTGGCCATCGAACCACCACCACTGCAGGCCAAAGGAGCAGAGCTCCACCACCATGGCGGCGCACAGCCCCGCCAGGGCGCCACTGGCCACCAGCTCCCAGCGCAGCATCTTCTCCAGCAGTTTGCTGCCCGCCCCCAGGGTGCGCATCAAGAGCAGCTCCCGACGCCGGGCGGCCATGCTGGCCTGGGTCTGGGTCAGCAGCACCAGCAAGGCGGCCACAGTCACCAGCCCCAGCATCAGCCCCAGTGCCCGGCTCACCTGATCCGAAACCAGGGTCAATCGCCCTATCAGATCCTCCACATCGATGAGACTCACCGTGGGGTGACGACGGATAAGCTCCACCTCGGCACTGCGTCCTTGTGGCGGCAGGCGATAGCTGCCAAGCCAGGTCTGGGAGAAGGGGGCCAGCACGTCCGGCGAGAAGATCATGTAGAAGTTAGGCCGCATGTTATCCCACTTGATGGACCTCAGGCTGGTCACCCTGGCCTCGAAGCTGCGCCCCTCTATGGTGAAGCTGAGGGCATCCCCCAGGGCGATGCCGAGCTGGCCCGCCAGCACCTCGTCGACGGAGACCTCCCCCTTGCCGCCGAGCCACTGGCCCGAGGTGACCTGGTTGTCGGGGGGCAGGGTCGCAGTAGTGGTGAAGTTGAGCTCGCGGTTCACCCCCTCCCGCGCCGCATCCTCACCCACCGCCTGACCGGCGATCCGGGTCAGGCGCCCACGCACCATGGGATAGAAGTCCGAGGTGATGGCACCGGCTTTGTGCAGGTCCGCCAGTATGCCGTCGCGCTCCCCGTCGGCCACATTGACCAGGAAGCGGTTGGGGGCATCCGCGGGCAGACGGGCGGAAAAATCATCAAGCAGATCGACCCGCGCCGCCCACAGCAGCCCGAACAGCATGAGCGCCAGGGCAAAGCCCGCCAGCTGGAACAGACCGCTGCCGCGCTCGCGGGAGAGGTGGCTGATGGCGAGGCGCAGGGCATGGGGCCCCTTGAGCCGACCACCGAGTCGCAGCAGCCCGGAGGCCAGCAGCGCCAGCAGCACCATCAGCAACCCCATGCCCCCGATGAGACCGAGCGCCAGCCTGGCATCGGCGGTAAAGCCCCAGACCAGAACGAACAGACCGAGCAGGCCCACGGGCACCGTCAGCCAGGGGGGAATGCCCGCCTCCAGCTCCCGGCGCAGCACCCGCAGCGGCGGCACCTTGAGCAGGCGCAGGAAGGGGATGAAGGCCAGCAGCAGGGTGATGAAGAAGGCGACCGCCAGACCCAGGGCAAAGGGACGCCAGGAGGGCGGTGGCAGATCAGCTGGCAGCAGATCCCCCAGCAGTTGCAGCGTCAGCCACTGCATGGCGCTCCCCGCCACCAGGCCGATCAGGGCACCTATCAGGGTCAGGGAGGCGAGGAGGGTCCCCATCAGTTGCCAGAGGGTACGCCGCGACGCCCCCAGCGTCTTGAGCAGCGCCACCATGTTGGTCTGGCGCTCGGCGAAGTGGCGCACCGCTATGCCCATGGCCAGGGCTCCCAGCAGCACGCCGGCCAGGGACGCCAAGCGGAAGAAGCGCTCGGCATTGGCCAGGGATTTGCCGACCTGGGAGCCCTGATCGTCGGGCTTGATCAGCTTCTGCCCGGCCGTGAGTCTGGACTTCAGCCAGCGCTCATAGCGGGCGATCCCCTCCCGGGGCCCCTTGATGAGATAACGCCACTGCTGGCGGCTGCCCGGCAAGAGAGCGCCGGTCGCCTCGATATCGGCGCTGTGGATCAGCGCCCTTGGCGCCATCTGGAAGGGGCTGAAACCCTGATCCGGCTCCTGGCCCAGCTCCCCCGCCACCTTCAATCTGGTATTGCCGACCTCCAGCTCGTCCCCGAGTTTGGCGCCGAGCAACTGCATCACCCGGGCGGAGAGCCAGATCTCGCCAGGCGCAGGGGCGCGCTGGGGCATCAGCTCCAGCTTGCCATAGAAGGGGAAATCGCTCGGCACGGCGCGAATGGATGCCAGCTGCAGGCCGTCGCCGTGAAACAGCATGCTGTTGAAGCTGACCGTGGTCTGGACGAGGAGCCCCTCCTGCTTCGCCTGGGCGAGCCAGGCTTCGGGCGCCGGTGTGGCGGAGCGCAGCACCCGATCCGCCCCGATGAAGTCACGGCCCGAGGCCTTGAGCCCCGCATCCAGCCGGTCCGCCACCAGGGCCACGCTCAGCACGCAGGCCACGCTCAGGGCCAGCGCCAGCACAAACCAGCGCAGCTCGCCGCTGAACCCTTCCCGGCGCAACAGCTTGAAACCCAGTCTCCATTGACTCATGACTTGCTCCCCATGCCCGGCGCCTGCACAAGCCGGAACCACAGATCATTGCTGAACCCATCCCGGCGCAGCAGCTTGAATTCCCGTTTCTTCCATTGACTCATGACTTGCTCCCCATGCCCGGCGCCAGCAAAAGCCCTGACCGTCCCGGGCGGTTCTTTCTCCACTGGCTCATGACAGCTCCCTGACACGGGGAGCCAAGGTGGCTTCGGATGCTGGCGCATCTGCCTCCAGCCGTCCCGCCGCCATCACCAGCTGCCGCTGGCAGCGCTGGGCCAGCTCATGATCGTGGGTCACCACCACTAGCGTGGTGTTGTGCTCACGGTTGAGACGAAACAGCAGCTCGATCACCGTCTCCCCCGTCTTGCTGTCGAGGTTGCCGGTCGGCTCGTCCGCCAGCAGCAGGCTGGGGCGGGTCATAAAGGCCCGGGCTATGGCGACCCGCTGCTGTTCCCCCCCGGACAGACGCGGCGGCAGATGGTGCAGTCGCTCGGCCAGCCCGACCTGAGTGAGCAGCTCGCGGGCCCTGGGCTCACAGTCGGTCTCGCCGCGCAGCTCGGCCGGCAGCATGACGTTCTCCAGGGCGCTCAGGGTGGGCAAGAGCAGGAAGGACTGGAACACGAACCCCACCTGCTCGGCGCGCAATCTGGCCCGCCCCTCCTCGTCCAGCCGGGTCAGGGACTGACCCAGGATCTCTATCTCGCCGCTGCTCGGCAGGTCGAGTCCGGCCAGCAGGCCGAGCAGGGTGGACTTGCCAGATCCGGAGGCGCCAACCAGGGCCAGCGTCTCGCCGGTATTGACTTGCAGATCGATCCCTTCAAGGATGGTGAGACTTTCCTGGCCGAGGCGAACGGTTTTGCCGAGCCCCCTGACGGTGATAATGGGCGTTGAACTCATGATGCGTTTCCTGTTTGCCTTAACCTGTAATGACAATAGATCGTGGGAGTTGAATGCATGACGCGTGTCTTGTTCGTCTTGAGTTGCCTGTGTTGCTGGATCTCATCGGTCCAGGCGCAAACCCTGCTGGTACTGGGGGATAGCCTGAGTGCCGGCTACCAGATGCAGGCCGAACAGAGCTGGCCTGCCCTGCTCAATGAGAAGTGGCAGCAGCAGGGTGGCGAGCACAGGCTCATCAACGCCAGCATCAGTGGTGAAACCACCCAGGGTGGGCTGGCCCGCCTGCCCACCCTGCTCGAGGAGCACAAGCCTGACTGGGTGCTGATCGAACTGGGGGCCAACGATGGCCTGCGCGGCTTTGCCCCCGCCATCACCCGGGCCAACCTCACCAAGATGGTGGAGCTGGCCAAGGCCAGCCAGGCGAAGACGGTGCTGACCCAGATCCAGCTGCCCCGCAACTATGGCGCCCGCTATTTGCAGCAGTTCGAGCAGATATTCCCGGAGCTGGCGCAGGCCAATGACCTGCCGCTGATGCCCTTCTTTATCGATGATATTGTGCTGCGCCCTGAACTCATGATGAACGATGGGCTCCACCCCACGGCGGCGGCGCAGCCCCAGATCCGCGACCGGGTCGCCAGCTTTATCGAGCCCCTGCTGACCCAGTGACCCCAGGGGCGAACGCTGGCAGCCAACCCACCAAAACGAACGCACCCGCCAAGGCGGGTGCGTTGCTATCTGTCTTTGCCAGATCCAGAGCCTCAGGTTCTGGTCCATGCATTCTTGAATCCCCCTGCCAGCGGGCCAGTTCGACTGTCAGTTGGCAAGGCACGACGCAGCCGGCTATGCGGGTTCACACTCCCAGTATCTGGCGCATGCGCTCCTGGGTGACCCCGACCAGCAGATCAGGCTGGAACTTGGAGATGAAGCGGTCACACCCCACCTTCTTGACCATGGCCTCGTTGAAGTTGCCGCTCAGGGAGGTGTTGAGGGTGATGAAGAGATCGGCCATGCGCGGATCGCTGCGCACCTCGTGGGTCAGGCGGTAGCCATCCATCTCCGGCATCTCGGCGTCCGTGATCATCAGCATGATCTCGTCGGTCACCTTCTTGCCCGCATCGCACCACCCCTTGAGCAGCTTGAGCGCCTGCAGCCCATCCTGGCACTCGATCACCTCGAGGCCGAGCTGGGCTAGGGTCTCGCGCACCTGATTGCGCGCCGTGCTGGAGTCATCGACGATGAGCACCCGGCGCCCCTGCATCTGGGGCAGGATCTCCTTGTCCAGCACCTCAGCCGAGATGCGGATGTCATAGGTGATGATCTCCGCCAGCACCTTCTCCACGTCGATGATTTCGACTATCTGGTCGACCCCGCCCTCCGGGATGCGGGTGATGGCGGTGAGGTAGTTGGCACGACCCGCCGAACGGGGAGGCGGCAGTATGTCCTTCCAGGTCATGTTGACGATGTGGGCCACCTGCCCCACCAGGAACCCCTGAATGGTGCGGTTGTATTCGGTGATGATGAGGTTGGATTCGTTGTCGACCGCCATGGGGCGCATGCCGATGGCGCCGCGCAGGTTGATGACGGGAATGGAGACGCCGCGGATGTTCGCCACCCCGCTGATGTTGTGATGGGAGCCCGGCATCTTGTTGAGATGGGGCAACTTCACCACCTCCCGCACCTTGAAGACGTTGATCGCAAACAGCTGCTGGGTACCCAGCCGGAACATCAACAACTCCAGGCGATTCTCCCCCACCAGCTGGGTACGTTGATCCACTGAATCCAATATGCTCGCCATATAAAGCCCTTACGTCCGTTTCCCGAGTGCCGCCCCGCGATGGGGCGCCAGCATGCCAACCAGACCCGCATTCCCCCGACAGGAGCAACGCAAGTCTCTATAGAAATAATGAAAAGGGCCGAGAAAAGATAGGATCTTGACCGCGGGGCGTGATCCTCACCCCATAGCCCCATGTCAGCAACCCCTCATCCCCATCGACCCGACAATAAGAGTTATCGACCAGGAGGGAACAATGCTGAACCCGGGATTGGCCTGACGGCAGAGAAAGGGCACAGCTGGTTTTGCGCCCATAAAAAAACCGGCCGCGAGGCGGCCGGTCAAAAAAATACAGTAGGCAGTCAGGGAACTACTTAGAAGTGGTACTGCATGGCCACGCCAACGACGTCGTCGGTGTTCTGGCCAAACTTGTTGTACCCGTCAGTGCCGTCGCTGCTCAGCAGGTTGGCCTTGTAATCAACGTAAACGTCGAAGTTATCGTTGATGTTGTACCAGGCACCGATGGAGACGTATTCGGTCAGGGTGTCGTCGAAGGTTTCACCCTTCACGTCCAGGCGGTTATACGCCAGGGACGGCTTCCATTGGCCCCAAGTGTACTGAACCACGGCTTCGTAACCGTTGCTCTCTTCGGCGTAGCCGTTGTAGCCAGACTGGTTCACATAGACGTGGTCTTCGCCATAGGCGTAGGTCGCGGCAGCGTACAGGTTGTTGGCGTTGTACTTGATACCGACTGCGGTCAGCTTGGCGTCTTCGCTGCCACCGAAGTTGGAGTTGGCAGCCTGATCGGCAGTCTTGCCAGCCTGGTTATAGGCCAGACCCAGGCTGATGCCCATGTCGAAGTTGTAGTTGGCAGACAGGGCGTAGCCCTCTTCAGAGCCTCTCATCCAGCTAGATTTGTAGCCAGTGTTAACTCCGCCGACAGTAACATCATCACCATTTTGCGCTTCGTTCTCGCCGGTGAACTGGGCACCCAGCACCAGGCCGTCGAAGGTGTAGAGGTACTGAGCCAGGCCGTTGGTACGACCGGTACCGAACACTTCGGTACCCTTGCCCAGGCCATCTCCGCCCCACTCCGGCAGAACGTCGGTGTAATCGTTAACGGCCTTGGCAATCAGACCATCCTGACGACCGTAGCTGAAGGCGCCGAAACGATCGTTCTTGATGCCAACGTAGGCATAACGCAGTTCGGTGTCGGAGCCGTTGGTCGGTACGTTGTACTCGACGAAGCCGTTGGCGACGGTTTCTTCGTTGATGCGGGTCTCACCACCGATGCGCAGACGCAGGTAGCTCTGATCGCCACTCTCGTCGTCGTTGTCGCTACCGTAGTACATGCCTTGAACACGGCCACCGATGTCAAGCTTGGTACCATCCTGGTTGTAAACGGTAGAAGCTTGTGCACCACCGGCCAGCAGCAGGCTGGAGATGGCCATCGTCAATGCTGTCTTTTTCATTGTTCGTTCCTCTGAGGTGTAAACCAGACCTGTGCTCGGTCGTTGTCATTTTGAATCGGGTTCATTTCCGATGACCTAGGGTAGATCTGCGAACCTTGATGGGAACTGAAGAAGGGGTCGATTAATTAGAAATACTCGATTTATCCTGCCTGTTGCGACATAAAATGTCGAAAATCAATATTTCTTAGGCATTTTAAGCCAATTAAATGAATAACTCAGAACAACAAGAAGGTCATGGCTATAAATGACAGAGGGTTATATCGAGGAGGGGTCAATGAAAGCCCGAGGGAGCGGGTTCCACTCGCTCCCAAAGAGGCCTCAGGCAGGTTGCCAGTCCCGCATGACACGCAGCAGGTCTTTCCAGCTGACGATGCCGACCAGGGCGCCGTTTTCCAGTACCGGCAGGCAGGAGACATGTTGCTCAAGCATGATGGCCGCAGCTTCCGGCAAGGACGATTCGGGAGAGATGGTGATGGGGTGGCGACTCATGATCTGATGGGCCCGTCGGTTGAGGGTCTCGGTGTCGCGGTTCATCTCGGCATCCGTATCGAGATAGGGGCTGAGGGCGCGCAGCAGATCCCTGTCCGAGATGACTCCCACCAGCACTTCCTCTTCCAGCACCAGCAGGTGGCGAAAGTGGGCCTGCTCGAAGATCTCCTTGATGACACCCAGCCTGTCATCCATGGAAACGGTCGCGACCCGGGTCGTCATGATCTCTTTAATCAACATGGAAGCCTCCTGCCCCCTGACAGATGTCTCTGTTATGGCACGTTTTTCTTGCCGCAGCCAGCCATGCCCCCCAGCCTCAAGTGCAAATCCGAGTCATTTCACGTAAGATCCGCGCCAGTTTCTCCCCTTCATTGAGCCAAGCAGATCCATCCATGATAGTTGCCAGTCAAATCGAACTGATCCGCGGCGGCCGCACGCTGCTGGACAACGCGTCCGCCACCATACACCCCGGCCACAAGGTGGGCCTGGTGGGCAAGAACGGCTGTGGCAAGTCCACCTTCTTTGCGCTGGTGCGGGGCGAGCTGGCCATCGACAACGGCAGCTTCAGCCTGCCCGCCGGCTGGCAGATTGCCGGCGTGGCCCAGGAGACCCCGGCGCTGGACTGCTCCGCGCTCGAATACGTGGTCGATGGCGACAAGGAGTTCCGCGCCCTCGAAGCCCAACTGGCCCAGGCCGAGCAGGATGACAATGGCCTCCTGGTCGCCGAGCTGCACGGCAGGCTCGACACCATAGGCGCCTACAGCATCCGCGCCCGCGCCGCCGAGCTGCTGCACGGCCTTGGCTTTGGCGGCGATCAGCTCGACTCGCCGGTACGCAGCTTCTCCGGTGGCTGGCGCATGCGCCTGAACCTGGCCCAGGCCCTGCTCTGCCGCTCCGATCTGCTGCTGCTCGATGAACCGACCAACCACCTGGATCTCGACGCCGTCATCTGGCTGGAGAAGTGGCTCAAGGGCTATCAGGGCACGCTGGTGCTGATCTCTCACGACCGCGACTTCCTCGATTCGGTCATCAATCGCATCATCCATATCGAGAACGGCAAGCTCAACGAATACACCGGCGGCTACTCCGACTTCGAGCTGCAGCGCGCCGAGCAACTGGCCCAGCAGCAATCCATGTACGAGAAGCAGCAGCGGGAGATGACCCACATGCAAGCCTATGTGGACCGCTTCCGCTACAAGGCGTCCAAGGCGCGCCAGGCCCAGAGCCGCCTCAAAGCCATGGAGCGGATGGAGAAGATACTGCCCGCCCACGCCGACTCCGAGTTCAGCTTCGAGTTTCGCGAGCCCTCGGCCCTGCCGACCCCCCTCATCGCCATGGAGAACCTGTGCGCCGGTTACGGTGACAAGGTGATCCTGGAGAAGATAAAGATGAACCTGGTGCCGGGCTCGCGCATCGGCCTGCTGGGACGCAACGGCGCCGGCAAGTCCACCTTCATCAAGATGCTGTCGGGTTCCAATGCGCCGCTGTCGGGCAAGCTGGAGGTGAGCGCCGGGGTCAGCATCGGCTACTTCGCCCAGCATCAGCTCGAAACCCTGCGTCTGGACGATACCCCCCTCGATCACCTGGCTCGCCTCGCCCCGGACAAGTCCGAGCAGGAGCTGCGCAACTACCTCGGCAGCTTCGGCTTCCACGGCGACAAGGCGCTGGACAAGGTGGCCCCCTTCTCCGGCGGCGAGAAGGCGCGGCTGGTGCTGGCCCTGATCACCTGGCAAAAGCCGAACCTGCTGCTGCTGGATGAACCGACCAACCACCTGGATCTGGAGATGCGCCACGCCCTCACCATGGCGCTGCAAGGCTTCGAGGGCGCCATGGTGGTGGTCTCTCACGACCGTCACCTGCTGCGCACCACCACGGATGACTTCTACCTGGTCCACGGTGGCCGGGTCGAACCGTTCGACGGCGATCTGGACGACTACCACAAGTGGCTCGGCGAGCAGGAGAAAGAGGCCAACGCCAAGCCGGTGGACGGCCCCGTCTCCGCCAACTCGGCGGTGGCGCGCAAGGATCAGAAGCGGCTCGAGGCCCAGTTCCGCCAGCAGACCCGGCCCCTGCGCCAGAAGCTGGAGAAGCTCGAGGCCAGCATGGAGAAGCTGCAGGGCAAGCTCGGCGGCATCGAGAGCCAGCTGGCCGATCCCGCCATCTACGAAGAGAGCGCCAAGGGCAAGCTCTCCGAGCTGCTCAAGTCCCAGGGCCCCCTCAAGGAGCAGCTGGAAGAGGTGGAGCTGGAGTGGATGAGCCTCAGTGAGGAGCTGGAAACCATGGAGCAGGCCTTCTTTGCGTGACGAACAGCTGATGGCAAGCGAGCGGGTCGCCGTGCACGAGCTGCCGACGCCGCTCGGCTTCTGGCACTGGAGCGGCAAGGTCTATGGCCAGCGCAGCCAGGACTGGCTCGACGTACAGGCGCTCGGGGGCAACGTCAATCTGGCGCTCTTGCTGCATCATCTGGATCTGCTCGGCATCCCGGTCGATCTCACCGATCTGCAACCGGCTCTGGTCCAGACCGAGGCCGTGCTGCTCCCCTGGCGCACCCTGCGCCAGCAAGCCAAGGAGCGGCTGGCCGAGGAAGAGTACCAGGCCATGCTGGCTCACGAGCTGGAGCTGGAGCGGTTGCAACAGGGGGTCTTGCTGCAGACCCTGCGCGGCCTCTCCCTGTTTCGTGGCAAGAGCCACAACTTGTTGAACTACCTATCGTTATTGGGTGCCCAGCAGGGCCCCCTCAGAGACCTAATATGCTGAGCTACCGCCACGCCTTTCACGCCGGCAACCATGCCGACGTCCTGAAACACGCCGTCCAGGCCCTGATCATCGAGTCCCTCAAGAAGAAGGAGAAACCCTTCATCGTGCTGGACACCCATGCCGGTGGCGGTCTCTACGACCTGCGCGGCGACTGGTCCCAGAAGAAGGCGGAGTACGCCGACGGCATAGGCCGGCTGTGGGACGAGCGGGCCCAGTGGTCCGCCATGGCCCCCTATCTTGGCGTCATCGAAGAGATGAATAGCGATGGTCAGCTGCACTACTACCCGGGTTCCCCCGAGCTGTCGCGCCGTCTCGCCCGCGAGCAGGACAAGCTGGCGCTGATGGAGCTGCACAACAACGAGGTGGAAGACCTGCGCGCCAACATGGGCTATGACCCCCGCGTCGCCGTGCACCACCGTGACGGCTTCGAGGGGCTGATCGCCCTGCTGCCCCCCACCCCGCGCCGCGGGCTGGTGCTCATCGACCCCCCCTACGAGCTGAAGGAAGACTACTTCGCGGTAGTCGATACCCTGAAAAAGGCACAGAAACGCTGGGCCACCGGCATCTATGCCCTCTGGTATCCCATCCTCGGGCAGGAGGCGGACAAGTCCCGCGACATGCTCAAAGCGATCAAGCGGGAAAACTTCGGTAACGTCCTGGTGGCCGAGCTGGAAGTGGCCGGTCAGACTGCCGACTGGGGCATGAACGGCTCAGGCATGCTGATCGTCAGCCCCCCCTGGATGCTGGCCGAGCAGATAGAAGCCTTCCTCAGGCCCCTCTGCGCCAAGCTGGCCCAGGGCGCCGGCGCCCAGTACAGGGTGGAGTGGCTCAACAAGGCCGAGGATTAATCCCCGCGCCCACGCAGCAACCGAGCTTAAAAACAAAAAGCCCCATCATGGGGCTTTTTCTATTGGTGCGGCGGCCTGTGTTTGTGCGACAACCTGTGCAGCCCTTATGCGCGGGCGGGCAGATCCTGTTTCAGCGCCAATATCAGCAAGGCCAATATGGCCAAGGGCGGGGCCAAGCAGAGCAGCACGCACAGGAAGGTGACAAGCACAGGATGGCGGCTCTTGCGCCGCGCCAGTCGCCAGGCCACGACGCCGACGACGATCATCAGCAGCAGGATGAACAGCACATAAATGTTGGCATTGAGGGTCATGAAAGCTCCTTTTTCATGGCAAAGGCACACTTTATCGTCGCCGTGGCCCCAGGCAAGTCCCCAATCAGGTGGTCTCGACCTCGGTCGATAGGCTTTTTCTATCCAGCCGATAGATGAGAATAGTTTTCATTTGCTGTGATTCCGGGTGATACTGCACTCATCGCCAGAGGAGACACCATCATGAAAAAGACCATCAGCTTTGCCATCCTGCACTTCAGTGTCGCCTTCACAGTCGCTTACCTGCTGACCGGCGAACTGCTCACCGCCAGCCTGATCGCCCTGATAGAGCCCGCCGTCAACACCGTCGCCTTTTACTTCCACGACCTTGGCTGGCACAAGCTCAAACCCGACCACAGCCTGCAGGCCAAGACCAGCAGCTTCGCCCTGGTGCACTTCTCGGTGGCCTTCGCCGTCGCCTACCTGCTGAGCGGTGAGCTGCTCACCGGCGGCGTGATGGCACTGATCGAACCTGCCATCAACACCGTCGTCTTCTTCTTCCACGAGCGGCTGTGGCGCGCCCGCCAGCAACTGGCACTGGCACTGGCATAAGGGAGGGCGACCAGCCCTTCCCCTTCACGAGCGGCTATAGCAGCCGCCAAACCCTGGTGCTGGCCTAAAGGAGACAACCGGCCCCATGAGCCCAATGAGGGGGCATAACCCCCTCTCACAGACCAGCGATGCCGACACTCCCCTTGCCATAGCGACTCATTCTTTGATCCCGCCCGAAAATCCATCACCCTGCCCTTCCCCTCAGCGCCACCCTCGCTAACATACCCGAATGGCAATAGATGCCTCGTTGGAGTCACCCATGAGCCACGCCAGACACGTCCCTTTGGTCAATCGCAGCAATCTGGAAGCTGAAATCCAGTGCGGTAGCCATGCCGGCGTTTGCCATGGCCAAGGTCACACTGCTTTTCTATACAGTCGTCATGGTTGTGCAAAAAGAAGAGGTCAAGGGAATACAATCAGCTTCAGAGGTAGGCAGGTAACTCATTGATTTTAAATATTATTTATAAAACCCTGAAGCAGGGTAAAGCGGAGTTAGATAGAAGGCGGTATTCATGTGTTAGTACCGCCTTCTATCTAATCACTGTTATATTACCAAAGGTTTATCATGAGTAAGTGGCTATTAGACAGGCTATTTGAAGCCGGTGATCAGGCTGAGCCCCGCTTTGCGTTTCAGGGGACTGTAAATTGGATGAAGGCCCTTGCCGAAGTCGTTAACGGTGGCGCTTGTGCCGATGATAAATTAAATGATTTATATGCTCGGGTACAACGTAGACCTGTCAATCGTGAAGCTGACACGCTTGTGTTTGAGAACGCAATGATGGCTTTACATAATCTGTCATCTCTGAAAATTATGAATGAAGATGTCGAAGATAAATATGATATATGTCGTTCAGCTATTATTTCTTGGTATTACAGTGTCTATTTTTCCGCTAGCGCGATGGTTGCAGCATCTTCTGGTTCTATTCAAGAGACACATACAGCCACAGCAAAAGTTTGGCAGTCAGATATCGCGGAAAAAGAACTTATCCCATATCCATTTAACCTTCTTCTAACTAGTTTAGTTTCAAACACTGCAGATGCTGAGATTGCTGCATATAGAGGTGCTAACCGTTTCGACCTGAATGTCAGAGCTTATGATAATGAAACTGCTCATGGTGCACTGGTTTCTTATCTAAAGGGGACTCATGGCTACAAAAAGTGGGAAACAGAAGAGAGGGTGAGAACTTCTCGTGATTTCAAAGCTCTTGGTGTTGACAACTTTCGCACGAAAGCTGCTCGCGAGGTTCGCGATCGCGCACTAGAAAAAGGGCAAGTTAATTTCCTTATTCAGGCATTTAGATACCGTGGTAAAGCGAACTATCGTGACTCTATATTTTTATCCTACGGTGACAACAACGAAGCTACTATAGAAGAGTTTATCCAAGATTTGTACGACGTCTCTATTGGCTTCATTAGGGCTACTTCGCATTATTGCAGTCGAAGAGTCGAGAGAGGTACGTGGGCTGAGTTTGTTGAGGATATTTCTGATAACTCAAGGCTGTCTATTGACTCTGTCGTGCTTGAAATATAACAAACAATTTAAGAGTGATTCAGCACGCTTGGCATTTTCAGTTTGGGTCAAGTTTAGTGATTAAGGTGTTCAAATTGAGTATGGTGAATACGTGCTTCACACCTTAATTGGACGTTAGACGCTGCACAGCCACCGCAGGGAGCTCTCATGTATTCGCATATTTTTTTTGGTGTCACTGACTTTGAGCGGGCTTTAGTTTTCTATAACTCATTGATGTCTTGCTTGGGCCTAGAAACTCGTTTCTGTGATCGAAATAGGCCTTGGGCTGGCTGGCATAGCGCTGGCGGCACTCAACCCCTCTTCCTCATAGGAAAACCATATAATGAACAGCCGCATAGTTGTGGCAACGGCAGTATGGTGGCTTTTCAAGCAAATAACCGTGCAATAGTTGATGCCGCCCATAAAACAGCACTAATCAACGGTGGTATTTGCGAGGGTAAACCAGGCTTGCGCCCTGAATATCATGAAAACTATTACGGTGCATACTTCAGAGATCCTGATGGCAACAAAATCTGTATTGCTTGTCACGCACCTGAAAGCGAAGCTAATGTCCTAGTAAACAACGTCTAACAATGCGCTCAAATCGTTCGCTTCGCTCACTGGGACTGGCTAAAGCCAGCCCCTTAGCTTAATCGTTAGGCGGCAAAGAAAAAGCAGGTGGAATATGGAAGTTCTGCAACCAAACAGCATATGGCGCATTCAACCTGGTACTTCGCGGCGGTCATACAAATCCGCATCGAAATATGCGCATTTCTTAACCAAATCATTCACATCTGCACCAGCCAAAGCGGCACGCTGCTGTCGCATCTTCAAGCTCTTTTTCCTGACAACCCGCACGCGTATGCTTCAAGCCACACGCCCAACAACGTCGAGCGCTCAAGTTCAATGCTCATCACAAATCCGCGGCGCGGCCTAACAAGTGATTCAAGCCACTCGCTGCGCTCACTGGGACGGGCTAACACCCGCCCCTTAACCAAACGTTATGCGCTTAGGTGTCCAAGTCATTTAATTAGGAACATTAGTGAAAAAAGAAATATTAGAAGCATTAGAGTGCTCAATGAAAAGAATTGACAACCCTTACCCTATAAACAAGGAGGTTGATCTTCAGTCTGTATTATTTGGTGAACTTTATAAAGCTTTGCCAGAAGCAATTATTCGCTTTGAACACATCTTGCAACACGATTATCAGTCGTATCGCTTGCGAGGTCATCCGACTGAAAATCGTAAAAGCAGGGTTGACTTGCATATCCAAACCCCATCAAAAATAATTGTTATAGAGTTAAAGTATTTCAAAGGTGCAAGTAAGGAGGACTGTACAGACATGCTTGCTGATCTAGCAAAGGTTGAACGGATTGTTGAATCAGATGAGGCCGATGAAGGTTTCTGCATTCAATTAGTCAAAGAGGGTGTTATAAAACGCTTACCTAAAGGGCTGATTGAAGCTAAATCATATAAAAAAGAGGTTGGTCGCTGGGATTATAACTTTGAAATTAAAGGACAGTATGAAATTACCCCTAAATTACAAGCCAATGGTCGTTATTTAATTGTTCATCATGTCCAGTAAATACGCACACAACAAATTAGGACACCCACTTTCCGATAGCAGACTTGCCTGACAAGGTGGGTGTCCTCTGTCAGCCATCCCCTGTCAATCCAAATCGTCCCTCCCCCGTGGGGATTCTATCCCCCCTGCCACTGGCCTATAGTGAGCCCCTACTCGAACAACCTTTGCGAGCAGCAGTATGTATATCGGCGAATTTGCCCGGCTGGCGGGCACCACACCCAAGGCAGTCCGTCTCTACGAGCAGCTCGGGCTGCTTCCCGAGCCCAGGCGGCGCGGCAAGTATCGCGTCTACCGGGCCGAAGATCTGGAGTGGGTCGGCTTTATTCGCCAGGCCCAGCAGCTCGGCTGCAAGCTGAGCGAGCTTGTCCCCTTGCTGGTAGGCCTCACCAGTCTCGCCGAGTTTCCCTGGCAGAAGGTGGAGCAGCTTATCGCGGGCAAGCTGGCGCAGATAGAGGCCGAGGTGGCCAGGCTGCAGCACCAGCACCACTCCCTGACCCAGTGCGCCGCGCTGCTGGCGCAGCACCCCTGCCGCTATGGCGCCCCCGGCCAGAGCGAGCCGCTCCCACAGGCTGAGCAAGGGCTTGCAGGACGGGCGCACAAGGTGGCTTGACTCTGTCCCATGGGACAAGGGGTGTAATGGGGGCTCACTTCAAGGAGCCACGCCATGACACCCAAGCTGCTTATCATCAACGGCAACCCCAAACCCGACAGCCTCTGCCATGCCCTGGCCAGAGAGTATGCCCGCAGCGCCGAGGAGGGCGGCGCAGAAGTCACCCTGCATCACGTGGGGGAGCTCGCCTTCGAGCCGGATCTGCACCATGGCTATGACGAGGCGCAGCCCCTCGAACCCGATCTGCTGGCATTGCAGCAGAGTCTGAAGCAGGCCCAGCATCTGGTGATCGTCGCCCCCCTCTGGTGGGGCCACCTGCCGGCCCGGCTCAAGGGGTTGCTCGACAGAACGCTGCTCTCGGGGTTTGCCTTTCGCTATCAGAAGGGCAAGGCCCTTCCCGAGCGCCTGCTGGCGGGCAAGACGGCGCGCCTGCTGCTCACCATGGACAGCCCGCTCTGGTACTACCGCTGGTGGCTGGGCTCCCCCGTCGAGCGCACCCTCGACAAGCCCGTGCTGGGGCTCTGTGGCATCAAGCTGACCCATCGCCAGCATCTGGGGCCTGTCCATACCTCGGGCGAGCGGGAGCGACAGCGCTGGCTGGGCCGTGCCGAGGCTGCGGCTCGCCAGGATGTGCAGCGGCTGGCGCGGCGACGTACCTGAGTCAGGGCGGCGGCGTCCCTGGTGACTAGGGTTGTCGGCAGCGGGGCCCAAAGAGACGGACAAGCTTGCCTGGGGTGAAAAAGTCCTCGGCGGCCCGGCACCCTTGTGCTGTAGTAAGTGGGAATCCCCCTTGCTGGAGCCTTTTCGATGAACAAGATGTTGCTTGGCACCCTCGCCTTGATGCCGCTGCTGACCAGTGCCGCTACCCCTTCCTTTGACTGCGCCAAGGCCCACAGCGCGGCCGAGCAGCTTGTCTGCCAGGACGCCGGGCTGGCGGCGCTGGATAACGAACTCGCCGCCCTCTATCCCAAGGCGCTGGCTAATCTGTCGGCCGAGCAGCAGAAGACGGAGAAGGCGATGCAGCGCGGCTGGATCAAGGGACGCAACGAGTGCTGGAAAGAGAGCGACTCGCGCCAATGCGTGGAGGAGAGCTACCAGCTGCGCATCACAGAGTTGCAGATAAAGGGGGGCCAGCTGATGGTGCCCAGCCCGGTCGACTACCAGTGCGATGGCGAGATCCGGCTCTCGACCTACTTCTATCACGAGGCCAAGCGGCCCGCCGCCGTGATCAACCTGAGCGAGGGGGCGCAGCAGTCGCAGGTGCTCGCCTTTGAAGCCCCCAGCGCCAGCGGTGCCCGTTACGAGGGGCAGAATCTCACGCTGCTGACCAAGGGGAACGAGGCCAGGCTGGAGCGCTATGACCAACCCACCCGGCAGTGCCGGGTCAGCGGCCAATAAACCCGCGCCACCATGAAAAAGCCCCGCAGTTGCGGGGCTTCTTGTTTGCTGTCACAGGGGGTCATTTCACCGGGATGGCGTCAGGCATGGGAGTCTGGAACTCACGCTCTGCCTCGTCGAAGCGATCCAGCATGGCCTTGGAGGGCGCCTTGTCCAGCAGGCTGAACACCACTATGGCCAGGGTGGCGAAGACGAAGCCCGGGATGATTTCATACAGACCCAGCCAACCGAACTGCTTCCAGACGATGACGGTCAGGGCACCGGCCAGCATGCCTGCCAGGGCGCCGTTGCGGGTCATGCGCGACCAGAGCACCGAGAGCAGCACCACGGGACCGAAGGCGGCACCGAAGCCGGCCCAGGCGTAGCTCACCAGCCCCAGCACCCGGTTCTCCGGGTTCACCGCCACGGCGATGGCGATAAGCGAAATCACCAGCACCATGGCGCGGCCGACCCACACCAGCTCTTTCTGGGAGGCATTCTTGCGCAGGAAGGGCTTGTAGAGATCTTCAGTGATGGCACTGGAGCAGACCAGCAACTGGCAGCTCAGCGTACTCATCACGGCCGCCAGTATGGCGGAGAGCAGCACGCCGGCAATCCAGGGGTTGAACAGTATCTTGGAGAGCTCGATGAAGACGCGCTCCGGGTTGGCGGTGACGCCGGCAGCCTGCTCGGTGAAGGTGGAGAAGTAGGAGAGGCCGAAGAAGCCGATGGCCACGGCGCCGCCCAGGCAGAACACCATCCAGGTCATGCTGATGCGACGGGCGCTGGCCATGGAGTGGTGGGAGTCCGCCGCCATGAAGCGCGCCAGTATGTGGGGCTGGCCGAAGTAGCCCAGGCCCCAGGCCATCAGGGAGATGATGGCGATGAAGTCCAGGTTCTTGAACATGTCGAGGTTGCTGGCATTCTGCGCCGCTACCTGCACCATGGCGGTGTCGATGCCGCCGACGGCGATGATGACGAACACCGGGGTCAGGATCAGGGCGAAGATCATCAGGGTGGCCTGCACCGTATCTGTCCAGCTCACCGCGAGGAAGCCGCCGAAGAAGGTGTAGGTGATGGTGGCCGCGGCACCGACCCAGAGGGCGGTGTCATAACTCATGCCGAAGGTGCTCTCGAACAGGCGGGCACCGGCCACCACGCCGGAGGCGCAGTAGATGGTGAAGAACAGCAGGATCACCAGGGCGGAGAGGATGCGCAGCACCCGGCTCTTGTCCTCGAAGCGGTAGGTGAAGTAGTCCGGCAGGGTCAGGGCGTTGCGGTTCTTCTCGGTGTGAACCCGCAGCCGACCGGCCACCCAACGCCAGTTGAAGTAGGCACCTATGGTGAGGCCGATGGCGATCCAGCTCTCGGAGATGCCGCCGATGAAGACGGCGCCAGGCAGGCCCATCAGGAGCCAGCCGCTCATGTCGGAGGCCCCGGCGGAGAGGGCTGTCACCCAGCTCCCCATGCGGCGGCCGCCGAGAATGTAGTCGTCAAAGTTACGGGTGGCGCGATAGGCGATGAAACCGATCAGGACCATACCCAGGATGTACACCAGGAAGGTGATGAGCATTGGGGTGCTAGCTGTCATTCAAAACTCCGTTATGTGACTCTTGTACCCGTTCTCGCGACGGGCTCTTCCTTAAAAAACCGGCCTAGATTAATCAGCAGATCGCCTGATCACAACCACTTTTAACAAATAAAAAACACAGAGAAAACGTTTCACACCTAATCAAGTAACCAATCAAGAGGGGTTAGGCCGGATTTTATCCCGACGGTGCAAGGAGTTACCCGGGCAGCCCCCTTCTTCTGCATCATAAAAAAGCCCCGACCTTGGCCGGGGCTCGACATCGAGGGCAAGCGGATCAGCGGTTGATGGCGATAGGCATGCCGCTGCGCTGCTCCAGGGCCTGCTTGACCAGCTGGGAATCGCTGTCGGCGTGGGCGATGAAACGGGTCACCGCGGTCGACATGGACAAGGGCGCCGGCAGGCTGGAGTTGAACTCCTCCTGGCTGCGGGAGAGCGGCTGGTGCACTTCCAGATAGCGGCTGCCATCCGGCTCGACCGAGGCCTTGATCGGCTGGTTCACGAACTGGACGCGGGTGCCGACCGGTACCTGCTTGAACAGATACTCGATGTCGTCGTTACGCAGCCGCACGCAGCCGTGGCTCACCCGCAGACCTATGCCGAACTGGGCATTGGTGCCGTGGATGGCGTACATCTTGCCGATGTAGAGCGCAAACAGCCCCATGGGGTTGTCCGGGCCGGCCGGCCAGACCGCAGGCAGGGTCTCGCCACGGGCGGCGTACTCGGCATGCATCTTGGCGGTTGGGGTCCAGGTCGGGCCCGCCTTCTTGCGCTGCACGCTGGTCACCCAGTCTTCCGGGGTGTCGGTGCCGAGCTGGCCTATGCCGATGGGCAGCACCTCCACCACCTTCTTGCCTTTCGGGTAGTAGTAGAGGCGCATCTCGGCGACGTTCAGCACTATACCCTCCCGGGGGGCATCCGGCAGGATCAGCTGGTGCGGCACGACCAGCTTCTCGCCCGCCTGCAGCAGCAGGGGATCCGCCTTGGGGTTGGCTTCCAGCATGTTGGTCAATCCCAGCTGGAACTTGGCCGCGACCGCTTCCAGGGGCTGGCCCGCCTCTTCGGCCGGCACCACGTATTCCAGGTTCTCGCCCACCAGGCGGCTGTTGGCCGCAGGCAGGGCATATTCGACGGCAAGCACGGGCATGGCGGTCAGGAGCAGGCTGCAGCACAGTGCAGCCGCCGTGTTGTGGAGGAGCTTCATAACTTTCCTGTGATATTGGGGTGATTCAGGACTCTGGCCAGGCCGGGGCGTGCGCGCCCGGGGCGAAGAGAAGGCCGCCATTTTTCTCCTCTGCACCGCAAATTTCAACCGACACGTGGTGACGGGTCGATGATTAATATGGCGTTTTCCCCTGGCCTCATCCTGTAACAAGGATCAAATCACCCGTTCTTCCAGGCATGCATGTCATAACCGGTTGGCGATTGATGCAACCGCAGATGAAATTGCCCGATAATGGCGAATATATGGTCGAATATATCGGCCTGGATCCCTTCGTAATCGGCCCAGGCGGTGGTCGCCGTGAAGCAGTAGATCTCCAGGGGCAGGCCGTCGGAAGTCGGTGCCAGCTGGCGCACCATCAGGGTCATGTCCTTGCGAATGCCGGAATGGGCGTGCAAATAGGCATCCAGGTAGGCGCGCAGGGTGCCGAGGTTGGTGAGGTGACGGCCATTGATGGGGCAGCTGATGGCGTCGCTGAGCTGCTGGTTGTAGCTGCTCAGCTCCTGCTCCTTGCGGCTGAGATAGGGGGCCAGCAATTTGGCCTGCTTGAGTGTCAGCTGCTCCTCGGCGGTCAGGAAGCGCACGCTGGTCATGTCGATGTTGACGCTGCGCTTGATGCGCCGGCCACCGGATTCCGTCATCCCCTGCCAGTTCTTGAAGGAGTCGGAGATGAGGGCATAGGTGGGAATGGTGGTGATGGTTTTGTCCCAGTTCGACACCTTGACCGTGGTGAGGCCGATGTCGGTCACCTCGCCATCGGCTCCGTACTTGTCCATCTGCAGCCAGTCACCGACGCTCAGCATGCGGTTGGCGGAGAGCTGGATCCCGGCCACCAGACCGAGGATGGGGTCCTTGAACACCAGCATCAGTACCGCAGTCATGGCCCCCAGGCCGCTGAACAGGAAGAGCGGCGACTTGCCGAGCAGCAGGGCTATCATCAGGATGCCGACCAGTATGCTGGCCACCAGTTTCACCCCCTGGAAGATGCCGCGAAGGGGCAGATCCCGTCCGAGCCGGGTATAGCGGCTCACCGACAGCAGGCAGTCGAGCAGGGCGAACAGGGCAAGCAGCAGGAACAGCAGGATCCAGAGCTGGGCCAGCATCTCGATAAGCTGCAGGCTGTCGGATGCCTTGGGCAGCCAGATCTCCGCCTGACCGAGCAGCACGGCCCCCTGCAGTACCAGGGCGAGCCGGTAGAAGAGCCGCTGCTGCAACTGGGGCGGCAGCCACACCTGCTTGGTCTTGCCGAGCAGCCCCACCAGGCGCACCAGCAGGATGCGGTGCAGCACCAGGTGCAGTGCCAATGCGGTCAGCACGATGAAGCTCAGGGCGATCACCAGCGCCATCATGGCGGTGACCTCCACCCCGAGACCGGACAACCAGTTGAAAAATATCTCCTTCATCTCTACCTCTGCGACGTGAAACTGCCGTCAGGGTACGTATCTGGCCCCTCATGTCAAATGACAGCTTGCTCAATGTGCCGCTGAAACAACAACGCCCGGCACAGGCCGGGCGTTGTTTCGGTGCGAGGGGGCTTTAGCCGACCAGGCTCAGGGCATCGCGGGCGATGACCAGCTCTTCGTTGGTGGGCATCACCAGGGCCAGGCGGCTGCCTTCGGCCGTGATGGGGCCTTCACCGCCCAGCACGGCGGCGTTGTTGGCCTCTTTATCGACCTTGAAGCCGAACAGGGCCAGACGCGCCAGCACCATCTCGCGCACCATGGCGGCGTTCTCGCCGATCCCGCCGGTGAACACCAGGGCGTCCAGGCGACCGTCCATGGCGGCGGCATAGGCCCCGACATACTTGGCTACCCGGTAGGTGAACACATCCAGCGCCCGCTTGGCGCCGGCGTCGGTGGCGTAGTTGGTGGTGACATAGCGGCAGTCGCTGCTCACCTCTGTCATCCCCAGCAGACCGGACTCGCGGGTCAGCACATGGTTGATCTCGTCCACGCTGTAGCCGAGCTGGTCGTGCATGAAGAAGACCACGGCGGGATCGATGTCGCCGGAGCGGGTGCCCATCGCCAGCCCTTCCAGCGGAGTCAGGCCCATGGAGGTATCGACGGACTCGCCGTTCTTGATGGCGCAGACGGAGGCACCGTTGCCCAGGTGGCAGTTGATGATGTTGAGCTCGGACAGCGGCTTGCCCAGCGCCTTGGCGGTCTCTTCGGCGATGAAGCGGTGGGAGGTGCCGTGGGCGCCGTAACGACGGATGCCGTTCTCCTGATAGAGCTTGTAGGGCAGCGCGTAGAGGTAGGCTTCCTGCGGCAAGGTCTGGTGGAAGGCGGTGTCGAACACGGCCACGTTTTTCTCGGCCAGGGCCGGGAAGACCTTGAGGGCGGCACGGATGCCGATGAGGTGCGCCGGGTTGTGCAGGGGGGCGAACGGAATGGCGGCCTCGATGCCGGCTATCACGCCATCATCGATGCGAACGGAGCGGGAGAACTGCTCGCCACCGTGCACGATGCGATGGCCGATGGCGACCAGCTGCTCGGCGAGTGTCGGATCCTGGGGCAGGATGTGGCCCACTATGTGGTCAAGGGCGGCCTGGTGCGCGGCACCGGCGCCCAGCATGGCTTCGCCCTTGACTCCGTGGAGTTTCCATTTGATACGTGCGTCATCCAGATTGAAGCATTCGGCCAGGCCGGACAGCATGTCCTCACCTGTTTCGGCGTCCATTACGGCAAATTTCAGGGAAGAGCTACCGCAGTTAAGGATCAATACCAACTTGCTCATGTTCTACATCTTCCTGTGCTTCGGCTTTATGCCGACAGTGTCGTGTCATCCAACATGGATGGGATTCCCCTGCCGGGGGCGTTATGGTCGCAGGAAAGTGCGCCCAATTTTTCAAACTGTCTGGCGCCGACCCATAGTCTGGCGCGCTCATCATTCTCAAACTCTCTGGCGCCGACCGCCAACTCTGGGCCAGGCGCGCTTATCCTTTCAAACTCTCTGGTGCAGACCCCGAGGCTCGCACACTCATCGAATCGTCAATGCGGGACAGGCCAGCGCCCATTCGACGCGGCCCTGTCGTGGCGGGTGCCCGGGCACCCGGCGCTGCGGCTCAGACCGAGGTCAGCAGCGACTGGTGGACCTTGACGACCAGCTTCTTCACCAAGCCTGGGGTAGTCAGGGTACAGAGAGGGCGATGCAGTTCTCCCGGCCAGAAGATGGCAAAGTCGCCGGGCTGCAACGCCAGATAACTGGTCTGGTCGTCATCGACGAACCAGAGATCGGGGTGAGGACGATCGGCACCGTCGCTCACATAAGCATGGGGCCCGACGCCGATCCACTCCTCCCCCCGCAGCAGCAGCTGGATATCCAGATACTGCTCATGAAACTCGCCGCGGCGATCCGCGACCGGCTCGGTCAGATCCTCGCTCACCAGGCAAAACAGCTTGAGGCCGTCTATGTCCTGCTTGCCAAGGGGCGCCTCACGCCAGTGGGCAAGGCTCTTCACCACCTCGGCCATGATGCGGGCCAGCGGCGCGGGCAAGGGGGTGCGTTGCAAGGTATCCAGACTGCCGGTGATCATGGGGTTCGCATCCTTAGGTATATCTGCCGTCTATCTTTGTCCATCAATGAAAAAGGACCCCTAAAGGTCCTTATTCAGCGTCGCCTGCCATCCGTGCAGACTCGAAGAGCGCCCTGTTCATCTTGTTGGCGCCGGGTCACTGTTGCACAGTCGCCCGCCCCTTGCCAAGAGTTACCCGCTCATTCACCCGATGATCGTACCAGTTGAAACAATATTATTCACTAGTCCATTGCCACCGACTTTGACCAGACGCAAAAACGGGAGCATCTGCTCCCGTTTTTTTCACCGAATCGGCGTCATTCAAACCTTGCTGGCGTTCTCCACCGGCTTGGCATACATGGCACGCCAGATTGCCTTATGTTCTTCCGGCACTTCCGACTGACGGGTCAGGAAGGCTGTCTGCTCTATGGTGCTGGCCTTGCCGGGCACATCCGCCGCCAGATAGTTGCCGGGGAAGAGGCGGTAGCTGCTCCAGATCGCCTTGTCGATGAGCGCGGCCAGTTCGTCCGGATCGCTGAAGCCCTCTGTGATGGGGGCGCCGAAGGAGACATGTACCCGCCCCTTCTGACCGACGATGCCGGCGACTATGCTCTCGATGTCCTCGAACTCGCCCTTCTCGTAGCTGCCGTTGACCGACTTCTCGTACAGCTCGCGCGCCTTGGCCTTGTCGGTGGGATCCACCTCGTAGCTGATGCTGACCGGCACTATGTTGAGGCTGCGCATGTAGTCGACGAAGTCGATCTTCTGCTTCTTGCCATCCACATAGAACATCTTGAGGATGGCCGGATCCGTCTTGTCGTCCCCGTTCTTGGCGCGCCCTTCCTTCTGGGCGATCCAGATGGAGTGCCCCTCGTGGACCGACTGGCCTATGTAGGCCGACAGCTCGCCGAGGGCCTTCATCATCTCCCGCGGCCCCTTGGCGGAGCGCTTGACGATGAAGCTCTTGTTGAGCTTCATCAGCTCGGTGGCACAGGGCTTGCGCAGCAGGTTGTCACCGATGGCGATGCGCACCGTATCGAAGCCATGGGTGTGCAGCCCCCAGTTGACGAACGCCGGATCCATGGCGATGTCCCTGTGGTTGGAGACGAACAGGTAGCCCTGCTCCTTCTTCAGATGCTCAAGGCCGGAGAAGCTCACCCCCTGGGTGGAGGTGGCTATCATGCGACTCATGTAGCGGGTCACCCCCATCTGCACCTGGTGGATGGTGCTGACCTTGGCCCACTTGTGGCGCAGGAACTGGCGGATCAGCGGGCGAATGGCCCAGCCCAGCCAGCTCATCAGGGAACCGAAACGGTATTTGGCGATGGCGCCGATAAACTCGTCATCCTGGATCAGCCGCTCGATGGCAGCCGGCACTTCGTCATCGCGATAGGGGCGAATGTCCGCGAATCTATCTACTTCTGTCACAATGTCAGCCTTGCATGTATGGAGTCGCGACCAGCTGCTGCTGGCCGGGAAAATTCAGGGCGCAATTTTACACGCTTTTGGGGTCAGGGGTATGAGAGGCATACAGATAGTGCGATCTTGCCGTGAAAAAGCCGCCAAATCATGGGGAGCCAGGATCCAGGACGGCCTGCGCCCATGGCTTGGCGAGGGACTGGTCCCGCACGGAGAAAGCCACATGCTCCTCAACCGGCCGGATTGAGCAGCGCGGTGAGGATGTGGTCCTCCCAGCGGCCGTTGATCATCAGGTAGTCCCGGGCATAGCCTTCCTGCTCGAACCCGAGACGCGCCAGCAGGGCGCCACTGCGCCGGTTCACCGGCATGTAGCTTGCCATGATGCGGTGCAGGTCGCGCTCCCGAAACAGGTAGTCGATGCCGGCGGCCACCACCTCCTGCATCAGCCCCTGCCCCTCGTGATCCTGATCGATGGCATAACCCAGATGGCATGCCTTGAACATGCCCATCATGATGTGGGTGAAATTGCAGGTGGCGAGCACCCGCTCCCCTTTGGGATCGAGCGCCACCAGTTGCACGGCGCTGCCGTCGAAAAACTGGCCATAACCGTCGCGCAGCCGCCCCTGCCAGTGACCCAGGGTATAGAAGCTCTCGTCGCGCCAGGGCTCCCAGGGCTGCAGATGGGTGCGGTTGCGCCGGTAGAAATCCAGCATCAGCTCGGCCCGCTCCGGGGGCAGGACGGTCAGCCGGGTGCGGGCCGTGGTGATATGGGGCAGGGTCAGCACTGTGCCTCCCCATACTGGCCATGCAGGGTGCCAGTAACCGGACTGGGCCGGGACCCCATCAGTGATCCCTTTCCCGCAGCCTGAGCCAGTCATCTCGCAGCAGACCATAGTGGACATGATCCACCACCCTGTCCGCCAGCCGCTCCGCCCGCCGGGTGATCCCCTCCTGCTGCATGCCGAGCCGCTCGCACACAGCCCGGCTGGGCTCGTTCTCCAGCGCGGCGCTGATCTCCACCTTCTCCATCCCCATCTCCTCGAAGGCGTGATGGATCAGGGCCTGACAGGCCCGGGTGATGATGCCATTGCCCTGCCAGCGCTCCGCCAGCCAGTAGCCGATGCTGACCTTGGCCAGCCCCTGATCGATCTGGTTGTAACCGATGACACCGACCACCTCCCCCTGATACTCGATGGCGGTGGTCAGCCCCTCGCCTCGGGCAAATTTCTCGATGGCATGGCGAATGAAGGTGGCGCTGTCGGAGGGCTGCTGGATATGGGGCACCCAGGGCAGCCACTGGGAGAGATAGTCGCGATTTCGCTGACAGAGGCGAAAGAGTTCACTGGCCATGTCGGGTTGCAGAAACAGGAGCGCCAGCTCGTCATCCAGTTGCCATGAAAACATTGCTCCTCCCCCGCCTTTGGTCCGGCATCCGCCGTCATGGGAGCCAATGTAGTCAATCAATCCCTTGTTTGCCAAGGACTTTCGGCGCCTGTCACCGGCAGGCAATCCCCATATGGATGTGCCCATTTGGGCACTTTTTGGGGCCTTGCAGCAATCAGCCCTTCCCGTGGCACAAGTCACCACATTCATGACGAATTTCAGCAGTCACAAATGGCAACAGTCAGATCTGCTACGCCTTTATGCTGCTCTGTCACATATGACAGGCAGTTATTTCAGACCGGCGCACTAGTGTAAGAACGCCGGGCAACGGACCCGGCGTGCAATCTTCATCGACTAAGGAAAGACGAGATGAACAAAGTCTATTTGGCCGTGGTACTGGCCTGCTGGGGAAGCGCCGCCATGGCGGCAGAACAGGTGGAAGTGAACCAGGCAGGGGGACTGGCGGGGCTCCTGGGAGCACCGAGCACCGGTATCAACACCCTGGCCGGGGATGGCGAGTTTCGCCAGGTACGGGTCGTCAAGCTGCCCAACGGCCAGCAGCGAGTGCGCTACGAGCAGACCTGGCAAGGCATCCCGGTCTGGGGTCAGGTGGTGGTGGCGGAGCAATCTCCCGCGGGTCAGGTGAATCAGGTTTCCGGCCGGGTGCTGCGCCAGATCGGCGCCGACGTCGCCAGCCCCACGGCGGCGCTCTCCCCCACCGATGCCGCCCTCAAGGCCCGCGCCGGTGCCAAGGGCAGCAACGAGCAGGTCAAACTGTTCGTGATGCAGGACGACGCCGGTCAGGCCCGTCTGGTCTATCTGGTCTCCTGGCTCGCGGCAAGCGATAAGCCGAGCCGTCCCTTCGTGATGCTCGATGCCCAGAGCGGCACCGAGATCAAGCGCTGGGAGGGGATCAATCACCAGGACGCCACTGGCCCTGGCGGCAACCTCAAGACCGGCAAGTACTTCTATGGCGCCGATTTTGGTCCCCTCAAGGTGGACGACAGCTGCCGCATGAGCAGCAGCAACGTGGACACCATCAACCTCAATCACGCCACCAGTGGGGGCGCAGTGCACCAGTTCAGCTGCCCGGAGAACAGGGTCAAGGAGATCAACGGTGCCTACTCGCCACTCAACGATGCCCACTACTTCGGCAATGTGGTGTTCGACATGTACCGCAACTGGTACAACACGGCGCCGCTGAGCTTCAAGCTCAAGATGCGGGTGCACTACGGCCGCAACTACGAGAACGCCTTCTGGGACGGCAGCCAGATGACCTTCGGCGACGGTGCCACCACCTTCTATCCGCTGGTGAGCCTGGACGTGGCTGCCCACGAGGTGAGCCACGGCTTCACCGAGCAGAACTCGGGGCTGGTCTATTCGGGTCAGTCGGGCGGCATCAACGAGGCCTTCTCCGACATGGCGGGGGAAGCGGCCGAGAACTACATGAAGGGCAGCAACGACTGGCTGGTGGGGGCCCAGATCTTCAAGGGCAACGGCTCCCTGCGCTACTTCGAGGATCCGACCCGGGATGGCAGCTCCATCGGCCATGCCAGCGATTACTATGACGGCATCGACGTGCACCACAGCTCCGGGGTCTACAACCGCGCCTTCTACCTGCTGGCCAACACCGGCGGCTGGAACACCCGCAAGGCATTCGAAGTGTTCGTGCTGGCAAACCGCCTCTACTGGGGGGCCAACACCAGTTTCGATCAGGGCGCCTGCGGCGTGACCAGGGCGGCTACCGATCTCGGCTACAGCCTGACCGACGTGGCGGCGGCCTTTACCACTGTGGGGGTCAATGCCTCCTGTGGTGGCACCACGCCGCAACCCGGCAGTGTGCTGCAAAATGGGGTACCGGTGAGCGGTCTATCCGCCGCCAAGGGTGGCAAGCTGAACTTCACCATTGAGGTGCCGACCGGCAAGAGCCAGTTGGTGGTGACCAGCAGCGGCGGCAGCGGGGATGCGGATCTCTACGTGAAATTCGGCTCGGCCCCGACCAGCAGCAGCTATGACTGCCGCCCCTACAAGAGCGGCAACGCCGAGACCTGCACCCTGAACGCACCCAAGGCCGGCACCTGGCACGTGCAGCTGAGCGGTTTCGGTGCCTTCTCGGGGGTGAGCCTCAAGGCCAGCTACTGATCCCGAATGTCAGTGAAGAGAGAGCGCCGGACTTGTCCGGCGCTTTTTTCATGCGGGCTTGCCCGACCAGCGCCGGGCCAGGGTGCGCGCCGCCTCCAGCACCCGCTCCTTGGCGGGATTGGGCCGCTTGCCGCTGCGCCAGGCCATCATCACGTCCCAGTGATCCGGCGGCAGATCCGTCACATCCAGTTTCACCAGACGACCAAACTCCAGATCCCGGGTGATGGCGAGCGCCGGCATCAGGGTGATGAAGCCATGCTCCAGCGCCAGCTCCCGCGCCGCACTGGCGGGCTGGATGGCGTGCAGCGGGCTCGCCACCTGGCGCAGCAGCCGCAGTTGCAGGATCAGCTCGTCGCAGCCTGTGCCCCACTGCTGGGGGGCCAGCCGCTCGTTGGCGATGTCCTGCAGGGTCAGCCCCTGCCGTCCGGCCAGCGGGTGGGTGGCGCAGGCCACGGCGATGATGGGGGAGCGATAGAGCAGCTCGAGCTGGATGCCCGCGATGGCGGGACACTTGAGGATGAAACCGACGTCGGTCTCGCCGGTCAGCAGCTCCTGCATGATGACGCCGGAGTGATCCGTGCTGCAGCGGATCTCGAAAGCCTCGTCGACCAGAGCCAGCAGCAAGGGACCAAACACGACCGTGGTCAGGGAGGGAAGGCAGGAGAGCCGGATCCGCGGCAAGGCGGGTGCCCCCTGCATCGCCAGCCGCCCCCCTTCCAGGGCACTCAAAGCGCTGGTGGCCGCCGGCAGGAACTGCTCGCAGGCCGGTGTGGGGGTGGCGCCACGGCGGTGACGGCGGAACAGGGACTGGCCCAGCTCCTGCTCCAGCACGGCGATCCGCTGGCTGACCATGGGTTGTGACCAGCCGCGAATGGCCGCCACCTTGCTGAAGCTGCCACGGTTGGCCACATCCAGCAGCAATTGCAAATCGTCGAGTGTCACAGCCATAACCAAATCCAATATGAAATATAGCCAGTTGTCGGCTACCACTATATCTGGAGCCCCACCAGAATAGCAGCATCAATCGTCGTGAAATGGCAGAACGCCAGCGAGTCAGGGACTTATCGTCGCCCTTGGCTCTGTTTGGTGACGGCGCCATTCGGATAATGAGTACACAACAAATAATGTCATCGAAGCAAGCAGGGGTATAAGGGTCATGGTGGAGCGGGCGAGGCGGTTGGGGCGGTGGTTCTTGGCATTGGATTCCCTCTTGGTGATCCTGGGGTTCTTCGTGGTGATGCCCATGATAAGCCTGCGATTCGTGGACCAGCTTGGCTGGGCCGCCGGTGTGGTCGGGCTGGCGCTGGGCCTGCGTCAATTGACCCAGCAGGGGCTCGGAGTATTTGGTGGCTCGCTCGCCGACAAGTTCGGGGCCCGTCCGCTCATCGTCTGCGGCATGTTGCTGCGGGCGCTGGGCTTTGCCAGCCTGGCCTACGCCCAGAGCGGGCTGGAACTCATCGTCTCCTGCATCATCTCGGGGCTAGGCGGCTGCCTGTTCGATCCCCCCCGCGCCGCCCTGGTGATCAAGTTCACCCGCCCGCGGGAGCGCGGCCGCTACATCTCCTTGCTGATGATGCTGGAGAGCGCCGGCGCCGTGGTGGGGGCCCTGCTCGGCAGCTGGCTGCTCAACTTCGACTTTGAATATGTCTGCCTGCTGGGGGCCGGCCTGTTCGTCTGCGCGGCCCTGTGCAACCTGCTGATCCTGCCCCCCTACAAACTCTCCCTGCGCCCGACGCCGATCCGGACAGGCCTCGGCCAGGTGCTGGCGGACAAGGCCTTCTGCCGGCTGGTGCTCATCCTGAGCGGCTACTACGCGCTCTGGGTACAGGTGATGCTGATCTTCCCCATCCTGGTCAAGCAGATGGCGGGCAGCACCACGGCGGTGGGCTGGATGTATACCCTGGAGACGGCCATCTCCCTGGCTCTGCTCTACCCCCTTGCCCGTTACGGCGAGCGCCACTTCAAGCTGGAAAACCGCCTGATGGCGGGGGTGTTGCTGATGACGGCAGGGATAGGGCTGGTGGCCTTTGCCACCACCTTGCCCGCCGTCTTCATGCTGCTTGCCTGCTTCTATCTCGGCATCGTCATCGCCGAGCCGGCGCGGGAGACGCTCATGACCAAGCTGGCCCAGCCGGGGGCGCGCGGCAGCTACATGGGGTTCAGTCGCCTGGGTCTGGCGCTGGGTGGCATGACGGGTTACGTGGGGGGCGGCGCCCTGCACGACTACGCCATGGCCCAGGGACAACCCTGGCTGCCCTGGCTGGTGCTCGGCACCGTCGGCGTCACCACCCTGCTGCTGCTGGTGAACTGCTTTCAGCGCGATTCCCGTCTGGCCCAGGTCAATGCCTGATCCTTGAGCACCCAATGCGGATGACCCCGGGGCGCCCCTCGTTCGAGTCGGCGCCCTTCTTTTACCCGGCAACACAGGGTCTGCAGCCCCCTCCCCTGACCTGCATACCCCCCTCTTTCCTTCACCCCACTTTCCATCACCCCACAAGCCGAATGACGCACATAAAAAAAGCGGCAGATTGCTCTGCCGCTTTGTGTCCATCTGGCTGGCTTACTTGTCGATATCCAGCAGATTGTTGTTCAACATGTAGTCGATGACCTGGTTGGCCGTGGACCCCGATCCCCCGGTCAGGGTGTCGAAGGTGTGGTTCACCAGCACTATCTCCTGGGTCACCGCTGCCGCGCTGCTCTCTTTCACCTGCAGGTGCACCCCTTCGCTGTCCTGGAACACAGAGAGCAGGCTCTTCAGGGAGCTCTGGTTCTTGCTGCCATCGCTGTCGAGCAGGTCACTCAGATCCAGCTTGTCCCCTTCGGCCTTGGAGAAATCGACCACATAGTCCTTGGCAACGGAGCCTGCGACCGTGTCCCCCTTCAGCCAGGTGAAGGTGTCAGCCCCGGCATCACCCTTGAGAACGTCGTTGCCAAGCCCACCGATGAGGATGTCGTTGCCCAGCCCGCCACTCAGTATGTCATTGCCGGTCCCGCCATAGAGGGTGTCGTTGCCAGCATCGCCGGAGAGTTCGTCGTTACCTCCCTGGCCGAAGAGGATGTCGTCTCCCAGGCCACCATACAGCTTGTCATGTCCGCCACGAGTATCACCCGCGACATCAAATGACTTGGCATTGGCCTTGATATATTCGTACAGCTCTACGGTGCTGGGGGCATAGCCGTTCTTCAAGGTCAGGAACTGGGTCAAGCCATCCAGTCCCTTGCCATTGACCCAGTCCGTCGGCTTGGCCGGATTGCCCGCCGCGCCCCAGGGCAGATAATCTGTGTTAATGGCATCGCCAAACAGGATGTCGTTGCCTGCGCCGCCCTTGACCGTATCCGAACCAACCTCTGCGGGAGTATTCGTCACCGAGCCACCCACAAGCACGGCCTGGAGATCCTCGGCCTTGGTGATAATGTCGGGTTGACCGATCGGCGGGTACGTCACCTTGCCGAGGTTATCTATCACCAGCGTGGCCGATGTGTTATCCCACCAATCTTCTACATCATTCAATGTAAAGACATAGCGATAATCGCCTGCGGCCAGAGGACCACTGTCGATCATCCCTGTCGTATTTAAAGCACTACCGACATTGACCCAGCTCGAGCCATTCAAACGCTGTAATTGCACCGAGAAACTGTCACCGGAAGAAAAATCGCGATCTGTAGACAAATCAAAGCGGATGCCATTACCTGCAGCGACCGCCAGTGTTGCACTGGTAAAGATCGACGCACCGGAAGAGGCTTTATCAGTCAACTCAATCTTGTCGTTGTCTCTCACAACGGTGCCGGAGCTATCGCCAGCTTTACCCCAACTGCTCGCTCTCCACACACCACTATTACTCGAGAAGTCATTCAGTATTTGCGACTGGCCATATTGACTGCCCGCACCGGTCACCTGGGTATTGTCGAAATACTTCAGGTTACCCTCCGTCACACCGGTACCTATGCCAATCGCCTTGACCTCGCTCAATCCCGACAGAGATGTAAAGGCGTCGATTGCCTTCTGCATGTCGGCATCATTCGTGGTACCACCAGACGAGGAGTCGCCGTTGTGCACAGTGGGATCGCCATCGGTCAGGAAGTAGGTCAGGTTTTCGAATTTCAGGCCTGTCCCGCTACCCGGCTTGGTATTGAACCACTCGGTCGCCTTGATGAAGGCATCCTCGTAGTTGGTCGCCCCATTGGCAGACAGGGTCGTGATCTTGTTGATCAGCGTCTGCAGGTTTGCCGAGTTGAGATCTTCGATCTTCAACATATTGCTGGCCGACCCGGCGAAACCGATCAGCGTCACGTTGACCACGCCATCGTGGCTGGTCAGCTGGTTGGCCAACACTTTCAGTGCATTGATCGTCAATGTCATCCGATCCTGACCTGAACTGGGATTCTGACTCCCATTGAGGCCATATTTCATGCTGCCTGAGGTATCCACAATCAAGGCGACATTGTAATTCTTGCCAGGCTCGACCGACGTCTTGATGCCACCTATATCGCCCAGCAGCACATCATCACCACCGCCGCCATCAACGCTGTTGTCACCATTCGGATTGGCCGGTTTGATCATGAAGCCGGCGTCTGCCTCGGTAAATTTCACTTCACCCGAGATAGGTTGACCATTCATGTCGTACTCTTGCGAGCCCGCCACAACGGTAACCTTGATATTCTGGCTACCGACCGGCAGTTCAACCTGCAGCGACAATTTGCCATCCTGATCCAGCATGCTGGCTGGCACCTTCCAACTGCCGTCAGCCTGCAGAGTACCGCCGGAGACCTCAGTCCCCTGCGGCAGTCCCTTGATGGTCAGCTCGGTAAAGCGCTCGCTACCGTCTGTGTCTATCAAGTCAGCATCTATCTTCAGGGTTGCAAGGTCGGCAACCTTGCTCAGCTGGCCACCCTCAAACTCGTACTTGCCATCTTGAAGATAGAGGGTTTCGACACTGTAGAAGTCATGGTTGGTCACCGCCCCAGTGACGGGGTCCGTATAGACAAGCCGGTAGTCGCAGCTGTTGGGTAAACCGGTCGTGACCAGTTTCAGCGCCTTCATCGAGCCGGGCATGTAGGCAACATCCTGGCCGTCACCACCGTAATAGGAAGTGGTTGCCTTCAGGCTTTGAGAGATGAGCGTGTCGTTGCCCCCATCCCCCTGCAGCTTGACCGAGGACGTTGCATTCTTGCCACCGATCAGAATGTCATCTCCGTCACCGCCAATCAGGTGCTCATTGACGCTGGCCCCACCGATCAGGGTGTCGTTGCCAGCCCCACCGATAGCCTGGAAGCTTGTACCGCTGCCGAACTTGATCGTATCGTTGCCAGCCCCGCCATCTACCCAGGTGCCATTGCTGGAAACCAGATAATCATTCCCCCCGGTCGGGTTCGATGATGGATTTTTGCCTTGCAAGGAGTCCAGGATCTCTTCCACCTTCGCCGCACCCGGAGTCAAACCGCCACTCACCAGCTCAACCTTGAGTGTCACGCCATCTACCACTGGCTTGATATCAATAACGAACTTGGCGTTGTCACTGGAATTGATACCATCGCTGACCTGGTAATCAAAGGCGGCATAATCGCCAAACTTGTTGCCTGGAGTGCCGCCATTGTTGCCCGCAGTCGAGCTCGACTCATGAAGATCAGGCAAGAACTGCAGCTTGCCTGCATCAATATCCCCCTTGCTGAATGTCAGCCCGCTATTCACCAGAGCCTGTGTCACTGTCTGCCATTTACCGTCAGCATCCTTGTACTGGAGCAAGCCATCGGCTGGCAGTGAAGTGATCCTGATCGACAGCTGAGCATCTGGTGTATCGGCATCGCTGGCCTTGAAATCGCTCCACTTCAGGGAAAGTGGTGTGTCTTCGGCGCCACTGGCGTAGCCGCCGGAAGTGACGGGAACGCCCAATACCAGCGCAGTATCGCTGCCTGGCAGGGAGGTGTTGCCCGCCTTGTCGGTCTGGGTCGCGGTCACCGTCAACGATGTCCCACTGCCCGGCGTCGCCTCAGTCCAGCTGATCATGCCGTTCTGATAGCCATAGCTCTTGCCATTGTTCGATTGCAGCGTGCCATCGGCTTTCAACGTCAGTTCAACCGTATTGCTGACGACACCATTGTTGATGATCAGCGTCACCTTGCCGCCCGCGACCAGATCGGCATGGCTGACCCCGGCACGCACCTGGATCTGATCGTTGCCGATCTCGGTCTTGGTCAGCTTCTGGTCGTTGTTGACATCGTCCACGATGACTACGGTCGGGGTATTGGGTGCCTGGGTATCGACCCCGTAGCCTTCGCTGTCGGTCGCGGTGGCGCTGTTGCCCGCCGCATCGGTGCTGGTCACGCTGGCATCGATGGTCTTGTCACCATCGGCCGCCAGGTCGCTGCCCGCCACCAGGATGGTGAAGCGGCCATCGGCAGCNCACCTT
>Ga0067045_1027491_pt1 | contig 111673 bp, 97 predicted proteins | sample TerdegcTABiofilm_FD_59184 | JGI IMG/M metagenome (GOLD analysis project Ga0067045, IMG submission 59184) | Combined Assembly of (Gp0054472, Gp0054536) Wastewater bioreactor microbial communities from Singapore -Terephthalate degrading...
GGGGGAGAGGCTGGCCTGGCATGGACGACGGAGATCTCCCGTGGAGCCGTTGGAGCCTTGACATGGTGCGACCATCTCCTTACCACCTTCACCTGTGCCATCGCCTTTACGGTCTGCAGAAGCTTCTTGCTTGCCTCCGCATGGGGCCCCCGATCGCGAAAACTCGGCTTCTGTAACACAGCCACGGCCCCGGCTTCAACTGCGCGCCAGGTCTTTTCCACCTCTTCCCTTATCAGGCTCGAGGTCACAACCACGATGGGAACAGGATTGGCTTCCATGATCTTCCGAGTGGCCACGTATCCGTCCATCTTGGGCATGAGGATGTCCATGGTCACAACGTCGGGCCTGTCCTTCTTGACGAGGTCAATAGCTTCCACCCCATTGGCGGCCGTCCCGATCACCGTCACCTCCGGATCGGCCGAAAGGATGTACGTTATCAGCTCACGTGCAACGGCCGAATCGTCAACGACCAGGACTCGAATCATGCATGACCTCGACAGCTCATATAAGTCGCTCCACCGTTTCCAACAGGTTGTTCTGATCGAAGCTCCCCTTGACGATGTACGCGTTCGCTCCCACATCTATGCCACGCTCCCGGTCCTCCCTCGATCCGAGGGACGTCACGAGGACAACGGGAAGGTCGGAAAGTTTCTCATCTGCCCTGATGTTGGCCGTAAGCGTAAAGCCATCCATCCTCGGCATTTCTATATCCGAAACCACGAGATCGAAGTCACGAGTTTTCAAAGCCGCCCACGCGTCTGCGCCATCCACCGTTGTTGTCACATAGTACCCTGAAGATTCAAGAATGTTCTTTAGCAACATTCTCGATGTAATGGAATCCTCAACAACGAGAATATGCTTCGACCTGTCTTCCAATTCCTCCAACTGAATGGTAGGACCGGTCTCTGAAAAGGACCTTCTTGCCGCTGAGCTGACCAAGTCCTGGACATTGAGGATTGGGACCAATTCCCCCGAACCCAGGACAGTAGCGCCAGCGACGTTCCGCACCCGTGATAGCTGCTTGCCGAGCCCTTTGACAAGAACTTCCTGCTCTTGCAGGATGGAATCTACGATAAAGGAAACCAGGTTCTCTCCCGACCTGAGAATCACGACAGGAATGAAATCTCCTTGGCCGTTGCCTTGCTGTCTGCGAGGGAGCTCCAACGCGACGCTGAGACGAGCCACGGGTACGGTTCTGCCATTCACCTCCATGGTTTCTCTGTTCGCAACAGTCTTGATGACGTCTTTTCTGATTCGGGCCACGCGTTCGACATTAGAAGTGGGGATGATGAACGGCCACCCTGCCGCATGGACGAGAATTCCCCTGAAGGTGGACAGGGTGACGGGAAGCAGGATTCTGAATGACGTGCCCCTGTGAGCTGCGGTTGCTACTGAGACATTCCCTCCGAGAGTCTCCACTTTTTCTCTCACAATGGCCAGACCAAGTCCGCGGCCAGAAATGCTGGTCACACTGGGGCTCGTAGATACCTCGGATCTGAAAACCAGCGAGAGAGCATCCGTGCCGTCGGGCCTCGGTTCATCCTGCTCCGAAAGCATTCCTTCTCTGGCAGCGGCTTCCCGAACACGCGCGACGTCGATTCCACCCCCGTCATCCGTGACCACGAGCTCTACCTGATTGCCACTAACCTGTGAGAATGCAACGGTTATTGTTCCTTGCCTCGGCTTTCCCCGTCTTTCCCGTTCCTCGGGCATTTCGATTCCATGATCGATACTGTTGCGCACGAGATGTATGAGAGGATCTTTCATCTGCTCGAGGATGCGCCTGTCAATCTCCAGGTCCTGGCCTCTGATCTCAAGATTCACTTCTTTCCCTGCATCCCTCGCCAGGTCGCGGACCAGTTTCGGAAAGACTTCCATGAGAGACGAGCAGGGAAGCATCAGAATGTTCATCATATCTTCCAAGAGATCGTCTACCATTTGACCGTGGGTCCGCGAATCAGCCTCTGTGGAGGCCTTCAGAATCCGAAGCTTTTCTTCGAGCGTCGTGAGGCACGATTCGTTCCATTGGAGGAAGTCTACAAGCTTTGCGAGATGAGCTTCTCCAAGTTCCGCCTCCGCCTTATCCGTCCTCGCCAAAATTCTGGCCACGCTCCTGTCGTTGGATGTCAGGCTCGACCATTTCTGCTTCCAAGAGCCGATCAGCGACATGATCGACGCCAGATCCTTCACCCGCTGGCTGCTCGAGAGCTTCACGGAGACCATTTCCTCCACTTGGCGCAGGAGCGGATCCAATTTGTGAACGGGAATCCTCACCGTGTTGCTCTGCAATGATCGCTGCGGCTTGGGTGTGAGCTCCGGATCGGCGGATTCGATGCTCGCTTGGGAATGCATGAGGGTGTTCTCGTGGTCATGCGCGCCTTGTTTCGCTTCGTCGTCGCTCTTCGCCCGAGAAGTTTTCTTTCGACGAGACGATGCGGCCCGAGGCTGGGACTTTACAACGAGCTTGCCGGATGCGAGTCCCCCTTGATCGGTTTTCAGTTGTCCGTCCAACTCGCGAATCAGACTCTCCACATCAGCACTTCCCGACTGAGAGAGCTCGGCACTCATTGCATCCGTGGCTCGGTGCAATGTATCGAAGGTCTGAACCGAGGGATGCAGTCTGCCCGCTTTCAACTCACCAAATACACTCTCCATAGACTGGCAGATGGTCTCCACTCTGTCCATATTGACGGATCGCGCTGCGCCCTTGAGGCTGTGAGCCTCCCGGTACATGGCTTCGACAATTTGAGCTCTATCATGGCCTTCCGGCGCCTTCTCCAACTCAAGCAGTCCTGCTGCGATTGCTTGAATGTGCTCCTCCGCTTCCACGCGAAATGCAGCGAGAAGCCTTTCCAGGAATTGCTCGTCCTTCGCACTCATAAGAACACTCCATGTCGGCCCTCGTTCGGTGAGCTCTCGTTTTCTCACACAGCCACGAATACGGGCCCTCCTCACCGGTTGAATCAGAAATCATTTCTTGGCATTGCGCCTCAGTTGATTTCCGCTCGTCGTGCCGCTGTTACTTTGTGCTAGCCGGGTACGAAATGTGTGAGGAGTACGCTTAAGAATTTCGCAAAGCGGACCTCTGTCGCTCCAGGTAGTTGATATAAGAACGCATCACATCGGAGACTATGGGATTGTGAAACGTTCCCACCGGCACAACTACTATCACGAGACATCCGCCGTCAGCCCAGAAGACTCGGCGGCATGCTACGGTCATGTCTGTCCCCACCATCCGGAAACTGAATTCCGAGATCTGTCCGAAATCAAATCCGAGTATACCGTCTTGCATCTGCCGTTGGGTCGATAGGAAGATAGAGACCAGCTCGTCCGGATCGTAGACGTAACCAGCATTGTCAAGGACGAATCCGTCCGCATCGGCAAGGACCACTTGCTTTGCCTGCCCGTTGATGATTGATTCTTCAACGCGTTCGTCGAGGATAATCATGCCACGTGGAACCCCTCCTCCTGGAGGCGGGTAGTCAGTTTTCTGAGCATGACCACCAACGCTTCTTCCAGGTTGTCCCCGGTTAAGGCGCAAGTGGAGAAGCCGTCGTATGCGCTGAGGCCCAGATAATCCTTAAGAAAATCCATTGGATATATCTCCTCGAGGTCATTCTTGTTGTACATGACCACGATCTCGGCTTCATCAAGACCGTCCATCTCTTTGCAGCACTTCCACAGCTCATTGAGAATTCGACGATTATTCTCTAACTGGGATTTTTGGGAATCTATGACGATGAAAATCCCATCAGAGCCGGCAAGCACCTTGGTACGGGTCCCTCTGTAATAATCCTGTCCAGTTGCCGAAAACATACGGGTCACGATGTTCTGGGAGATCTCTATGGGAGCGAAATCGAACAGCAATGTTTGTCCGAAAGACGTCTTAACCTGTCGCAATTCCTTGACCAGCTTCATCTCGTCAGGAATTACGTGGTAAAAGAGCCATTCCAGAGCAGTGGTCTTTCCAGCCAAAGCTGTTCCGAAGAAGATAAGCTTCAGATATATCCGGTCCCCAACTACCTTCAACGTCCTTCATCCTTTCTTTCTCTTTTCGAGGAATGACAACAAGCTGATGGGCTGCGGCTTTCCTGGCGTCCCATCTTTTTGAGGAAGCCGGAGCTTGTGCTCTTCCATGAACCGCTTGCGGGCATCCGCTGTGGTTTCCATCACCTCATTGAGGGCCTGCCTCCCCGTTTTGGCAGCAACCCTGATCACTCCCATTGGAGAGGATTTTTCCGCAATCAAGATAAGCGACCCTCTCGGCATCATCTGTTGAGCGATGCTAATACCATCAAATTCTGCTGTGACCAACTCACAGTAGAACTGCCCCAGGCCATCGCCGAGCGCCTGGTAGCACTGGAACGCCGACGCGAGCATGGCTCCCAGGTCTTCCGGTTCCAGTTCGACACGACCTTCGATGGCTATGGGAATCCCATCGCTGTCAATCACGACAACCGCTCTCAACCCAGGAACACTCTCCAGCATGTTGCGGATAGTCTCAGCCACTGTTTTCATAATGATTCTCCTGTCTGAGCGTCACTTCATCGGGCCCGTGGCTCCGGCTCCAAGGACAAAGTCGTGACATAGAGCGAGCACTCGGCACGGACCCTGCCGTGCACGCTTTGCGGGTGCTCGTGACCATTTTCTGGGGCGCCGCTCTCTGCGCGATTGGCAACTGCGCAGTCCTTGTGTTGGCACGCGTCGAGAATGGCTGCCCGACCTACATTGTTGACTCAGGGGCGGGTCTGAAGCCCGCCCCTGCAATTGCTGCTACGAAGCTCAAGGCGCTGCCCTAAAGGAGCGGTAAACTAGACTATGCGCTGCAAACCTGCCTCGTGTCAAGAATTAAGGAGACCAAGCGCCGTATTGCTCCTCGTCAACGGGAGGCCCCGCCATGATCTGTCCAATTGACAGGCCGGAGACGGCGCCTCAGTGTCAATTGAAATCGAAAGAAAGAAGCTTATCGCTGAGGATCCGAGGGTCTCATGTTATCGCGGGAACTGTCGATCGAAAGACACTGTGCAGGGGACAGCCCTGGGCGCGTAAACATAAGCCCATTCCTGTCTCACGACTACCACGGAATTGATGGCCCGTCAGCGAGGAACCTGGACACCGCCGCTACCTCGTGAGGCCAGCCACCGTGCTGGGGAAGGCCTCACCTGTATCTCGGCGACAGCCGGAACCAATAATTCTTGTTGTCGCCCGGACCGCTCCTTTTTCCAATGCGACGGCGGGGGCGGAGGAGGTTCTTCACAATCCAGCGTCCTCGCCTCATACTCACCCTGCCAGATCAGTGAGATTTCACGGACGTTTCCATTTTTATTCCGTATTTCTCGATCTTGGCCAAGAGGGTGGGGCGAGAGAGGCCCAGGAGCCTCGCAGCCTGAGATCGATTCCCACCGGTGCGGTTGAGCGCTTCGATAATGACCAGTTCGGAGAACCGATCAACGATGTCCACGAAAACCTTATCTCCTTTGCCTTTAGCAAGCGCTCTGCCAAGCCACTGGCGAATCGAATCCTCTTCTGAGAAACCTGCTCCACCCTCGGGGGCACCTCCTCCAGCAATTGCCTGCGTCATTTCTTCCCGACCGAGAGGGGCCCCTCGGGCGAATATTAGAGCTTTCTGAATCGTGTTGGCCAGTTCCCGCACATTTCCAGGCCAATAATAGGCTTCGAGAACCTCCATCGCCCCTTTGGTAAATCCCGGATTGGTGATGTGCATTTCCTTGGAAAACTTCTGGATAAAGTGATCCGCGAGCAAACCTATGTCGCCTTGACGCTCTCTGAGCGGTGGCAACGTTACCGTCACCACCTTCAGGCGATAGTAGAGATCTTCCCGGAATCGCCCCTCCGAGAGTGCTGCTTCCAGATCCCGGTTGGTGGCCGCTATGACGCGCACGTCCACGGAAATCGGTGATCTTCCTCCGAGCCTTTCAACGCTCTTTTCTTGAAGCAATCGGAGCATTTTGGCCTGGATTCCAAAGGGCATGTCTCCGATCTCATCGAGAAACACTGTGCCGCCGTGAGCCTGCTCGATCTTGCCAATCTTGCGTGCTACCGCTCCAGTAAAGGCCCCTTTCTCATATCCGAAGAGCTCGCTTTCCAGAAGGGTCTCGGGAATCGCGACGCAATTGATGACCACGTACGGTTTGTCAGCTCTCTCACTGTGGTGGTAGATAGCGCTCGCCACGAGCTCCTTTCCGGTTCCCGATTCGCCTCTGATCAACACAGTGGCGTCGGTGGAGGCGACACGGCCTACGGCTTTAAACACCTCCTGCATAGCCTTGCTTCTGCCGAGAATGATTTCTGCTTCTCCTTCCTCGGCCTCGGTGTGCAGCCTCACGCGGGAGTGCATAAGTCGGCCCGCTTTCAGGGCTTTCTCTATGAGTGCCAACATCTCGGGTATTTCAAAAGGCTTGAGCACATAATCGAATGCTCCGAGCTTCGTAGCCTCTATTGCCGTGTCCGTCGTACCGTACGCAGTCATGACAATGACAGGCAGCTTAGGCGCGATACGGTGAATCGCCTCGAACGTCTGCAGGCCATTCATGCCCGGAAGCTTGACATCAGTGATCACGAGATCCGGCAGGGAAGAACGAACTTTCTCCAGCCCGCCTTCCCCTGTGGATGCGGTCCAGACTGTATGGCCTTCCCCGATGAGAAGCTTCTCAAAGCTATTTCTCAGTTGTGGGTCATCGTCGATAATGAGGATTGTTCCCACTTGGTATCCTCCTGAACAGGCAGTGTGATGATGAACGTGGAGCCTTTCCCTACGACTGACTCCACATCCAACCATCCTCCGTGCTCTTCCACAATGCGGGTGGCTATACTCAAACCCAAGCCGGTCCCCTGGTCCTTGGTGCTGAAGAACGGCTGAAACAGTCTCTCGAGGACCGACTCCGGTATGCCGGGTCCATCATCGATCACCCGGATGATGACCACCTCACCTACTTCTTCGGAATGGCTCTTTTGTTCCTGTATCGTGATGTGTCCGCCCTCGGTCATTGCCTCAATAGCGTTGACCATCAAGTTTACAAGCACTTCTTTGAGCTGGTCGGGGTCCATGGGAATCTCAGGTAACCGGCCTTCGCGCTCTACCTTCGCGACCACATTGTACGATTCAAGGCGATGGACAAGAAGCTGAACGGCCATATCAACAGCGTCGGACGGGCTCGATACGCGCATCTTCAATTTAGGCGGGCGGGAGAACTCCAGGAAGTTCGTGACAATACTATCAATTTGTCGCATCGCGTCGGAAATTACCTCAAAGTCCTCTTTTTGATCGTCCGTAAGATTCAGGTTCCTTTCCAGGGAGAAAAGGCGCATTTTTACTGAGGTTAGAGGATTTCTGACGCTATGGGCAACTCCTGCAGCAAGCTTTCCCAAGACGGCCCATTTTTCGGCCTGGAGCAGATGTTCCCGACTCCATTCGAGCTTGCTTCTCGTCTGCTCCACGTCCTTCATTAGGCTTTCGAAGCGCTGACTGAGCGTTTTTACTTCGTCGCTCATCCGGCGAGTCGCGTCGTTGCCCTCCGCCCTGATTGCGAGCTCGCGAATCGGACCAAGTACTTGTCTGGTGAGGGTGAAGGCTAGCACCAATCCCAAAGCTACGGCTGTGAGGAGCGCAAACAGTGCCAGGCGATAGACAGACTCAACCCTCTTGCGATTCAACTCGGTGGCAGTTGCTATGCTTTCCTGATGGGCTTGCTTATTCTTTTCACACAGCTCTATGATTCCGAAGAATTCCTGCCGAATCTTTTGATGCAGGTCGGCTCCCGCTTCCCTGTTCCCCGATTTGTACAGCTCGATCACCCGATCCCTTTCCGCTCCGTATCGGATATACCGAGAATCGATTTCGTTGAGTATTTCTTTTTCCGCTTCATTGTCGCTTAGTCGCCGTGCCCTTTTCAGCCAGTCATGAAAGACATCCTCGAATTTCTTCAGTTGATCGAGCCACACGGGGTTTCCGTCCTGAAAGAAATATGAGACATACCCCTTCTGCATGATCAACGCGTTTATGAGCTCCTGGGCCGCGTTGAGTGCCGGAAGCTCAGAGTCCACCACGTCGTTGAGGACACCCTCCATCACATGCGTGTGCCAAATCGAGACGAGAGCTCCTCCAACCGTTATGCAGACCAGGAGAAAAAGCATCGTAAGGATGCGTGACCGCAATCCGAAATACTTCCACATTGTTCAGAGCTCCCGAGTGTGAAATTCACGTGATTCTCTGTGCCCAGAGTACCCGTGATCGGGTGATGGGTCAACGGCCTGCAAGAGAAACCTGGCAGATTGGGGCACGGAGCTTGTCGCATGCGCGCTCATCGGCATCGAGCTCGACTCAATCGAGGTCTGCTGTGCGAATGCGGACCTCAATTCCTGCTCTCTCGACGAAACCCTCACGTGCAAGTTGATCTATGATCGGGACCAACGTGTCGATCGGTGTGTCGAGCGCTTGAACGAGATCGTCCACCGTGGCCGACGACCTTGCAAGGAGGCTCTTAACAATGAGGCCGCGAATGCGACGCGTGGAGGTCTCAAAGGGAGACTGCCGAGCATAGTGAGCGCTTCTCCTGTTTGGGTTGACTCCTTCTCTCTTGAGCAGTGCCCCGTAGTCCATAAGCGCGTAGTACCAGGAACGGACCGCCTTCTTGTCGAGAGTTTTCGCCACCAGGGGAAGAATTTCCCTGTCAGAAACCCTGTTTCTGTTCTGAAAGAAGAAATGGATGAACACGCGCCTAATGTTAGTCTCGATAAAAACTACCGGCTTTTCAAAGACGAAAGCCTGGAGCGCACCAGCCGTGGCGGCTCCAATTCCCGGAAGAGATCGTAGCTCTTCCCCGCATTCGGGCAGGATTCCACTAAACTCACTCTCAATCCTTCGTGCCGTTTCCCGCAAGCAGAGGGCCCGGCGGTTGTATCCTAGGCCATTCCATGCTCGCAAAAGGTCCTGCAGATCGGATGAGGCCAGACTTCCAAAGCCAGGAAACTGCTCGATGAAAGGGGGATACTTCTGGAGGACACGCTCCACCTGAGTCTGCTGCAGCATGATCTCGGATACGAGTATTCGGTACGGATCGTGCGTTTCCCTCCACGGAAGCCGTCTCCCCTTGCCATGGTAATGGGCCCAGATAAGTCTTTGAAATTCCTTCGCCCCGCGCATTGTACGCGGTCTGCGGACCGTCTCAATCGTCACAGCCGAGCTCCCCAGTGGCTGACCTGCTTTACAGGAAACCCCTTCTCGACAGACGCTATCTAAACGATAGATGTTCCTCGCCCGGTGTCAAACGATGACGATGCGCTTGATCAGCGCCACGGCCTCTTCGGGGTCGTCAAGCACGTGAAAGAGATCCATATCGTCCGGGTCGATCATTCCATGCTTCTGCAACATTGTTTTTTTGATCCACCCCTTGAGATCGTGCCAGTACGACTTGCCGAGGAGAACGACGGGAAATGGCTTGATCCGAGAAGTTTGAATAAGGGTCAATGCCTCGAACAACTCATCCAGAGTCCCGAATCCACCCGGAAGGATGATGTATGCGACTGCGTATTTCACAAACATTACTTTGCGGACGAAAAAGTACCGGAAATCCAACCTGATGTTGCAGTAAGGATTGGCCGCTTGTTCTCTCGGCAGTTGAATACACAACCCCACCGACTTACCACCCGCCTCGAACGCACCTCGGTTCGTGGCAGCCATCGCTCCGGGGCCACCGCCGGTTATCACCGAGAATCCACTCTTTGCCAACAACTCGCCGGTTCGGCGTCCGATTTCATAGATCGGGTCGGCCTCCGAGATAGCCGATGAACCGAAGACCGACACGGCCGGATGAACGTCATTTAAGGTCTCAAAGCCATCGACAAATTCGGCAATAATGCGGAATATTCGCCAACTGTCCTGTATGCTGAAGTCATCGATGACGTACTGCTTTTCGTGTTTCACGTCTCCTCGCTCTCCTAAGCTGGAATTATAGGGAATCCCTTGGGAAATGCCATTGTCTGCTGGATTCTACGGCCGTTGCCTCCCGGGTGTCAAGGAAGTCTCAGCAACGGTGTCATTCGATAACCGCCCCGGTAATCGTCGTTTGGCACTCTTCTCCCTGGGACCGCTGCCAATCCCCTTGTGCCATGGATAGGCGATCGACTAAGCGCCGTTCCTTGGCTTTCTGGGATCAGGCCTTTTCGCTGCCTTTCCAGAGGTTCTTCCAGAAGGACTTGAACCCCCGCCTCCCGATTTCGAGCCCGGCGTAGCTGATGCCAACAGCCACTGCTGGGAGTATCCCGTAATGAACGAGGAGGAGAAGGGTCCCCTGCCCCCCGAATCCGGCAAATCCAGCCATAAATAACAAAACGCAAATCAGTATTCCGAGCGGCACTTCCCACTTGATTCTTGCTGGCGCCAACTTGCCCACCAAGACCCCAGTGAAGAAGAAGCCGGAAAACGTGGTCGGAATCCCTACCTGCGCAGGCACTTGAATACTGACATACCCAAGCACGCAGGCAGTGGCCAACGTGTCCACGAATCCAAAGAAGAACCCTGCCAGACAGCTTGCTCCCAGCCAGTGCAATCGGTTCAGGCCCTCGCCTGCCTCCTTAACGTCCTGCTCCAAAGGATTGTTCACTCTTACTTCCCTCATAAGTTGTTATCTCCGCTGAATCGGGAGACTCTTTCAGATGTCGGTGGTACGGTCAAGGGACCGCGGAAGGACACCGATCAGGCCTCCTCCATGGCGGACCGCTCGATTCGGTAGCGATGCTTGCGAGACACGCTCCCGTCGACCTCTCTCCACGCGAGGTTGACGTAATCGTCGTCAATGCCGATCACCACATAGGTGCCCTCAGGGAGAATACAGGACGAAAAACCGTCCTTTCCGAAACGACTATACTCCGCCTTCTGGCCGCCCAAATGAACGGTATCTCCTATTTTCATGCCTGCCTCCTCATGTTGGTACGCAAGTGACGAGCCGGTTCGAACAGCCATTGCGCACGACGATCGTTGCGACGAAACAGAAAGCTTACCCTATTTCGTCTATCCGCACTTGATGCCGTGAGCGAATCACAACTCATATCCATAACGTTCGAACGTGGCTTTCCATCGGCGGGCCACTTTTTCCTTGCTGTTCCCTTCAAGCTCATATGTATTCTTCTTATAATCTCTTATGGTTTTCAAATAGGGCACCAGCCGACGCTGGAATTGCCCGAAACCTGGCAGTCCGAGGCAGTCGTACGTCACCCGCAATGTGTCTATCGGATCCGATTCCAGATCTTCGAATTTCAGCTCGTGCAGATTCCCTGGTGGAATGAGACCGCGGTCCCGCTCGTACAAGCGGAAAAGCTCTTCGTACCACGAGAAAATCATATTGTCCACTAGGTCCTCCGAGGGAATCTGCAAATGGGTGTTTGCAAAAGAATCTCTCCAAAGTTTCTTGCAGGAGACGTACACCATATAGGGATTTCTCACGATGTGCACGAACTTCGCGTCTGGGAACAACTCCAGGAGCACGCTGATCCTCCCCATGTGGGGTGGCGACTTCAAGACTGGGCGCCGTCCTTCGGAGAGCCACAATTTCTTGAGAAAAAGGATAAACGATTCCTTCCACTGCTGGAGAGCCTCTTCCGGCAGAAGCTTTGGATCGAAGCAAGAGTACCCGTTGCCTTGAGTGACCGGAAAGAGCAGACACAGGTACGGCGAAACACCCGAATGTGCCACCAGTGCAAATTCGTCCTCGTGGGGAACATGGGCACCGAAGGCAACGTTGTCCATCGGTCTCTTGGAGGGCGCGATGATATCGAACACGATGCCCGCCACCTGAGTGAAAAGAAAATGGTGGGGGAATAGTGCCTGAAACGCACTGGGGCTGGCGCAATTCTCGTCCTGGCTGAGGAGGTTATGGAGATGAGTCGTACCGCTCCTCCAGTGTCCCAGAACGAAGAGGGGAGCAGCCCCGACTGTTGTGTCTCGGATTTCCTTCCCGTTGAAGAATTCCTCACACGCGCCGTACACGTGGTTGATCACACCAATCATTGCCAACTGGGCCAGTCGACCGAGACACGCTGTGTCCACGCGAAAGCCGTTTCTGGCTAGGAGCTTCAGGAGCATCGCCAAGGTCATCCCCTGGATAACTTGAGGTTTGAGTCTCTTCTCTCTCAATGACAACCACATTCTCTCACTCTCTGGAAACAAACTCTCCGGATCTGCAACTTTCTTCGCTGCACATCCGTCCGTGATTCAAGATCCCAAAAAAAGGAAAGGAGGGCAAATGGTTTGTCCGATTCAAATGGCTCTTGCATTAAAATCCCTGAGGTGTCAAAAAAATCTTCGGTCTGTAGAGATCTCGGAAGCTTCATGCGGCTGGACATCCTTATCCTGCACGCGTGTCGGCCCGAGCCAGCGAAAAGATCGCCAGGAGGCACATATGGTTTTGCGAGGCAAGGCATGGAAGTTCGGTGACGACGTGAACACGGACGAGATCATCCCGGCGCGCTATTTGAGCTTAACCGACCCGATAGAGCTGGCCGCGCACGTGATGGAAGACGCTGACCCAACATTCCCGTCCAAGGTTAAGCCGGGAGACATAATTGTAGCAGGCAAGAATTTTGGATGTGGCTCGTCCAGAGAGCACGCGCCGGTAGCCATAAAGGGAGCAGGAGTATCTTGCGTGATTGCTCGGAGCTTTGCACGAATTTTCTTCCGCAACGCGTTCAACATGGGACTCATGATCTTCGAATCTGATGCAGCAGTGAACGACATTTCGGGGGAAGACGTCATCGAGGTAGATCCCGATACGGGACGCATTTTCAATGTCACAACGGGAAACCAGTTTCAGGCGGCTCCCATTCCCTCTTTTATGAAACGTCTGGTGGAGGACGGGGGCCTTATCGCGCACCTGTGCAAAGAGGGCTCCTTCTGACTCCACCGCCCTGGAGAAATCAGAATCATCGTTTCGGAGAAGAAACGAGCCGCATTTGAGCTTGAGGCAAACTTGTTGTTGCAAAAGAGGCCCGGTCGTATGTGCTATACTAGTTGGCACACGACAGCGCCGAGCCTGCGCTGCCCGTCCCATTAGAGATCGGGAACCATGCGGTTCGTTGCCCTGTGCTGGCCTGTATGAGGAGGCTCGGAATGTCCGATCATCTGCGTCGTGAGCTCCATGCCCGCGGTGGGAGGAGATGAGACAGTGCGCGTACTAATGGTTACTCCTGAAGCTTCCCCCTTTGCCCAAACTGGGGGTCTCGGAGAAGTATTGGCTGCTCTTCCCAGGGAGCTGGCAAGACTCGGCGTTGAAGTCGATGTGGTGATGCCCCTTTACCGCAGGGTGAGAGAGGGCGCCCATCCACTGACGCACGCAGGATTCAGTGTCGAGCTATACCTCAATGCCAAGAAGGTGATTGCTCCGGTTTGGGTGCTGGAATCGGGAGATCGGCTTCGTTACTTGTTTCTGGCGTGCGACGACTACTATGATCGCGAATTTCTGTACGGGACTCCTGAAAGCGATTACGAGGACAATTCGGAACGGTTCGTTTTCCTCGCGCGTGCTGCCATTGAAATGGCCATAAAGGGAGACCTGCGCTATGACGTGTTTCACTCGCACGATTGGCAAACTGCGTTGATTCCTGTTTACCTCAGAACGCTGTACGCGGGTGAGAAGTTGCTGGAGACGGCCGCGACAGCTCTGACCATTCACAATCTGGGATATCAAGGGATATTCTGGCATTACGACATGCCCCTGGTTGGTGTCGGATGGGATCTGTTTACGCCGAATTACATGGAATTCTACGGGAAGCTCAATTTCCTCAAGAGCGGAATCGTGTTTGCCGACAAGGTGAACACCGTCTCTCCAGGCTATAGAAACGAAATCTTGACGCCGGAATTCGGATTCGGTCTTGAAGGAGTGCTCCAGCAAAAGGGCCAGCACCTCACCGGCATCCTTAATGGGGTTGATTACCAGACGTGGAATCCCGCACTCGATTCGTACATCGCGGCCCAGTATTCTCCCGAAGACATTGGCCCGAAAGTACGCTGCAAAGAGGATCTTCAGCGCATCTGCGGCCTACCTGTTCGCCCGAGTGTTCCCCTCATCGCGATGGTGACCCGTCTGTCGAGCCAGAAGGGCATAGACTTGGTTGAGCATGTCTTGAAATCCCGCCTGAACGACGACATCCAGTTCGTTCTCCTGGGTAGTGGGGAGACTCGCTTCCAAGAGGCCTTCGAGAAAATCAGGGAAGAATTTCCCCATAAGACGGGGATCTTCATCTCCTTTGACATTGAGCTTGCACACAAGATCTTTGCAGGATCGGACATTCTTCTTGTGCCTTCCAGGTACGAACCGTGCGGGCTCAATCAGCTCTACGGGCTCAAGTACGGCGCTGTCCCTGTGGTGAGGAATACGGGAGGCCTCACCGACACGGTGGAGGATTACGACCCGGCCCATGACTCCGGAACGGGATTCAAATTTGTCGAGCCCGATCCTGCCGCGCTCGATCATGCGATGGCCCGGGCACTGAACCTCTACCGCGACGATCGGCGTGCGTGGCAGCGGTTGATGGTACGAGCCATGGAGAAGGATTTTTCATGGAAACGGTCTGCCCAAGCCTACTTGAAACTCTATGAAGAGGCTACGTCCGGAAGGCGCGGCGATTCGGGGAGGACATAGAGCTTGGGGAACGGCTCCACTTGGCGAGGGACACCTCAAAGAACCCGGCCACAGTATTACACAGAGGATGGTTCGGGGACCATTATGTTTTCCGGTGTTTTCACTGATTGAGGTCTGCTCGGCTTGACATCGGGACGCTAAATTGTTATAAAAATATTTCCTGACGCGGGGTGGAGCAGCCAGGTAGCTCGTTGGGCTCATAACCCAAAGGTCGGAGGTTCAAATCCTCCCCCCGCTACCAGCAAGATCACAGGTTACCGCTGTGACACGGTAGCCTGTTTTCATTCTTGGGCATCGTCCGATGCACTGGTTTCGTTTTCCCTGGACAATCATTGTGGCTTACACCAGAACTTGTTATAAGAAGGGACGATATCGTCCCCGTAAGGGCTTCGTCTTGCGCAGACCCACTAAATCAACTTCTTATGCTGTACCAGGAGGAGCAAAATGAACCAGGGTGAAGCCGCCGAATTCCTGAGCAATGACCTGAGGCTCAAGACTTTTCCCATCGCACTGAAGTTCTTCAAGGATAAGACAGACCTTCCAGAGAAGTCTCGCCGACCCTCCGAAGCCCTCGGTAAAAAAATCACCATCTGTCAGGCAGTAACCATGGCCCGAGTATACGGGTGGACCATGGGCTTGGCGAAAGAAGATCTCATATGCGTTCCGGCCATGATCACGTTCGGATTCACCCGTGCGTCGGATCAACGTTCAACTATTGCCAAGCTTTTCTGCGATGTCACTTTCGGGCGGGACCTGGCTACGGCTCAGAAGGAAACGGCTTCCATGAGTGTTCTTCCGAGTGGGGAATACCCAGCCATGGCTATGGCGCCCTTGAAAAAGGCCTCTTTCGAGGCCGACACCATCGCAGTGTACGGGAATCCCGCTCAGATCATGCGCTTGATACAAGCATGGGTTTTTACAGAAGGAGAGCGGATAACAGGAAATTTCGGGGGAAAAGTAGAATGCACCGAGTACCTTATTGCGCCGTTTCTGTCCCAGGCGCCCCGGGTTGCCATACCGGGAAACGGAGACCGCATTTTCTCGATGACCCAGGACGAAGAATTGGTCCTTTCGTTCCCCGGCTCGGCCCTCGAGAGAATGGTCTCCGGCCTCAAAGAAGCTGGCAAGAAGCTCGGGGCACGCTATCCCATCACCTTCTACCAGAACTTCCAGCCCGAGTTTCCGAAGATCTACAAGCAAGTGGGCGAAGAGGTTGGTGCGTTCTGAGAAATCGGGTGATTACCCTGACCTAGGGCCAGAATTCGCTCCCTTGGAAAAAGAGGTGACATATGTTTCTACCCAAGATTGATGAGACCAAGTGCAAGGTATGCGGCGAATGTGTTGATGTGTGCCCGGCCGAGGTGCTCGAAGCCGATGAGAAGGAGACGCGAGTAGCCAAGCCCGCGGATTGTCTCGGGTGTGAATCTTGCATAGCAGTGTGTCCCGAAGAGGCGATCACAATAGAAGAGATCTAGCGCCGCGGCCGAGTATCCCTGACATACACGACTTCTTGCCGGAGGATGCGCGGGGCCATTGCCAATCGACAGATTGAGGCCATCAATCCTGTGGCTCCGCCCCTTCATTCTCCGGGACCCGCTCAACTTCATCCCCGTGATCGTCATCGATAGGAACTCTTCGGGAGATGAGAATGGTGCCGAACGGGCTGTCTTGGATTGCGCGCACGAGTTGGAGCCTCACCACCTCCAGGAGGGCCAAGAACGTGGTGATCACATTGAGGCGCGATGTGTCCTCGTAGAAAAGGGAGCCGAAGGTCACGTATCTGTGGCGTTTCAGAAGATCGAGGATCTCCCGCATCTTGTCTTTCACAAGAAGCCGCTCCGGCTCCAACTCAATCAAGTCTTGCCTGGCTGTCTTCTGGATGACTTCCCTGAACGCTGCCAACAGCTCATGCAGACTGACGTTGAGAGGCTGTTGGGACCGCGGGAGCTCCTCCTGGTCTTCAGGGTCCCGCGTGAACACGTCCCGTTCCAGAACTGGACCGGCGTCCAGGGTCTCTGCCGCCTCCTTGTAACGTTTGTACTCAAGCAGGTGGGCGACCAGCTCGTCTCGGGGATCTTCCCCCTGTTCCCCTCCCTCTGCTTCCCCGTTCACTGGTAAGAGCATCTGCGACTTGATGTGGGTGAGGTACGCAGCCATCACCAGATACTCACCAGCGACGTCCAGATTGAGCGACTTCATCAATTCTATTGTCTCAAGATATTGCTGGGTTATCAGGGCTATGGGGATGTCCGTTATGCTGACCTCATTGCGCTGGATCAGGTGGAGGAGCAGGTCCAACGGGCCTTCGAACACCTCCAGTTTGATCTCGTACGTCATAGTCAGCGCAAACCGGTGAGTAGAATACTCTCGATAACCCTGATCGGAGGCAATATAACGTATCCGATTATTCCAGTGAGCAACAGGGCGAGCAAGATGATGAATCCGTAGGGCTCCAGCTTCTCATACTGCATGGCAAGGTCTCGAGGGAGCAGTCCGGCGAGGATGCTGGAGCCGTCCAAGGGAGGAATGGGTATGAGGTTGAAAACAGCCAGCACTACGTTGAGGTGAATGGCGTAAAGCACTAGCAGGAACAATGGATTGTCAGATAAATTTGTAAACTGGCCTGCAGGTCTTCCTTCGAATACCGCGACCATCACATGCAGGACAGGCGTGAGCACAGTTGCAGCAACAAGATTTGCAGCAGGACCGCCCAGGCTGATCCACAACATGTCGCGTCGCGGATTCGTCAGGTACCGGGGATCCACTGGAACCGGTTTGGCCCACCCGATCATCTGAGTCAATACAAGTGCAAGTGTTCCAATAGGATCCAGGTGGCTGATGGGATTGAAGGTGAGTCTACCAGCGTTCTTGGCTGTCGGGTCGCCAAGCCTAAACGCCACATATCCGTGCGTGTACTCGTGAACCGTGATAGCGAGAAGAAACCCGGGTATCATGCTGACAAATTGCTGGAGAATCCCTAGAAAATCGGATGATTCCATGCTCATATCCATTGGGGCGACACGGCCTGCTGGGCCACGATGCCGGCTTGGCAACGTGGCGCGCTGCTATCGCTCATCAAGAATGCCGAAAAGCACCCTGCTGAAAGCACGCACCGCTCAGTCCGCCGGAGAGGTCGGAGGTACCGTGCCACAACTGGACGTGCGGCAAAAGCTTCTGCCACCCTGCTGTTGTGGCAGACCGCATTGAAGATTGCCCGGCGGCAAAAAGATTCACGGACATCATGGATCTTGGCAGGGGCGCACACGCTCCCCAACAATCATTTGCCCTTCTTCTTGGGCTGCTGTTTTGCCGGAGCCTGTCCTTTTGCGGCGGCGCCCCCCTTCTTCTTGGAAGGTGGCTCCTCCTTCTTTTCCGCGGTTTTCTTGCCTTTCGTGACTTCGCCTGCTATGGCAGCGGCTCGTGCTGCTGCCGCCTCGGCAATCTTCAGCTCCTTTTTCTCCTGGAGCGTGCGGCTTTGGGTTTCGATGAACGAGATGCGCTCGATTGCCGCCTTACACTGCTTGATTTTCGCCTTAAAGTGCTTGATCTTCGGGTCTCGTCCGAGTTCCCTATCGGTTAAGCCCTTCTCTCTGAGCTCTTTGGAGCGGCTTTCTATGAGCTCGGCGTACCGGGATTTCTGGTTTTCACGTGTTTCCAAGGATTTGGATGCCATTGACTCACCTCGCGCACGCAGCATCTGAATAAAAAAATTTAATATAGTATGACACAGAGCTTGAGTCAACGGGTAAGGAGGCCGTGGTACCGTGCGTTCCGATTAGTGCTTCAGAGCAGATCTCTTTGCTGGAGAGAGGGTCGATCGAGAGCGTCAATTTCTCTACCGATGATGCTGCAGCTCGTCTTGAAGTACTCTGGATCTATTTCGTATCCAACACAGCTCGTTCCCAATCGCAAACACGCGACAGCGGTACTCCCCAATCCCATGAACGGGTCGAGCACCGTGCGTGCGCGTTCTCGACCGTGAAGCTTGATGCACATTTCTGCGAGTTGGGGAGGGAAGGAGGCAGGATGCGGCCTATCACGATCCCTGCGGACGATAGTCTTATAGGGTATGAACCAGGTGTTTCCGCGGCATCGGAGATCCGTTCCAGCCGACTTCCACCGTGTTATGTTGGACTTATCTTTGTAGGAGACGCCAACAGCCAGCCTGTCCAGGTGGACTGTGCCGGATCTGGTGAAATGGAAAATATACTCATGCGCGTCCGAAAGGTACCTCCGGCTGTTGATCGGTTTAATGTGTCCGACGTTTACGTCTTCACTGAGACCATGATCGTCGCCATTGGCGGCCTTGGGAATGAAAATGGACTTGATCCAGTGAATCGTGTTCTGCAACTGGAACCGCTTTCGGAGGCGAAGCGCTGCCTCCAAAGGTCCCCATGGATCCTTTGGCTTCCCGCCGATATTCAAGAAAACCGAGCCGGACGGGGCCAACACACGCGCTACCAATTCAGCCCATTTCTCAAGCCAGTCCAAATACTCTTCTCGGCTTACGCGGTCGTCGTATACTCCATACTTGATGCCAATGTTGTAGGGAGGCGATGTAACAACGACGTCCACGCTGCCGGCCCGCATCTTCTCCATGCCTGCAAAGCAGTCTTCCAATCGCAGGGTGACGGCAACCCCATCCCTATGGAACCGTGCCTCGGAAAAGGGCACTTCAAGGGGAGAATCATTCGAGTATGACCGTCTCGTGCGCCTGCCCATGAACGTTCCTCTTGTGAGCCTGTTTCATTGCCTTCAAAATTGGGGACAAAAACGTGGGAATCGCGGATTCAGCCCCTTGACGCGGATTCCAAGCAGAAGGCTTTCTCCTCCACGGATCGTGCCTCTTTCTCTCGGTACTCCCGCAGCTTCTGCCTGAGGGACGGATCTGCGGTCGCAATGATCTGAACTGCCAGCAGGCCGGCGTTTTTTGCTCCGGCTGTTCCTATCGCCATTGTGGCCACCGGGACGCCGCCCGGCATTTGAACAGTGGAAAGAAGAGCATCGAGGCCTTTCAGATCAGAGGACGCCAGGGGTACTCCTATTATCGGGATCACCGTATGGGCGGCGAGGAAGCCGGCAAGATGGGCAGCCATTCCCGCGCCTGCAATAATGGACTTCCACCCTTCGTCCTCGGCCCTTCTTACGAGATCCTTTACGCGATCGGGTGTCCGGTGTGCGGAGGCAACCGTCATGAAATAGCCTATCCCGAAGTAGTCCAGGATTTCGGCAGCCTTCCCCATTATGGAAGCATCTGAGTCGCTTCCCATCACGATACCGACTTGAACCTGCTCCATGGTTCCGCTCCTGCCTTCACTTACTCCTTTGCATCCAGGACCTTTTCCAGGTAGCGTGAAATTGCTCCGTCATATTCGTGTGTGGCTCGAAAAGCTTTTGCAGCAAGACGAAAATTGGTCGACTCAGACACTGAGCCTCCCGACAGCTCCATTTCTCGGAGAACCCGCTCGTAATCAGACGGATCGACGATGACCGTGACGTCCGGGTAGTTCTTCGCCGCAGCCCTCAAGAGAGCCGGCCCCCCTATGTCGATGTTTTCGATCGCGTCTGCGAGGGGGCAATCCGGTCGTGCCACTGTCTTCTCAAACGCGTAGAGGTTGACCACCACCATGTCGATAGGAACGATCCCGTGCTTTTCCATGGCCTGGACATGTTCCGTCCTGGATCTCATCCCCAGAATTCCCCCATGGACTTTCGGATGTAACGTCTTGACTCTTCCATCAAGCATTTCGGGGAACCCCGTGTGCTCGGAGACCTCCTTGATAGGCACATGTGCTTCAGCCAGCGAGCGGGCTGTACCTCCCGTTGAAAGAATCTCCACTCCGAACCGGAGCAAACCTTTCGCGAATTCTTGAACTCCTGATTTATCCGTCACACTGATGAGAGCTCTGCTGATCCTCGGCATCAACGTTTCCTCCAGAAGCACGGTTAACCGTCAGTACCTGACGGGTTTTCTATGGCGCGGCGATTCCTTTGAATTTGTCCCCTTTGAGCATGTCCAATTGCTTGCGCGCTTCTTTTCCCATTGGGCCTTCGGGGTCTGCCTTCATGACCGCCTCCAGTCTTTCCCTCCCGGTGCGAACATTTCCCGTGGCGATAAGGATCAAGCCGGTTCGGTAAATGGCAGGGAGGTAGTCCGGATCGATGTCGGTCGACTTCTTCAAAGATTCGAGGGCCTGGTCATTCTTCTCTTGGGCTTCGTAAATAAGGGCCATTCGGTAATGGGCCTGTTTGAACGCGGGATCCAGTACCAGGACCTTCTTGTAATATTCAAGTGCGAGAGGATACCGCTTCTTCTCCTGGAAACAATACGCCAGATTGTATAGGGCATTCACGTTGTTCTCGTTGACCTTCACTGCCTGGAGGTAATACTCAATGGCTTTGTCGAGATCTCCCTTCTTGAAGTGTGCTACGCCGAGATTGTACGCTGCCTTTTCAGGTGTAGGATAATCCGAGTCTTTGAGACACTCTTCGAAGAGGGAGATTGCCTTGTCCAGATCGCCTTTCGCCAGGTGGGCAGTCCCAAGATTGTTCTTGGCCTCCGTAAGCTTCGGAGAGATTCTCAGGGCCTTTTCATACTGGTCTATGGCCTTATCGAGCAGTCCTTTATGCTGATGAGCCAGGCCCAAAGCATGCTCCACGTCCGCATTGTCAGGGGAAAGGGCCTGGGCAGCTTGAAGCTCCTGAATTGCTTGGGAAGACTTTCCATCGGTGAGGTATTGAATACCGAGCTCGTAATGAATCTGAACCTGTTTGTCCTTTTCCAGCGACGTGCCCTTTTGCGGCACGCAGCCATACACCAGACAGGCCGCCACGAGCAGACCCAGAGCTCTACAGCCACGCATGTGATTCTCCTCCTTGATTCTTCTCGGGCACGGCCTTCATGATTGATTGCAAGCCACGCAACGCGCATGAAAAGAATCGTTCTTCAGTTCTCCCGAAAAGAAGAGAGCGGAATGCAATCTCACGTGGCCAACAATTCCCTCACGAATGAAGCCAGGAAGGAGTTAATGTTTCCGGTCGAGTCCCAGATACGGAGGGCCTGAGATTCTTCCGGTCGGATAGGATCTATGATAGCCTTCTGCCGCTGGAGGATTTCCCACCGGGCATCGGAAACTTCTTCTCTGTCCCGGGCCCTCTTCTCCAGACGTTCCCTCAGTATCTCGTCGGAAGCAACGCACTCAATCATCCGGAAGCGTGCCCCCGCCCTCCGTGCAACATCTCGTGCCGATTCTCGATCCTCAAATCTCAGGAACGAGGCGTCAAGGATTACTGACCGACCGTGCTCCAATGCCTTTCTTGACTCGTCGAACAGAGCCGCGTAGGTCAGTTTCGTCGCAGACCGTCTATAGATCCCTTCTCCAAACTTGTCAAGTCGATGTTCACCGCGAGGAACCCCAAAAATCCTCTTGCGAACCACATCCGAGCGGAACAATTCCGCGCCGAGACGCCTTCCGAGCCTGGCAGCGATGTAGCTCTTTCCCGTACCCGAAAACCCCATCATGATTATGAGAACAGGGGGGGGAGGCGCCAAGTAAGAGAGCGAGAGCTGAAAATAGAGCCGGGCAGTCTCTCGGGCCGATTCCTTGTCCTCGCGAGAGACTTCGGCTTCGTCTAATCTGAACCCCAGCACCTTGCCTCGAACGAATGCACGATAGGATTTGTAGAATCCGAGCAGTTCAAGCACGTGCGGGTCATTGGCGGATATAGCATACCGATTCGCGACCTGTCCGGAAAACGCCGGATACCCGTGGAAATCAAGGTCCATCAGGAGAAATCCGAGGTCCGAAGCAGTGTCGCCATAGCGAAATCGATCGTTAAATTCGATGCAGTCCACGAGAACAATCCCGTTCACGAAGACAACGTGGTCCGCATGGAGGTCTCCATGGCAGTCCCGGATGAATCCTTGCTCGGCACGCCCCCGAAACAACCCTTTTCGGGTCTCGACAAAGTCCAAGGCTCGCTGCGCGATAGCCCTATGGACATCCTCGTCCAGCGTCCGACCGATATAGGGTTCCGTTTGTGTAAAGTTTTCTCTCAGGTTGAGGCTTATAACCTCGAGGCTCCCGAAGCTTGCAATATCCGCGCCCGTTTTGGCCTGCCCATGTATAGCCGCGATTCTGTCCGCAAGGCCATCCATCATCTCTTTAGTGACCCGGTCCTGCTCCAGCATCCACCGCAGAGTGCGGTCTTCAGGAATGTACCGCATGAGGACCGCTGCCTCGACCGGCTCCCCTTCCCCCTTCAAGTTTATTCCTCTCTCACTCTGGCATATGGCGACTACTCCCAAGTAGATTCCTTCGGAGAACCGGGAATTGAGAAGCACCTCCTGGCGGCAGAAATGACGGCGTTTCTCGAGGGATGTGAAATCCAAGAATCCCAAATTCACGGGCTTCTTGATCTTGTAGACGAGGTCACCTGCTATGAAGACGACTGATATGTGCGTCTGAACGATGTCCACAGACTCGGGACAGTGAGGATATGTGCGAGGATCGGAGAGTGCGGTGATCACGTCTTGCAGTTCGGAGCTCACCTCTCCTCCGGCATTTTCGAGGCCAGTTGTCCACACGCAGCCAATACGTCGGAACCCCTCGATTTGCGAACTATTGCGATGAGCGATTTGGACAAGAGAATGTCCTGGAAACGGGCGACCCGCGCGGGAGTCGGCTTTCTCAGGTTTTCGTTAACCCCCTCGTTCAGAGGGATGAGGTTAACCTTGGCTCGTATGGGGTTGAGCAGACGAACGAGTTGCCGGGCGTCCGCTTCAGAGTCGTTGAAACCGTCGATCAGAACATACTCGATGGTAATACGGTCCCGCCGCGGCAACGGGTACTCCTTCAGGGCTGCGATTAGCTCCTTGAGAGGATACCGCTGATTGATCGGCATGATCTTGTCCCTCTGCTCATCGGTAGGTGCGTTCACACTCACGGCCAGCTTCACCCTCACCGCTTTACCCAGATCCCGGATGCGCGGGACAAGGCCCACCGTGGAGATCGTGAGTCTCCTCCATGAAATCTGAGGGCCATTTGGATGGGTCATTATTTGAACAGCGCGGACGACTTCATCGAAGTTGGCGAGCGGCTCTCCCATGCCCATGAAGACAACGTTCGTTATTCTACTTTGCGGTACCTGTCTTCGTGCCTCGAGAAGTTGGGATACGATCTCGCCGGCCGTCAGATTTCGGACGAATCCCATCCTGGCAGTCCGGCAGATCCGGCATCCCATGGCGCATCCAACCTGGGTGGAGACACACAGGGTGTCATGATCTTCACCCGGAATAAGAACACACTCCACCCTTAGTCCGTCCGAGAGTCTCAAGGCAAGCTTGCGTGCCCCGTCTTCTGAGAGTTGCGCGGCTACTACCTGGGGGCGGAAGAGGTGGGCTTTCGCTGACAACTCGGAGCGCAGGCTCTTTGAGAGATTGGTCATCGCATCAAAGGAATCTACCAGTCCCTGGTGAATCCACTTCATCACCTGGGTAGTCCTGTAACGCTCCTTACCGAGATGCGAAAGGAATTCCGCGAGGTCTGCCTCGGTCATGCCCACGAGGTCGGGGTTTACTCGACCGTAGGGCGGCTTTGCAACAGCGTTTTTCAATAGATCTCTATCCCGCTAAAAAAATATCCAATCTCAAATCGAGCACTCTCCGGAGAATCCGATCCGTGCACGATATTATTCTGTTTACTATCAGCCCATTTCTTCCGCAGGGTCCCCTCAGCCGCTTCCGCGGGATCCGTGGCTCCCATGATTTCACGATTCCGTCTGATGACGTCTTCCCCTTCCAACACCATCAGAACAACAGGTCCCGAGATCATGAAGTCTACCAGCTCCCCAAAAAAAGGTCTTTCCTTGTGCACGTAATAAAACCCCTCTGCCTCGGAGCGGCTCAACTGTTTCATCTTCAATGCAGCGATCCTAAAGCCTGAGTCTTGAAAGGTCTTGATCACTTCCCCGATAAGTTGCTTGGCCACGCCATCTGGCTTAATTATGGACAGTGTTTTCTCCATAGTCTCTCCTCACTATTTAAGCTATTACCACCTTTTCGGCATTTTGGAATGAGAGCCGGTCTCATCGATACGATTGAGCCGTCTTCTCCGCCCCCGCACCGTGGTCCCGGATCTATCCTTTTGTTTTATAGAGACTCTTCAACCTTGTAAAGGGGTTTGACTCTGTTGAGCCTTGCCCGATTCCCAAGTCCGGGAGTCGTCTCCGGCAGTTGAATTTCCTTGGAGAATGCGGTATGTGTCGGCGAATCCTTACGAGTGGAGGCTCCCATGAAAAAGCTGCGCCGAGCCTGGATCAGCGGCGTCCTCTTTCTTTTCCTGTTCGCGATTCCCGGCATCGCATTGCCCCAGGTGGAGATAAAGCTCCCCAAGCCGTCCTTCTCGGGAAAGCTCTCGGTGGAGGCAGCAATCATCTCGAAGAAAAGCTCTCGCAATTACGCCGGAACAGCCCTGACTCCACAGGAAGTTTCCCAAATATTGTGGTCCGCCAACGGCAACCTCCCGTCAGATGCGGTCTCGGGGGCCACGGTTAAGGTGATACCGTCAGCAGGCGGTCTGTATCCTCTTGAGGTCTTACTCGTGACGGGAAAGGACACCGTCGAGGGGATATCTGCCGGAATTTATCAGTACCAGCCCGCGACAAATTCTCTGACGCAAATGGCCGAAGGCGATAATCGCACCCTGCTTGCCCATGCCTGTCTGTCTCAGATGTGGATGTCCCGCGCACCTGCCCTCGTAGTGATAGCTGCTGTCATGGCGAGAATGACGTCCAAATATGGAAATCGGGGATATCAGTACGTGTTCATGGAGGCAGGGAGCTCCAATCAAAATGTGTATCTGCAGGCTCAATCTTTGGGTCTAAAGGCCGCGACTGTCGGAGCGTTCAACGATGCCCAGGTGTGTGCGGTCCTGAAGCTCCCGAAGGAGATGGCACCACTGCTCATCATGACCGTGGGAAGGTAGAGCTTCCCATGGAAGATCCCCTGCTATCTCCGGATAGTGCGTGTGGGACATTGGCGGTTGGTCCCGTCCTTGGCATTTGAATCATGGGGAGGACACTACAGGACTCGGGCTTATGAGTTACTGGCATTTGCGCAATCGTTTTTCGTGGATGATCGTAGGGGTCAATGTTGGCGCGAACCTGGCAGGTTTTTTCCTGGTCCAGGCGCTCATGCACTATGCCCAACCGCATGAGTGGCGACAAGTCCCTGTCCTTGACTGGAGAACAAGTCTCATCCTCCTGTCGCTCATTGTGCCGGCAGCCGTGACGTTCTTGCTGGCCTTGTCCTGGCCTGTACAACGAGCTCTGCGGGATAGCATTCAAATGGATTCAGCGCTGCTCCAAAAGGCTCGGCGCAGGATCGTGAATCTGCCGTACCTCGCTGCGTCCATGAACCTCGTGGCATGGATAGTGCCGTCGGTGGCGTTTCCGCTGGCGGTCAGCTATGCGGGCTCCTCCCTCAACAAGGCAGTGTTCATCTTGTATAACTTCTCCAATGCAGTGATGATCACGTTGCTGGCGTTTGTCTTCGTCGAACAGGCTTGTCGCAAGACTGCCATTCCAAAGCTCTTTCCTCAAGGAGGCATTCGAAATCAGTCGGGAACCTTGAAGCTCAGCATCCGGTGGCGGCTCATGCTCATGTACGGAGCTATATGCCTGATTCCCATGTTTCAAACGGCCCTCATCATAAACGCGAACGCATCCATCGGTGGGTTCACGGTGAATCCCGAGAATGCACTGAGGAATCTTGGCTCGTTTTCTTTAATACTGTTCCTGTTCACAGCAGCATACGGACTCTGGCTGGCCGGACTTTTCGCAAAAAACCTCGTCGAGCCGGCCAGAGAGATCATGGACGTGACAAGGAAAGTCGCTGCCGGCAACTACGATTGTCGGGTCGTGGTCGTGACGAATGACGAGATAGGCTTTCTGGGCGATCGAGTCAATGACATGACAAAGGAGTTGAAGGAGCGGGAAGAGATACGGGAGATTTTCAATCTTTTTACGAGCCCGGAAATTGCACGTGAGGTGCTCACCGGCAAGGCTGCCACCGCAGGAGAAACCCGACGGGTGACCCTGTTGTTTTCGGATCTCCGCGGGTTTACGAGCATGGCTGAGCGTCTGCCACCCAAGAAAGTCGTGGAATCGATCAACAGCTATTTCAGTGCAATGAGTGCAGCTATTGTAGACAACGGGGGAATCATCCTTCAATACGTGGGCGACGAAATCGAGGCGGTATTTGGAGCCCCTATCGATGACCCGAAGCACGCGGACAAAGCAGTTGCCGCGGCGCTCCAGATGCGGGTGCTTCTCAGCGAGCTTAACGCTGAACGCATCTCGCGGAATGAAGAGCCCCTGGACCACGGCATCGGAGTGCACACGGGCCCAGCCTTGGCAGGAATCATAGGGAGCCGGTACAAGATTTCGTACGCCCTCGTGGGCGACACGGTGAACATAGCGTCTCGTATTCAGGATTTGAACAAGGATCTTGGGAGCGATATCTTGATCAGTGGGGAGACCTTACGCTCGCTCACCGTGCAGAGAAAAGTCTCTTCCCCTTTTCGTGCGTCGGTCAAAGGAAAGACCGAGACGATCTCCGTGTACAAGCTCCTCGGATGATCGCCTCTCCTCGTGCCAAGTATTGCGGAACAGTTCACGGACTAACCGGGACCGCGGCCTTGGAAACGAAGGCGAAAGCGCTGTGGCCGGAGGACGGGTAGCTTCTTCTCCGATGAGTCAACGGATGCCTGATCGATTCTTTGTCCTTGACATAACCGTGAAATATGGCTAGTGTGCAGCGACACGATCACGTTTTTCCCACTTAAATGTTGTAGTATTACCTAAGGAGGTAGGTGGATGGAATGGGTTGTATATGTGGCCCTCATCTGTGGGGCGCTAGGGGTTGCCTACAGCCTCATCACAGCAGGCTGGGTTTTTAAGCAGGGGACTGGCAGCAAGCCGGAAATGGCGCAAATTTCCAGTTATGTGGCCGAAGGTGCCATGGCTTATCTCATGCGCCAGTACAAGGTAGTTGCGATCATCGCTGTCATCCTTTTCATAATCCTCTGGGTGACACTGGGAGCAATGCCGGCCATCGGATTCCTCGTAGGACTCATCGGGTCCGGTCTTGCCGGATTCCTCGGCATGAAGGTGTCAGTAAACGCGAATGTGCGCGTGGCCGCGGCCGCCGAGAAATCGCTTCCCGATGCCATGGACGTGGCCTTCAAGGGTGGATCGGTTACCGGTATCGTCGTGACCGGACTTGCTCTCCTGGGCGTGGCCGGATTCTATCTTGTTGCTGCTAGACACTATGCCGGTGGGGAGCACATCGCTAAAGATATTTTCAGCTCTCTGGTAGGCCTCGGCTTTGGAAGCTCTCTCATGAGCGTGTTTGCTCGTGTTGGTGGTGGTATTTACACGAAGGCCGCCGACGTGGGCGCCGACCTCGTGGGCAAAGTAGAGGCAGACCTTCCCGAGGATGATCCGCGTAACGCGGGTGTCATTGCTGACAACGTTGGCGACAACGTTGGCGACTGTGCCGGCATGGCAGCAGACCTGTATGAAACGTACACGGTAACCATCGTTGCGGCTATGCTTCTGGGCAGCACGGTCTACGGTCTGGCGTCTTCAGCTTTCTATATGCCCCTCCTGATCGGCGGCGTAGCGATAATCGCCTCGATCATCGGAACATTCTTTGTCAAGCTAAGCAGAACCAAACCGGAGAAGGATCTGTACATCATGGGTTCGCTCTATCGCGGACTCGCGGTGTCCGGTATTCTGGCTGCAATAGCCTTCTTCATCGTGGCAAAGATTCTTCCCATCGGAGCGCCGCTGAGGGGAATGGCTTACGTGATCTCTCCCATTAACGTCTTCTGGATGGCTCTTCTCGGGTTGGTGCTGACTGGCCTTATCGTCATCATTACCGAGTACTTCACGGGCATGTATGGACCGGTCAAGTTTGTTGCGCGCGCCAGCACGACGGGTCATGGCACCAACATCATCGCCGGATTGGCGATCAGCATGATCTCGACGGTCCTTCCGGTCATCGTCCTTGCCATATCGATCATGATGGCCTACGCTCTGGGCGGCGGCTTCTCGGGGAGTTCTGGAAGCGGCCTTTACGGAATTGCCATCACGGTGGTCTCCATGCTCTCGATGACGGGAATGGTGGTGGCCATCGACTCATACGGGCCCATCACCGACAATGCGGGCGGTATTGCCGAAATGGCTGATATGCCTGAGGAAGTCCGTAACCGCACTGACCCCTTGGATGCAGTTGGAAACACCACCAAGGCCGTTACCAAGGGATATGCCATCGGTTCGGCAGCCCTCGCGGCTCTCGTGCTGTTTGCTGAGTATACAAGAGCGATCGAGGAGCTGATGGGCCAGGCGCTTGCTTTTGACCTTTCCAATCCGAAGATCCTCATCGGACTGCTCATCGGCGGTATCATTCCGTACTTCTTCGCGGCGCTCTGCATGCTCGCCGTTGGTAACGCTGCCGGTGCAATCGTGGATGAGGTGCGTCGTCAGTTCCGGGAGATCAAAGGCCTCAGAGAAGGTGTGCCCGGTGTGAAAGCTGAATACGGCAAGTGTGTGGACCTGGTGACCGGCGCGGCGCAGAGGCAGATGGTCATCCCGTCCCTGCTTCCTGTTGCCATTCCACTGATCGTGGCGTTCGTGCCCGGCCTGGGCAAGGAGGCTCTGGGCGGAATGCTGATTGGCAGCATCGTGGTCGGTCTCTTCCTGGCAATCGCCATGACCACCGGAGGTGCCACCTGGGACAACGCCAAGAAGTATATCGAGGATGGCAACTTGGGCGGCAAGGGGAGTGAGGCCCACAAGGCTGCGGTTACGGGCGACACGGTTGGTGACCCGTACAAGGATACGGCCGGACCTGCCCTAAACCCGGTTATCAAGGTTGTTAACATGGTTGCTCTTCTCCTCGTGCCCTTCATAGTCTAAAAGCACTGCGGTCTCCGGCCGCACTGGAGAATAACGGAGCCCCTTGACTGCGTGTCGAGGGGCTCATCTTTTTTTGGGTGGGAAGAAAAGCTGCAAGACGTGATGGGGCGTCAAGCCGATCTTTGCCGGACGGGAGAAACGGACATCATTATATGCAGCCACTATTCAATCGATGCCCGGCAGCGCTGCACGCATTGCACCAAGGATTGATCGCGCAGACCACCGACTTTTCGCGTGGACATGTGTTAGGGAGCCCACCAGTCCTGACGTGTATTACGGCACCATATCGTAAGCATAGACTACACTGCGGGGACCGGTCAGGAGAGTCAGTGGATCGGTCTTGACGAGCAGAATGACGAGAGAGCGAATACCCTCATTCTTGAAGTCTCGAATGCGAAAATCAGAAATGATTCCCTGACTCGGAACAGTCTTCCACTTGTCCGTCAGGTTGTTATCATTCCAGGAAAGCCCTTGGATCATGCTGGTGCGATCCCGCTGTTTGATGACCAGTAGCTCGTGTTCTCCATCTCCGTCGGTGTCTGCAATCAGCATTCGACCAGGCAGTGCCAGGGTCCCCCTTTTTTTGGACCCAGGGATGCTGATCCGCCTGTTCAGCCCGTAGATCCGGTCCGGAACCCCTCCCAGCAATCGGTTTTCCGCGTCAAAGACCATCAGGCGTTGATCCTGATTCAAGACCACCTGCAAGAACTCCTTCGGTTTGCCCAACCAGCCCGACACATAAGAAAGCAGGAACGTGCCGGGCGGCAGTTGGATCGTTCCTCCCTCGACGATCTTTCCCCCTTCAAAACGGTACGTCAGCATCTGGCCGTTAAACATGTCCTCCTTGTCGGTCGCCTGCCCCACCATGATGTTCTTGGTGGAATCCCGCGGGTCGGCGATGACGCGGAGTATGACATGGGGAACCTTTTGAGACACCTCAAAGTTTCGGTTCACGTACCGGGCAATTGCGGACTCAAGACCGGTCGGGGTCTGGTAGGTCAAGAGCAGCTCGGATACTCCATCGCCGTCAAGGTCCCACACTTCCACGTTCAAATATCCGGCTGGGGACTCGGAGTACTGGGTGAGGGTTCTCAGGCTGCCCTTGTCGAATCTGGTGATACTAATCTCTGCGGCCTGGAGAAATACCGTTTCGTTCTTTCCGTCCCCATCGATGTCGCCCACATCCACCGATGAGAGCGCTCCGCTTATTTCCGGGCTCCTCCACGGTCCAAAGCTCCTGGGCAAATCGACCAGGGTCGGAGGCCTGCTCGATCTTCCGAGCTCCTCGCTTCCCTCGGGCTCTGTCTTGTAGAGTTGAAGCCTCGGACTCCCATGGAGCCGGGTGGTCAGAGACTGGATGAAGACTTGGAGCACACCTGGCAGGCCATGAATGTTGTTAACCTTCAGGTCGGTAGACACGCTGGGACGCTTCTCCCGAAGGTCCCACATTATCCCTTTCAAATGGTACTGAGATGCTTCGTAGGCCAGGAACCCGTACACGACCAGATCCGCGTCGGTCCGTTGGGCGAGCTCCCGAACTTCTTCCTCACGTAGCGGCAGTCCCTTCTCCTCTATGAGCTTCCCTGTGCTGTACTCATCTTGAATGGTGAAATTGTCACCGAGATTGCCGATCGCCGCCCTAATACGACTCTCTGCATGCTGGCTGAACGATTGGAGCTCCGATTCGTCCTGCCCCGAAAGGACCCTGAATGGCAGCACCAGGATCTTCTCTGGCCGATCCGCACAGGCAGCTTCCGAAGCAGCCCAGAGAAGTGCCCAAGCGCACAGGTGCGCCACGAGGGCGGCGACCCTCAGTGCTGCGCATTTCTTTGAACGATCCATGGGCTTGCCTTGCGGTACCCGCATACTCCTAAAAAAAAACCAACTGACAAAAGCAGTTGGCGTAGGAGGAATAGATTGTTGTCTGACCAAGAACGTGAGCAAACTCTGTGCCACGGAAACGGCTCAGCGGGAAGAAAGCCAACTTCACCTTACATGTCAAGGGATTGGCATCATCATCGCCTCTTTTTCTTCGTGTCGACCCGCTAGCCTGAAAGCAGATATTTGTCAAAATTTTTTGCACACCCAAAGATGGTTTTGACTATCACATTGAAATGATTAGACGATAAGAAGTTCAAAATACCGGCTGGCCTGCCGAATTTTTGAACACGCTACCGTGCGTTGAAGAACATCTTCTTCACGTAGTCAAAGTTGCTCCGGACGCGCGCAGATCCTTGCACGAGCGGACCGTGGCCCGGAATAAGGAGCTCAACCGGAAGCTTTGACAGCCGCTCTATGCTTTCTTTCAGTATGTTGGGATCACCTCCGGGAAGATCCGACCGTCCGACGCTCTGCATGAAGACCACATCGCCTGTTATGAGCACTTTGTGCCGAGGCCAGTAAAGCGAAATGCTTCCCGGACTGTGACCTGGGGTCATCAAGACCTGGAGCTCGTGCCGTCCGATCGTGAGGTCTCCCTCTTCCAGGTAGAAATCGACGCGGTAATCCGGCATCGTTGCCCCCATCTGGAGGTACATGGGGCGGCCCACATCTTCAACAAACCTTTCCTCCCGCTGGGAGATACCTATCTTGACACCGGCATCTCGAAAGGCCAAGGTTCCTTCAATATGATCGGGATGTCCGTGTGTGCATATGACGGCCTTGATGCGTGCCGGGTCTATCCCGTCGCGGGCGATTCTCCCGAAAAGCGTATTGACGCGGCGGAGATGTCCCGGATCGACCAGCAAAGGTACTTGCCCATCGATGAAAACACTATTGCAGTTGTTCTCCCTGGCGTCTTGCCACAGGTACGCGTATAACTGATCTCCAATCTTCATTTTCTCTGTTCCTTATTCTAAGCTCGTCACAACCGACTCCACAAAGACGATTCTCTCAGCGGCACAGAACCTGCCGGTCATTGCCGCGCCCGACCTGCACGCATCTCGCACTCTTTGCAGATCTTCCGGCCGGCCCGTTCTACAAGCTTCTGGACCACCACCTCTTCGGCGCACACAGAGCATGTACTCGTTTTCACAACGGTTGTCCTCGGCGGAAGCTCACACGGGATCTCTCGGACCGTGAAGAAGCGCCCGGGATCGGAGATGATCTCGGCTATTGCTCGATGCTTGAGCCTTTCCAACTGCAGCTCATCGTCAGGGGTGGCGCCGCGCACACGCATCGAGTCTCGCAATTCACGGCGTTCTCTTCTGAAGGGTACCTCGCCGACAAAAGAAACGCGAACGGCTTTCAGGTTAGTTCGATCCACAAATGTAAACACTTGTTTTCCCCAGTCTCGAAACACCAGATTGCCCTTTCCGAAGGTACATCCGAGCAGCACCTGGACTGCGTCCACAGCGCATGAATCATTCTCGACCACGGCCACCAATTCTTCGTCTTGGGAAGGGGCTGCTCCAAGGGCCTCCGCTCCTATTTTAGCTGCTGCGTATCCAATGGCGAGTCCTGGACAGGTGTGCCGGTGAAACCTGATGCATTCTCGAAAGTCCTCCGGGAAGTCATGAAGGGCGTCCGGCGCGTCTTCTGCATTGCTCATGGTGTCCCCCAAAAGCCCTTGGACGGGCGAAGTCTCTGGCAATCCTCCAATATCCCCCTGTTCAAGGGTATTGGGCATTTGAGGGACCAACCTCCGTCACGGGCCTTCCATTCGCAAGGACTTCTGCGAGATGTTTGAGGATCCTGGCCGTAGCCCCCCAGATGTTGTGCCCTTCCCACAAGTACGATACGACTTCGACGCTCTGGCCGTGGAAAGTCCAGATTTCTTCCCGTCGCCGATGAGGCTCGAAAAAGATGCGCAGAGGCACATTGAGCAGGCTTGCGATCTCGCGGGAGCTGGGTCGAAAGTGGTAAGGGTATGGAATTATGCCTACGAAGGGTACTACGTGGAAATGAGTGGCCACCGTATAGAAGTCGTCCAGTTCTCCCACGATGCGCACATCGCTGGGAGCCACGCCTATCTCCTCTTCAGTCTCTCTCAGTGCGCAGGCCTGCAGGTCTCGGTCGGTAGGATCCAACTTGCCTCCCGGGAACGAGATCTCCCCCTTGTGGTGCTCCACCTGATCCGATCTCTTCGTCAGAAGGACGTGAGCTTCGCCCTCTTTAGCGAGCAAGGGGACCAGAACCGCGGCGGTGACCAATCCTCTTCCGGAAAGGACCACCTTATATCGCGACCTCAGGATGCTCTCCAGATCTTTCTCAATTCGTGCCAAATTCCATGAATTCTTGTGATAACCTATCGTCTGCATCGAATACCTATTATGGTCCTCGGAGAATATTGGCAGTTGACGTTCCATGAATCGAACGAACTCTGCGTATGGCTATTTTATACCAGGGTTCTTTTCTCCCACTCATCATGACTTCTCTTCCACCGCCTGGGATCCTTTTCCTCCGTCAAATTTCCAATGCCAGTCGAGCTCCCATATCATGACAAATCCATCAGACGAAGCGCTGAGTATGAATCGCTGATTGGAAGAGAATTGGACCGCTGTGATCTCTCGAGAGTGCCCCCGGAATTCCCTGTAGCACTTTCCCTTAGCAATGCCCCACATTCCGACCACAGCATCATCTGTTCCGGTAGCAAAAAACTTCTGGTCGGGCGACCATGCCACAGCCTTGACGCCGGATTCCGAGACGCGGACGGTCCTCACGCAGGACCCTGTGCGCATATCCCAGACTCTCACGCATCCGTCGTCAGACCCCGAGAGAAGAAGGTTTCCCCTGCTGGAGGCCGTCATGCACGTAACACGATCCTTGTGTCCTCTGAGCTCCCGGAGCACCCGTCCAGAGGAGACATCCCACATCTTTATAATGCCCTCGAATCCGGCCGAGACCAGGTGCTCGGAGTCATTGACGAAAACAGCCGCCGTTACACGGTCTTCGTGCCCCTTCAGGGTGCGGACAAGAACTCCCTCCGGCAATCGCCAAACCCGAATAGTCGTGTCCCATGACCCCGAAAGAGCCATGTTCCCATCCCGCGAATACGCTACACAGCTCACGCTTTGGGAGTGTCCCTTTAGGATGTTGATGTTGCGGCCCGAGTGCAGATCCCACAATCGAACTGTGCGATCGTCGCCGCCTGTTATTGCCTCGCGGCCATTGGCGGACAACTCGAGGCACGCCACAAGATTGGTGTGCCCGGCCAGCGCTTTCAAACACTCACCGGTCTTGGTGCTCCACATCCTGATGAGGTGGTCAGAATGTGCTGTCACGAAGTTGATACCGGAAGGTGAGAACCGGGCATCCATAACAGCGGACGGTGTCTCCAGAGATTTGCGCTTCCAGCCTCCGAGAAGCCCCAAACGCACTCCCCGCTCCCGCATGCGCCACAGCAATTCCAGAGCGACTTCTGACCTCTCGTACCCCGGCAAGGTCTGTGCGTCGCGGAGCAAAGTGTACGCCATGGCATAGGCCCCTCTCTTCACAGCCTTCGTGGCGGCCTGGATCATGACGTTGAACTTCCGGTCGGATTTCATTTGCTTTTTGACTGCTCTGATCTTGGCCAGTGCAAGATCCGGGACCATCGGTCTGCCGCGTACGTCCCAGCCACGCACCACCATATCTCTTCCCCCAGCGAACAGAGTTTGGCCGTCGGACGAAAAAGCGAGACCATGGACTTCGCTGTCACCGCCAGGGAAAGTGCGAAGCACGAAACCATGGGCAGCATCCCAGACTTTGATGCCAGACTTGGGATCGTAGCTCGCGACAAGATTCTTCACGGGATTCACGGCGGCTTCGGTGACTTGCTCCTGATGTGCTTTCAGCCGGCTGACCACTACTCCTGCTTCACCGTCCCAGACCAGGACCTGTCTGTCCTTCCCCCACGTGATAAGACGGTTCCCTCCTTTCCAAGCATTCAGGCCGGTTATGATCTCCGTGTGCTCGCGATCGAAAACCTGCGTATTCATGTCCTGGAGAAAAACACGCTTCACGGTCCGATCCAGACTAGCAATCATGAGGTCAAGCTTGTCCGGCTCGGCAGACACGATGGCCGCTGCAGAGTGACTCGGAATCCTGAAATTCGCCTCCGCCTTGAAGCCGCTCGTCTCCCACAGACGGGCAAACCCTTTTGCCACCACGGTGAGGATGTGTTTTCCGTCAGGGGAGAAGGCCACATCGGTGACGCGCCCTTCCTGGGCGTGCAGGTGTCCGACGAAGCGACCCGATTCTAGATCCAGTATCCTGACGGGGGCTCCCTCCCGATGCTCCGCAAGAGCCAGGAGTCTTTCATCAGGTGATACCCAGAGACGGGAAGGAGGCTCTCCGACTACAGTCAGGCTCTTGAGCGTGCTTCCTGTAGCCATGTCCCATATCTTGATAGCCCGGTCGCGGCCAACGCTGATGAGCTGTTCGGATTGTGGGAAATGGGCGAGACACATGACCCATCCCGTATGGCCTTCGAGGACCACTTTTTCAGAGAGTCCGGAAAAGACGAACGAACTCCGGATCTCGTCTATCGTGAGGCCGAAAAGCTCCGAGCTCTTCGGTAGAGATTCCAACCAGGATAGCGCCTCCGCTCCCCTACCCTGGTCCGCGAGCGCTGCGACGAGCCACCCTCTGGCTTCATCGTCGGTAGGAAACCGATCAAGGTACCTCTCGAGCTGATCGATAGCTCCACTGCTTCTTCCCACTCCGATGAGCGCGATTGCATACGACTTGGATCCCCCCCCATTCTCTGAATCGGCTGAAGAAGCATGCTCGCATGCCTTCAATGCGCGGTCCGCATCTCCCAGAGTGAGCAAGCAGCGGGCCAGGAGCTCTGATCCTCGCCCCACGTACTCGGGAGTCTTAACGACCTCCTCGAGCTTGACGACAACCTCCCAGTCTGGATTGCCCGATTCCTGCCACTCGATGATACCCATGTTGTAGACGGCTTCGGGATGATGAGGGTCGGCCTCCAGCGCCTTCTTGAGCGCCATGACTGCTTCTTCCCGATGGTTGAGGTCCATCAGTGAAACTGCCCGGTTGTTCAACGCGTCAGAGAGGAGTTTCACCTCATCAGGGGGCTCGCGAGTGAAGGGGCGTTTGAGGATCTCCTCGTATGCGGCTTCCAAAGCACTCCTGATCTCCCTGAAAGAGGCGTAGCGGTCCCCCGGGCTCTTGTTCAGACACTTGAGAATGATTTCTTCTATGGCTCCAGAGAGGTCGGGGCGCAGAGATCGCGGCCGAGGGGGTGGCTTCTTGACATGGGCCAGAGCCAGCTTGTCCCGTCTCTCTCCCGGCTTGATAACAAATGGTTTTCGCCCGCAGCATAGCTCGAAGAACATCACCCCGAACGCATAAATGTCGGCTGCCGGCCCTACTTCCGCACACGGTATCCACATTTCCGGAGCCATATATCCGGGAGTCCCCATTCCGGCCGCGGTGATCGACTCACGTTCTATTGTTGTACTGTCTACGCCACGCGAGTCTGTCGACGACTCAGAGCCGGGCATTTGACGGCGTTTCGTGAGGCCGAAATCCGTGACCTTCAAGATTCCGTCCTTCGTGATCATGCAATTCCCCGGCTTCACATCCCTGTGAACGAGTCCCTTGCTGTGAGCGTGGTGCAATCCATCGCTCACCTGGATCATGAGATCGAGCACGAGGCCCCATCCCACCTGCCTGCGATTCAGCCATTCATTGAGCGCGCCTCCATCGACATACTCAATGAATATTCGCGGACTGTCCGCAATATTGCGGACATAAAAGCAAGCTGCGATATTTGGATGAAATCCGATATCTATCCATGTCTCGGCTTCCTTGACGAAAAGTGCGCGGTCCTCATCATTTTTTCGCAGCCTTCGAAGGAGGGATTTAATGGCCATCATGGAATTCCAGCGTCTGTGACGAACTACGTACACAGCCCCCATGCCACCTTGCTTGATATCCACGACCTCATAGAGGTTCTCGATGATATCGCCCACGCTCCATTCGTCTCCCTCGATTGATCGAGGCTTCTGACGGCGGGCACTATCATGGCTCGAAAGCTTCCGAATAGGCGCGGGACCTATGGCTACGGAGAATCCCATGGACTTGATAAGCTTGACCACATCCTGAACTTTGGGGTGGTTGTTCGTTACAATGATTATGCTCTTGCCTCTGGAGACTCTATCTCTCACACGCTCCGATGACAGTTTTGTCAGACGGCTCAGTCGAGCTACCTGATCGGAGGAGATGTCCTGCGTGGCTGGGGTTGGCACTATGCGTATGGAAATCTTTTCTGCGGTCATGGTTCAGAGAGCTCGTCCCAAGGAGACTGTCAACTTGTCTTCACGAGGATCTATTTTCTCGATCCTTATTATAACGCGGTCATACGGCCGGAGCGACCCCCCGACCGTGTTGCCCAGGGCCACATTGAATCCCAATTCGGTTATCTGCACGAGATAAAATCTGGGAAAATGGTACAGGACCACTGCTTCAAAGGGCTGTGTCTTCCTGCTCTCCAAGTAGCGCAGCAAGAAATAGCGTTGCCGCTCCCTTTCCATCAGTGATGCCCGTTCCAGTCGGAACGAGATCTCCGAGAGAATAGCTTCCATTTGCTTCTCGTCTACGGGAGGGGGGGCACCCATGAGCACGGCCTTGATCTGGCGCTGAATGATGAGATCGACGTACCGCCTGAGTGGCGACGTCGCGGTCGTGTATGCACTAAGCCCCAGCGTAGCATGGGGAGCCGGCCGCGTGCTCAGCTCTCCTCTGGCCATAGCTCGCCTGGCTCGATAGGACAGAACCGGATCGTCCTCGTCGCCCAGGGCTATCTTCTCGAGGGGAGGGGGTTGGCTCCTGAAAATTCCGGGGATGCCTTTCTCCTTGAGGAACGTGGCAAAGAGGTGATTCGCCAGGATCATCAATTCAGAAACAAGAATTTGGGAGGGGGATTCACGATCTCTTCTGGTCACTTCGATGTCGCCGTTCTCCGACAGATGCACAGATATCTCAGGATCCTTGAAGATGAGGGCTCCCGCCTCGATCCGTTTCTTCCGCAGCGCTTCAGCGACTTCAAACATGAGAGCCTCGGGAGCCCCCTTCATGCCCACCCGCTCGTCGACCTCCTCGTAAGACAGTCTTTCCCGAATCTCGATTCTGGAACAAACGATCGTATGGTGCTTCAGGTCGAGATCCGGACCGAAGGTTGCTATCACGCTTACGGCAGGACGAAGCTTCCCCGCTATCAGGCTGGCCGCATCCTCGGACAGGATGGCAGGCAGCATCGGGATTGTCATGTCCGGCAGGTAGATGGAAGTGGCCCGCTCCCGAATCTCACGGTCCAGCAGGGAATCTTGCTCGACGTAATGTGCCACGTCAGTTATGTGAATGCCCACGGTCAGATCCGGACCGTCCCTGGTGATCGAGAGAGCGTCGTCCACATCCCGAGTGGTCACAGCGTCAATCGTGATCGCGTCGAGGTGGGTGAGATCTGCTTGCGGTTCCGGGAGTGGTTTCGAGGCCTGGTCGGTCGCCTCCGCTATGGCCTCTGGAGAAAATTCTATCGGGATACGTTCGGCCCTCAGCTTGAGGTTTTCGTGCTCAGACCAAACACCTAGTCTCACCAGGACATTGAACGGATTCCAGTCAGGAGGAAGCCCTGCTTCCGCAAAAATCTCTCGGACCGACTTAAACGTTTTCCAGTCGCTGCCGGACAATGCTGCCTCTTCCAGCATCGAGATCAAGCCTTCCGGAGCATCTTCCGGCTTCACGTCGAGGCCGCTTTTCAGGCGTCTGAGAAGGTCAGCGGAACGGGAAATCAGTTGCGCACGAGCCAGCTCTTTGTCGCGTTGAATGAAGGCCTGTTCAATTCTTTCCTGAGTCGGGACCTCTATGCCATCGGGCCGAATCTTGAAATAGATTCTGTCTTCGAAAACGGCCCTGAGCAATGCGGACAGGTGGTCCAGGTCTTGATTCCTGCCGAACAGAAGCTCGCTCAAGTCCTGAGCCTCGATCTTTCTCGTCTCCGATCCTACCACTTCCCAAAGCTCTGCTAGGTCTATCGACTCTTTGATGTGCTCTCTGCGGTCGAAGATCTCGCGGAGCACATTTACCTGCTCGTCTCGGGAACCACTGACCGGAAAGCTCGGCATTGGCCCTGAAGTGAGCACGCGATTGGACGAAATCGAGACTTCCTTCCCTTGCTCCGTCAGGAGTCGCAACCGCCGATCATTGACTTCAAGCACTACCCCGCATCCGATCCGGCGGCCATCATAGAAATCTATAACATCGTTCTTTTGCAGCTTCATAAAATCTTTTGACCTGACTCCGTCTGCACGCATGGCTCGCACGGGAAGACGACTTCGTCCCGAGAGCCGTCTCCGCGGAGGAACAGCGATGAAATGATTCTCTCAGCTCTCAGCACGGGCTTGAGTGGGAAAAAAGAATGTCTCAGTCCTGCCTGCCGTCAGGCTAGCCTCGAATTCAGACTTCGAACGACTTGCATCGCGTACGTTCCCCTGCCACTGTATCAAGCATGGGGCATTGGAAGCCAGTCATTTTTTCACGCGTGGAGCGCACGTGTTGACAGTTGTCTGGCCGGCCAGCCCCAGACGATAGGTCTGTACCGCGTATGGGCGAGCTCCGGGGTTGGTGTCCGTTCACACCTGCGGGGAGATCCCGCGACACACGGGAGGAGCGCTGCCGTCTCAAGCGTTGCATTTCGTTGAACGGACGTTTGACTGACCGTGTCGCCACGCGGAGAAGGACGGCGTCTTAGTCTCTTTCCATCGGTTGCAGCGATTGAGCAGGTCTGTGGGCTCGGAACAGTCCGGTGTCTGGTACTGCATTTTCCTCGCGAGTGACCGAATGGTTACCCAGCGTCCTAGATTAACCTTTCATAATTCATGGTTAATATGATAAAGAGAATCACTATTGCGGAGGTGCGCGTTCCCGTGAGAGAGAGGAGCCCCAAGGTGAAAAACGACATCCTTGAGATCTTCAAGCAAAGCATCAGACTCAAGGAGGACTTTGTTCAAGGACAACTGGATGTTCTGGATCAGGCGATTCAGACGGTAGCGGGAGCACTTGGACGAGGAAACAAAATTCTTCTGTTCGGAAACGGGGGATCCGCGGCTGACGCCCAGCACATCGCGGCAGAATTTGTCAACCGTTACTTGATTGATCGACCTCCGCTGCCTGCAGTCGCACTGACGACGGACACCTCAGTCCTGACGGCCATTGCCAACGACTTCAGCTACGAATCCGTCTTTGAGAAACAGATTAAGGCCTTGGGGCATCAGGGAGACGTAGCCTTGGGTATAAGCACCTCCGGAGAATCGCTTAACGTCATCAGAGCACTGAGGGTTGCTCGGGACATGGGGCTGATGACCATAGGTCTCGGAGGTCCGGATGGAAGCTCCATGCAGCGGGAGTGTCGTTACTATTTCGTCGTCGCTGGAGGACCGACTCCTCGGATTCAGGAGGTCCATTTGCTGATAGGGCATGTAATGGTGGAGATGATAGACAGAATATTATTCGGCGCTTCCAAAGGGGAGCTTCTTGAGCCATCCCGGGCAGGAGCGCTCCCATAACAGAGCGATGCCTTCGATCGCGAAGAGCACTAGCGGGTGTGATGGGCTCCTCAAAGCTAAGAATGGAGGGCCGCTGTTTCAACAGTAGCTCCAATCGATCATTGGTCTGTGGTCAAGAGTGGGTGGAACCATGAGTGACAGGAAAGACGCGCGTGCGTATGCGGGAAGCACGGTAGACGTGCGAGTGCCTTTCAGGTACGTTATCGTTCACGGAGGGGATTCGTCTCTGCGGTCCGCAGAACAGAAGGCAAACACCATCAACATGAATCTCACCGGGCTGACATTTGAAACGGATTCAATGGATCAAGGGGGATTTCACCTTTCGTTTACTGAATCCACGTTCGGGCGAAATTCTCTGGAGATAAAACTGGATCTAGGCAAGAAGCTCGGGGAGATCGAGGTCCTTGGACAAGTGGAATGGTACGAGCGCCGGCACACGTCCATAGGGCAGAACTTTGTGGTGGGGGTCAGCTTTATTGACATGCAGGCTGATGAGCTGGCGGTACTGCGGGAATTTATGAGACAGGCTCAGAGCTTCAATCCATAGGAGAATGTGGCGTCAGAGGGCATGATATGGAAGAAACGTACATGGGATTCAGTGTGGGGAAACTCATGGTCGAAGTGCTCAAGCTGCTTCACAAAAAGGGTGTGTTGGAAGAGGCGGAGATTCTCGACATGCTTTGGGAGGCAAAGGACCCGTATTATCCATGGAGCAAAGCAGATATAAAAGATCTGTTGAAACTATGAGGAAATCTTTATTCTTTCGTTTCTTGGGCAGCATCGTCGAGACCGGACTCGCGATGGAGCCTCAGGGGCCGACAGGCCCCGCCGAGGGATTGCTCACCCGCGGGTGACGATTGAATATCATAGAAGGCTCAACTGCTTTTTTACAGGAAGATGGATCATGAACGATTTGAAAAAAAGATGCGAAGTATCATGGGAAGATTTGACATGGAGGCCTCCTGCCAGAGGAATTATCGAAGGCACGACCGCTTCAATAGAGCCTCAGGAGCAGATTATCGGCCAGGATCGAGCGGTAAAGGCAATCCGCCGGGGGCTGGCCATTAAGAGCAAGGGCTACAACATTTTCGTGGCCGGCATGAATGGCACGGGACGAATGGCCACGGTCAAGAAGCTTCTAGAGGAGTACAATGTTGGAGGCCCCATACCTCCGGACATTTGTTACGTCAATAATTTTAAGGCTCCGGATCAGCCGCGGCTCCTTATGTTCGAGGCCGGCAAAGGCATCAGCTTCAAGGGGGACATGGCGGAGCTAGTCACTTCACTCAAGAAAAAAGTGCCCGCCATTTTCGAGAGCGAAGAATTCCAGGCCGCTCGAAACGAGATCGTCAACCGCCACATGGGGTCCCAAAAGGCCCTGTTCAAGAATTTCGAGCAGAAGGTTCAGTCAGAGAATTTCATGATGGTCCAGGTGCAAGTCGGACCGTTCACTCGGCCGGACCTGGCGCCAGTGGTGGTCGGAAACCCGATGAAGATTGACCAGCTCGAGGCGCTGGTAGAAGAAGGAAAATTCTCCGCGGAAGAGCTGGAGAGGATCAAGGCGAAGTATAAAGAGCTTTCCCAGGAGATGGAAAAGATCTTCAAGGCCGCCCGGGACATAGACAAGACCATACAGGAAGATCTGGAGAATCTTGCAAAAAATTGGATAGAACCACTGCTCAACGATCTCCTGACCTCGATTCGTGAGGCCTACGCAGACAACGAGGCCGTGCAGATCTACCTGGATGAGGTGCGGGCCGACGTAGTGAATCATCTGGATAGATTCCGACCCAGGCTTATTACTACCCCACCCGGTCCCGCGGGAGAAGGCGGTCAGCCGATGATGGTCCCTCCAGACTACTCGCAGCTCAAGGACTACGAGGTCAATCTGCTTGTGGACAACTCCGCGGCAACGAAGCCGCCGGTAGTGATCGAGACCACGCCGACATTCCGCAACCTTTTCGGGGCCGTGGAACGTGTAATGGACCGCCAAGGGATGTGGGCATCTGACTTTCGCCACATAAAGCCCGGCAGCTTCCTACAGGCCAACGGCGGCTATCTGGTCCTTAACGCGCGTGATTTCCTCATAGAGCCGGGTGCTTGGCCGACGCTCAAGAGAAGCTTGCGCTATGAGTCGTTGGAAATCCAGCAAGATCCTTTCGGATTCCTCTTCATATCGGCCCTGAAGCCGGAAAAGATTCCGATCAATCTCAAGGTCATTATTGTCGGAGACCCGGAGATTTACGACCTGCTCCACTGGTACGATGAAGATTTCAGGAAAATCTTCAAGATCAAAGCCGACTTCGATTACACCATGCCGAGCTCGGAGGAGAACATAGAGAAACTAGCCGGATTCGTGGCTCGCGTGGCTTCCGAGGAAGGCCTGCTCCCCTGTGATGACTCCGGACTTCAGGCCATTGCCCGGTTGGCAATCCGATGGGCCGGAAGAAAGAAGAAAATCACTACGCAATTCGAACGGGTGGCCGACCTGGTGCGGGAGTCAGATGTAAAGGCCAGAGAAGCCGGTGCCCAGGCCATTATGCGCCAGCACGTAGAGGAAGCGAACTCCGACAGGATCGAACGAGTAAACATGATCGAGGACAAGATACACGAGATGATCGAAGACGGCGTCCTCATGATCGACACGGATGGAAGCCGCGTCGGGCAGATCAACGGCTTGAGCGTGTACTCGTTTCCGGAGTTTTCCTTTGGACGGCCGTCCCGTATAACAGTCAAGACAAGCATGGGGAGGTCCGGAATAATCAATATCGAGAAAGAGGCCGAGCTCTCCGGTCACACCTTTGACAAAGGCGTTCTCATTCTTTCCGGCTTCCTGCGGGACCGCTTCGCCCAGCAGAAGCCCCTCAACCTGACCGCCAGCATCACTTTCGAGCAATCATACAGCGGGGTAGATGGAGACTCCGCTTCCTCCTCCGAGCTTTACGGACTCCTGAGCTCGCTTTCGGGGAAACCCATCGACCAAGGAATAGCAGTAACAGGAAGCGTCAACCAACATGGTGACATTCAGCCCATTGGGGGGGTGAACCAGAAGATCGAGGGCTTCTACAAGGTCTGCAAGAGTCTCGGGTTGACGGGCCGGCAGGGTGTCATGATTCCGACCGCCAATCTGGGTGATCTGGTACTGGATCCCGAGGTCATCGAAGCTGTGAAAGAAGGTCAGTTTCACGTGTGGGCAATATCGCACGTGGACCAGGGAATCGAAATCCTCACCGGCGTAGCGGCTGGGGAGCCGGACGAGGAAGGGCGGTATCCTGAGGGGACCATCAACTTCTTGGTGGATCAGCGCCTCGAAGAGCTCTCTCGTGGTATCAAGGAGTTTGAAGCAGCGGCAGAAGAAGCGGGCAAAGCACAGGCGGAGCAGGAATCAATTTCAGAGGAGCCGCAAGAGTAGCATCCGGGAATTCTTTGTCGCTGAGAAAGACCCGAAAGAATCCCTTCAGCGCGGAAGATAATACTCGCGGCACGACCGAACGAGAGCTAACAAGGCAAGAGCTCTGGTTCGGTCCGGCTGTGAGCTGCGCGTGGCGGGATCGACTACTCTGGAGCGCATTGAGATTGCGTCGGAACCTGATTCGCAAATCGAGTCATTAACGACAGCGTGAAGGCACCGGCCGTGTTCCCCTATCTTGTTGGCCACAAGCCAGGAGCTCCACAGGCACTGATGGGAAATCTCGACCTCCATTATGACCACCTGTCGACCGAAGGCTCATTGGCTTTCGACTGCAATGAATGCCACGAATTGGATGGGCGTGGCAGTATATCTTGATTTGTTTCCGAGTCAGCCAAGTCTTCGAGGATTGGGTGGAGGAGGCTCTGCCTCTTCTGAGTGATCATGTTTACGCTCGCGACGGCTTCGCAGTTCTTCCCATTCACCCTGAATCTGGTGCAGAGACTGGAGGTCAGGCTCTTGAACCTCCGATCTGGCCTCGGATCGCTCGTCGCCCTCTCGCGAGACTCCGCTCAAGCGTTTCTCGACCCGTTCCAACAGTGCTTCGGCCTTTTCACGAAGATCTTTCTCGCTTCTCATGTCATCTCTGAAGGCGATAAGCTCTCCGCGTAAACGAACCCACAATTTTTCTAGAAACATTTTCTCCACTCATTGGTCCAATCTTGTGCAAATGCCCGCTGCAATTGCCGTAGCCAACGTCGCACGGAAAAGCGGGTGAGATCGCTGCATCTGATGGCCCCAGTCCCGGGGGGTGATTGGTCCTCATCGGCTCTCGCGTTATCCCGTATTGAAGCCTTCTGCCCTCGGGGAACCACCAATTTACCACCAACACGGATCTCAGATCCAGAAATTGGTATCTGCCTTCTCAGGGCCGTGGATCTCGATGAAACTTTTCTTTCTGCCGTGCATCCAATTTGGCGAGGAATAGATTGCTGCAGCGTGGAGGAAAAGGACGGAGGAATGCTATGAACTACCCCATGGAAACGGACGGACTGAGGATTTACCTCGAGCAAATTGAACATTATCCTGTTTTGAGTAGAGAGGAAGAGAATGTACTTGCGCGACGATACAGGGAGTACGACGATGCGGACGCGGCTCAGACGCTCGTGACGTCCAATCTCCGGTTCGTCATAAAGGTGGCCCTCCGCTATAAGAATTACGGTGTGAAGCTGATGGACCTTATCCAAGAGGGAAACATCGGGCTCATGAAAGCCGTTCGTCGTTTCGACCCTGACCGAGGATATCGACTCATATCCTATGCCATCTGGTGGATCAAGGCGTACATACAAAATTTTATTATCCGATCGTGGTCGCTGGTGAAAATCGGTACGACCCAAGCGCAGAGGAAGCTATTCTACAGGATATCGGATCTTCCGGAGTTTAGGGACGTGGACGAGCATATGGAAAACGTCGCTAACCTTGCCAACAAGATTAGTGTAACTTCGGACGAAGTGATCGACATGGCGGCCCGGCTCAAAGCTCACGATCTTTCTCTAGACGACGCAGTAGGTGAGCGTTCTCGTGACTCGTTCTCAGACACACTGCGAGATGATACTCCCAATCAGGAGGAAGTCCTCGGCAACCTGCAAGAGCAACTCGATCTGGAAAAATGGGTCCGAGAAGCCATGAAGACCCTGACCCAGCGCGAAAAATATATTCTCGAAAAGCGGGTTCTCTCGGACGAGCCGGTAACCCTCAAGGAATTGGGGAGACATTTCGGTATCACCAGGGAACGAGCTCGTCAGATCGAGCGCGCTGCCCTCGAGAAACTCAAGTCCAATTATCTACGATCGAAGCTGGCGGCATGAGAGCTGTCCTGCGACGGCATGCCTAAACGGATGGAGAGCAGGGGGCATGGTGCCCCTTTGACGGAATCCGGAACCGGGCGTAAAGCCCGGACAATGATGTCCCGGTGCAATTGACGGCCCAAACCAAAGAGACTGAGACTTCCGCGAATGGAGATCTCGGTCTCTTTGGCGTTATCCAAACAGCACAAGGGCGTGCGGTGAGACGGCTCCCAAGGATAATGAACTGGCCGCTTCCAGTGCAGGGCTTGCGACAAGACTACCAACGTGGGGATGTAAGGTGTCTGGGTGTGAGATATTCGTCCCATGCCCCCCTAAACAAAGTTTGGTAGAGAGCCAGCGGTTTTCAGCGTGGTTGCGGATCGTAATCTACTTTCTTACTGCGTCCTTTAAGGCCTTTGCCGGCGTGAATTTCGGGGCATTTGTCGCAGGAATTTCCAGGGGTTTGCCAGTCCTGGGGTTAACACCTTGTCTGGCCTGACGTGTTACAACACTGAAGCTCCCAAGATCCGTTATTCGGATCTTGCCACCAGATCTCAGCACATCCTGTACTGCTTTGACCACTGAGTCCAGAGCGCTGGATGCCGACTTCTTCGGAATTCCGGCATCTTCAGCAATCCGGCTAACCAGATCAGCTTTAGTCATACTCCAAACCTCCTTTCACCGCATGTCATCATATAAATAGTAAAGACAACCCCCCATTGCCCGCGTTATACAGACTCCTGCACAAGGTGTCAAGAATTATTCTGATCTCAGGCCGTTTCGGCTCGGTGCTCGCCACTCATTGACGATCGCTCCCTTTCGTACTAATCTCTTAGTAATTGATTCGCTGCACAGGATTTCTTGTCATCAAGGCCGAGAGAAGCTATGGAAAGCTGATAACAGCATAGATTGCTCCAACGGCAACTTACGTAAAGGATCAAGTCATGGAGCTTACAGATTCAGGAGTGGAGTCCATACCGTTTCTCCACGCCAATCAGGTCTTCACAATCACGTTTGTGGAGGATCTGTCATTCGTCGAGGTAAGGAGCATCCTGGATCAGCTCCTGGAGCTCAGCGCGTTTGACGCTGAAATCCAGGAACAGCGGGGCCGTTACCTGCTTGACGTCCAGGAAGACTCGTTCGACGTGTGGGTTTCGGAGATGGAGGTTATCATCGTGCGGCGATGACTCCTCGTGGGGCAACAGGTTCGGATCATCCCTCCGTGGAAAGATCGGCGATCCGGGCTTTGACGAACGCTGCATCTGGAGCCTCAGGAAACATCTTTAGATATTGCTTGTAGGCCTGGACCGCTTCTTTTCGACGATCAGTGAGCTCGTAAATTCGCGCGATGCTCGAAGCGGCCTCGCGCCGGTAGGGAGAATCCGTATCCTTGGAGAGTTTCTCAAAAAGGGCCTGAGCCTTCTCGTAGCTCCCAAGAGCCAGGTGGGTCTTGGCCAGATGATACCAGAAAAGCTCTCGAAGCCCTTCATCCGCAAGCCTCGACGATTCCACTTTCTGATATTTATCGAGGGCTCCCTGAAGGTCCCCCTTCTTGAAAAGGATGTGTCCGGAGTAGAGCAGAGCCGTCTCTCCAGCAAGTAGAGACCCGTAAGTTTCCGAAATGTGATCGAATCGCGCGAGCAGCTCGTCCACCTTTTCCTGCGGCGCCGGCTTCTCGCTGTGGAAAAGGACCTCGTATTGGCTCAGGGCTTCGCGCAAGAGCTCGTGACTCGCGCGGGCTCGATGCTGGTGATAACTATAGTAGCCCAGCGCTGCGACAGCGCAGACAATGACTGCCACAGAAATCATAATAACCAGGCGGGGATTATCCTGGATGAAGCGGATAGTTTGTCCGGTTGCGGTGAGGAATTCATCCGGTTCTTTCAGTAGTTCCTTTCGAGAGATCTTCTTTTCGGCCACTGACTCACCTCTTCGATATCGAAAAACCGTCGACGTCAATGGATAACCGATCAGCACCGGCAAGTCAACGTATCTGTGGGATCACTTCAGGATATGGGCATGAAGCGTGTCTCGTGCTCCCCTGCCCTTTCCTTGGGACGCGGCATGTGATAATTTTGGAATAGTGTTTGATGAAAGGCCGATCACTTAGGCTCATGACAGGTACCCCACTTTACGGAGCTTCGCATACTTCATTCTCAGAGTCTGTTCAGTTCCTTGCCCGCTCCCGAAACCGGGGAGGCATATTCGGTCTCCGGGGCTCCGCCCCTGCTTTCCTGGTGGCCGGTGCAGTTCGCCGCGGAGCACGGTTCATCCTGAGCGTGCATCCTGACGGCGAATCAGCCGCGAAAATGGCAGCGGATGTGAAATTCTTTCTCGGCGAGGACGAGGAAAACTCGCACCCTCTCCACGACTCGGTCGTCGTCTACCCCAGCACGGATACCGTGCCCTATTCTTTCAGCGGGCTCGACACAGAAGTCTGGGTAGCTCGCATGGCTCTGCTCTATCGGCTGGCAGAGCAGTCCCCCCCTCGAGTTGTCTGCGTGGGGCTGGATTCCCTGATCCGGAAGATCATCCCTCGGCACGCGCTATTGGAGCGCAGTTTTTCTCTCAGGGTGGGGGATTCTATCGATCGGGAAGAGTTGATCGAGCGACTCGTCACTGCCGGCTACTCACGTACCCCTCTCGTGGAAGATGCAGGTGATTTTTCTGTTCGAGGATTCATAGTTGACGTCTACACCCCGCTGTACCCATACCCCGTCCGGATAGAACAGATGGGAGACGTGATAGAATCCATTCGTTTTTTCGAGCCATCTAACCAACGGTCCCGCGAAGATGTGGCCGAGCTCCTCATCGGACCGGTTCACATGCTGGTTCACAATGAAGGCGATCTGGATCGCGGTTTGAAACGTCTCGTGGATGCCTGCCTGGAACGCGGTTCTGAAAAACGAACGAGGCAGGGACTGGTCGATGATTTCCGACACCGGGTGCGATTCTCTGGCGCGGAGGTTTATCTTCCCTACTTCTACAGCCGGCTTGAAACTCTCTTGGAATATATTCCTCCGGACGCTGCCGTGGTTCTGCCTCAATCCGATGTCCTCGCGGGATCCCTGGAAGATCTCGAGGAGGAAATTTTCAGGGGCTATGAGGCTGCGGTCTCGGACGAGCTCCCGGTTCCCGATCCCCATGAGGTCTATCTGTCTCGAGACGAGCTCACCGCCAGGCTCTCGCAGGCGAGGACTGTGGAGGTCTCCGAATTAGAGGTCGAAGAACCGGGTCGCGAGGCATTTCGAGTCCAATGCCATGACAATTCGGACATCAGACCCGAGGTGCTCCGATCCAAGGCCTTTGATGAGAGCATGGCGGGACTGGTGCGTCGTTTCACCCAGTGGCAGGACGAAGGAAATGAGATCTTCCTTGTGAGCCACACGCGAGGACAGGCGAACCGCCTTCTCAAGCTTCTGGAACCGTACCCTCTGCACGTGCATTTCTTCGGATCTCCGTTCGATCCGTCCAATCTCGAAGCCGGACCAACTCCAGGAATTCGCCTCTATGTCGGCCCCCTGTCTGCAGGATTCCGCATGCCGGCAGCAGGAAAGATCATCATCACGGAGGAAGAGATCTTCGGCTCGCGAGTAAGGACTCCCGCACGTATCCGGCCGCGGGGGAGCTTGATCTCGTCCCTTACCGATTTGGTCGAAGGGGAAGCAGTAGTCCACGAAAACTATGGTATCGGGATTTTTCGGGGCCTGATGCGAAAGACATTTGACGGAGTAGCCGGGGAGGTAATGGTCATTGAGTTTGCCGGCGGAGATCTCCTTTACCATCCCGTCGAGCGTCTTCAGGTCATTCAGAAGTACGTTTCTGGGTCGGAGGGCCCCCCGCGTATCGATCGATTGGGCGGAAAAGGATGGGAGAAGACCAAAGCTCGGGTCAAGCAGTCCATACGGGAGATGGCCAAAGAACTCCTGGACATCTACGCAAGACGCCAGCTATCGAGGCGCAAGCCCTACTCCCCCATAGACGAAACCTTCACAGCATTTGAGGCCGCTTTCGAATTCGAAGAGACACCCGATCAGGCGAAAGCAATCCAGGATGTTCTCGAGGCTATGGATTCTGACAGACCGCTGGACCATCTCGTTTGTGGAGACGTGGGCTACGGAAAGACGGAAGTGGCAATGCGCGCTGCTTTCAGAGCCATAATGGACGGCAAACAGGTGGCGATTCTCGTTCCCACTACCGTGTTGGCTCAGCAGCACTATGAGTCCTTTACACGACGCTTCAACGGCTATCCCATCGTTGTCGACGTACTATCACGCTTCCGGCGGCCGGCGGACCAGAAGGAGGTCATCAGAAAACTTGGTGAGGGCAAGATCGACCTCATAGTCGGTACCCACAAGCTTCTCGGAAAGGAGATCCAATTCCGCGACTTAGGACTGCTCGTCGTTGACGAGGAGCATCGGTTCGGTGTTGCTCACAAGGAGAGAATAAAGAAATATAAGGCACAGGTAGATGTGCTCACCTTGACAGCGACGCCAATACCGCGAACCCTCAATCTGTCTTTGTCCGGAATTCGAGACCTTTCCGTGATCGAGACTCCTCCGGCAAATCGGCGCTCTATTCGGACTCACGTCATGCGTCAATCGGACGATGTCCTCAGGGAGACAATACTGCGCGAGCTGAACCGCGGCGGCCAGGTTTTCTACCTACACAATAGAGTTCAGACTATCCGCCAGCGCGCCGCCGCTCTTCAGCGCCTGATCCCGGAGGCCAGGTTCGGAGTGGCTCACGGACAGATGGTCGATCGAGATCTTGAAAAGGTCATGCTCGAGTTCGTGACGGGTCATATCAACGTGCTTGTCTGCACCAACATAATCGAATCGGGCCTCGACATACCCCGAGCGAATACCATTATCATTGAGCGGGCTGACACTTTTGGGCTCGCAGACCTTTATCAGCTCAGAGGTCGGGTCGGCCGGTCCCACGTGCGTGCGTATGCGTACCTGCTTACTCCCCCTGAAACACTGATGACGAGAGACGCCATGAAGAGGCTCGCGGTTATTCAGGAGCACTCAAGCCTGGGACAAGGTTTTCGCATCGCCATGCGGGACATGGAAATTAGGGGTGCGGGAAACATACTGGGCACGTCTCAATCGGGTCACGTCAACCTGGTGGGATACGAGATGTATCTTGATCTTCTGGAGCAAGCCGTACAGGAAATCAAAGGTGAAGAGGCTGCTCCACGGATAGATCCGGAGATCAATCTCAAGCTGGAGGTCCTCATTCCGGAAGCGTACGTCCCCGATCCCCAGCAGCGCATGAATCTCTACAAGAGGCTCTCGCGGGCTGCGGCTGAATCGGAGATCGATGGAATCGAGGAGGAAATGCTCGACCTTTACGGCAGGCTGCCCACCTCTGTCACACATTTGATCCAGCTTATGAAGATACGGCACGCAATGAAGGAGATTAGAATTCAACGCTTGGATTACACGAAACAGGACCTTGTCCTTGCCTTCTCCCCTGATACTCGATTAAGCCCCGCGTCGCTTGTGGCATGGGCTCAAAGGGACCAGCGCGTCCGGCTGACGCCTGGCGATCGCCTCGTGTTTCGAATCGGAAATCTCGACTCTCAATCCAGAATCAATCGGTGCTGCGAGCTCATGGATATGTTACGCCGGTCGATTGACCGAAATACTGCCGTCTTCGAGGACGATGCTGGCGGGGGAGAGCACAACGATCGTGATTCGAGGGTCTTGAAAAAAAAGCACGTTTTGTCTAAAAGACATAGCCGTGCCCAAGATGAAGGCGGAAAGATCGCGGTGGGCGGAGCACCTGGCCGCAGCTCCAGATTGTCCTGAGAGGCGCTGACTGTCCAAGAGGTTCCGTCGAGCGCGAAAGTGGCTTCTGAATGATTAAGGAGAGTAGCACAGACCTCATGACCCTGACGCTTCGTCCGTTAGTCGCGGCCTGGCTCTTATGTTTAGCCTTGGTGGCTTCGGCCCAGGGTGAAGTCTATACAGACCGAATCGTCGCAGTCGTAAATGGCGACGTCATCCTCGAGTCCGACGTCCAGAAGTTCAAACAACCGTTCATGAGAGGGCTCACGAATCTGAATCTGGGCATAGTTCCACCGGGAAAGTGGCCTACGGAACGTGAATTGCTTGACGAGTTGGTCGTAATCCACCTTCTCGATCAGGTGGCGCAGAAAAAAGGACTCAAGCTGGATGAGAAGGCAGTGGAAGCATCGATCGATTCCCTGAAAAACCGCAACAAGCTTTCCCACGAGCGATTTGTGCTCTTTCTGGCCGCGAATGGGCTGAACTACGGTGATTTTCGCGACTTGTGGAAACGACAGCTCAGACTCAAGGGATTGATCGCCCGGGAAGTCTCAGCCAAGGTACCGGTCAGTGAAGAAGATGCCCAGCGTTACTTCAAGGAGAATCGAGGAAAAATTGCGGATCGGATCAGGGAGCTGCAAGACCAGTCTGCGCCTTCCCCACCTCCCCCTGAAGAGTTCCGTCCCGACGTGCCGACCCATGAGGAGGTTCACTTGGGGGGTAGGTTGAGACTACGGATGCTCACGATCAAGATTCCCACTCGCGGAGATAAGGCAGCTCTGCAGAAAGTGAAGAGCAAGGCGGAAAAAGTTTCCCAGGAGCTCCTTACCGGCGCCGCTTTTGCGGACGTTGCAAAGAAGTACTCGGAGGATCCGCTTGCTTCCAAAGGAGGAGACCTGGGGTATATGAGCTACAAAGACATGGTACCCCAGTGGCAGAAGATGGTTCAACGGATGAAGGTCGGTCAGGTGATCGGGCCAATTCAGTCGAAGGAAGCCGTTTTGTTCTTTTTCCTGGACGACGCAAAGGATAGAGTCACAAAAGAAGTGCCCATACCTGAAAACGTTCGCAAAAAGCTCATTGAGCAGCAAAAGAAGATGTATGAACAGCGCATGGCAGAGAGAGCCGAAAGACAACCTCAAATGCAATCTCGCAGGCAGGGGCCGGACGAGGATGCTCCAGGCTCTCGTGCTTCCGACTCTGAGGGAGCCAATTCCAAATCCCAGGAGCGAGACGTCTCGGGAATCCTGACACCTGAAGAAGAGAGAGAATACCGGAAAGTTCGTGACCAGGTCATGATGATTCTCAAGACCACGAAGATCAACGAGCGGATGAAGGACTGGATTGAGGAGCTCAAGAAGAGCTCAATCATCGAGGTGAGGCTTTAGCTGTCGATTCCTGATGTGTGCCTTCCCCGAGGACTTCTCCTTTTCGGATCATGATACAACATAGTGGAGCATCGGGACTCCGGCACTTCGGTAAATGCCGTTTCGAAGATCCTGAGAATCGCGAGAAGCTCCATATACCCCCCAAGAGGCTTCTGCCGCCCGGCGGTCCTCCTCTTGTGCCGTTTGTGGTAGTTCTCTTCTCAAGGCTGTTTCGGCGGCCTTGAACAGTACCTCCGCATGTGGGAACCGCGATGCTGTTCAACTTACTGGCGTCCAAGCTGTCCAAGAACCTCGCCATTGATCTGGGCACCGCAAACACACTCGTTTCAGTCCAGGGCAGGGGCATCGTTCTCAATGAGCCCTCTGTGGTGGCCATCCGCAGGCGAGACCGCCGGACGTCCGAAGTCTGGATCGGCGAAGACGCCAAGAAAATGATAGGGCGCGTCCCGGGATCCATAGACGTTTTCCGTCCACTGAGAGGCGGAGTGATTTCCAATTTCGAGATGGCAACCCTTATGCTCAAATTCTTCATCCAGAAAGTTCATGGGAGAAGAAGTCTCGTGCGACCCCGAGTCATCATTTCCGTGCCCTCGGGAATTACCCCGGTCGAGCTACGCGCAGTTCGAGACTCCACCCTGAACGCGGGCGCCCATGAGGTCTATCTTGTTCAGGAGGCTATGGCCGCGGCCATGGGAGCGGGACTTCCGGTAACCGAGCCAATGAGCAACATGATTGTGGATGTCGGAGGCGGGACTACGGAAGTGGCCATCATATCTTTGACCGGAGTGGTGTACAGCAATTCGAGCAAGGTAGCTGGCGACAAACTGGACGTCGATATTAGCGAATTTATTCGGAAAAACTATAGTATCCTCATCGGGCTCTCCACAGCGGAGCAGATCAAACAGATGGTGGGCAGAGCTTACCAGGACGACGAGGTGGAGGAAATTGACGTCAAAGGAAGAGATCTCATGGACGGGATACCCAAGACGATCACCATCAACTCTCAGGACGTCACCATGGCAATCATGGATTCAGTCAACTCGATCGTGGACAGTGTCAAAGTGGCGTTGGAAGCTTGCCCACCTGAATTGGCTGCGGACATCATCGACACGGGTATTGTCCTGACGGGTGGTGGCGCGCTCTTAAAGAACCTGGATAAGCGCATCAGGAGAGAGATAGGCGTACCTGTAATCGTTCCGGACGACCCTCTTACCACTGTAGCCCGCGGAGCAGGCATGATGCTCGAGGACTTGGATCTCCTGCGCGAGGTTGCAAGCACTTAGGCCCCGTGTCAGCTCAGCAGACCGGATGTGCTGAGAAACCGCAAAAGACTCTCGTTGAAGCTTTCCGGCTGTTCCATCATTACCAGGTGACCTGCTCTCGGAACCACGGTCAGGGACGAGGAAGAAAGCCCCCGATTAAGATACTGAGCGTATTTCACGGGCGTCAATCTATCGTCTTCTCCCACGATTATCCATGCGGGGAGGGAGATCTCTCCGAGGCGATTCATCACGTCGAAGCGATCGCACGCGCTCAAGTCCTTGTGCACAACATCCGCTGTCGCGGCCAGGAGCTTCTGGCGTATTTCCTCGTGAACTTCGGGCGCAGATGCGGGGGACAGGCAGAAATCCGCAAGCATCGCGAGCGCTGTGTCCGGGGCTACCTTGAGGCCTTCGAGCAGGGCTGGAAGCACCCTCAGCCGAGCTCCTGCGCCCACTAATCCAATTGCCGTGAGCCACGAGGGCTTGGAGAGAGCCACAGAGAGCGTGATGGCGCTTCCCAGCGAGCATCCCACCAGCATCACCTTGCGGAGGCCAAGGGCATCCACGAAATCCATGACACACTGAGCATGCGCCTCCACTCGTTCCAAAGCCGGAGGAGGGGAGCCCCCGTGCCCCGGAAGCTCCAGAGCAATGATGGGAACCGTACGAGAAAGGCCAGTCAGTTGGTATTTCCAGTCCTGGCTGTCTCCGCCGCTGCCATGGACAAATACAATGGCGAGGTCGAGCGGATTGAGCTCCTCCGGCTCAACAGCGTAGGACAACAGCGTTCCCCTTGCCAGGATTTCAGGCATCCCTTTCTCCCGACGGGGCGTTCGATCCCGGCGCGTGCTCGAGCTTTCGTGCCCCCGATACTGTGCTAGTCCAAACGGATCCCTCTCGGAACCACAATCACGCCGCCCGGAGATATGGTGAAGCGCTTGCGATCTTCCTCGGGATTGACTCCAATGGTAAAACCTTCGGGAACGACCACGTCGTCGTCAATAATGGCCTTCTTCACATGAGCGTTCCGTCCAATCTGCACCCCGTCGAGCACAACCGACTCTTCTACCACAGCACCTTCGCCAACGCGCACATTGTGGGAAAGGACCGATCTGACCACGGTGCTCCCATTGACGATGCATCCCCCGGCGATCAAGGAGTCAACTGAAACAGTGGCGGTGGTCTGTTCTCGACACATAGGTGCGGCAACGACTCTGGCCGGCGGCACCTGTTCCTGGTACGTCCTGATCGGCCAACTCTTGTCGTACAGGTTGCACTGGGGCGCTTCCGAGCACAGATCCATGTTGGCTTCCCAGTAGGCGTCGATAGTACCTATGTCCCGCCAATATCGACTGGACGGGTCCGTCGCGTCCACAAAACTGTGGACGTATACGCGGTGAGTGTTGAGCATCCCGGGCACAACGTCTTTTCCGAAATCGTGGGAGGAAGCGTGGTTCTTGGCATCAGCAATTACCCGCTTTACCAGCACGTCCGTGTTAAAGATGTATACTCCCATGGACACGAAAGAACTGTCGGGATTTCCAGGGACCGGTTTCGGATCTTTGGGCTTTTCCTCCCACGTTACGATGCGCATTTCTTCATCGGAGCCAATCACACCGAACGCGCTGGCCTGGGACCTTGGCACCTCCACTCCCGCGACGGTCAGATCGGCATTGGTTTCCATGTGCTGAGCAAGCATGTCGTTATAATTCATCCTGTACACATGGTCCCCGGATAGGATGAGGACGCGTTGGGGCCGTACCCTCTGCAGGATATAGATGTTCTGATAGATGCTGTCAGCAGTCCCGCGGTACCAGCGATCCACGTTTCGCTGCTGAGGAGGAATACACTCTATGAACTCGCCCAACTCATGATTGAAAATGTTCCATCCCAGCCTGATATGACGTTCGAGGGACAGTGATCGGTACTGGGTGAGCACGTAAAGCGTACGAATGTCGGAATTAAGGCAATTCGATAGCGTGAAATCTATGATGCGATAAATGCCGGCAAATCTCACAGAGGGCTTGGCCCTGACTTTTGTCAACGGGTAGAGTCTTTCCCCTTTGCCTCCTGCCATAAGGATGCAAAGGGTGTCTTTCATAGCCTTTCGAAGGTTCATTCTCCCAGTAGCCTCTTGATCTCTGCCTTGAGCTTTGACATGTCAGATGATTTCACCACATAGGCGTCCGCTCCCCAGGTGGTAAAATCGTCCTTGTAGTGACTGTAAGCCGTGTTCAAAATTATGGGAATCCCGCGATCCTGACCGAGGAGCTTTTCCAGCGTTTCGATTCCGTCCATGCCAGGCATTTGGATGTCAAGGACAATCAGGTCAGGAGGATGCTGATCCACTACTTCCAGGGCTTCTTTTCCGGATTCAGCGAGCACCACCCCATATCCCTCGTCTTCAAGCTCGCTCCGGTACAGCTCCCGAATATGCTTTTCGTCGTCTACTACCAATACGGTCTTCATGATCGCTCTCGTGCTTCATGCGGTTTCACGGTCGCGCACTGCCTGCCGAAATTGCGTTGACCGCTGAGGCTCATGGTCAAAAGGTTACCAGCGAGGTGTCGAAAGAGCAACCCTTTTCCCACACCTTTCCATTCGTAGCTGCCCCCAAATGCCCGAGAAAACATGAGCGACACGACAAGCGTTTCTCAGGAGGCGACAGGGGACGAGGCTCTTGCGTCGGGCTTTCGGTCTGCTCTTCTTTTCCCAAAGATTCCAGGATGTCGGATCGAATCCTCTCGGACAATCTCCGAACGGCCAGGTTCATTGCTCTCGCGATGGAACCAGGATCGGTATCAACACTCGGAGCTCGGATCGTGTACGTTTTCTTCATGATTCGTTTTCTCGCGCCGAGAGGGGTCTCGAAATCAAAGAGGGCTGCCTCGGCCTCGAGCACCGCTTCCGCTTTGCCATTGGACACCACGCCCCGTAGCTTCGTGAGCTTGCCCTCGAGAGCGTATCGGTATCGCGAAGCGCTCCATTGGTCCACCGCCTTGGCAAATGTACCGGAGGCTTCCAGGTCGCGCAAGATCAGATCCGTGATCATGTCTGAAGGATTTTGCTCCCATCGATGCAAGGTCTTCGTCCCTTCCTGGCCTTGATGCTCGATCGCCAGGGCATACAAATCCACTGAATCGCCCATGAGAAAATGGTAGACCATAACGGTATCCGGGATCGGAACATCGAGGCTTCTGCTCGGCTTCGGATAGTCTATGATGTGATACTTGATGGCAGGGGCACAGCAGGAGATTAGTCCCAGCGCCAGACCGAATCCGACGACTGCCACAGTCCACAAAGTCCACGCGTAAACATGACGGTCCCCCCTCTTGGAGGAACTGGACCCCTGTCCTCCACCTGACAGAGGGCCAACCCGTGCGGTCTTCGGGTTCAACCATGTGCTGAAGAAAGGCATGGCACCGAATCCCTGAAATCGCTCAGCACGCGCACACCCCATACGGGGACTGCTATTCACGGACAACCTAATCAATCTCACACAGATAAGCAAAGAAAGATGCACAAAATCAACCTTTGTCTCCCCTGTATGTCTTTAAGAGCTCCTGAGTACAGGATTCCGTCAGTACGGCTACGTCTTTGAGGGAACCGCCGCCTTTAGGGAAGGGCAGCTTCAGATCCTGTTTCAAGGGAGGGCGGGTTTGAGTCCCGCCCTTCCCGGAACAGGGCTGAAGCAAGTACCTGCCCATATTTATGAAACGGTGCACCAAGCTGAGACAGTGTCCCAATTCGGGCTATCCGTCGGGGAGAGGTTGGCTCGCAAGCAACGGCTGCCTCTGCGTGGCTAGCAGCCTTTTCATTTCCATATCGCCTTGCCTCATTCGGCTCGATGTGCAAAAAGGAAAACATCCGGCGCACAGGTCTACTGTGTCGAGAAATTTCGTGGCCTAATGGGGCGGTTCATTCTCCTTTAGTTCAACAGCGGCCCGAAAGACGGGGCGCCTACATGAAAATGGAAGAAGCAGAGAGATCGATGGACAGGAACGTCTCGCACCCCACTGAGAGTGACGCCGTGACTGAAGGAAAGCCCTCGGCCCTTTTGACTGGTGCCACGGGTGGATTTGAATGGAAGACTCGGACAACGCTGTTCGGAATCCCTCTCGTCTGCATAAGCTTCGGGCTCGATGCTCAAGGAAAGACGAAAATCGCTAAGGGATTCGTTGCGATCGGTCAGTGGGCCATAGGCGGGATCACGATATCACAATTCGGATTAGGCCTGATCAGTGTGGGACAGTTTGCTCTCGGTTTCGCGGCCATCGGCCAACTCGCCCTTGGCGTGCTTACCGGCATAGGACAGCTCGCCGTGGGAGTGTTCGCTGTCGGACAATGCGTAATTGGGATATACGGTCGCGGGCAAATGGGCTGGGCTCAATACCTGTGGTCTCCCGGGCACACGGATCTCGAAGCGGTGGCCATGTTCGAAAGCATAACCTGGCTTTTTCAGCAGAAGCCTGCCGTCGTCCTGGACGTGATCAAGTTCGGATTGAACGTGGCATACCAATGGATCCTTTCCTTGTTCGGTTGAGAGGACGGCCACTTCACACGCTTGCAGCCTTTTCGCAATCATTTTATACACCTGGAGGCAGGAGAGGGTGAGAGATCTGAAGGGGAAGGTGGCATCGGTGACGGGTGCGGCCTCGGGCATAGGCAGGGAACTGGCAATTTTGCTCTCCGCCGAAGGATGTTCTCTGGCACTTGCAGACGTCGATGAATTCGGGCTGCAGGAGACCGTACGTATGATCGGGGATGTGTCCGTCCGGATTACTACGCACCTAGTTGACGTCTCGGACCGTCAAGGCATGTATGAGTACGCTGAGCAGGTGTGCGTCGGCCACGGACAGATCGACCTTGTCGTGAACAACGCGGCCGTCATGGTCTTCAACAGTATTGAAGATATCAGCTACGAAGATTTCGAGCGGGTCATGGACGTCAATTTCTGGGGAGTCGTGTACGGGACCAAGGCGTTTCTTCCTTATCTAAGGCAACGGCCTGAAGCGCACATCGTGAACATGTCCAGTGTCAACGGCATGGTTACCACTCCCAACAACGGCCCGTATTGCATATCCAGGTTTGCGGTTCAGGGCCTCAGCGACACCCTTTGCCAGGAGCTGCATGGAACGAGCATACGGGTCTCCTGCGTGATTCCCGGCGGCGTGAGGACCAACATAGTCCGCAACACCCGGTTCATAAAGCAGGCGAACCCTTCTATAACCCGTGAGGAGACGGTTGAATGGTTCGATCGGACCACACTTACGTCACCTGTCAAGGCTGCCAGAGTCATTGTGAAAGGAATCAAGAAGAACAAGCGGCGAATCCTGGTAGGCCCGGACGCCTATTTCATCGACTTCATGCGGAGGATAATGCCGAATCTCACAACCCGCATTGCAGGAAACAGGATCCGGAACCTTAAGCCCAAGAGGCCTTAACGCTCCCCATAAGAGTGAAGGCACCTTATTGGATTCTCAATCCTTGCGTGTATTCGCGTTGAAGCTCTTGCCTGACAAGGTGCGCTTCAAGGTCGACATTTGGAAACTGTCTCGGAATTGCGGCAAATGTTAAGATCGTGGCACGCTTCTTTTTTTGCCCCCTCACCCTAGGCCTCTCCTCTGGCAGACGGGACTTGCAACCGCCCGGAATGACAGAGCCCTTTCCCTCAGGGAGAGGTTGGGGTGAGGGCTCCATGGGCAGTATCCTCCCTCACCGTAAAACTTTTTCCGCTGTTTCCCGAGTTTTGCGACACTTTCTTTGCTCCGACCAGGGAGCGTCTGCCTGCACCAAAACTCAGCGCTTCTTCTCCTTGTCTTCGTCAACCCCGAAAAAGAAGGTGCTGAAAGGTTTCTTCTTCCACTGTCTAGTCAGGTCGAGAAGGTTGTCTGCACTGAGGTCCAGCTTATAGCTCAGCCGGTTCAGGTTGTTGTCCGCCCTCCGAATAAGCCGATCGGCGCTCCGCACCGTCTCAGTGGTTTCCGTCAACAACTCGCCGGTCTTCTCCAGCGTACGTGATAGGGCTCTGGTCTTGTGGATTCGCGTTACCTCCTGGTTCAACTTTGTTGCAGCGTCCCTGAGCTCACTCAAGGCCGCGGTGGCGTTCGAGGGGATTGTCTCAATCTCTTTGTTCGACATCAAAGTGTCGAGCCGTGCAGTCACTCTGAGCATGTGGTGAGAGATTCTCTCAACGTCCACATCTTTCACCTTCTGAAACAACTTGTCCAAGGCATTTCCGATCTCGGTTATGTCAGACGGGTACGTAGGGATAACATGATAGGGAGCCTCAAAATCAAGCTTCATCGGCTCCCGCTGCTTTTCCGGATCGAACGTATCCATCTCGAGATATTTGAGACCCGTTAGACCCAGAAGGTTCATCTTGATGCCAAGGTCGTCGGTCAGCCTAAAGTGTTTGCGCAGGCTAAGAACGACCTCGATAAGTCGACCGTCCGGTGCGAGACGGATAGCTTTGACTCTACCAACCGCAACCCCCCTGAATTTCACCGGACTATCCGATTCCAGTCCCTGCACGCTTTCGGTGAAGTACGCCACCGCCGGCTGCGTGTCCTCGAAATATCGGCTCGCCCCGAGCCAGATCACGATCGACACGGCCAGAGCGAGGCTGATCACCACGAATAATCCTATCTTGAATTTGTTTGCTTGGCTTGACATCATTGTCTCCTTCCCCCGGCTGATTACCGTGTGCAACAGCTCCTCACCGGCGGGGGCAACCAACTCAACGCTCGTGTTCTATACCAGCTATCGGGAGAATATGCCGATCCTCCCGAAAAAACGTCAAGACAACCCTGTTGAGCAAAATGGATGGTGGGCTCAGCCCCTCTTGGAGTCACAGACCCTATCAACGGGCAGTTGCCAGGGGGTAGCAGAGGCCTCTGGTGATGCCCACCGAGACCAGCATCGCTGACAGCTCGCATCTCTCGCAATACCCCAGCGGTCTGGCCGGTGCAATCGAGAAACATGTGCATCTGCTCAACCGACCTCTCGTTCGGTACCGACACTGTGCCGGTCCTGTTCTTTGGACCTGCTCACACGCCTAGTCGGGCATTGGGCACGAAGCTGCTGTAGATCGCTCCACTAGGTCTCTCAAGGGCCTCACGCCGACAGCGACCGTCTGAAAAAGGCTTGCACCCGTGGGTCCGTTGAAGCATCCCTGAGATGTCGAGGATCTCCTTCCGCGATTATTGTCTTTTCGTCACCATCCAGCATGATGACACGATCAGCCACGTCTAGGACGCTGGCCAGCTCGTGAGTGACAATAATTATCGTGGTGCCGAGGGTTTCGTTTATCCGCAAAATGGTTCGATCCAACTCGGCGCTGGTCACTGGATCGAGCCCGGTGGAGGGTTCGTCAAAAAAAAGTATCTTGGGATCGAGCGCCATGGCCCGTGCCAACGCAGCGCGTTTCTGCATGCCCCCGCTAAGCTCCGAAGGGAGGAGCCGTTCCTTTCCGAGTAGCCCCACTTCGGAAAGCTTCAGGAGGACAATCTGTTCGATAATCGTCTCGTTGAGGTCCGTGTACTGCCTGAACGGCAGTGCGACATTCTCCGCAACGGTCATGGAGGAAAACAGTGCACCGGACTGAAAGAGAACCCCTATCTTCCTCAAGATGCTCTCCGATTTGCCCTCTGCTAACGGTTCCACCTTTTCCCCGTCAACGAATATCTCCCCCTCGTACGGCTCGATAAGCCCTATCATAGCCTTGAAGAGCGTGGTCTTTCCGCAACCCGATCGTCCGAGGATACCAAACACGCTTCCCCGAGGCACATCGAAGGAAACGTCTTGCAGGATTATCCCACTCGCGTATCCGACGGTCAGATTCCGAACCGAGGCGATAAGCTCCGTAGGAGCTGAAGCCTCCGGCATCTGTGTCTCGGCCTCTTTCTGCGGATCATGCTCGATCATGCTTCATTCTGTGAGCAGCCCCTTGATTGTGCGTCTGTTTCCTCTTACAGGCGCGGGCCATAATAGAAAAGAACGGCAAAAACAGCGTCAGTGACGGTAAGAATAAAGATGGAGGTTACAACCGCAGATGTGGTCGCCGTTCCCACGCTTTCTGCTCCTCCGCGCACCTGGAATCCCCGCAAGCACCCTATCAGTGCTATTTCGATTCCGAACACGAGGCTCTTCGTGAGCCCTTTGAGCACATCGCTCACTTCCAGGACCTTGTGCACCTGGTTGAAATAGGCGGTCGGCGTCAAATCGAGAGAAAACCACGCCACTAGAGCCCCGCCCACGACCCCGGACAGGTCTGCTATTACGGTTAAGCAGGGCAGAGATAAGGCAACTGCCAGAATTCTCGGGGAAACCAAATACCTGATGGGATCGAAGCCCATCACTTTGAGAGCGTCCACTTCCTGGTTGACCTGCATGGTACCAATGTGCGCCGCATAGCCCGCCCCAGAACGGCCGGCAACAATGAGGGCGGTGAGCAGCGGTCCCATCTCGAGACAAATCGAAACGCTCACCAAATCGGCAACGAAAATGTTTGCTCCGAATTTGCGGAGTTGGACTGCGGCCTGGAAGGCGAGAATAGCGCCCATGAGAAAGCTGAGAATAGTGACGATGGGCACAGCGTCCGATCCTGCCCTTTCGATCAGCTTCCAAAGCCCATCCCATTTGAGCTTCCGGGGCCTGGACAGGTCACGTACCAAAGCCTCCATGGCCGCGCCGATGAAGGCAAGAATGTCCAGAGCGTTGTTGTATAGCGCGGTGCAACCGTCTCCAATCTGGACAAGGAGATTGGGACCCTGAGGAGGCCTCAGCACTCCGGACGGAGCAGGCGCAGGCTCTTCGAACAGATGCAGAAACCCCTTAAACTTGTCCGGCACGTTGGTTATCGACAATCGATTATTCAGACTCTGGCTGGCCCTGCTCACCGCAACGAGAATGGCCACCCCCGAGCTGTCGATGTATTCCACTTCCTGGAGATTAATCTCCACGTTCTTCATGGGCTGATTCCGGATTGTTCGAAGCAGTTCCTGCAAAACTGCTTCTGCGTTGCCCATGAAGATCTTGCCACCCAGATGAACGCAGATCTCATCAAAATGCTTATCTTCGACTCTCACCCGAAACCCGCAGGATTCTCTCGAGGGGGTCACGACGCCGTCCGTATCCGTAAGATCCGATGTCGCGCCCGTCTGACCGGGTCGCCAGGGACCGAAGATTCTTCCAGCCATGCTCACCCTACTTCCTCCGGCTCTCCGCGGCTTTCGGGGGCAAGCCGGTTCGGAAAAACGCCGCAATGGAAGCGGAATCCCTCCTAATGGGGCTTTCATGCAGGCTCTCGAGGAAAACCTTTCCATACCTCTTGGTCAGAATTCTCAAATCCATGATGCAGAAAATTCCCTTGTCCGATTTCGTCCGGATCAATCGCCCCAGCCCTTGCTTCAGTGCGAGAACCGCCCTGGGAACCTGGTACGAGTAGAAATGGTCCTTTCCTTCTCTCTTAAGCTTGTCTACCCTCGCGGACACAATGGGGTCTGACGGAGACGCGAAGGGGAGCCGATCTATTATGACGCAGGACAATGCCTCCCCCTGAACGTCAATCCCTTCCCAGAAGGACGACGTGGCGAACAGCACCGATCCCTGGGTTTCTCGAAAATCCTCGAGAAGACGGCTTTTCGGCCTCTCTCCTTGAATCAGGAGAGGAAATGGAACCCGCCCAACCATCCGCCTGTATACGGATTCCATGTTTCGATACGACGTGAAAAGCACGAAGGCCCGTCCTGACGTACCTGTAAGAACCTCTTCCAGAACCGGAACCATTTCGTCGACAAATCTCGGGTCATTAGGCTCCGGGAGCGACCGAGGAATGTAGAGAAGCGTCTGGCGGGCATAATCGAAGGGGGAGCCCAGAATAAGCTCAACGGGCTCGAAGTCTCCTTTCAAACCGAGCCGCGACTTGAAGTATTCGAAGTTTCCTCCGGACGACAACGTTGCGGATGTGAACGCCACGGCACGGATCTTCTCGTAGAGCTTTGATCGCATCTTGTCCCCGACGTCTATCGGTGACGCGTGGAGCACCACGTTTCTGTCTCTCCTTTCGATCCAGCAGGCATATTCTCCCGTCGGCTCGTCCGCGAGAATGATCTCCAATTCTTCACGCAACTGTGCGGCGCGCCCCGCTGTGGCCCTTACTTCATCGGGGGCGTCCGGAAGATTTTCCAGCATGGACGCTACGACATCCAGGCTGTTGCGCAATGCGTCCCTCGCTTCCGAGACTTCCGGATCAATCCTGGAGATCCGCTCCCTGGGCTCCATGCCGCTCTGAAAGAACGCGAACAGACGTCTTCCATGGTCTTCTATCGCTGCCAAGGCTTGCAGCAATTTTGGCGATGCAACTCCAACCTCGTGGATATCTACCCGAGCATCGCGCACGAACCTGGTCACCTTGAACAGGCTGGTGTGAAATCCAAAATGCTGGGTAGCAGCGTCTTCCAGCCCATGAGCTTCGTCGACGATTAACGCGTCATATCGAGGAATTACTTCCCCGAATCCGGATTCCCGCACGGCCAAGTCGGACAGGAGCAGGTGGTGATTCACAATCATCAGGTCAGCATCTGCAGCCCGAGCCCTCATCTTGAACACAAAGCACGCGTCTCTGTCCGGGCATTTTCTCCCCTGACATGTCTCCGAGCTAGAGCAGACTTCGGGCCAGACAGGATCGTCGTCAGGGAGGGTTGCAAGCTCTGCCCTATCGCCCTCCCCTTTACGAACTGTCTTCTCGTACCACCCTACGATTTCGTTTAGGCGGCCGGCCTCCGCTATTCCATGAAGAAATCCCTGCCTTCGAAACCGTTTGAGCCTCGTATGACAAACGAAATTGTTGCGGCCCTTGAGCAACGCGGCTTTCAGACCCGGGAACACCGTCTTGACCACGAACGGGATATCTTTGAAGAAAAGCTGCTCTTGAAGATTCTTCGTGCCGGTGGATATGGCAACTCTGCGTCTGCACATTGCCGCAGCGATAAGATACGCGAGTGTCTTCCCTGTCCCGGTCGGAGCTTCGATTACGAGGATACGGTCAGAGCGAAGAGCTTCCAGAGCTTCCAGAGCCATCGTGATCTGCTGTTCCCGGTGCTCGTACTGCTCAATGGAGCGGGCCAAGAGGCCCTTCGGCCCAAGAATCGCCTCAATTGTTTCTCGGTCGCCCATGGCTGGAATCGCATACCCTTCGATCTTGCCGGCCGCGCTGCCTGCTCGCTGTTGGCTATCCTGTGCTGCACAGTGAGTCATTATCCCTCAGGCAGCTTTTCCGAAATTGTTGTGCCCGACGCAGAATCCCTTCTGCCCACTGTGGCGCTCCGAGCGCGTGGACATGGAGATATGTCCCCAGCACATTACGTGTGCAAAGTCCGTCTCGCACTCCATCGATACCATGTCCGCGCAGTACCCGAAACGAGTATGTCGCTTCATTCCCTTCCACCGCGGTGACGTAAGAATAGTGGAATTCGTGTCCGGTGAGCACCGTGCCCTCAGGATAAAACGGGTTCGGACTCGCAACTTCCACCGTGAGGTAGCCGTGCCCCTGAGGCTTCCTCTCCAGCACCGCGCTTACGGGCAGAACTCCTACCATGGGATAGACCTTCTCATCTACTCGAATGTTTCTCGACAAGTACATGAGCCCTCCACATTCAGCGTATACGGGTAGCCCCATTAGCACGGCAGAGCGGACTGAGTCTTTGAACACGTGGTTACTGGACAGTCGCTCGGCATGCGTTTCAGGGAATCCGCCACCGATGTAAAGGGCATCGATCTGCGGCAACGGCACAGGATCCAGTGCGCTCACGTTGACAATTTCGGCTCCGTGGCCGGTCAACGCCTCCAGGTTTTCTGGGTAATAGAACTGAAATGCAGAATCCCGCAAGACCCCTATGCGGAGCCCTCCGTACGACTGGGTTGGCACTAACTTCCCCAGCGCGTACCGATCGCCCTCCCAAAACGGTGCGTCCGCAGCGATTTCCAGTAGCCTCTCCAAATCTACCGATCGCTCGACGACGCGGGCAGCTTCAGTCACAAAATCAATGGCTCTCGGATGCTCGTACAGGGGAAGCAGCCCCAGGTGGCGCTGAGGGAAGCTCGTCAACGGCAGTTTGCTCACGGATCCTATGACAGGAACTTCGGCAGCATTTTCAATGGAATCCCTGAGCACTCGCTCGTGCCTCATGCCCCCGACTCTGTTGAGGATCACCCCCCTCAAATGCACACTGGGATCGAGAGCCTTGCACCCGAGTACCATCGCGGCTGCAGTTCTGGTCACTTTGGTGGCGTCAATGACGAGAACCACCGGCGCGGCCAGCAGCTTTGCAAGCTCTGCTGTGCTGAAGCTCCCCGATGAATCCACGCCGTCGAAAAGGCCTCGGTTGCCCTCCACCACAGCGATCTCCTTGCCAATCGAACCCCGCAGAAAGGATCCCAACACAACCTTGTCATCAAAGAGGTATGAGTCGAGATTGTAGCAATCTCCCCCCGCGGCCAGACCTAGCCAACCGGCATCTATGTAGTCCGGACCTTTCTTGAACACTGCCGTGGGCAGACCGCGAGCTTTCAGGGCTCGGGCAAGCCCGATGGTGAGAAACGTTTTGCCCGCCCCTCCTTTGAGAGCAGCTATCACGACTCTTGGAATTGACATACGACCTCTCTCGCCGAAGCCAAAGGCATGGAACGCCTTGCCGACGCATGCAACGGCCCGCTGCCCGAAATTTCCTCAGCGAACGTTTGCCTGAGACATTTCTCCAACGTGACGCGTCGGATCGGATCGGAATTGGGCGGCCTTACGCACCAACGAGAATGCCCATTGGGGAGTCCCGAGGGCGTGAATGTGAAGATAGGTTCCCAGGGCATTATTCCTGCAGATTCCGTCATTCCGGCCGTCCGCTCCGTGGCCTCGTAAGACCTTGAAAGCAAAGTAATCCCCCAACTGCTCCGGCATGGCGATCGAGGAATAATGGAATTCATGGCCCGTCAGCTCCGCTCCTACCGGAAAGAAGGGATTCTCTGCGGTTACTTCTACCCGAATGTATCCCAGTCCCTGCGGACTCCTCTGCAAAACCGTATCCACGGAAAAGACGCCTGCCATCGGATACGCATTGTCGTCGATGACCAGGCTGCGAGACAGATACATGAGACCGCCGCACTCAGCGTAGACCGGTAGCCCACCGTTGACAGCATCTCTTAGAGACCGCCGGAAGACCTCATTTTCCGCCAGCCGCTCTGCGTGGGTCTCCGGAAAGCCTCCCCCAATGTAGAGGCAGTCCACGTCGGGGAGCGGCGAGGGTTGCAGGGCGCTGAGGTAGACGAGCTCGGCACCCAAAGCCTCCAGTGCCTCCAGATTCTCAGGGTAGTAGAACTGGAAAGCGGAGTCTCTGACAATACCGATGCGAACCCGGCACGAGCGGGCCGCGGAGAAGGGAGCAGCATCGATGGACCGGCCCATCTCTTTTGCCTTGCGTGCGATTGACACCACTTCGTCAATCTCCACGGACTGCTGGATCACTTGAGCCGCGTGCTCCACGAACTCCACTGCTCCTGGATGCTCCTGGTAGGGGAGCAGTCCCAGATGACGTTGAGGAAAGTTGTCCAGGGCCAGCTTGTGAATCGATCCCAATACCGGCACCGACGTCGCCTGTTCGATAGACCTGCGCACAACCGACTCGTGCCGCGTTCCTCCCACGCGGTTGAGGATTACTCCCCCGAGGTTGAGATGCTCGTCGAGGGCGCGGGCCCCAAGCACAAGAGCCGCGGCAGTCCTTGTCATCTTGGTGCAGTCGAGTATGAGAAGGATCGGAGCTTCGAGGAGCTTGGCCAATTCCGCTGTACTGTAGCTCCCAGCGGCATCCACCCCGTCAAAAAGCCCCCTGTTACCCTCGACCACGGCCATATCCTTCCCCTGAGACCGGAAGAGAAACGAGGAGATAAGCGTCTCGGGGGGAAAGAGGTACGTATCCAAGTTGAAACACTGGCCCGCCGCCAACCCGAGCCAACCGGCATCGATGTAATCCGGACCCTTCTTGAAAGCCCCGACGGACAAGCCTCTGCGACGCAATGCCCCGATGAGTCCTATGGTCACGAGGGTCTTACCAGCCCCTCCTCGCATGGCGGCAGTGACTATACGGGGAATTCCTGATCCTATCAACATGGTGCAACAGCCGTTTTCGGGCCTCGCCCGTCGATCTCCATAGCCTGGCAGGCCTCCCTTCTGTTCCCAAACGATTTGATCAACTCAAACGATGCCGTTCCGTTCGAGCAAAATTTGGAACTTGTCGATAAACTCTCAGAATATGCTTCACGAGATTGTCACGAATGAGCGGGGCATCCGGAGCATCATCCGGATACGAATCGGCCGTAAAGGAAAAGACCTCCGCCCAGCCGTCAGGGGACATGTGCGCGGCGACATTGAGAGCCGAGGCCCACAATTGGGAGACGCTGCGGTCGCATGAAGCTCGATCCTGCATAGCGTCGAAAAACCCCTCGATCGCGCCATCGAGACAATAGTCCCCAGCCCACGCTATCTCTCCGACGCCATCGAACCTATCGAGGCGCATACGGACCGTGAGGTTTGCGAAAAAAAGCAGAAGCCCTTCGATCCGATGCTCCAGGGTATCGGCGGCGCCGATCCGAGGAGCGTACTGCCTCGCAGAAATGAGCCTCACCTCGACCTTACCATCGGAACGAGAAACCACAAAATCGCCAGCAGCGTGATGCCAGGGGTATATTTCTGCAAATGTGTCAATGTCATAGTAATAGGTCAAGACGAACGCCGCTTGTCGATAAATCTCCTTCGCTTCCTGCGCCGAAATGAACGTTGTTCCGTGGTCCGTATCCCACACTGCTATGGGCCTCAATCCAGCGCCGGGGTCGGAGGTCAGGTGAAACTCGTGAAATCCTTCCAGCCACTCTCCTATGAACATGTCAATGAGCACCGGCCTGTCTCCTTCACCGGTTGCCCGCTGTTCGCCGGAGAAGTAAACCTCAGGCAGGAATCTGCGATCGCCTTTTGCAGCTAGGAGTTGGAGGACTTCCATTTCGTGGATGAGGCGAGTCCTACCCCGTTCGGTAAACGCCACGTTTACCACAAGAGCCCGTGTTCCGGCGTCGGAAGTAACCTCCAGTCGAGCAGGATGGTAGTCGCTCCCATGCTTTTCCGAGATCACGTCAATGGCGCTGATAGACCCACCGACGATGCTCTCCATCTGGTTTACATGCTTCGACACGAATTTCTCTATCGCCCCGAGATATGCCCCGTAACTTAGGCTGTGAAGCGATTTGTGACCATCCCCGCGCCTCGAAAGTGGCACGAGACAATGCAGAGCCTCACCGTCAAATGGAACGAGCCTTCCCGGCAGACGGGAGAAAAACCTGATGACTGGTTCGACTTCTTTGTCCACGGATCGTCTCGCGCCCGAGGAGATTACGCCCGGAGACGTGTCGTTGTTTTGCAACCAGCGCATGATAATCTCTTTTGTGTCCGGAGGGAAGCGCGCGAAGCGAAATGCGAGCAGGGTGGCGAAGAAATCGATTCACGTGCCGGCATCGTCCGAGGTGGAGGGGAGGGTGCGGAAATCGGCCATACACGTCCCTGGGTACCGGTGGGGGAAAAACGGGGATTTGTCTCAAAATTCCCGATATTTTTTCTTGACTTGGAACTTTGTCTTGAATTAAAGTCGATTGAATCTTTGTTTCGGGGACCGACCGAGGCCGTTCGTTGAACCCGTCGTTATAGAGAGTGTCTGGATAGTCCCGGGAAAGCCGCAAGAGGGTGGGTTTTTTTCCGTGGGATCAATTTATTCTCTGGTTCAATCGAATGCGAAGAATTCCGATCAAAATCTCTACGGAGTACTCAAAGAGAGGAGGAATCGTTAATGGGAAAGCATAACACCCCGATGCTTGATGAGCTGGAAAAAGGACCATGGCCCAGCTTCGTTTCTGATATCAAGCAGCAGGTGGAGAAGGGCAAACAGGCCCTAAAGGAAGCTCCCGATGATCTTCTTGGTGTGCTTGAGCTATCCTATGAGGACAAGGTGACGCACTGGAAGCATGGTGGAATCGTGGGCGTTTTTGGGTACGGCGGCGGCATTATCGGCCGTTACTGCGACCAGCCGCAGCAATTCCCTGGTGTGGCCCACTTTCATACCGTTCGCGTCAATCAGCCTGCCAGTAAGTACTACACGACCGAGTTCCTGCGCGGCTTGTGCGATCTTTGGGAAAAGTACGGCAGCGGACTGACCAACATGCACGGGTCAACTGGCGACATCATCTTGTTGGGGACTGTGACGGACAACTTGGAGCCCCTGTTCTACGACATGACTCATGAGCTCAATCAGGACCTCGGAGGATCGGGATCTAACCTGCGCACACCCGCGTGCTGTCTGGGTCTGTCCCGTTGTCAGTTTTCCTGCTATGATACTCAGGAAGCTTGCTACCAGTTCACCATGGAGTATCAGGACGAGCTGCATCGCCCTGCATTCCCGTACAAGTTCAAGTTCAAATTCGACGGATGCCCCAACGGATGTGTTGCTTCCATAGCCCGAGCGGACATGTCGGTCATCGGCACTTGGAGGGATAACATCCGTATCGATCAGGAAGCGGTGAAAGCCTACGTCGGGGGAGAGCTCCTTCCCAACGCGGGCGCACATTCGAGCCGCGACTGGGGGTCCTTCGACATCCAGAAGGAAGTTATCAATCTCTGCCCCAGCCAGTGTATGTGCTATGACGGCAATAAGCTGGAAATCAACGACAAGGAATGTGTGCGTTGCATGCATTGCCTCAATGTCATGCCCAGAGCCCTTCGTATAGGTGAGGATCGCGGAGCATCCATCCTCTTCGGCGCCAAAGCGCCCATTCTCGAAGGTGCCCAGATGTCCACACTGACCGTTCCATTTATGAGAATGGAGCCACCCTTTGAAGAGCTCAAAGAGCTCATCGAAAAGGTGTGGGATTGGTGGATGGAAGAAGGCAAGAACCGTGAGCGCCTCGGCGAGCTCATTCAGCGCGAGTCCTTCCAAAAGTTCCTGGAAATCTGCGAGCTCGAAGCAGATCCGAGAATGGTCGACGAACCGCGCTCCAACCCGTATATCTTCTGGAAAGAAGCAGAAGTGGAAGGTGGTTGGACTCGGGATATCAACGAATATCGCAAGAAGCACCAGAGGTAATGGGAGGTTACAAGCATGCCATACGATCCGAGCGATCCTCTGAAGGACAGGATTACCGATATAGGTCCGCGGTACTACGAGGAGTTCCTGCCACCGGTCATCAAGAACAACAAAGGCAAGTGGCTCTATCACGAGATACTTGAGCCGGGCGTGCTGGTTCACGTATCGGAGACCGGGGACGAAGTCTATACTGTGCGCACCGGCGGATGCCGTCTGATGAGCATAGAGCACATCCGCGAGATTTGCGAGATCGCGGACAAGCATTGCGACGGCTACCTGCGATTCACCACCAGGAACAACATTGAGTTCATGGTGGACAGCAAAGCGAAAGTGAAGCCCCTGCTCGACGACCTGAAGAGCAGGAAATTCGAGAAAGGCTCTTTCAAATTCCCGATTGGCGGCACCGGTGCAGGTATCACCAATATCGTCCATACCCAGGGATGGGTACATTGCCACACCCCCGCCATCGATGCTTCCGGTATCGTGAAGGCTGTCATGGATGGCCTTTTCGACGAATTCGGGAGCATGAGGATGCCGGCACCGGTCAGAGTGTCCCTCGCTTGCTGCCTCAACATGTGCGGCGCGGTGCACTGCTCTGACATCGCTATCCTGGGAATCCATCGCAAGCCGCCAATGATTGACCATGAGTGGATCGACAAGCTCTGCGAGCTCCCGCTTGCCATAGCAGCCTGCCCCACCGCGGCCATCAAGCCGGCTAAGACTGCCAGCGGCCTCAAGAGCCTGGAAGTGAATGCCGACCGTTGCATGTTCTGTGGGAACTGCTATACTATGTGTGCTGCTATGCCCCTGGCCGACGAGGAAGGAAGCGGCGTGGCCATCCTCCTCGGGGGAAAGCTCTCCAACAGGATCAGCAAGCCCAAGTTCTCCAAGGTTATCGTTCCCTTCATTCCCAATCAGCCCCCGAGGTGGGAAGACACCGTGAACACGATCAAGAGGATCGTGGACGTGTACGCAAAGGACGCCCAGAAATATGAGCGCGTCGGCGACTGGGCTGAAAGAATCGGTTGGGAGCGATTCTTTGAGAAATGTGACCTCCCCTTCACCCATCACCTCATCGACGACTACCGCTTCGCATACACAACCTGGCGGCAGTCCACCCAGTTCAAGTACTAGCAGGTGATGGCAATAGGAGTTTCAGATGACTGAGGAAGAAGCGAAAAAGCTCATAGTCGACACACTCGAAAAGAAGTCCAAGACCAAGTCCAAGTTTTATCTCAAGGACTTCTATGCGATCCTTCCTGACATGAAGAATCGTGAGGTCAAGAACCTTGTCAACAAAATGGTGCAGGAAGGAACGCTCGAGTACTGGTCGAGTGGGAGCACCACACTGATCGGGCTGAAAGGCATGGGCAAGCAGCACGGGGAAGAGGACTGACCGTCTCTCCGTCCTGTAAACCTGCTCTTCAATCAGATCGTCAGCACCGGGGAGGGGCTAGCCCCCTCCCCTGGCATCCTTTGATGGCTGACCCGCCTCCTATCCGCGGACCTTTAGCATGTAGAGCGATGCTGCGCTCCTTAAAGCCGCTCGTAAAGCATCCCGTTCCATCCGTCCCTCTGTTTGCGTGAAACAAGCCGCACGCGGCCTGTGTCATACCTCGCAGCGACAGCGTCAGCCATGACATCCGCGATGCCTGACAGGATGAGCCATGCCCCGGTCCTCGACGTCAATTGCTCGTGTATGCGAATCAGAACCGGCGCTACCAGGTTCGCGACCACAAGGTCAAAGGCGCCACCTATTGACTCTGCGCCACCCACCACCAGGTCGACTCCGCTTTCCTGTCCGGTTCCGCAGTCTAGTCCGTTCAGGATGAAGTTGCGCTTAGCCGACGCGACAGCCACGGGGTCTGTGTCAACTGCCACGGTGAATCCCGCTCCCAGGAGTTTTCCTGCAACGGCCAGCACGCCGGTTCCAGTCCCTATGTCCAGCAAGGAAGGCAAATGGCGGGATGCACGAAGGAGAGGCATTACCGCCTCAATGAGCTCCAGTGCCATGGTGGTGGTAGGGTGATCCCCAACTCCGAAGGACGCTCCAGGGTCTATCACTATTTCCAAACGATCTGACCGGGACAGCCCCCGGGCCCTGAACGGAATCAGTCGAAGCCCATCCCCCACATCGAAAAACAAGGGCTCAGAGAAACCGCTATTCCGCCGTTTGGTTCGGTGAGTCTTCAAAGCCTTGCCTCAATCGCAGAAAATACTCTTTATCGAACGACGTCTTGACCATTGCTGGCATGGAATAGCGGAGGCGAGATGTGGCTGCCGAGTCGCAGCCGATCAGGTCTTTGAGGAGCTCAAGAGAGTACCGAGCCAGCGTGTCGTTGATTTCCTTCACTCGCACCACCGTATACGGCTCTCCAAGCTTGAAGCGGGTTCTTGGGCAAGTCACCACACGGTCCCCCAAATCCTGCGGAGCTCCGTACAGCCTGCACGTGATCGGACGATATTCATAGATTACGCACGTCCGGTCTTCTTTCATCGGGCAGGCCAGCCTCAATTTGGCTGCGGCCTCGGCGATTTCTGCATCGGTTCCGGGGCTCGCTTCAGAGATGGCCTGGAGCATCGACTTCGCCTCCCGAAAGAGCGGTTCCACAGCTTCGACCCGCGAGTGGACGCGCCGCTGTACGCTGGCAGGCGCGCTTCTCCGAAAAATTCCGCCAATCACAAAGGCTTCGATGAGCGCTAGCTCGAAAAAGACGTTGCAGCAGTCGTCGCAGCCTGGCTTGCAAGGCATAAGGTCCCCATGGGCCTTCAGGACGGACGAGAACAACCCATCTGCTCTGCCGGCAAGCTCCAGATACCGGCGGACATGATCCTCAAGTGTCATGATCGATATTCCAGATGTGAGATTGTGAAGGGACTCAGTCGGAGGCAGACGATATTTCCACTCTGCTTTCTACGGATTCGAGCCGCTCTCTGACGCGGTCCATTTCTTCAGCATAGTGGAGGATGGTCTCGTTGACAAGGCTTGCGAATCTCTTGAGATCAGAATCGATTTGCGAGAAACGCCGAAATAGCTCGCTCATCCTGCCTTCTACGACATCCAGCCGCTCCCCGAAGCTGCTCAAATGCGTTCCTGCCGATTCCAAGTGAGCGTCAAGTGAATCGAATCTGGCCTCAAAGGCCGATCGCATGGTCCGCATCTCATCGCGGATCTGGATGAGGACCTGGGAGGTCACGTCAGGGCCGACATTGTCGATCATCAGGGGCGTCCTCGCAAGGTCTCCCCTGGAGGAATCCAGGGTGCGTGAACCATACTCCGCCCCCTGCAGAAAGTCAAGGAGCATTCACTTCAAATATCAATTAGCATATTAGTAAGTTAGATACATCAGGGCGATCTTGTTTCACTTCCCGTCAGCCGCTCACAATTTCATACTGTTCCTGATACAAGTTCGGATCTGGAAGGAGTTGAATCTGGGTATTGTGTTTTCGCTGGATTTCATCCAACTGATCGCCCTCTTCCTGAAATAGGAGCTGTACCACTTCCGGATGGGCATGCACTTGAACGCCGTACGGACTGTCGTCGGAAATGTGCTTTGCGATCGCCCTCAGGATTTCGTAGGACAGAGTGTGAAGGGACTTGATAAATCCTTTCCCCTCGCAGTACGGGCACTGTTCGCAGAGAGTCCGGGTCAGACTCTCTCTTGTACGCTTTCTGGTCATCTGGACCAGCCCGAGCTCGGAGATCTTCAGGATGTTGGTCTTCTGCTTGTCTCTCTTGAGAGCTTCTGCTAACGCGTTCGACACCTTTTCTCTGTCGGCCTGACGATCCATGTCAATAAAATCTACAATGATGATGCCGCCTATGTTGCGGAGCCTCAGTTGGTATGCGATTTCCTTGGCTGCTTCCAGATTCGTCTTGAGAATTGTCTCCTGGAGATTTCTCTTGCCAACGAATTTTCCTGTGTTCACGTCAATGGCCACAAGGGCTTCCGTGAAATCGATGTTGATGTACCCCCCAGATTTGAGCCAGACCTTTCGGCCGAGCGACTTGTTCAATTCGATCTCGATGCCGAAATGGTCGAATATGGGCTCGTCGCCCTCATAGAGCTCCACACAGGATTTCAGGGAGGGCATGAAGGTATCCATGAACTCAAGAATCCTGTCGCGCGCTTCACGTGTGTCCACTACCAGCCTGGTGACATCCTCCGTGAACAGGTCCCTTACTCCCCGCAGACAGAGATCCAGATCCTCGTAGATTAGTGACGGCGCTGGTACGGTTTTCTCCTTTTCCAGTATCCTTTCCCATGTTCCTTGAAGGAAGATGAGGTCAGCCCGGAGCTTGTCCGCCACCTCGTTCTCGCTCACTGTCCTGACAATGATGCCGCAGCCGGGGGGCTTGATCTTCGAGACAATTTCCTTCAGTCTCTGGCGCTCAATTTCATTCTCGATACGGCGTGAGACACCCACATGGTCGACGGTTGGCATGAAGACAAGATGCCTGCCTGGAATGGATATGTGGGAAGTGATCCGAGCACCTTTGCTCCCAAGGGGTTCTTTGGATATTTGGACGAGTATGTCCTCTCCTTCCTGAATGAGCTCCTCAATAGGTGCGAACGGCTTAATATGCTCAGCCATCTCTTGTGGAATGGGATCCTCTTCTTCGGGAGGCTCGTCTTCATGCTCATCAACGGCCATCATGGGGAGATCGTGAATGTGGTGGTAGATATCACCCACATAGAGGAACGCTGCCCGGGGGAGTCCGATGTCCACGAATGCTGCTTGCATACCTGGGAGAACTTTGATGACCCTCCCCTTATAGATGTTCCCGACGATCCCCCGCTCACCCTGCCGCTCGATATGAATCTCTGCTAACTGGTGGTCCTCGACCAGAGCGAGTCGTGTTTCCCGTTGAGAAGTGTTCAAGATGATCTCACTGGGCATGTGAGCATCCCTCGTCCAAAGTTTTCGACTCCTCAATTTTGACCGCTGTTTTGCATACGCGAAGGATGTGGGCCGAATGGTCACCCAATCCCAGAACCGCACGCGCTGCTTCCAGAGGATGCACCGATCCGGAAGGACCGGCCTTCAGGGTCATGTAAAGCACTCCTTGACCTGCGACCAGGTCCTTGATCAAAAGCTTCAAGTCCCGGGTTTTCGTCTTGCCTTTGTGCACCTTGCTGATTAAGCACCGCGGAGACGATTGAAATCGCTGTACGCACCCTTCCAGATCCAGAGGGAGCCGATTGTCCGCAATCCTGACCTCGTAGCTAACCTCCTGAATCTTAGCAGAAATGCCTCCCTCATTCAAAGAAATTTCTTTGAGATTCAAAGGCTTAATCCCGACAGGAAGGACCTCCATCAACCGGTGAAGAATCTCCGAAGGGCTCAGGTCGCACAACACCACATCGAAATCCACATACTCAGCGGTGCTTTCGATTCCAACTCCGAGAGGCGGCGAAAATCTCAACCGGGGGTGCGGGTGAAACCCTTTGGAATAGTCCAGCCTTAATTCTGCCCTGCGGAACGCCCGATGAAATAGTCGAATCAAGTCGTGGTGTCCAATAAAGACCATCGGGTTGACTTTCGCATACTGGAGCCGGAACCGCCGTACCTCCGGACCAGTGGCCGCTTCGTCGTTCGCAACGGGCAACCCACTGAGACCGGCAGTCGCCAAACGGGGATACCGATCTTCAAAGTCGCACACCCCGCATCCGGTGCAGCCGGACGTTCGACAGTCATTGGTGGTTTCCCCGCGTTTTGCCTTTTCCCATTCGGCAGCGAGAAACTCATGATGAACTCCGGCATCAATGCAGTCCCAGGGGAGCGACCCTTCCGGGTCCCGTGCTGCAAGATACTCCTCTGGATCGAGACCACATAGCTCAAACGCCTCCATCCATGCTGCAAAGTCCAGCTCGTCATCCCACCCGTCAAAGCGCGCCCCCTTCTCGTACGCCGTCTGTATCACTTTGCCCAAGCGTTCGTCGCCCCGTGCCAATATTCCTTCGAGGAACGACAGTCGCGGATCATGGACCTTGACTCTCACCCGGCCCTGGGCGAAGTATCTCTTCACGTATTGCTGTCTCCTCTTTGTCTCGTCTACGGAGATCTGGGCGGCCCATTGGAACGGCGTGTGAGACTTGGGAACGAATGTAGAGACCGACGCAGTGGCCTTGCCTCGCCCAGCCCACCGAGCGGCTTTCCTGATCAGGCCTACCATCCCGTTGAGATCTTCGTCGGTCTCGAAGGGCAATCCGATCATGAAGTACAGCTTCACCGACTGCCAACCGTGTCTGAAAGCCTCTTTCACCGCTCTCTCGAGGTCTTCCTCGGAGTTTCCCTTGTTAATGACTCTCCGCAGGTGGTCCGTCCCTGCCTCCGGCGCAAGCGTGAAACCTGTCTTGTGCACTCTGCGGATTTGCTCTGCGAGAAGCGAATCGACGGAATCGGTCCTCAGAGACGGAAGGGACAAGGCGACCTTATCGGGAGAAAATTCTTCGGCCATGGCCGTGATGAGGGGACCGATACAAGAATAGTCGCCCGACGAGAGAGAAAGGAGCGCTATCTCTTCCCATCCCGTCGCACGAACGCTCTTGCGAGCGAGGTCGAGGATTTGCGCTGGGGTCCGTTCCCTCACAGGGCGGCAAATCATGCCGGCCTGGCAGAACCGGCACCCCCGGGTGCAACCTCGCGTGATCTCAAGCCCTATTCTGTCATGGACCGTCTCACAATACGGCACGACCAAATGGGTTGGGAAGTCGGCAGACGCCAGATTCGCGACAACGCGCCTGTGCACCACGTCTCCGGGCAGATGGAGCGAAGGGACAAATACCCCTTCCAGCTCCTTCCACGCTTTGAGCAGGTCCTTTCGAGAGCCGCCTTGCCTCTTCCAGCTCACATGGGCTTCGGCCAATTCCAGGATGGCTTCCTCTCCGTCTCCGATGACAAAGGCATCAAAAAACGGGGATAGAGGAATGGGATTGAACGCGACTGGCCCGCCTCCCACGACGAAAGGATCATCCCGAGTCCTTTGTTCCGCTTTCAGGGGGATTCCCCCCAATTCCAACATCTGGAGCACAGTGGTCGCACACAGCTCGTATTGGAGAGAAAACCCTACAAAATCCATCTCCGACAGAGGGGTCGAGGTTTCGAGCGTAACCAGCGGCTTTCTCTCTGACCGCATTAGCGCTTCCATGTCTCTCCACGGGGCGAACACTCGTTCCGCGTACAGGTCGGAGCGGGCATTAGTCACAGCATAGAGAATTTTGAGGCCGAGGTGCGACATACCGACGTCGTACACATCCGGAAACGCGAGGGCCATTCTCAGGCCGGTGTGGCGAGGGTCTTTGATTATCTGGTTGATTTCGTTGCCAAGATAACGGGCGGGTTTTTGCACCCTGTAGAGAAGGGATTCGTTGCAATCGAGACACTGCATCATTAACTCGCTATGTTTGCTCCTCACCATGTCAATTCGAACCGGAATAATGATAACATATTGAGTATGACTCGGACACGCATCATCGCTTTGACAGCCGGAGCGGTTACGACCTTCGTGGTGTTAGGAACAGCGCTATGGATAATGATCTTCGGCGATGTCTTCCCGGAAAAAGAGCGATTCGTCATGATCTTTGTCGCTCTTGCTCCCCTGGCCATGTGCTCAGTGATGGTCGGGTACGCTGTCTGGTGGCTGGCAGTGTTCCTGCTCACCCTGTGCGGATTTGACTCAGGAACTGTGTTCGGCGCGGGCGAGAAAAACCGCGAAGACGACTCTTGAAATCGCGGAGGAGCGTATTGGAAATGGGCCAGGCTCAGGGAGTTCGCGGAACGACTTGAGACCAGGCTCACGCACAATCCGAGCTCAATTCTCGGGCGGCCCATTACTCGGGAGCGGACGAGCGTTTACGAGAGCGCCGGATCTCCTATTTCGACGGTTGCTCGACCAAGCAGCGCCGCCGGTCTGCTGTTGCCGAGTCACCATGGAGCAATGCGAGTCTCCGCTTTGGGTCACCGATTCTGGGGAACGCTACCCCAGAGGATCGATCTGTCTTCGCCCTTGTCGCGTTTCGAACGACAAGGGGCAGGGCTTTACACTGATTTCTTTTGAGAGGGGTGACCAAAGTCGCGGCTCCCTCTCTAAGGTGGAGGTATTGTTCATGGATTGTTTGGCTGACAGCCCGCTCTACCAAATCATGCATCCCCGGAGCGTGGCTTTCTGGGGCGCATCAGGCAATCCCATGGGAATGGGTAGCGTCCAAATGTCGCAGCTTCTCAGGCTCGGATTCCAGGGGGCCATCTATCCTATTCACCCGAAAGAACAGGAAATACTTGGGCATACGGCGTATGCATCGGTAAGAGATGTACCGGGTCCTGTGGATCTGGCGGTGCTGGTTCTCCCCACTCACGTCGTTCCGGAGGTTTTGGAAGAATGCGGCCAAGCAGGCGTCAAGCGCGCAATCATCGTATCGGCGGGCTTCGGGGAAATGGGCGAGGATGGCAGGGCCCTGCAAAAGCAACTGGTCGATATTGCCCGCCATTACGGAATGTGGTTTCTCGGCCCCAATTGCATCGGGGTGGTCCATCCCAATCTCAAGCTCAACACCACCTTCTATCCTTATGAAACAAAGCCGGGATTTGTGGGCATTGCTTCTCAGAGCGGAAGCTTCGTGACTCAGATGTTTTCTTACCTCCAAAGCGTGGGACTTGGATTCAGTCAGGGATTCAGCGTAGGGAACGAAGCAATGCTCGACATCGTAGACTGCCTTGAATATCTGGGCCATTGCCCGGAAACCCGCGTGATTGCCCTGTACATAGAAGCGATACGGAGAGGAAGGGATTTTATCCGGGTGGCTCGGGAAGTTTCCAAGAAGAAGCCGATTGTTGCCTATTACGTGGGGGGATCGAAGGCCGGAAAGAAAGCGGGACTTTCGCACACAGGCGCCATGGCCGGCCCAGATCTCCTTTATGACGGAGTGTTCAAGCAAACTGGCATAACTCGCGCATTCTCAATGGAAGAGCTTTTCGATTACTGCTGGGTGCTCGGAACCCAGCCTCTTCCCACCGGTAATCACGTGGCAATCCTCACCCATTCTGGAGGGCCGGGAGCCGCAGCCGCAGACAGCGCCGATCGTCATGGGATGGAATTGTCGGAGCTTTCGCCGGAAACCTGTGCCGCTCTCAAGGAGGTCGTTCCGGCTACAGCGAGCATAGCCAATCCCGTAGACCTCACTTTCGCAAGAAATTTTGGCGACTACCTGGAGCGGATTCCGGGCATTCTTTTGCAAGATCAGGCCGTAAACTCCCTGTTCATCTATTGCCTGATGCCTCATACGAGGGTGGTGACGTCCGTTTTCGCGGACATTGAGCCGGAACGGGCTTCCCAGATGGCTGAGGAATATATCAGGAGCCAGTGTGTCGCGGCCACCAAGCACTCCGCCCGATTCGGAAAACCGGTTGTCGGCGGCACGTACTGCGACCGCATGGAGTTCTTTGTCCGAGAGCTTCGAGATAGAAACTTTCCGTTGCTGCCAAGTCCTGAACGGGCAGTAAAGGCGCTCGGGGCACTCACAAGATATGCCGCGGCACGAGAAGCCCTGTTGAAGGAGTGACGTGGGGGCACTGCATCTTATCGGGGCCTTGCTCCGAGAGATGCCCTACCCCATTGAACGCCTGAAGGAAAGCCTCTTAAGAAATCCCTCCGCGTCCGCTGCGCGCCGAACCGGTCCTGTGGCGAGATCCACCTCGTCCCGGTATCCCAGGGGAAAAGCAATTTCTATGCGGAGGGAAAGGTCAGGGCAATCCAGCCTCAGTGCTTCAATTTCTGAGGATGGCGGGCCCGCAAACGGCACAAGGGCCCAGGCTAGCGTGGCACGCATCACTGTGGGAATGATGTATCGGAAGGAAGGAGCGGGCACGTCCGTCCCATTCAGAGAGACCCAGCCCCTTGGAGGCACGGTAGCTCCCGTAGCGATTTCAATATGGGACCCACGACCCAACAAGGGGAAGAGCTTGAGCCCCGACCCCCGGGCGTCGCGGCATATTGCCGCAGACGTAGTCGGATCCATCTCCACTCGCCCCGGTGAGAATTGCCAGTTTACAGCGACTTCTTCGGGGATCTGGCATACCACCGTGTCGAACACGAGCCAGTATTCGCCTTTCACGAACAGCACGGAGCGGGTCACTGCACAGTCGGATGAGCCCTCCCACGGACCCGGGCAATGACCTTCCGCGACCTGAAGATCCTGGCACGCAGCGCAGGACAGAGCTGCCTCCGCGGGCCTGATTCTTTCCGCGTATGCAGCCTTTGATCTGACGGCACCTTTCCCGTTTATCAGGATTGTGGAATGCGATCCCGCGGACCGATAGTGATCCGTCAAGGGGTCCGGAGCATAAGACGTCACGCCGGGATCGACTAAACGCGGCCGGCCCAATGCTGCCACTTCCAGGGAGAGCACATCGTCATGAACGTGCGCAGCGCCTGCAGGCCCTGTCCTCAGCACGAGAAAATTCGCATCCGGCCCGTCGTGAGACCTCATCGTTGCGATCCCTGCAGACGGAAATGCTCGAAATCCTATGCGCGGGGGTGCTCCAAGCCTTCCCTGCGAACCCAACCACATGAAATCCTGGCGATTGTACACCTCCCCCATTCTGGCCATCAGTTGGGAGTAGTTGCCGAGATATCCGCCGGAATCGTTAAGGGAAGGCCAAGTAAAATCGGGTCTGCACAGCGCGACAAGATATTCGCCCATCCGCTGTTCCGATGACGTCAACTCCTGGGGAAGCGGGACCTTTGCCGCTTCCGCTGCCGATTTTACCTCGATCAGACAATGCAGACAGATAGCGTGGTACAGAGGTGAAATCTCGAAGTGCACCCCATCCTCGAAAAATTGGGCCTCTACAGCTATACGCAGCCGCTCCACTCCGACTTCCCTCCAGCGGCTCGCGTCATTGAACCATGGGAAACAGAGACCAGCCAGGGTCAGCGCTGCGGATTCCACGAAGAGCCAGTTGTTTGGGTGTCCTACGTGATCGAGAAGACTGGTCGCGTGCTCCCAAATGGATCTCAGCATTGTCTTGATCGTCCTGGACGGGAAAAAGCTCGACTCCCAGACGATTCCCGCTATCCAGAGCCATTCTCGCAACCTCCACGCGGTGGACAGAGTCTCCCATGCAGGCCCGGCGCCACCATTCGAGCCCAGGGGTACGGGGTTATCCCTGATCCAGCTTTCCACGATCTGCGCTATGGAGCGCACGTAGATTTCGCTCCTCGTCTCAGCGAACGCCTTTACCAATTCCCGCGCGAAGTGATGCCGGTTGAGGAAATGCGTCCACTCTTGGACCCCTAGGGGATTGGAGCGCCAGGGAATTGGAATGCCCACATTCTGCCCCATGACTCGGCCGCGGATGATCTCCCTCGGGCTTTCTTGCGGATAGGGATGGGGAGGAGGAAAGAAGATTTCCGAATTCGTGGGAGCGTAGCAGCTCAATGCTGTCGAAACGACCCCGCGATCGCCGCGCACCTGGTCGGTCCCTCGAAGTAAAGCGACCAGACAGTCGGGATCTTCTCCCAGCACGTGTCGAAGACCTGCATCCGTCAGCCTGGGGCCTTCCGGTATTATCCGACGCTCACCATCGAGACGCAGGAGATCTACCTGAACACGCTCGGGGCCGACGTGATCTCGATCGAATCCGAAGGCAATCCGGATTTTTTCTACTTTGCTCCAGGAGGGGTCCCGCCCATAGCTGCCGAAGCCCTCCACAGGGAACGCGAGCGTGGTCCATGAGCCCGTAGGGAGAGGTTCTCGACCTCCGCTAAAGGACTTCACGCTCTCTTCGGACTCGGGGCTGGCGCCTGTGTGAAGGAGCTCGATGCCTACAAGAACCTGTGCGGGGGATTTGTTGCGAGCGGTAAGGGTGAGCCTGTCGTACGGGGACAGATCTTCGGATGCTGGCCGAACCTCTACCACGATTCGCCGCATACCGGTGAGGGTGCATATCCCCTCAGAGAGTGTCGCAGCCGACGCGGAGGCGAAACCCTCCGCGTCGACAATGGTGTTGCTGAAAACAAGGTGATCCTTAGAAAAGTGAGACGGAGACAGTTGAGGATCTCTCATCTCTGTCGGTCATTTGGAGAGGCCGAGGTACGCGAGGGCTATGGGACTCGTACACGGAATGAAAAAGAGTATGCCCCACACAATCGATTTTCCGCGAGCAGACGCTATTCCAAGACAGACAAAGAGATAGGCCACAACCGCAGCGAGGCCGCACACGGCCGCAAGAATCATGACGATAATGCCACCCGTAGGATCGAATGCAGCCAAAGGGGTGACGACCATGGAGACAAGAGGCAATACGAGCAACAGTGCAAGCCACCAGATGGGTTTCCTCGCGATTTGCACCATCAAATAGATGTTGGCAATGGGAATGAATGCGAGCCAGGCAGGTGCTGTATAAGTCTTCCTGGCAATGAGAAAGAGCATCACTGCCCCAAAGATGTAAAGCACGACAGGCAGAATGCTCCCGAGCAAGCCCATTCCAGCGAGCAGGCGCATAATCTCAGGCGGAATCGGCATTTCGCCCGGCACCATCTCTGGTTTCTTGGGCAAAGCCGCTGGTGGAGGCCCCGGTTTGAAACCGGGCTTAACCTTTTCTGAGGGACGGCCAGGGGCCTCAGGCTTTGCTACAGGGGGCTTCTTCTCCTCGGGGCGGGCTGGTTTCGCCGTCTGCGCCAATTTAGTGAGGGAATCGATCTTTTCTTGAATTTCTCTCCTGTCTTCCGCCTTAGGCTGCAGCTCCAAGAACTTGCGGTAATCGTTGATAGCAGCGTTGTAGTCCTTTTGAGCCTCCAGGATGAGGGCCATGTTGTAATAGGCCTCTGGGAAATTCTTATTGATCTGCGTGGCTCTGCGGTAGTCCGCCATGGCCTGGGCATTCATCTTTTTCAGGCGGTATACTTCCCCACGATTATTGTATGCATCCGCGTAATTCGGGCTCAGTTGGATGGCCTTGTTCAGATCCGCGAGCGCCTTGTCCAGCTCATTGAGATCTATGTACGCCATTCCGCGCCAGTTGAGCGCTTCCACAATACTGGGATTCTTCTCCAGCACTTCGGTATAAATATCGACAGCATCCTTCAGTCTTCCTGCCTGGTGATATTCGAGGGCCTCTTTGAGGTCCAGGCTTATCTCTTGAGCCTGAGCGACTGAAACGAACAACGCTATGAGGGCCGTTATTGCAGCCACGAGAACGACCCGGTAAATCGATCCTCCGTAAGAATTCACTCTGGCGCGTACCTGCACTTTGTTCATTTCTGCACCACCCGAAATCTGCATATCACTTCCGGCATGAGACCGTAGATCGGCGACGTCCCTGCCTGCGGACCGGGACCGGAACCCTTGGCAGCAGACACTGGGCTGCCGCCGCTCAGAACTGTCGTGATCCAACCGGGAAGCGGAGCACTAATGGACAGAGAGTCCACCCTTATCACATCGATATGTATCAAAATTTTCGATATCGGTCAAGGAATATCACCTGCATGGGCTTGAAAACTCAGGAATTTTTTTGCCGCCTCCTGCAGAAGCCTCGGGACAACTCTGCCGGCAATCGTGTCATCGGTTGCAGAGATAGGTGAAGATGATCTCCATGAGGCGTTCGGGGTCCGCCTCGCGAACAACCGGGACTACGGGCTCCCTATCAGCAAGGGAGATCAGTCGAGGTAACTCGTCCGCAATTCCCCCCACGCCTAACAGGATGCCGATTGCTCCCCCGCTGTGCAGCTCGTCGAATGCGATGGTGAACTCATTGAGCGTGCCAATCGATCCGTTGACGAACACACAGGCATCAGCACTCCTGATCAACACAACATTTCGTCCTTTCCTTCCCATGCCAGTATAAATCATGATTGTACTCGCGTCAGGGTAATGATACACGGACGCATGCTCATCCCTGTCCATGGCCGGGGAAATGCCTACGGCAAGCCCTCCCGCATCGAGCGCTCCGCGCACGGCAGCGTGGGGCAGCCCTGGGCACGCCCCCGTCAACAAGGTAGCTCCACGATCCGCTATCAATCTGCCGACAGCATACGCTTTCAACGCTGCTGGTGAGCTCTCTTCAGCCGACGACGAGCCGAGCACGGCTATCTTCTTTGCCACGAGTCCTTGCATAAGAGCGCATCCTCCGAATCCCCTTGAAACGTTCCCGGAATCTCGCGTGAATATTCCAGCATTTGCGCATCCTGGCGTCAAGAGAGAAAGCGCTTCCTGCCCGTTCCATGAACCGCTTGCATTCTTCAGCTTCTGCACGAGTGGCCTCAATCCGCACAATATGGTCGTAGCGTCCCGAAATGCGTCAAAGCAGTTGCAGCCTTGGCGGCCACCATGTAACCCTACGGGGGAATCGGCTTCGGGCAGAAACGGCAAACCGCTTGACAGCTTCCCGGACACCAGGATATTTTCGCACCATGATTTCCAGTGACTGGATTGTTCCAATGAAACAGTACACAGCCCTCATACTTGCCGCGGGGAAAGGGACTCGTATGAGATCCCGCAACTGCAAAGTCCTGCACCCGGTAGCCGGCCGTCCCATGATCTCCTATGTCCTTGAAACAGTACGTGCTGCCAGACTTTCCGACATGTGTGTCGTGGTTGGACATCAGGCGCAAGACGTGCAAGAGGCCGTTGCCGGAGACGGTGTAGCATTCGTCGTCCAGGAGCCGCAATTGGGTACCGGGCATGCCGTTGCCGCGGCTCGAGGCGCTTTGAGTGGGTTTCCAGGGGACGTCCTGATTCTCTGTGGTGATGTGCCTCTCATAACCGCGAGGACGATCCGCGATTTCCTGCAATTCCACGAGAACAATGGCAGCCTGATCACTCTGCTCACCTCCCGTCCCTTAGATCCATCCGGATACGGGAGAATCCTGCGGAGGGACGACGGCGCCATTGTCGGGATCGTGGAGGACAAGGATGCAGGCGAGAAAGAGCGAGCAATCGGAGAAATCAACACTGGAATTTACCTTGTCAACTGTCGTCTTCTCTACGAGCTTCTCGAAGGCATAACGCCGAACAATGCCCAACACGAATACTATTTGACTGACATAGTAACCAAAGCCGCTGAACGGTCCATCCCGGTATCAGGATACGTCTTGCCCGACGCCATGGAAGCCATGGGCATCAACACCCGAATGGATCTAGCCAGAGTTTCGAAGGTGCTGTGGGAGAGGCGTAGGGAGGAGCTGATGCTCCAGGGCGTAACGCTCATGGATCCGGACTCCGTGTTCGTAGATTCTCAGGTGCAAATTGGAGAGGACACGGTGATATTTCCCGGTGTGATCATCTCAGGAAACACACGGATAGGAGTAGGCTGTGTCATTGAATCGGGGACATTGATCATGGACTCGGTGCTGGGCGCAGAGGTCCGGGTGCTCCAAGGGTCCCGATTGGATCGAGCGGTCGTGGAAGACGGGGCATCGGTCGGTCCTATGGCGCACCTGCGACCTGAGGCACATCTGGGAAAACGAGTCCGCGTCGGAAACTTCGTGGAGGTCAAGAAGAGCGTCCTCGGCGATGGCACCAAGGCTGCTCACCTCACATACCTGGGGGACAGCGAGATTGGCAGGAATGTCAATATTGGGTGCGGGACCATCACGTGCAACTATGACGGACGGAAAAAGCATCGCACAGTGATTCGCGACAGGTGCTTCGTAGGCTCCGATGTCCAGTTCGTGGCACCCATCGAGATCGGCGAAGGGAGCGTAATCGGCGCTGGGAGCACGATCACGAAGGACGTTCCTCCGAAGACGCTGGCAGTGTCTCGAGCTAAGCAGAGGACATTTCCTCTGCGGAAACATCAAGGATCGGCAGACCCGGATGAAGATCGGAAACCTTGAGCTTGGGGGCAATGTGGTCCTCGCCCCCATGGCAGGGGTGACGGATTCCGCATTTCGCGCCATTGTCCAGAAATTCTCCGTGAGCGCGGTATGGACTGAAATGATCAGCGCTGACGGTTTGGTTCGGTGTCGACGGAGATTCCCCACTATGGACCTTGTGGGACATCAGGCCCCCACAGTCTTTCAGATTTCGGGGAAAGATCCGATCGTAATGGCAGAAGCGGCTAAGCTGGTGCAGGACAGTGGTGCTGCTGCGGTGGACGTGAACATGGGCTGTCCCGCGCCGAAGATCGTGCGCAAGGGGGCGGGTGCCGCACTCATGCGGGACCGTGCTCTCGCGGGGCGCATCGTGAGCTCCATCCGACGAGCAATCCAAATCCCGCTGACCGTGAAGATGCGATCCGGGTGGGATGGAGGGGTAGAGGCAGCAGTGGAGATGGCGAAGGATCTCGAACAGGAGGGCGTTGACGGCATAATTATCCACTCTCGTACGCCGTCTCAAAGGCACTCCGGCCCTGCCTCTCTGCTCGTCATCAGGCACGTAAAGGAATCGGTTCATGTTCCCGTGATCGGGAATGGCGGAGTATTCAGTGTTCAGGACGCTGTGCGCATGAAGGTGGCGACCAACTGTGATGGCGTCATGGTGGGTCGAGGAGCGTTGGGGCGCCCATGGCTGCCAGGTCGGATTATCGGGCGCCTGGGAGGAGGCCTCTCCTCTGTGAAAGGGCCCGGAACAGTGGTAGAGGTGGTACGCGAGCACTTCCGATACCAACTGGAGACGAGGGATGTGCGCTCTGCAGTCCACCGCATGCGCAAGCACTTGGCCTGGTATTCGAGAGGGTTCGCGGGAGGATCCGAATTCCGCGCACGCATCTGCCGGGAAGAAAGCCTGGAGCGAGTCCTGTCTTCAGTGGAGGAATTCTTTGGGAAGGCGACAATCTCATGAGAAGGCAACCTGGTGAGAGCGCGCAGAACTCAAAGTGCCACGAAAGGCCCGGCCAGGCGGAGGGAGAGACAACGATCTTGCAGACAAATATCTCCGAAGCCATTGAGACTCTCGTGGATTATCTTGTAAAAAACGACGTGCAGGATATCCACGAGCTCATTATAGGCGAAGTTGAGAAGCTCGTTCTTCTCCGAGTTCTCGAATTGACCAACGGCAACAAGCGTCAGGCTGCTCGGCTTCTTGGGATGAATCGTAACACACTTCAGAGGAAAGTGACAAAACTAGAGGAATCGATGCAGGACCCTTGTTTGCACGGCGCGGGGCAGGAACATTGATTTTCCCGTGCGGACGCGCAGGTTTGTGTTAGGAAAGCTGAGACCTTGTCGTTGCATGCGGCATCTTCAACATATGTCTTGACACATATCCCTAAAGAAATATAATCAAAACGGATCTCAAAGAACTCAGAGGGAGACCCCGATGGATTCCGACAAGCTCGCTCTGCTCGAGGCTAAAATCATGCACCTAATTGAGCAGAACGACCAGTCGAAAAAGGAACAGGAACGTTTCGGTAGGGAACTCGAGAAACGGGACAAGCGCATTGGTGAATTGGATAGAACGCTCAAGAAGCTTCAGAAGGACCATAAGGCGGCTAAAGGTAAGCTGGATAGGATCATCGAGAAGCTGGAGGCAGTGACCTGAGGGAGCCGAGTGATCGGAGCTCAGCAGGATGTGCAGGTGGGCCGGGCGAAGCAACCGAAGCCGTAAAAGTTCGGTTATTTGGCCGGGAATACAGCATACGAGGGCACGGCAACAAGCAATACGTTCAGCGGTTAGCTGATTTCATCAATCAGAGGGCTGAATGGATTTCTGAGCATGCCGCAGTAGTCTCCACACTAGACTTGGTGATATTGACGCTTCTGAACATCACCGACGAGATGTTTCGAGATAAGCTGCTCAGAGAGCAGACCATCAAAGAACTGGAGGACAAGGCCGACAGACTTCTTAAGGCCATTGATCGGGTTATATGATTTTTGAGAAGTCCCCTGCGCGGTTCGTGATAGGCAGCAATTTTTTGAGCCAACACGTTTTATGCGGGGCCGCCCCCGACCGTGGTGCGCATGCCTGCCAGGAAGCAGGAAGCCTGAAGCGGTCGCTATGGCCCCACCTGGGTAACCAGGTTCAAAAGATCTGTCTCCACGGCTGATTGCGGGGGACTCTCCTTCCCGGTCGGTCGACGTGTCTACACTCAATCCGGGATGCGGATCAAAGCCGCGAAGAAACTCATTGATTGGGTCAGCATATAGACAGGCTACGTAGGCGTTCCCAACGTATAATATACTGTTGCTACCCTCGCTTACCTTCTTGATCTCCGGATCGTTGCCGGCTTAGTGCGTCATAGCATCCCGTTATCGTACAGAACGGAGGGGGTTTTTGGAATCGACTACCCAACTGATTCCTGCCCTTGTCGCTGCGATATTGGGCCTCGCGGCTGGGTACGCCGTGACAAGATTAGTGGACAAGAACCGGCTGCAATCAGCAAAGAACGATGCGGTCGAAATTATCAAGAGTGCCGAGAAGGAAGCGGAAACAATAAAGAAAGAAGCTTTGCTTCAGGCCAAAGACAAGGTTTTCCAGGCCAAGGCCGATCTGGAGAACGAAATTAAGGAACGGAGGTCTGAGCTTTCGGCTCGGGAAGCAAGGCTTCTCAAAAAGGAAGAAAATCTTGAGAGAAAGACGGCTCAGATCGAATCAAAAGAAGCGGCTCTAGCAAAGCACGAAAAAGACGCGGAAGCGTCCCTGAAGCGCACAAAGGAGAAGGAGCGGGAAGCAGAGCTCCTTGTCGCCAAACAGCAACAGAAGCTTGAGGAATTGGCCGGTCTCTCTATCGCTGACGCGAAAGACATCCTCTTGAAGAAAGCCGAGGAGGAAACCCGTGTCGAATGTGCTCGCGTAGCAAAGCAGATCGAGGAGGAGACCCTCGCACAAGCCGACAAGAAGGCAAAAGAGATCATATCTACCGCTGCTGGGCGCTATGCGGCCGATTACGTGGCCGAGAGGACCGTTTCCGTAGTTCCCCTGCCTAACGAGGAGATGAAAGGCCGAATCATTGGGAGAGAAGGCCGCAATATTCGCGCAATTGAGGCCGCAACGGGAGTGGACCTCATTATCGATGACACGCCTGAAGCGGTAATCCTCTCCGGATATAACTCTGTGAGGCGGGAAGTGGCCAGGATATCGTTGGAGCGCCTCGTGAACGACGGCCGCATCCATCCAGCGCGCATTGAGGAAATCGTAAAGAAGGTCTCCCAGGAGATGGAGGAAGCCGTCGTGGAAGCAGGCGAGCAGGCCAGTTTCGACGTCGGAGTACACGGAATCCATCCTGAGCTGATCAAGCTAATCGGTAAGCTGAAATTCAGGACTTCCTTCGGCCAGAACATGTACCAGCATTCCATCGAAGTGGCGTTTCTCTGTGGCATCATGGCAGCCGAATTGGGCCTCAACCAGAAAAAAGCTAAACGTGCCGGACTGTTGCACGACGTCGGGAAAGCCATTGACCATGAGGTGGAAGGTGCGCACGCCGTAATCGGAGCCGATATAGCGCGGCGTTACGGAGAAGCGCCTCTCATCGTGAATGCCATAGCAGCTCATCACGGGGATGAGGAGCCCGCCAGCGCTATAGCAGCTCTCGTTCAAGCGGCAGACACACTGTCGGCAGCGAGACCCGGTGCACGGAGGGAAATGCTCGAGAATTACGTGAAGCGGCTGGAAGACCTAGAGAGAATAGCGGATTCATTTAAGGGGGTCAGCAAGTCGTTCGCGATTCAGGCCGGTCGCGAAATCCGGATTATTGTTGAGAACTCCAATATCGGGGACGAGGGGTTAGTACTGCTAGCCAGGGATATACGGAAAAAGATCGAGAAGGAGCTTTCCTATCCGGGCCAGATCAAGATCGTGGCCATCCGAGAAACCCGTGCCGTGGAGTATGCCAGGTAGCCGCCACCAGCCGTGGCGGGAAAGCTTACGGAGCGGTCTCAGTTTGCGCGGTGGTGTTTCCGGTGGGCGGGCTGCCGATAAGCGTCGGAGTGTTGGGCCTGGCACGCAGGGCTTCGCAGCGTCGAGCCCCGCTGTCTCACTTCTTCTATGACAATCGTCTGAAAAGTATCGGATTCCCCCTTCCGAGCAATATCCCGTTCCGTAGCCCTTTCGACCATGCTATAGTCAACGCTGTAGTTCTGGCTTCAATGCGTATCACGACAGCGGTATAGCCCCTGGACGAAACATAGCAGCTCGCGGCAAACTTTGGGGCTCCCCTGCAGGTGCACTCCCGTGCTTCATTACCTCGATGCTTTACCGTGACTCTGGGACTCCAGACGGAGACGTGGATCACGGAGGATGTCTCCATTCGGAGATCGTTATCACGGAGGAGCTATGGACCTAAGCGACCGCTTGTCCGACAAAGAGATCCTGCGTCTCGTATCGCTCAAGGAATTGTTTTCCGGATTTACTCACGAGATTGCACAACCTTTGAACGCCATCATGATAGCGTCACAAGTGTTGCAGCTTCGAGTACAACGCGGCATCGTATCCGAAGACGAGAAATCCTTCCTGATCAACCGATTGGGTATCGTGGCGGCTCAAGTCCAACGGGCCACTCAGCTCGTAGATTCGCTTCGATCTTTCAGCAGGAAGAAATCCTCCGAAGGCCGCGCGGACCTGAAGGGTTGTTTTGAATCCGTTTATTCTCTTATGGGCCAACAATTCGTGGGACGAGGCTTGGAGCTCTCCTGGCAGTGCGTAGATCCTCTGCTGAAAAGTAGGGCGGATTCTCAATCGATAGAGTTGATTTTGGTGCAGGCGCTGGCCTATGCCCGCGATTCCGTGGAAGCGATAGGGGAATGGCACGACACCAATGAAATCCCTTACGTGAAATCGGTAAACGTGCGACTGTATCCGTCCCCGAAGAAATCTGCTGTCGGTATATTCTGGAGTGGAGGAAATATGACGGGCGCCGAGGACATGAATCCTCCCGAGAGCTCGGTAGGGCTTGCCGTTGCCGAATCGGTTCTCAAGTCCCTCGGCGGCAATCTGTCTGCACAAGGGACATCTATATCCATCGTGTTCCCGTGAACTGGCTGGTTGAGATGCCCTATGTGGAGCCGTGGGCATCTCGTTCCGATTATCTGGGTAATTCGATTTTGCGGCTGCCAAACTGGATCGAGCACTCGAATCGGCTTTCCATGAGGGGTTTCGAATTGACAGTGTTCGATCATGTGATATTATGCCTTAGCTGCCATGTCGAGGCCTCGTGGCAACGACCTGTTCCTATGGATGAGGAGTCCTGGAGTTGAAGTGTAATGACGGAGTCGGCCCCCCCGCAAGGACATGCGTGAGAAAACAGCTTGTCCGTGCGGAATCGATACTCTCGATCGCCTGTCTGATCTTCCTTGGAGGTTGTGCTTCCACGGCGTCCTTGCAAAGGGAGAGCTTGCGCGCTTCGGCAGGGCTGACCAATGCTTTTTCGCGGGCGCTGACCTTCGCTACGGAGAGGACTCGCTCGAAAAGCGTGGACCGGAGTAAACAGAGCCCCGGCAACGTTACTACCTTCGCTTCCTTCCCCGATGATTCGGACGACCCCAGGGTCCGCAAGTTCCTACGCTATTACGCGTATGAGCAGCGCGAAACGACGAAGAAATATCTGGCCGGCGCGCAGCGATATCTTCCCATGGTGCGTGAAATCTGCAAAGAACAGCACTTGCCGGAAGAAATTGCTTACCTGTTCATGTTGGAATCGGGAGCAAACCCGGAGGCACGATCGCCGGCGAATGCTCTTGGCATGTGGCAGTTCATGCCGGCAACCGCTCGCAGTTATGGTTTGAGGGTGGACAGCTCCGTGGATGAGCGCCTGGACCCAAGAAAGTCCACCAAAGCAGCAATGCTGTACCTGAAGGACCTCTATGGAATGTTCGGATGCTGGAGGCTGGCCCTCAGTGCCTACAATTCCGGCGAGAACAAGCTGAACCAAGTCTTGTGTGCAGAGGACGCCAGCGAATACGATGAAATCTGTTCCAGTAGAAAGCTCGGAAGAGAGACTCGCGAGTTCTTTCCTCGATTCCTGGCCCTAGCAATCATCGCGAAGAATCCCAAGAAGTATGGTTTCGCTCCCATGCGTGAACATGCACCCAGGGAAGAATTCGAGACAGTCAGCATCGAGGGGAACTATGATCTTGGAGACCTGGCCTGGGCCATCGGTGTCCCGCACAAGCAATTGGTCGACCTGAATCCAGAGCTCCTCAGAGGCGTGACACCATCCGGCGGTCCTCCATTCAGACTGAAGGTCCCCAAAGGCAAGCAGGAACTCTTGACAAAGAAGCTCGCCCATATCCCAAGACAGGGCGATCAACAACACGTGGTACATATTGTGAACAAGGGAGACAACCTGGCAAAGATTCTCAAGCGATATCAGGTGAGCAGGTCTCAACTGGCCAATCTAAATCCGGATGTAAATCTGCGCCGTTCTCTGCGCAGAGGGGACAAGCTGGTCGTTCCGGTCACGCAAAAGAGCGGGGTGAAAAAGCAGCGCAAGGCCAAGCATCTTTCCTCGCTCCAGTGACTTCATCCCGCCTGACCCACATACCGCATGTCTTCCCTGGCCGGAAAGGGTAAAATAATTCTTTGTGGGTACGACGAAAACCCCGAACCTTTCTCAGCCATCAATCGAATAAGGAGGGTACCGATTATGCTGCGAGCGCTCTGCCTCCTCGTAACGGGTCTTGCGCTGTCCTTCACGGTCTTTGCGCCATCCCTTTCGGCCCAATTTGTGGATTCTCCTCCCCTGGTTGACGTTATTCCCGCGCAGGTGGGAGAGCTCAAGAAGTCAGACACTATTGTCTTACCACTCATAACGTGGGGAGGCGATATTGCGACCATCTTGGCCAACGGCAACTCTGTTAAGACTCTTGGAGACAGCGTCTTCGGAAGGGGCAAGCTGAAATTCACGCTCACCCGCATGGACGATTTCAAGAGACAGGTGGAAGCGTACATGCGCGGGGAAACTCCGTACCTACGCGGGACGATGGGCATGATCAACATGGCTGCCGAGGCCTTGAGCAGGGATCCCAGGACCAAGCCCGTCGTCATCTATCAGTTGACATGGTCAGCGGGGGGCGACTGTCTCGTGGTGAAGGAGGAGATTAAGAGCGTCAAGGACCTTAAGGGAAAGACTATCGCCTTGCAGGCATACGGTCCCCATGTGGATTATCTTGGCACGGTGCTCAAGGATGCCGGGCTGTCTACCGCTGATGTGAAGATCAGGTGGACGAAAGATCTGACCGGGACCGAGCGCACACCGGCCGAAGCCTTTTCAAAGGAAAACGTAGACGCAGCATTTGTCATCATTCCGGATGGCCTGATGCTTACCTCCCAGGGGAAGGAAGGAAGCGGCGCGGAAGGCTCGGTGAAGGGAGCGCGGATTCTCATGTCCACGAAGACGGCCAACCGAATCATCGCTGACGTGTATGCGGTTCGGAGCGACTATCTCGAGGCCCATAGGGACCAGGTACGCCAATTCGTGCATGGTTTGATGCTGGCCGAACAGGAGCTGGCATCCCTTTTCCGGGATCAGAAGAAGCGGCTACAGGAATTCAAGGCCATGATCGGTGCCTCAGCCAAGATCCTTCTTGACAGTGAGAAAGCGACTGCCGATGCCGAAGCCCTGTATGCGGATTGCAAGTACGTTGGGTTTGCAGGAAACGTACAGTTCTTCGGGGATCCCAACTGGCCGAGAAACATGGAAAATCTTACGCGTCGAATCCAGGCTACCTTGGTCAGCCTCGGCCTCCTGAAGAAATCCATAGGTCTCGCCCATGCCAAGTGGGACTACAATCAGCTTCGGGAAGGACTGACGGGTGTAGAACAAGTCCGTGTCCCCGTGTTCAAGGCCGAAGAAGTTGCCAAAGTCGTTGAGAAGCGGCGAGCCGCTGGCAAGCTAGAGGAAGGCGAGCTTTTTTCATTCGAGATCTTCTTTAAGCCAAACCAGAACACTTTCACGCCCGAAATGTACAAAGACGAGTTCAACAAGGTCGTTGACCTCGCGTCCACGTACGGGGGAGCTGTCATAATCGTGGAAGGCCACAGCGATCCAATGGGCTATCTTCGCAAGAAAAAACAAAACGAGCAGGAAGTCGTGCTCAAACGGATCAAGCAGGCTGCCAAGAATCTCAGTCTGACTCGGGCCACTGCAGTTCGAGACAACATAATGGAGTATGCAAAGACCAAAGGTGTCTCCCTGGATCCGTCTCAATTTACCGTCTTGGGGCATGGTATTTCTCAACCCAAGACAGGCATGTGCGGAGAAGATCCCTGTCCGCCCAACACCAAGGAAGAATGGGAGTCGAATATGAGGGTGGCTTTTCGGCTGATTCAGGTTGAAGCCGAAGAAGCCGTGTTCGCTCCGTTAGAGTAGGGAGGCCCTTCAATGAGTGACACAGCCAAAATCATTTTGATGGTCGTGGCTCTCTCTTGGGGACTGGCTGGTTTGTGCGCGTGCAAGGACAGTTCCGGAACTGCCGGCAAAGTCACCGGAGACCGGTCTGCTGAAAAGCCGACGGAGAAAGGGCAATGGCCGTATCTGCAGGACACCCACAAGGGAGAAGTCGCGGCCAATCTCTTGACCAAGAATTTCGTGGTCGTGTTCGACGGGTCAGGGAGCATGGCCGAACACAAGTGCGCCGAGGGGAGATCCAAGTCCGAGGTATCTAAGGAAGCAATCCTTGAATGGTCTGAATCCATCCCTCAAGGATCGCAGGTGGGACTGATCTCGTTTCATAGGGGGGGATGGACTGAGATCCCCCTGGGGTCCTACGACAGGGAGGTCTTCAGGAAAGTCATCGGAGCCATACAGCCTGGCGGTACGACTCCTTTGGCCCAGGCCATGGGGCGTGCGGACAAAATGCTCCTGCGTGAGGCCCGAAAGCAACTTGGATACGGCGAGTACACGATCGTAGTCGTTACGGATGGAATAGCAGACAGCCCTCAGGATCTGGTCAAGACCGTCAATTCGATCTTGGCCAGGACTCCCGTGGTCATTCATACCATCGGCTTTTGCATCGGAAGCAAGCATTCGCTCAACCAGCCAGGCAGGACTTACTACAGAACCGCCAACGATCCGTCTGCACTGCGCCAGGGCCTTAAGGAAGTATTGGCCGAGGCGGACACCTTCGACCCGGCTGAATTTCGGCGCTAATGTGGAGTCTCCCCCATGGCATTGGGGTGCCGATGAGCTGCCTGCAATCTGTCGATCCGCCCTGAGCATCGGCATATTTCGGCGGCCGTGAAAATGGGAAGTCGCCATCAAGACACTCCGGAAGAAGAGCGATGCCCTGTCGCGCACCTGTTGGATTTTCCCGGAACCGTGGCATAATTCGACCCAACAAGAGGATACGCGAGAAGTACCCGAAACACTGCCGGGGCCTCATCCCACGCTCTGTTGGGACAACTCCTGGTACAGGGGAATCGAATGAACAAGAGAGTAACAGGAGCGCTCATACTCCTCGTGCTTGGAGCAATCTCCATTGTCAGCGTATGGATCCTCCTACCTCGATTGCAGGAGTTTCGTCAGCGCTCAACAAGTGATGCCGGCAGGATGAGGGGAAAGATCACGCTAGCTCTTGACAACTGGATCGGATATTTCATCTTACGGTCTCCGGAAATGAAGAATCTTATGCGTCGCGCCGGGTTATCCCTGATGATCGAGGATGATCGGGCGGACTATCAGACCAGGATGAAGCGTCTGAAAGCCGGGGAGCTAGATTTCGCAGTAGCGACGGTAGACTCGTACATTCTCAATGGGGCATCCCTCGGGTTCCCGGGTTCCATCATCATGGTGGTAGATGAATCAAAGGGGGGGGATGCGATCCTCGCGCGACGCGATCGAGTCCCGAGTCTGGACGCACTCAAAGGAACCACGGACATTCGTGTGGCCTTTACGCCGAACAGCCCGAGCAACCATCTTGCAAAGGCCGCGGCCTACCACTTCAACGTGCCCGAGCTCTTACCTACCTCACCAACTCGAAGAATAGAAACCAAAGGCTCCGAGGAGGCCTTCACCAAGCTCATTTCCGGCACTACGGACGTTGCAGTGCTTTGGGAGCCTGACGTGTCGCGCGCATTGGCACACAACGGAATAGCCAAAATCCTGGGCACAGAGGACACGGAGAAGCTCATCGTGGATATCCTCCTCGTGAACAGGAAGTATTCTCAAAAGAACCCGGGAGTGATCAAGGACTTCCTTTCCGCATATTTCCAGTCACTCAAAATGTACCAGGAAAATCGCGACATCCTCCGAAAGGAGGTAATGGCCGAAACCGGCCTGCCCGGGGCTGCAGTGGACACCATGCTCAAAGGCGTGAAATGGGTCAATCTGACTCAGAACTGCGAAGAGTGGTTTGGCATAGCCCCGCCGGGCGGTCATGCTGACAGCGGGCTCAGAACAGCTATCGATTCAGCCGCGCGGGTCCTGGTAAATGCAGGAGATTTCGATGCGAACCCGCTGCCGGACGGCGATCCCTATCGTCTGACCTACAGCGCTTACCTGGAAGACCTTTTCGTTACGGGCTCGGTGGGGTTCACGAAACCTGGCGCTGATCCCGCAGGGGCTTTTAGCAAACAAAGGAAAGCGTCTTTCCAAGAATTGACCGCAGAACAATGGGACCAGTTGAAAGAGGTGGGCACGCTGAAGCTCGACCCCGTGGCGTTTCAGCATGGCCATTCTTCGTTAGACTTGCTGGGAAAGGAAGCAGTGGATAAGGCTGTAGAGCTTCTGTCTCACTACCCGAGTTTTCGACTCGTTGTGAAGGGCCACACGGACACGCGGGGAGATCCGGAGCAGAATCGGCGCTTGTCGCAGGAACGGGCCGAGGCTGTGGCCCGTTACTTGACCGTGGCCCACAACGTTGATCCGGCCAGGATTCGCGCCGTGGGATATGGGGGTGAGCGCCCCCTACCCCGGTCCGAAGACGAACCCCTCCGCTCATGGCAGTACCGGTTGCCAAGAGTGGAGCTCGTCCTCGTTCGTGAGGAGTATTAGCTCCTTGGCGCTATAGTGGAGCGCATCAAGAACAGACCCGAACCCAATTCGCAAACTGGAGAATAGGCGACTGCGTGAAAACAATGGCCGCGCTCTACTACCGGGTCGATCATAAATCAGGAGCTTCGCAGGCACCATTGCGAAGTCTGGACCTTTTGCATGACCATAGGTCGATCGAGGGCTCATTGGCTTTCAACCGCGATCGCTACTGCGCATATTCCATGCGTGGCAGGTTAGGCCCTGCTTGATTGGAGTCCCAGGGATTGAAACCTGTGTTCTGTGTTCGAATAGGACAGGAGCTATGACTCAGGAGGAAAAAGATCTTCCTCCCGCAAGGGATTTCGCACCGAGCGCGCTGAAAAGGGCTATACGAGCTGAGGCGCTAACCCACCCTCTGACGCTATATCCTTCCGTTGTGGGGGTGCTGGGGGGGCTGGCGTGGGCCCTATTCGGATCTCCACTCCTGCTCGGGGTCGCCTTTGGCGGAATCGTCGTCGGTCTGAGCGGATTGACCGTCAATTACTTTTTCCGCGATAGGACCTTTGCCAAGAGATACGTGGAGCGGCTCAAGAAAATGGCTGCTGAGCGGCAACAGGCACTTCTCGATGGACTCCGTACAGGGCTCCGTGCATGTCAGAACATCCCTGGAGCAGAAGAATACGCGCTCCAGGCACTTGAGCAATTCGTCAGAATCGGGCAAAAATACGATAACATCATGAAGCTTCTCGATCAGAAGCTCGGGAGCGGGGAGCTGGCTCTGGGAGGAATTTGGGCGGCTGCAGAACAGGTACATCTGGGGGTCCTCGAGAACCTCAGACGGATAGAGCACCTTCTTCAAGGCACAGCCACTATTGACGAAACCTATATTCATCAGCGGCTAGATCGCCTCTCACAGCTTTCTCGGCTCGATGAGGCCGACATCAGGGAGGTTGAAACGCTCAAGAAGAGGAAGGCGCTTCGTGAAGAGCAGCTTCACACGGTGAATGAGCTGCTTACCCAAAACGAGGAAGCACTGACACAGCTCGAGGAAACAGCCGTCGCTCTCGCAGGTATTCCTTCAGAAGAGCGCTTCACTTCTATGGACACGTTGGATTCGGTGAAACGATTGCGGGAACTGGCCACAGCCATTTATGACAGACCGAAACAATGATGGAGCTCACCAAGAATGGTACCGACCTCAGGTCGCAAGCTGTACGATGAACAGGCTGCATGAATATCTCACTTGCCAGCAAACGGAAAATTCCACAAGTTCAGCGGAAGGAGGTTCCCATGATAAGACGGTTCGCTTTTGCGATCGTCCTGGTCGCAACAGTCTTCTCTCTTTTCCTCTCGAGTGTAGAAGCAGGCCCCTCGTTCAAGATCGCGTGGTCTCACTACACTGGCTGGGAGCCGTGGCAATTGGCGGAGCATAAGAAGATCCTCAAGAAGTGGGCCGAGAAGTACGGAATCACAATCGAGCTGGTATTGATAAACGACTATGTGGAGTCGATCAACTTGTACACTGCTGGGGGCTTCCACGGCTGCGCGATGACCAATATGGATGCGCTCACCATTCCAGCCGCCGGAGGCGTCGACTCCACCGCGCTTATCGTTGGGGATTTCTCCAACGGAAATGATGGCATAGTTATGAAGAAGGGCTCACAGGTTAAGGACCTGAAAGGTCGAGAAATAAAGCTCGTCCAGTTGTCCGTTTCTCACTACCTCCTGGCGCGGGCCTTGGACATGAACGGAATGACCGAACGCGACGTTAAGCTTGTCAATACTTCGGATGCCGATATTGCCGCGGTATTTGCCGAAGACCCCGACGGGGTGGCTGTCACGTGGAACCCTCCCCTCATGCAATGTCGGAATGTCAAAGACGCCACTCTCGTGTTCGACTCGAGCCGTATACCGGGGGAAATCATCGATCTCATGGTAGTGCGGACGGATTCTCCCTCTTCTTTGAAGAAAGCGCTCGTAGGAGCGTGGTATGAGACCATGAAGCTGATGTCCTCGAAGTCCAAGGAAGGCGATGACGCCATCCGGTACATGGCAAAGTTCGCCGGGGGAACAGAAGCGGAATTTCGAGCCCAGCTCGCGACGACCAAGATGTTCTACGATCCTGCAGAGGCAGCGTTGTTTGCCAGGAGCGAGCCTCTCAAGAAGACCATGGAGTATGTTCGAAGCTTCTGCTTTGCCCACGGCCTCTATCCGAAAGAGGCCGATTCAAAGGAATATGTGGGGATCCAGTTTCCGGACGGCTCGGTCATGGGGGATCCGAAAAACGTGAAGCTCCGATTCGATGCCGAATTGATGCAACAGGCTGCTGACGGCAAGCTGTAGTGGTCGCGGGAGGGGGGCGAAGATAAGGAAACTGTCTCAAGACTCGGGAAACAGCAGAAAAAGTGGTACGTGAGGGAGGATACTGCCCCTGGGGCCCTCACCCCATCCTCTCCCAGAGGACGAGGGCTCTGTCATTCCGGGCGGTTGCAAGTCCCCTCTCCCTTCGGAAGTGGGCTAGGAGGAGGGTGCAAAAAAAGAAGCGTGCCCTTCTTAACATATGCCGCAATTCCGAGATAGTTTCTAAGTGCCGACCGGGCGCTCCGGCGCCCCCATTTCCGCTCGTCGAAAACTGTCTTTTCTTTTCGAGAAGGAGTGCTATGGGAAACAGGCTCAATTTCCTGGGATTACATGCCGAGCCTTCAAGCCGGGTGAGGATGCTCGTGGGGCTCTTACCTCTCGTGGTGCTGATTTGTGCCTACCTAACCGTCTCGTACTATCGTTTGCACGCAAATCCCAGGGACAAGTTGACACCGTCCCCAGGCCGAATGATCGAGGCGACCAAGACCATGGCATTCACCAAGGACCAGCGCACGGGAACCTACTTGATGCTGTCCGACACGGTTTCCAGTGTGAAGCGCATTGCCATGGGGCTCGGATCGGCCGCTCTCGTTGGACTTGTCGCGGGCATCAACATGGGCATGCTCCCGGGAATAGGGGCTACCTTTCTTCCCATCGTCACGTTCTTCTCCATCATTCCTCCCCTCGCGATCCTCCCTATCTTGTTCATCCTATTCGGCGTAGGAGAACTGGGAAAGGTCATGCTTATCTTCTTGGGCGCAGTGTTCATTATTACCAGAGACATGTACTACACAAGCCGAACCATTCCGCGAGAACAGATCGTGAAAGCCTTGACACTGGGTGCATCACAGTTCGAAGTGGTGTACCAAGTGGTCTTGCCCCAGATCATGCCGCGACTGCTCGTAGCAGTGCGTCTTAGCCTCGGTGCAGCATGGCTTTTCCTTATTGCCTCAGAGGCCATCGCATCCACGGACGGCTTGGGATACAGGATCTTTCTCGTGCGACGGTACCTTGCCATGGACGTTATTATTCCGTACGTGCTCTGGATTACGTGCCTGGGATTCCTGATGGACAGCGTGCTCAAACTGCTGGTGAGCTGGAAATATCCATGGTTCGAGGCGGCGGGTAAATGAACTGCGTGGCAAATGCTTTAGAAGTCGGGTCAACCAAAGCACTCCTTCATGTGGAGGACGTGTGCAAGGCGTACGGACCCAAGGTAGTGCTGGAGAACATCGATCTCAATGTCCGCCAGGGTGAGCTTTGCACTGTGGTCGGCCCGAGTGGCTGCGGCAAGTCCACCTTGCTCCGCCTTATCCTCGGACAGGAAAGGCCCACCTCGGGAAAGATCCTGATCGACGGTCAACCGGTCGGGATGCCGAGTCCCGAGCGAGGCGTAGTCTATCAGAAGTACTCGCTTTTTCCCCATCTGTCGGTGCTGGAAAATGTCGTCCTCGGGAAGAAGCTCAGTGCAAGCTTCCTCGAACGCTTCAAGTTGCGGACCCACTTTGTCGAGGAAGCGAAGTTCTATCTAGACAAGATGCGTCTCTGGGATCACAGACACAAGTATCCCCACGAGCTCTCAGGCGGAATGCAGCAACGGGTAGCTCTCGCACAGGCGCTCATCATGAAGCCGGAGATTCTGCTCATGGACGAGCCCTTCGGAGCATTGGATCCAGGCACTCGGGAACACATGCAAGTGTTTCTTCTCGAGCTATGGGAAGACTTCGGCATGACCGTCTTTTTCGTTACCCACGATCTTGAGGAAGCGGTATTTCTAGGGACCCGTATCCTCGTGCTTTCCCAGTTCTATTCCGATGATCGCGGACCGAGCTTCGCAAACCGTGGAGCCCGAATTGTCGCGGATTATCCCCTGGCTCGCAGCGCCTCATCAACGGTGGTCAAAGAGCAGGCCGAATTCGGAAAGCTCATTCAGGACATTCGGCGAGAAGGTTTCGATCCGGATTATCTTCAGCATGTGACCAGTTTCAATCTGCGGCACTCAGACTCGTTTCAAACGCTCACTCAAGAAGAGTACGACGAAGCGAACCACCGGTAGGCAAGCTGCGTACCACGGGCAGAGGCCTTCTGGTGAAGAAGCGCGGACCGTGCCTGCACTGCAGTTTGCTATGGACTTGAATCATGGAAGGAGTTATAAGGCATGGCTTGTCGAGAAAGGCTGGGCAGCGGGTTCCACTCTACCCGATGAAGCCCGCAGAAAAGGTGGTACACAGACGTGAAGTGGATGAGGAAATTGTACTACTGGGTGCTCTCGTGGGCCTTCAGCCCGTACGCGGTTCCGGCCCTGTTCCTCCTGGCATTCTCGGAGTCCTCGTTTTTCCCCATCCCGCCCGACGTGTTGCTCATCGCTCTCGCAATTTCGGTTCCCCGAAAAGCGTTCTACTATGCCCTGGTCTGCTCCATGGGTTCTGTTCTCGGCGGCATGCTCGGATATCTCATCGGTTACGCGTTCATGGATGCCGTAGGCTTCCGCATCGTGGAGCTCTACGGATTCACCGACAAGTGGGCATTAGTGGGTGATCTCTACAGCCGTTATGCGGCATGGGCCGTGGGAATTGCCGGGTTTACCCCTATTCCCTATAAGGTCTTCACTATTGCCGGCGGCGCGTTCAAGATCGACTTCTTAACGTTTGTGATTGCTTCAGCGTTGAGCCGATCGGCTCGCTTCTTCATCGTCAGCGCGTTGATCTACAAGTTCGGGCCGCCTGTGCGGCACTTTATCGATAAGTATTTCGATATCCTGGCCGTGGTTTTCGTCGTCCTCCTTGTCGGAGGATTTGTGCTCGTCAAGTACGTGATCGGGTAAGGGGCGCTGCAGGTTGTCAGACGTCATTTGCTCGGAGCAGAGACACTCCTCACAAGATCCCGCCCGGCTCGTTCGATATCGCGGAAGGACACGGAATTGTCGGGCCCGAACCTGGCTCGCAAATACACATCCATAAACCTGGCCATCGCGGCCCGGGAGCCAGGGGCCTTGCGTACGATCTCCTCCCTGTTCTGCTCGTGCCACGGGTGCACAACGCTCAAGACACCGGCACGAGCCAGCTTCCTCATGGTGGCACGATAGACATCCGACAGATCCCGCTTGCGGCGCAACCGTGATACGGTGAGAATTACCGCAACAGCAATGAGAATTCCTGCGGCAACAAGACCACCTTGTACGTGAGGAGCCCCTGGGGACGAAAACAACGCGCCAAGCGAAAAACGCCCTTTCGCAAGTTGCTTCATTGCATTGAAAATCGTCGCCTGGTCGGCTCGATCGAAGTACACGACCTTCTTGACCCATCGTTGTTCCGTCTTATCGTAAAAATCGACTATCCATCGCCACAAGCCCCTTTGCGATATATCCGCGCCTACAGCCGGGGACGCGTCGAGCTCGGTCCACGTTTCCCCGTCCAACACAGCCTCTACCCACGCATGAGCCCTCCCGAACCTCACAATGTACTCATTGGGAAGGTCTGTTTTTTCCACTCCAGCGAACCCTTCCACAATCCTGGCAGGAATCCCCACAGCTCTCAGCATCAGACAGAGAGCTCCAGCAAAATGCTCGCAGTTGCCCACCCTGCTTACAAATAAGAAATGCTCCACTGGGTTGACCCCCTCCGGCGTTGCGGGGGGCTGCAATCGGTAGGTGTACGTTCTGCGGAGGCGTGATGCTATGGTGGAAGCCTTGTCCCGAGGAGATGACAGCCGAGCCGTCCACTGCTCGGCCAGGGTACGAACGCGTTGAGTCACACCCGTTGGATCGGCCTTAGGAGGCCTGGTCCGTGACACGGGAACAGGTCGCTGCACGGTAGATACGCTGTAGGAATCCGAAAAGACTAACGGCGAGTCCACAAGCGCCTCTCCGTTCGCAGTAATCAGCAACGGCCTGTCCATACGCCCCGACGCCTCCACGGGCAGACCGGTCACGTATATGACTCTTGACTGCAGCTTGAAGGGAACAAACTGAAAATCAAGCGTTTCCGTGGGGCTCCACTTGATCAACCGGCCCATGCCACGGGGAGCGCTCCCCTCCGACCATTCCCTCCCATCGAATTTTTCCAGGACCCGCCCACGCCAATAGGGATCTTCAGGCAACTTGCCGTAGTCGACCACTACTTTGAAGGCTATCCGGTTGCGTCCAGCCATTCCAGCCATGTCACGATAGGAGATCCTTTGCTCAAGTCGGGCGATTCCTCCTGCCTCAGCCATGGCTGCGGTCAATCCAGGAATGGAGAGAAATGGCCTCGGCACGAAAACGAATGCGACCGATGTGAACGCGAGAACCATCACCGAGTAAAAGGAAAGCTTCCCATACCATTTCTGGAAGAACCCGTTGCCCGAGGGTGGCTTCGAGCTCTCGTGAGCACTGACCCGGCTCCGTGCCAGGTGGAACAGGTGAAGTGTCCCCATCAGCAAGAACAGGTAAACCGGCAAGATCGCGCCGAAGAGGATGTGATTCGTGAGAATGGAGTTGATAAGAATGAGTCCCACAGTCAGAGCGATCACCTGCGCCACGTTTCGGTCCGTCAGCGGCAGCATGAGCCGTACGAAGAGAGTACCGAACGTGAAGTACACCATGAACGATGGAAGCGTAAGCGCGCCGTGCGTGACGACCAACGCTGCGCAGAACACCACTATATACGCGGAGAAGAGCACGAGTGTCGCCCGCTCGCTCCACAGACACGGTCGGGCGTAGTCCCGTCGAAGGAGTGCCACAACCATGAGCGGCAACAGAAGCAACATCAGGATGTGCAGGCCGTTCTCGATACACGCAGCACCAACGGAGACGCAAACCAGCGCGGCCGCGAAAACACGGAACGACCGCATGTCTGATCCCCTGATCGAGACCGTGGTATCCACAGTGCCGCGACCACCCAACGGATTGGGCCGATTCGGAAGGTTACGCAGTTTGTCGATTAGGTAACGCATGCGCTTCTCCGCGAACCGTCCATGACAGATCGCCAGCTTCTCTCACGTTCACGACTATTCCATCCACAAGAGAGGAGCCGGAGCTCCCGTGAACACCGAGAGGCCACAGTGCGAGGATGGTGAGCAATCTCCTGGCAAAATCTCTCCCCCTTGCCGGCCCTTCCACGAACCCGGGACCTTCGAGCCTGACCGGTGTACCTTTTTGGGCAAAGTGCACCACCAAAGAGGCTGCCCTGGAGATCGCACGCTCCGATGCATCTCTGGGCAGACGTATCGTAACATCTCGCGTGCCCTCTTCGGACCAGATCCGTGTGGTCAAGCTCCCTGTCTGCGCGGTCTTCTTCCAGTCGATGTGCTTGTACGGATCTCCCGGGACGTAGTCGCGAAACGTGTAAGGGATAGTGCCCGCTGGATCCGCCTTCTCGGACCCTCTCCCCAATCCGCCCAGATGGAAGGGGATCAAATCGTCCACGGGCTCTATCTTGGGATAGACGAGCACGGTCTCTCCCTTTCCGTACGTCCGCGAGTAGAGAGCGAGCCCGAAAGGAAAGGCCGACTCCACTATCCCCGGTCCAAGTCGGTGCTGCCCCCGGCCTCGAATGGTCATGAAACCCTGTGCGGTTACTTCTTCACCAGGCGGAGCCTTCCACAGGGCTGTTCCTGGCGTCTCGGCTTCCAGAGGGGCCACCTCCCGCAACAGCAATGTCGTGGCTCCCCATGGCCCATTGCCGCCCCTGATCCTATACCGCACTGCAAAGGGCGTCCCGGCAAAGATTTCTCCGGGCAATTGCCTGGAAACCGCTACGCTCCTCACGTTCCGCGCTCCAAGCATGTGGGACACAAATGCTAAGCCCGCCATCATTATGAAGATGATCAACAGGAAGTTGTTTGCAGTGAAGAGCGCTGTAACGGGGACCCACACCAGCAGGAATACGAGCATCCATCCGTATGCGGTGGGGCGCACTCGCAGCACCCGGTCATACGACGCTCTCTTCGGTCTCATGTACCTCATGGCGAGCTGCTGCCGGCAGATCGATCCGGCAAGATCATCTCTTTCTCAACGGCCAACCGGAAGATATCCGCAATGTCGTGCCTCGTCACACCGGTCCTTCGACGGATCGGAGAATCGCGGTCAAAATCTCTTCTTTCCGCTCCCGGGAATTGCCGCTCATGGTTCCCGACGCCAGGAGGATCCTGTGCGTGGCCACGGGAAGGAACACCCTCCGAAGATCACCGGGAATCGCATAGTCCCTTCCTTCGATGAGGGCATTGGCCTGCATGGCTCTCTTCAGGTGCAGGCCTCCGCGGGAAGATATTCCCAAGTTCAACTGCGAATGATCTCTCGTCGCTCGTACCAGGTCCAGAAGATACTCCATGATGGATGCTTCGATCTTCACATCCTGAACAGCCTGGCGCAATCGCCGAATAGTTTCCACATCGGCAACAGGAGTGATTTGCTCCGCATGGACGTACTCCATGTCCCGTTCCAATACTTCAAGCTCATGCTTTCGGTCCGGGTACCCAAGGCGTATGGAAATGAGGAACCTGTCCAACTGACTCTCGGGAAGATCGAAGGACCCGAACCGCTCGACCGGGTTCATAGTGGCAAGAACGAAAAACGGATTCGCCAGGGAGTACGTGGTGCCATCCACAGAGACCTTTCCCTCGGCCATCGCCTCCAAGAGAGCGGACTGAGTCCTCGGCGAAGTCCTGTTTATTTCGTCCGCCAGAAGAACCTCAGTAAAAACAGGACCTTCTTTAAACTCAAAATCAGCCGTTTTCGGGTCGTACACCCGCACTCCGATCACGTCTGAGGGCAGGGTGTCGCTGGTGAACTGAATCCTTCTGAACCGAGCTCCCATACAGCGGGAGGTTGCAAGAGCAAGCAATGTCTTGCCGACTCCAGGAATATCTTCGATCAACACGTGTCCTCGAGCGAGCAGGCCGATCAGGACCATCCTGACCTGTTCCTCTTTCCCTATCAACACATCACAAATGCACTGGCTCAATCGAGCTGCAACAATTTCCGGGCGATCGGTCGATTCTTTGCTATTGTCTCGCTTCATATCGGTCTGGTTCGATGCTTCAGCGGTTGGGCAAGCATGAGGTCTATGTGTGTGTTCCACCGCTCGCCGGGGCAACAATGACTCCCGCGGACAGCCGTGCGGCCAGTCCTCGTCCGCTCGACGCATTGCCTTCTTCTCGATTGCACACTGACTCGTCCGGTGTGCAGAATACAAGCTCTTTTCAATATGGGACTTTCGTCCAATGCTGTCAATGTCCGAGGAGCGCAAACGCTGCCTTACGGTGTCGCTTACTGCTCGGCTCATAAATCGGTCGCGAATGTATTTTCAATACACCGCATCAGAGCCCGTTGCATTCCACTGGGAGTGGACGGTCTGTTCATGCTACTATTGTGCTGGATGACAAGAAGGGGCACCCGAAGGAGGAATGGAATGTATCTGCCGGAAATCTTTAAGACTTTCTTGGAGGAGCACACGCAGATTGCAAACGCGCTCCAGCACGTGGGGGAGCTTGCTTCCGTTGCAGGCCCAATAGACCAGAAGACTCAACACCTCATTCAATTGGGCATATCGATCGGCGCTGAATCCAAGGGTGCGGTTCGGTCCCACGCACGCCGAGCCCTGGATGCCGGAGCAACTCCGGCCGAGATTACCCAAACCGTGCTCATGTCCGTGACCATCGTGGGGTTTCCCGCAATGATAGCGGCGTACGGCTGGGTCAAAGGGGTAATAGAGCCTCAGGAGCTGGGTCGAGCCCCCGGATAAGCCCGCAGGCCGACGGACGAGTGACGCCGCGGTCTCCGTGAGCGAGGAATCTATCCATGAAGTGGATGACATGCGTGGTGGCCGTCCTGGCCCTCTTGGCAGTGGAGGTCGGTGAACCGATGGCTTTGGAATACTATGTCCGTCCGGTGGGGAAAGTCGTCAAAAAACAGAAGCATGTCATCCTGGACATACTCCCCTCATATCAGGAGGCTCTCCTCGGGCTGGACGGCTTCTCCCACGTCATCGTGCTGTACTGGTTCGACCGAAACGACACCCCTGAAAAGAGAAGCATCCTGCGCGTCCACCCGCGCGCGGACAGGCGCAATCCATTGACCGGCGTCTTCGCCACCAGATCGCCGGCGAGACCCAACCTCATAGGATTGGAGGTCTGCAGGATCGAGTCCGTAAAGGTAAATCAGATTTTCGTCGATCGGATAGACGCGTTCGACAAGACACCTATCCTGGATTTGAAGCCTTACATTCCCCGCAATGACTGTGTCGAGGGGGCTGTCGTTCCATCCTGGGTGGGGACCCGAAATGACCCCTAGGGGTCCGCTCCGGCAAGCACACGGCCGCAAATCCTGGCGTCCCCGGCACTCCCGGTCTACCGTCCCGTCCAGGTGGGCTTTCGCTTCTCGAGGAATGCCCGAATGCCCTCCTGGGCATCTTCTGCCATGAGGTTCAAGGTGATGACCTCTGTGGCGTAATCGTATGCGGCCTTCTTCTCCAGCTCGATTTGGGCATAGAATGCCCGCTTGCCTAACTTGAGCACGAGCGGGCTTGCCTCACATATGGACAGCGCCAGCTCTTCGGTAGCCGCTTCCAGTTGCTCGTACGGCACGACCCTGTTGACCAGCCCGAACCGCTCAGCTTCCTGGGCAGAAACGAGCCGCCCGGTCATGAGCATTTCCATGGCATGCTTGCGACCCACTGCACGGGTGAGCGCTACCATGGGGGTCGTGCAGAACAGACCGATCTTCACGCCGGGCGTTCCGAATCTCGCCTTCTCCTCCGCTATTGCAAGGTCGCACGTAGCCACCAGTTGGCAGCCGGCCGCAGTTGCCACGCCATGCACCTGGGCTATAACGATCTGTGGAATCTCCTGAATCAGGCTCATCATGCGAGCACACTGTTCGAAAATCGATTTAAACTCAGACCGATCGCCGTCCACCATTTCCGAAAGGTTGTGCCCTGAGCAGAAATGTTTCCCATTGGCCTTGAGGATGATGACCTTTTTGGACGCGTCAGCGCCAAAGTCCTCGAGCGCGAGGATCATTTCCCTGATCATGTTTCGCGACAGGGCATTGACCGTCTGGGGTGAGTTAAGCGTCAAGAAACCGATGGGGCCCTTTGATTGGACCACGATGTCCTTGTATTCCATAGCAGGCGCCTCCCTCTTGGCAGGATTTTCGACGATTCGGACGAGCCGATGTCCGGCCGCTCAGCCGTGGGACCACTGGGGCTTCGGCGGCCGCCAAAGGATCGGGACGCTCCCTTCGAGCGTGTCGCTATCGTGCCGGTATGTCTGCGCATAATACCCCACCCTGGGACGCGTGTCTACAGCAGGGGCGGGTTGACTTTTCGGCGAAATCTGTTATAAGATTGCGAATGTATTAACGAATGGTGCGTCGTCCCATGATCCGACCGTCATCGAGAGTCGCAGTCTCTGCCTTCATCCTTCCCACCCTTCTCACAGTCATTCTCCTTCACTGGGTGATGCCGGATAGTGTGTGCTCCTCGCCGGCGGACGACCGCGAGGGAGCGCAGGCATTCATTGATAAGGGGAGGCAACAAATCGAAAAGGGAGAGTACGGTGCCGCAGCGCGGCTGCTCGGAATCGCGGTGCGCAAGGACCCGACAGCCCCCGAAGCGTATCTCCTTCGCGGCATAGCGCTTGACCGCCTCGGATTAACGCAGAATGCCCTCAAGGATCTCGACCGTTTTATTGAGCTCAGACCATCCGAGCCCGAGGGATACCTTCACCGAGGTGACGTCAAGAACTTCAACATGCAGCACGAGGAGGCCCTCTCGGACTACGCGAAGGCTGTGCAGCTCGCTCCGTCTTCCGCATCCGCATATATGGGACGCGGCCTGGCTCTCACAGCCCTCGGTCGGTATGAGGAGGCCATCAAGGACTATCTCTGGGTTCTGCGCCTGGAACCCCACAACCAAGATGTGCACGCAAATATGGGCATTGCCTGCATGCTCGCAGGCAAGCGGGCCCAAGCAGTGACCTATTTTGAAAAGGCTCTCCTCGAAGAGACGAATCCGCGGTGGCGAAAACAAATCCAGGAGTGGATTTCTCGCATCATGAATGAGGCGGAAGCCGTAGATTCCGCGAGCCGCGGCCCCACGCGCACGCCAGCCGGCAAACCACGGCCCATGTGGTAATCCGCGTACGAACAAATGCGCCCATGTAGTGCAGGCTTTTAGCCTGCATCTTGAAGAAATGGCAGCCTGAAAGGCTACCCTACGTGTGCGGAATCCACCCCATGTAGTGCAGGCTTTTAGCCTGCACCTTGAAGAAATGGCAGCCTGGAAAGGCTACCCTACATTGTGCGGAATCCACCCCATGTAGTGCAGGCTTTCAGCCTGCATCTTGAAGAAATGGCAGCCTGAAAGGCTACCCTACATGTGCGGAATCCACCCCATGTAGTGCAGGCTTTCAGCCTGCATCTTGAAGAAATGGCAGCCTGGAAAGGCTACCCGACATTGTGCGGAATCCA
>Ga0067045_1027493_pt1 | contig 111486 bp, 95 predicted proteins | sample TerdegcTABiofilm_FD_59184 | JGI IMG/M metagenome (GOLD analysis project Ga0067045, IMG submission 59184) | Combined Assembly of (Gp0054472, Gp0054536) Wastewater bioreactor microbial communities from Singapore -Terephthalate degrading...
ATTAACTTATATTAAGAAATCTTAAAATATATTAAAAATATTATTTTTTTAGTGTCATAATTCTATCAATTCCTGCAAGATCTTTGAATATCTCTATCTTGCAATTGTTGTTTTTAAATATTTCTAATAAATCATTTGTATTACTTCCGTCGATTTCCAGTATCATCATCGACCCCACTTGCATTGTCTCAACTAGTTCTTTATATCTTTTATAAAAGGTCAATCCATCAGAAAAATCTGTAAGTGATGATTGAGGTTCATATTCTCGAATTTGCTTGTCTAATAGATTATAATTCTTTAATGGAATATAAGGAGGATTTGAAACAATGCAATTATATTTTTCAAGAGATATATTTCCTTTTAAAATATCAAGTAAATGAAATTCAATATTATTTAAATTATATTTTTGAGCATTTTCTTTTGCCAATTCCAGCGAATCAACCGAATTATCAATTGCGTCAATATAACATTTTCTTGTGGTATCTTTAAAATGAGATGCAATAGAAATTGCAATGCAACCGCTACCTGTACCAATATCCAATATTTGAATTGGATTGAAATTTGAATCCTCAAGAAATTCGATTGCAATTTTAACCAATTGTTCTGTTTCTTGTCTCGGTATTAATGCTCGTTTATCTATAAATAATTCCAATCCGTAAAATTGCATTTTGCCAAATATATATTGTAAAGGGACTGATTTTGTAACAAGCACAATATAATTATGCAACTTATCAAGTTCTTCGGAGCGAAGGGGTCGGTCATAATTCAAATATAAATCTATTCTCTTACAATCTAAAATATCGCACAATAATAATTCCATTGTCAATCGTGGAGATAAAATTGAATGCTTTCTAAAATAATCTTCACCCCAATGCAAAATTTCGAGAACTGTCCAGATTTTTTCCAAATTTAGTTCTTTAAAGAATTGGATAACAAAGAAAGCACAGCCATACGAATGAAAACGCCTGAAGAAACTTGAGTTTGTATCAAGCAATTCGGATATGTGCTAATACTATAATCTAGTTCAATACCATAATTCACTGGTCCAGGATGCATAATTACAAGATTTGGCTTTTTAGATATCTTCTGTAAGGTAACCTCATAATATTTAGAATATTCATCAAGCGATGGCAATAGCCCTGAATGCATTCTTTCTCTCTGGATACGTAATATAAGCAAAACATCAGACCACTCAATGGCTTCATCAATATTATCTATATAATCAGCACCCCAGGGATTCAATCGTCGAGGCAAAAGAGTGCCTGGTCCCAAAAACTTGACTTCAGCTCCGAGTTTTCTCATTAGAATAATATTTGAGCGAGCAACTCGACTATGAAATATATCACCAATAATCGTTATTTTTAAACCGCTAATTTTTGTAAAATACTTGAGTAATGTATAATTATCGAGTAATGCTTGGGTGGGGTGCTCATGCTTACCATCACCTGCATTTATGACAATTCCCGGTGTATTTTTTTGTAAAAAATATTGAGCACCTGAACTCGAGTGTCTGATTACATACATTTGCACTCCCATTGCTTCAATTGTTTTCAATGTATCAAGCAAAGATTCGCCTTTTTGCAAACTTGATGTGTTTGCATTAAAATTCATTATATCAGCTGATAAACGTTTTGCGGCTAATTCAAAAGATAATTTTGTGCGGGTGGAATTCTCAAAAAATGCAAGAGCAAGATTTATTCCCTTTAAATCATCAAATTTTGTTCCTGGGATAAAATTTTCTTCAAAATATTTTGCTTTATTAAAAATCAACTCAATATCTTCATTTGTAAGATCATCGCAGGAAAGTAAAAATGGCTTTGATAAGGTTGGTAACATATAATTTTGTAATACAAAAATCTTACAAAATTATGAAATATTTAAAAATTGAAATAGTATTTATTTAGAAAAAAAGCCCCTCAAAATTGAGAGGGGCAAAATAATATATTCTAAAATTTTGAGAAGTGAGCTACGTATGTTGCCCTAGAAAATCAATGTTTCGCTTCAGTATTTACTTGGTGGTATCTACTGGTGTAGCCATAACTTTAGGTCTTGGCACACTAAGCAATCCCGATACAATTACCCATTTGCCATCTTGCTTTTTTAATGTACGAGCACCGCGGAGGAACAAATTCTCTGTCTTTCCTCCTTTACTTGCCTCAAAGGAGACACCAAAGAGAATAGATGCCCACGTAGCATTTTTGTCCATTACGATATAAACATCGGTCAACGGACTGTACTTTGTATAATCATACTCATTCCACTGATTTTCTATTGCTTTTTTGAAATCAGCAAATGTAGTAATTACCTCTCCTTCGTCGGTTCCAAAAAATGTTACTGAATCAGCTAAAGTATTTACAAGCTCTGCAAAATTCTTTCGTTCAGAAGCTCTATTATAATTTTCGATAACCTGAGTAATAGCTTGCTTTTCTTTATTAATTTCATCAACGGTTAAGGCTTTTGGCTCACCTTGGCAACTTATTAAAAAAGGTATTAACAGTGCGCAAAAACATCCGAGTAAAATAATCTGTTTCATATCTAATCTCCATTTTTGGTACAAAAATTGAAATATTTTATTTTGCAAATTAATAAAATGTAAAATAAGACTTTTTTTTGAAATAAACAAACAAAAATAATATGAAAATTACATCAGTCAATCAAAATTATACACAAAATATCCAAAATTTTGTGGAAACCCTCCCACATATTTCATCGCAAGTTATTAATAACAAATCAAATAATGATAATATTAAGAGCAATGAATTAAATATTAATATTCTTAATAATTTTTTAGATGATTTGGTCAATAATATTCATACTGATGATAATCATCCACTCACTCGCTCTGAAAACGCCCCACTTGAATTTTATAAAGACGCATTGAATGAATTAAAAAAAGCATCCAATTCAATTACTGTTGATGGCAATTTGTCTCAAAGTAGAATTTCAGTTGAAACACTTATTGACCTTTTATCTTAATGAATTAATATACAGCAATAGCTTCGATTTCGATTAGCACATCTCTTGGCAATTTTGCTACCTGAACAGCTGCGCGTGCAGGTTTACTTTCAGAGAAATATTGCTCATAAATTTGATTCATCGGACCAAAATCATCCATATTTTTAAGAAATACAGTGGCCTTTACTACATTTCGTAATGTCAAATTCTCAGATTGCAGAATTGCTTCTATATTTTTTATTACTTGATGTGTTTGAGATGAAATATCGTCACCAGCCAAAATCCCATTAGATGTTAAAGGAATTTGTCCAGAAATAAATATAAATTTCCCTTCTACTGAAATTGCTTGAGAATATGGTCCAATTGGTGCAGGTGCATTTTCTGTAAATATTATTCTTCTCATAATTCTTTATTTAATTAAATTCAAAATTAATGAATTAAATAAAATCATTGTAATTTTGTGGTTTTAAATTTTATTTATTATGAAAATTTGTATAACAGGGGGAGCGGGTTTTATAGGTTCCAATATTGCAGAGCAATACCTCAAACTTGGACACGAAGTAGTTATTATCGACAACCTTGCACTTGGTTTTCGTAAAAACATTCCCGAAAGCGCTAAATTCTATCATTTAGATATTACTGATAACTCAATCGAAGATGTTTTTGAAAAGGAAAAATTCGATATTGTTAACCATCACGCTGCTCTGATGAGCGTTCGCTATTCTGTTTATAATCCTATCGATGATGCCCACACTAATATTTTAGGCAGCATAAATTTGCTTGAAGCGGCAAAAAATACAGGTGTTAAAAAATTTATATTTTCATCTTCTGCAGGTACTGTTTATGGTGAACAGAATGTTTTCCCTTGTGATGAAACACACCAAAATAAACCTATATCGCCTTATGGTGTCTCGAAATTATCCACAGAAAAATATATAGAATATTATAATACCTTATTCAATATGGATTATGTAATCTTTCGTTATACAAATGTTTATGGAAGAAGGCAAAATCCACTTGGCGAGGCAGGTGTTGTTGCAATTTTTGCTTTAAAAATGCTTAATAATCAACCCACTTTTATTACAGGTGATGGCTCTATCACACGTGATTATGTTTATATTGATGATGTGGTCTGGGCAAATGAACTTGCTTTGAATGATAATGTCCACGGAATTTTCAATATTGCAACAGGTATTGAAACAGATTTAAATACAATTTTCGATAAATTAGCTAATCTGACTAATTATAGATTGCCCAAGCAATATATGCCTTCAAAGCTTGGCGAGCAAAAGCGTTCAGTTTGCACAGCTGAAAAATTCCATAAATTAACAGGATGGCATCCTCGAACAATGCTTGATGAGGGTTTGCTAAAAACAGTGGATTTTTATAAATCATATAATGTTTAATAATTTTTTATTAAATAAATCGACTTAAAATTTTTAAATATTTTTAGTTTTTAGAATACAAATATGAAAATAAACAAAACAATTAAATCAGCTTTTCTCTCCATTTTAATAATTATTTCATTATCATCGTGCGACCAAATAAAACCACCTTATGAACAAACCACCACTCAACCTATTGATACAACGACAAAAAATGTACTTTTAGAAGAATATACAGGATTCAGATGTGGCAATTGTCCACCTGCTGCTGTTGTTGCCCATCAAATAAAAGAAAAATACGGCGATAAAGTTGTTGTTGTGGCAATTCATACAGGGCAACTTGCTATGCCAACACCACAGCATAAATATGATTTCAGAACCGCGATTGGAAAAGCATTAGATGATTATTATAAAATCGGTTCAGAAATTGGCACACCAAATGGATTGGTAGATAGAGTACCTTATAATGGAAATCTGGTGCTTGGATATTCTTCGTGGGAAGCAGCAGTAATCGCCCGTATGCAAGAAAAAGCAAAAATGACAATTGAATTTCTAAATGCAAATTACAATACTACTCAAAATTCAATTTCAACAGAATTAAAAATCAAATTTATTGATAAGTGCCTCACAAATTATAACTTAGCGGTCTATATCGTAGAGGATTCAGTTGTAAATTATCAAACGGATTATTTCTCGACACCAAATGATATTCCTGACTATGTCCATAATAATGTACTACGCGGAGCCTTGACTGATGCTTGGGGTGCACAAATTAGCGATATAGAATTATCATCTGGAACCGAAATTACAAAGGATTTTAATTATTTAGTGGCAGCAAATACAGATTGGAGAATGAATTGGGTGCGGTTAGTTGCAATTATTACAAATGCTGAAACAAAAGAAGTATTGCAAGTCGCTGAAAAATATTTAGAAATAAAGTAAGCAAAATTACTTAAATTTTATAGCTTCGAGTGGTGATATGCGTGATGAAATCAGAGCTGGAATTAGTGAAGCAAGAAATGATAAAATTATTGCAATGCTTATCACAATAATATAATGCATTGGAACGATTTCAATAGGTAATACATCAAGATAATAAATTTCGCCATTCACTCGCACTATTTCAAATTCCTTTTGCAATATTGAAATCAACAGTGCAATTGCCCCACCTGTGAATGCACCTATAATTCCAATTTTCAAGCCAAGCCGAACAAATATTCTTATAACCTCTTTTTGCAATAACCCTAATGCTCTGAGAATTCCAATTTCGTTCATTTTTTCGATAATTAATATTAATAAGGTAGTAGTAATATTTAATACGGCAATAATTACAATCAATCCTAATACAATTGGAATTGGTTTCTGTTGCAATTCAATCCAGGAGAAAATTGAGCGGTGCAAATCAAATACCGTATAAGTGAAATATGGATAACTCAAAAAATTATCTATCAAATGCGAAACCGTATCAACCGTGGATATATCTTTTAACATTATATCAAGATTTGTTGCTTGATTTTGAGATAAGTTGAGCAAATTTTGTGCATCGCTTATACTAACAAATGCAATCGCATCATCATATTGTGCCATTGTGGATTCAAAAATACCGGTTATAACAAATTTTTGAATATTATAATCAAATTGCGAAAGATTTTGAAATGAATTAATTGAAAATACAAGCACGGTATCGCCAAGCTTGATTGAGAGTTTATCAGCAAGGCGTTTTCCAATTATAATTGAATTAGGTTGATTTAGATCTGCTTTGCCAATTTTAATTACATCCGACAAATTTATAATTTTTGAATTCTTATCAATACCTCTCAACATTACACCTTCAATATTTTTTTTAGATTTAATCAATGCTTCTGTTTGAATAACGGGTTCAATTATATTAATTTCAGGAATATTTTTATATAAAGCTTGCTTGATACTATCATAATTTTCAATTTTATCTCGGTTGAATTTTTGCAATTGGATATGTGAAGAAAATTTAACAGCATTTGCGCGAAGAGTTTTATTATAGCCCTCAAGCACAGCAAGTGCAATAATCAAAACTACTACGCCGATAATTACGCTTGCAGTTGCAAAGTATTTTGCAAAATTTATAAACTTCTGATTTTCCGAGTGCCAAAAACGTTTGGAAATAAAATTATCTAACTTCATCAAAAAAGAATAAATAAAATAACAAAATTATGGATTTTTGGTTGTTAGGCAACTCAATTATAAATCAAACTATTTTTCATAAATTGCATTATTTTAATATTACATTTTGTATAACCTTAATTTATATTACTATTAAATGCAATCGACCGAAGAACTAAATGCAAGAGATTCGTTAGTAAAATTAGCTGATAATCTTGTGAAAAAGACAGCAGATTTAGTTCGTAATGCTAATACTGAAGAAGATTTAAGAATTGGCTTCGAGAAGATATTAGAGCCTATAAAAAATTCAATCGGGATTGAGTCGTACCCAAAATATGAAAAATCGGTTTATAAGGGACGGTCGGATGCAGTTCATGGGCAGATGGTTATAGAATATGAATTTCCTAATTCTTTTTCCTCTAAAAAAAATGTAGATCACGCTTTTGAGCAACTGATTGATTATTTAATTGGTGAATCTATTAATATATCTATTGATAAATTGCTTGGTGTAGGATTTGATGGTCAGCAAATTTTCTTTGTGCAATATCAGGACCAAAAAGATGAAGCCATCGACAGAACAAGTTTTACTATGCATGGACCCTATGATTTTGACCAAGAGAGTGCGCGTACATTTTTAATCCATTTACGAGCATTGTCTCGGTTTCCACTTACATCAGATAATTTAGCTCAAAGATTCGGTTCCCAAAGTCAAATCGCTCCAAAGGCAATATCAGCTTTTGTCAATTCCCTCCAACATTGGGGATGCACTTCTCAAATTCAAACATTTTTTAATGAGTGGAAACGATTATTTGGTATTGTTTATGGAGCACAATTCAATAATTACACGGGAAAAGAGAAGGAAACACTCTTAAAGACATATAAAATTGAGAAAGAAGTTGATTTTCAGGAATTATTATTTTGCATACATACTTATTTTGCTCTTCTGATGAAGCTTATAACTGCTGAGATTCTCACTTTAAGAGATACATCATTTTCTGCATCATATACTTCTGAACTTGTGCATATTTCTGATGATGCTTTGTTAAAGCAGCTTGAAGATATTGAGAATGGTGGAACTTATGCAAAAAAAGGCGTTATCAATTTTTTGGAGGGCGATTTCTTTCGTTGGTATATTGATACACTTGAATCATTAGAATTAATGGAAGCTATTAGAGAAATTGCAAGGGAACTCTCTCAATTTGAAGCTGGAACGAGTATTTTGGTCCCCGACACAACGCGGGATCTTCTGAAAAAGCTTTACCAATATTTGGTACCACAGGATGTCCGGCACCAATTGGGCGAATATTATACCCCTGATTGGCTTGCAGAATTATTACTTGACGAGATTGAATACGATGGAGATAATTTTCAGCGTGTTTTGGATCCTTCTTGTGGCTCGGGTACTTTCTTGGTACTTGCTATACATAGAGCAAAAGAGTGGGGGAGACAAAATAAACGAACCGATCTTGAAATAGCAAAAAGTATAAAGGATAATATTTGGGGATTTGACTTAAATCCGATGGCGGTAATTGCTGCACGAACCAATTATTTATTTGCGCTTGGCGACTTTACAAATGAGATTTTAAATTCGGGCGGAATACTCGAAATACCGATATATCTTGCGGATTCAGTTCTATGGCCCGAGAATACTTTGCCGCAAATGAAATTAAGGCCTCACGGTGAGCCAATTGAAATACAAACTTCCATAGGCGAATTTTATATCCCATCCGAATGGATTGCTGATAAAGGATTGCTCTTTAGCAAGGCCACTCCTCTAATTGAAAATATGATAAAAGAACGATACTCGATAGATGAAGCGATGACAAGGCTAAGAAAAGAAGGACTAGTATTACAAAACAATCAAGAAGTTGTTAAAAACCTTTATATTAGAATATTTGAACTAGAAAATAGCGACCAAAATGGAATATGGGCGCGATTTTTAAAAGATATGTTTGCTCCTGTAGTTGCTGGAAAATTTGATTTTGTTGTGGGTAATCCTCCTTGGGTAAGATGGGATTATCTTTCTCAATCATATAGAGATGCAACATTACCTCTATGGAAAAACTATGGATTGTTCTCATTGAAAGGGTTCCAAACCCGACTTGGTGGTGGAAAAAAGGATTTTTCAATGCTTTTTGTTTATGCAGCTTCTGATTATTATTTGAAAAATGATGCAAAACTGGGATTTTTGATTACACAGGAAGTTTTTAAATCTAAAGGTGCGGGAGAAGGATTTAGAAGATTTCAATTAGGAAATAAAGAGTACTTGAAAGTAATTAAAGCTCATGATTTTTCAGCGATTCAGCCGTTTGAAGGAGCGGTGAATAAAACAGCAGCCATAATTTTAAAAAAAGGTACTAAGACTACGTACCCTGTTCCTTATTATGTGTGGTCAAGGAAAAAGGGAGTGGGCAAAATCGGTACTGGAAAATCTTTGAAAGAGGCAAAACAGCTCTTACAAAAATCCAAATATTTTGCAAATCCTATTGGTTCGGAAGTTGGTGCTTGGCAAACTCAACCAACTAAAAAAGATGGTACATTAAAAATCGTAGGAAAAAATTACTATAAAGCAGTATTGGGCGCAAATCCTAATCCTTATGGTGTGTTTTGGTTAAAAATAACTCACGTAATGGCAAATGGAAATATAATTATACAGAATCTTCCTGAGAAAGGGAAATTGGACATTCCGAAAGTTGAAGCTGTAATTGAACCTGGGCTGGTATATCCTGCAATTAGAGGCGCTGATATTGTTAGATGGGGCGTAGATCCAAAAATTTATATGCTTGTGGTACAGGACCCAGAAACACGAAGAGGATTTACCGAAGAATATTTAAAAGCAAATTATCCTTGGGTATTTAGTTATTTAATAAAATTTCATAGAATACTTTTAGAGCGTGCTTTATATAAAAAGTACCATAAACATAATGGTGCACCATTTTATAGCCAATTTAATATTTCAGAAAAAACTTTTGCCAGGTATAAAGTTGTATGGAAAGCTATGTCGAATGATATTTATGCAGCTGTAATTTCACAATTTAAAACCGAGATCGGATATAAATTTGGAATTCCACTGCACACTACTTCATTAATCGCGACCGATTCAAAAGCTGAAGCGCATTATATATGCTCAATAATAAATTCAAAACCAGTTCGTAATTTTATTAAATCATTCTCAGCTGCGGGACGTGGATTTGGTACTCCATCAATAATGGAACATATTGGCATACCGCAATTTGACCCACGTAATCCAATTCATTTGCAATTATCTGAAAATTCCATCAAATGTCATAAATTAGTATCCGAAGGTAATACAGGCGAGGTCGCTTTAATTGAGGATGAGAATGACCTTTTGGTGGTAGAGTTGTTTCCTAAAAAATAACAAATTCCATTTAAAAAAGACGATTTTTGTATTTTTGTGATTATGGCAAATCAATTATTTTTTATTGCGGGACCGTGCGTTGTCGAATCTTATGTATTATTGGATGAAGTGGCGTCTGAGCTTGCTGATATTGCAAATGAGTCTAGTGTAAGAATAATATTTAAAGCATCATATCGTAAGGCAAATCGCACAAGCATTGATTCATTCACAGGCGTCGGCGATGAAAAGGCATTGAATTGGATAAAGGAAATTGGCGATAAATATAAATTGGAAACTCTTACAGATGTGCATACCCCTGAAGAAGCTATAATGGCAAGTAATTACGTGGATGCATTGCAAGTACCTGCATTTTTATCAAGGCAGACTGATTTGCTTATTGCTTGCGGCAAAACAAATAAAATTGTGAATATCAAAAAAGGGCAATTTCTATCACCTGATGCAATGGGACTTGCTGCTGAAAAGGTTGCTTCGACAGGAAATAATAAAATTATACTTACTGAACGTGGAACATTTTTTGGATATAATGATTTAGTTGTGGATTTTCGTTCACTTAAGCTTATGCAACATTTTGGTTATCCTGTGGTTTACGATGCAACGCATTCTTTGCAGAAGCCATCAATTGGCAAGCAATCCAGTGGAATGCCCGAACTTATTCCTTACCTTGCTCGTGCAGCTGTTGCAGTTGGGATACAAGGCGTATTTTTTGAGACACATCCAGACCCAAAAAATGCAAAGAGCGACCGTGATACTCAGTTAGATTTGAAATATGCAAAAAAATTTATTTCTGATTTATTGAAAATAAATAACTTAATTCAAGAATTGTGATTTTATGCAAAAAAGCATATTATATATATTGTTCGTCATTTCATTTTTATTTTTATTTTCTTGTAGAAATGAAGATGAATTTTATAATCAAATGGTAAAAGAGCAAACCGAGATACTGCCTGACCAGGTTGCACATAATGTTACAATTCATTTTTATGAAAGTGCTAAGATAACAGCTATATTAAAGGGAAAGCGGGCAGAGGTATATTATTCGAAAAATCGCACGGACATTAAAGATGGATTAGAAGTTGAATATTTTTCAAAAAATTCAGGAAAAAGGCTTGGGATTCTAACATCACGTGAGGGATGGATTGATGACATTACAAAGGATATGTTTGCAAAAGGCAATGTTGTTTTATTCGTCGACTCTTCTCAAATGCGTTTAGAAACTAATTTTCTTGCTTGGGATGCAAAAAAAGAATTGATTCATACTGATGAATATGTAAAAATTACAACCCCAACAGAATTGCTTGAGGGATATGGTTTTGAATCTGATATTAATTTAACTCATTATAAAATTTACAAAATAAAAGGGAGACAATTATGAGAAATTTTATTATTGCAGGGAATTGGAAGATGAATATGAATAATAGCGAAACAAAAGCATTTCTCGATGAATTAAAAATAAAAATCAACAATTTTGAATTTATAAATAATATAAAAATTATTATTTGTCCGCCATTTACTTCTTTAATGACAGCTAAGAATTGCATAGCTAATACAAAAATCAAGCTTGGCGCACAAAATATGTACTATAAAAATTCGGGCGCCTTCACGGGCGAAATATCTCCTTTAATGCTAAATGAAATAGGCTGTGATTATGTAATTATAGGTCATTCTGAACGGAGGCAATACTTTGGCGAGACAAATGAAATGGTTCAAAAGAAAATTCGCGCTGCACTTGATAGCTCTCTAACTCCAATAATGTGTATTGGCGAAACTTTATTGGAGCGAGATAGCGGCAAGACCTTTGATGTTCTTGCAAGGCAGCTTGATGAAGGATTGGATGGCATACCCACAAAGGATTTCAATCGATTGATAATTGCTTATGAACCCATTTGGGCAATTGGTACAGGATTAACTGCATCAAATTTCCAAATTAGTGAGGTTCATTATTGGATTAAAGAACATTATTTTCCAGAACGAACAACGAATATTCTATATGGTGGCAGTTTTAATGAAAATAATGCAACTGAGATTCTAAATATTTCGGACGTAGATGGTGCATTAATTGGTGGTGCATCATTAAAAGTGTCATCATTTTTCTCTGTTATTAATATCGCAAATTCAATAAATTAAATGAATAAGAAATATATACCGAATTTTCTTAGTTTTTTCAGGATAGCAATTACACCTGTATTTTTTTTCTTTTTTATATCGGGCGATATGCTTTTGCATCAAATATCACCCTTTTTATTTGTTATAGCATCGCTTACAGATTCCGCGGATGGTTATATTGCAAGAAAATATGGTTATGTTAGCTCACTTGGTAAATTTATTGACCCATTTGCAGATAAATTTCTAACAGCAGCAGCTTTTATTGCATTTGTTATGTTGAATATTGTACCTTTATGGATGGTGATTATAATTTTAATCAGGGATTTTGGCACAACTGTAATGCGTATTATTTGGAATAAAGAATTTAAAACTTCAACTTCTGCAAAAATTAAAACCACACTGCAAATGACTTTTATATCGGTAATATTAGGCTTAATATTTATTAGAGATTTACGTATCTCCAATTCAATTTATAATGCAATCAATGCGTTTATATATTCGGACGTTGTATATTTCATTATGCTCGTTTTAACGATAATTACAGTTTGGACATTAATTGAATATATAGTGGCAATAAGAAAAGAAAAAACTGTTTCAAAAAATATGTGTATAAAAAATTAGAGTAATAATAAAATGAAAAAGAATCTTATTTCTGTTATCACATTTTTAATTCTTTGCATTGCTTTGCCATTGACTAATACGGGGTGCAGCAATTCTACAAGTATTTCTGATTTCAATTTATTTGCACCAAGCGATGATTATAAACTTGGCTTGCAATTGGATTCAGAAATTAGGGCTAATCCCGCAGAATATCCAATGCTCAATAATGCACAAGCAAATGCATATTTACAATCTATTGTTGATGAAATTATTGCATCAAAACAAATTAAATATAAAGGCACATTTGCTTATAAAGTTCAGATACTTGATACAAATATTATTAATGCATTTGCAACACCAGGCGGGTTCATTTATGTTTATAAAGGTCTTTTGAAATTTGCTGATAATGAAGCAACTATTGCAGGGGTGCTTGCTCACGAAATTGCTCATGCCGAAAGACGCCATGCAACAAAAAGAATGACCAAGCAGTATGGTATAAGCATTCTAGCAAGTCTTGTGCTGGGCAATAACCCTTCAACACTTGAACAAATCGGAGCCAATCTTATTGCGGGACTCGGACTGCTCAAAAATTCACGTGATGATGAATATGAAGCTGATGAATATTCATTTAAATACTTGCAAGATACAAAATGGTATCCTGGTGCAATTAAATACTTTTTAGAAAAAATCCAATCACAACAGCAAAGCAAACCAAGCGATTTCGCGGAAATTCTTTCAACTCATCCCCTTGATGCTAAAAGAATTGCACAAATTGATGATTTGATTAAAAAAGCTAATCTTGCGTCTCCTACAGAAAATAATTTATTTTCAACAACCTATCAACAATTTAAAAATTCTTTACCATAAATATTAGAGGTATAATATGAATTCTTATGATAAGCTCAATCAATTATTTAATAATCAAAAAAATAATCTTTGTGTCGGTCTTGACCCTGATTATACAAAATTACCACAAGGATTTGAGCAAAATCCTGATGGTATTTACAATTTTCTTATCGAAATAATCAATGTAACAAAAGATTTAGCAATTGCATACAAAATCAATTTTGCATTTTACGAAGTATTTGGTTCAAAGGGAATTGAAATAATTGAAAAAATTCTACCCAAAATTCCAACAGATAAATTCGTTATTGCAGATGTAAAGCGTTCGGATATTGGAAACTCATCGAAATTTTATGCAGAATCTATTTATAAACATTTTGGATTTGATGCAGCAACGCTTAATCCTTTGATGGGTGCTGAATCGCTTGAACCATTTTTTAAATATACAGATAAATTGAATTTTGTGCTTGCTTTGACTTCAAATCCAGGCTCAAAGGACTTTTTGAATAATTATAACTTTTTCCCAAATCTTTTTAGAGAAATAATAAGGAAATTCACAGAATTATATTCTGAAAAGAATTTGGGATTTGTCGCAGCTGCAATAAAACCCGAAGAAACGATGAATGTAAGACTTTTGGCGCCAAATTATGTATTATTGGTTCCCGGAATCGGAGCGCAAGGCGGAGATTTGAAACAAATCAATAAGCAAAAAATAATGCCTGCGATTTTTAATGTCTCGCGGGATATTATTTTCCCTGATGCAAAAGAAGATTATTTCAAAGCGGTGCGGGATAAAGCAATCGAATATTCAAAATTGATGGCTTTATAAAATGGTGCAAAAGGATTATTCTGAAAGTGAGAAATCCGCACCAATTCGCAAGGATAGATCATCTAAAAGGGTAATCTTTAAATCTCGTTCTGATATTAAAAAAGCAAATTTGCTAAAAGGAAGAATTATTGCTCTTATTAGCAAAATAATTCTTGTTCGGGGAAATGATAATCAAATCTATCAAGCTCATATTCGCGGTGTAATTGATTCAGAGAATAAAAGTTCATCGCTTATTGCTGTGGGTGATTGGATTCAATTTAGTGAGACTAATTATATTAATCCAAAATCAAAATTGAAGGAATGCAGGATCCAGAAAATTGAAAAGCGCCAAAATATATTCTCACGCAAAGCAATTGGGAAAGAACCCTTTGAGCAAGTAATTGCAAGTAATATTGATAGTGTTTTGATAATGGCATCCCCAACCCAGCCCGATTATGATATTGAACTAATTGATAAATTTCGCATAACAGCAAAGTTAAATGGATTGGATGCTTTTATTTGCATAAATAAAATTGATTTAGACCCCGGCAAAAATTTTATGAAAGATTTTGAAATTTATAAGCAATATAATTTACCAATATTCCTTATTTCATTAAAAAATCATCAAAATGTGAATGAATTAATTGAATTTCTTAGGAATAAAGAAACATTATTAATCGGTCAATCAGGTGTTGGCAAATCCACATTTATCAATTACTTATTTAAAGAACAAGTGCAAAAGATAAATAAACTTAACGAAATAAAAACAAGAGGAATGCATACAACAACTTTTGTAAAGATGTTTGATTATAATAATGAATTTAAAATTATCGATGCACCCGGTATTAATGAATTTGATATATGGGGATTAGAGCCAAGGGATTTGAAATTTTATTTTGACGAATTTGCGCTATATCAAAAAAAATGCGAATATATTGATTGTAGCCATATCCATGAGCCAAATTGCGCTGTTATTAAAGCAGTTAAGAAAGGTCAAATACCCGTCAAGAGATACAAAATTTATACTGATATATTTAAATCCTTAGGATAGTTTGTCATAAAAGACTTAATTTTGAAAAAAATGAATTTAAGAAAATGAAAACTACACGTTTTAATGCTATCCATAAAGCCCTTGGGGGCAAAATGGTTGAATTCGCAGGTTATGAAATGCCCGTTCAATATCCAAAAGGTATAATTCACGAGCATTTAACAGTCCGCAATTCAGTGGGTGTTTTTGATGTTTCCCATATGGGCGAGTTTGAGGTTCGCGGTAAAGATGCGCTGAATTTTATTCAATATATTTCTACAAATGATGCATCAAAGCTTATACCTTATCAAGCTCAATATTCTTCGATGTGCTACCCCGATGGAGGTATGGTTGATGATATGATTGTCTATAATCTCAATGATTATTATATGATGGTTGTTAATGGTGCTAATATTGATAAAGATTGGGATTGGTGCAATAAAAACAAAGCTGGATTTGACATTGAATTGATAAATGCTACTGATGATATTAATTTATTGGCAATACAAGGACCAAAATCGCTTGAAACTTTGCAGAAATTGACCGATGTGAATTTATCTGAAATTGAATATTATCACTGTAAATTAGGAAAATTAGCAAATTATGATATGATAATATCTCGCACAGGTTATACAGGCGAGATTGGATGTGAGATCTATTTCCGAGGTGATGAAAAAGTTGCAAAAGATGTATGGGATGCAATTTTTAACGCAGGCGCAGAATTTGGAATTGAACCGATTGGTTTAGGCGCAAGAGATACATTAAGGCTCGAAAAAGGCTATTGCCTTTATGGAAATGATATCGACCAAACAACAAATCCATTGGAAGCAGGCCTTGGCTGGATAACAAAACTCAACAAAGACAATTTCATTGGAAAAGATGCACTTGTCAAAGTCAAAGCGGAAGGCATCAAGCGAAAATTAGTAGGAATGATATCGGACGAAAAGGGCTTTATACCACGCCATCATTATAAAATATTCTCAGAAAATAATGAGGAAATTGGTGAGGTCACAAGTGGTAATATTTCCCCTGTTCTAAATAAAGCTATTGCAATGGGTTATGTGAAGATCGATTATGCAAAACCTGACCAAAATGTGTTTATTGAATCACGTGGCAAAATGTTTGCAGCAAGGGTTGTGAAATTTCCCTTTGTTTAATTTTAAAATACTACAATAAAGCAAAATAGAAAAGGGCGGTGGAATTCCATAGCCCTTTTTTTGTTAATAGTTCCTACGATATTCATATTTTTCGGTGACAGCGGGTGGATCAACCAATCGGAAATCTCCAAATCCATTATTATCTACAAATAAAAATTGGCGATTATTGCCATAATACCACCTCTCATAAACACGATTTGGATTATAATAGTCTTGCGTTCGTTCGTAACTTGTAGGAGGTCCAAATATTATATAGACCATTCCTTTATCGGTCATCCAGCCATCTGTATATGATTTGAAGTTTTTATTTGCATAATCTATGCGAGAATAATATTCCTCAAATGCTTCATTACGTTGAGTATTGGGCGTTGGGTCAAGTGCAGCCCAGAATTCACGAAAACGGTTGAGTTTATCCTCTTCTGTTGTTGCTTTGCGAATATAATCAATTTGCGAATTAGATGCGACATAACGCAATTGCTTAATTGCAAGGTCCAAATTTTCTATGATATTACCCGCAAGGGAGGGAATATAAGTAATTGTCCTTTTAGTTGCAGCAAGATAGTCAGCCTCTGTAAAATTTGCACCTGTTGTTTTTTTAAGTGCAATTAACTTCAAAACATAAGTTCCTGTCTTTAAATCCTTTATTGGATTAATCTTAATATACTGTTGGCTTGTGCCTTGGGGAATAATTTTTCGGAATTTGCCACTTGTCATTATTATATCTTTCTCGTCTTTTGATATTTGATAAACAAAATCTATTGTATCAGTTTGATTTTGATTATAGCATTCATAAAAAATAAAAAAGCCATCTGTAAGGTCAGAAACATTATCATTCAAAAATGGGGTAATACTTTTTTTGCCTGCTGTTTCAAATATTGAGCTAACAATCATTAACCCGCTTAAAGAAAATGGATATTTATTAAAATTTATAATTGAGATTTCTCTATCGCGTTGAAAATCTTGATTTGCAACTAAATCGCGTATCTTAACACGTACTTTATATTCACCCTGAGGAAGATAAGCAATAGATTGATATACATCTATATCTCCATTTCCTCCAAGAGATACATAATAATTTTCAGCAACTACATATCTATCAGTATGCAATTCTGCAACGGAATTACTTTTGCTATCTAGTATTGTAATATTTATCGAATATTTAGCATAATATTTCCCATCATCACTCTTCATAAATAGCAATGTTTGATAAGGTACTGCCGTATAAATATCCAAACGGGAAGAATCAGGTTTATCGGATTTTACGCTTATCATATCCATATAAAATGCATACTGGTCCTTACTGTCTGGCTTTTGAGCAAGCAAATTTACAGAATAAAATAAAGCAACAAAGAAAATCAAATACTTATAAGATTTCATTTTCATTTTAATTTTATTATTATTAACGAATTAATATAATAGAAAAGTTATTTGAAACAAATAAAATTAAATTATAATATTATTATAAAATACTTACATTTAATGTCATCGAGCATTTGCTGCAGGTCTGCAATTTTGCTAAAATCATTTACTATAATTTTTCTGCCATTAAAATATGCTCTTATTCTATTGATTACTTCATTCTGCTCATTATTTGAGAAATTTTTAGAAAAAATTAGCTCAATTTGCTTTGCATAAGGATTTTGCTTGCGAATTTGCTCGAAATAAATTTGATAAGCAGCAATCCAGTCGCTTGCAAAATCATTAGGATATGCAAAAAGATATGATTGAGAATAGGCACTATTGCCAAGATTGAAAGGTTTTTCTTTATGCGATTGGAAAACAATCAATGCCGATTTATTTTCAAATATTTTTTTGTCACTATTATTAAAGAGATTAGCTTTTAATATTAAGCTATCAGAGATAATATTTTTGGCAATTTTATTAAGGTCAATCTGCAATTTAAATTCAGCTTCTTTACCTTTTTGTGAGTAAATTTTATTTGTATCGCTCATTAGTTCAAATTGCCAGTAGCTTATACTATCAGCATTTTCAATGTGAAGATGGATTTCCAAGATTTCAGGATTAGCAGAATATTTGCTAAAATATAAATTTTCAAAATCAATAACATTTTTATCTTTTTTATTATATATATTATTGAACAAATCGATAAAATTGTTATTCAGTGGATTAATGGGTGTTTGAATAAAATATTTATCTTCATTTATTCTGATTTGAGTCACATAAGTAGCCATTATAATTGATGGTTGGAGAGTTGGATGAAAAACAAGTGGCACTCTATGTGTGAGCCACAAATCAAGCTTTCCTTTTCCATTTGGTCGATTTGAAGCAAAGATGGCTAAATTATTTGGCAATTCAACGAAATCAGATTCATCATACTCGGTATTTATATCATTAAGGGGACGAGGCTTTTGCCAATTACCATCAACATTTATTGAATAATAAATATCAAATCCACCTTTACCTGAAAACCCATTTGAAGCAAAATAAAGAGTGTCATTGCTTGCAAGAAAAGGTGTAATTTCTGCTTTATTAGTATTTAAAATATCGAGTCTAATCATTCCCGTCCAAGAATTTTCACCATTACGATAAGCCATCCATAAATCAGAGTCTTCGGGATTTTCAGGGGATGCCTGAGCAAAAATCATAAAATTGCCATTTGGAGAAATAGTAGGTTGGAAGCGGAAATCCTCTGTTTTCAAGCAATCGAGAAGCATACCTTTTTGCCAAGTATTTTTTTGCAACCGTGATTCAAAAATATTAAGCACCGAACCGCGTTGAGTTTTATTAAATGATGTAAAGTAGGCAATATCTTTGCTTAAAAAAGTTATATATGATTGATTTTTGGCTGTCGAATTTATACCATCATCAATCAATGAAGGACGACTAAATTCATAATTTAGATTTAATACGGATGTATAAAATAAAGAATTACCTTTGCGATTTGAATTAAAATATAATGTACTATCGAATTTATTGAATTGTGGCGCAAAATCATCGCTTGCAGAATTCAATACTTCAATATTAATAGGCTCACTCCATCTGTACCAATTCATTTGTGAAAAGATTGGTATAATATTCAATATAAATATAAAAAATAATAAACCAATATACCTATTCATAAAGGAAATTCCTCAAATCCTTATCATTTCCGAAAAGCACAAGTAAATCATTTTCTTCAAATCTATAAGAAGGGTCGGGGACACCTATTGTCTCAGCATTAAATATTGTTTCTGGATTTTGCTTATATATAGGTGGTAATTTCTTAATAGTTACGACATTCAAGTTGTATTCAATACGCAAATTGGCATCACGCAATGTTTTTCCAATAAATTTTTTTGGGACATTTACGATAAATATAGAATGTAAATTGCTCAGTGGGAAAGAATCGATCAAACCTGGCATAATCAGTCTCCGAGCTAAGTGGTCAGCTGCTTCAGCTTCGGGAAGGAGGATATTTTCAATTCCCAAAAGCTTCAGAAGACGTGCGTGTAGCTTACTTACCATTCGATTGTAGATAGTTTTTACGCCTAATTCTTGCAAAATAGATGTTGTTGTTATTGAGCTTTCAAATCCCTCTCCGATTGCTACAATCACAGCATCGAAATCCTGAACACCTTGTGAGCTTAATGCATCCTTATCGGTAGAATCAAGCACCACAGCTACTGCAACCTCATCTTGCACTTCTTCCACACGCTTTATATTTTTATCGATTGCAAGCACTTCAGCACCGTTTTTTGTTAGGCTTCTCGCTAGATTTGAACCGAAATATCCAAGACCAATAACACAAAATTTTTTTGTTGCCATTTACAATACAAATTAAACAAATAACAAATTTACAAATAATTAATGGAAATATTTATTTCAGAATTGCAATGATTGATATTCTTTAATTTTGCAATTTTATATAAATGATAATTCAATTTATAAATGAAAGTTAATAATCAAGATATCCGCTCTGTTTGGTTCGATAAAAGCATAAATTCATTAATGATAATAGACCAAACACTATTGCCGTTTCAGTTCAAATTAATATCAATCAAAACATTAGAGGAAGCAATTGATGCGATTAAATCTATGCAAGTGCGGGGAGCTCCCGCGATTGGAATTACATCGGCTTATGCTGCTTATTTTGCTGCATTAGAATGCAATGGCAATAAAGAATATTTTAATCAATTGATAAATCAACTAATTTCTACCCGGCCCACGGCAGTAAATCTTAGAAATGGCGCAATGTATGTTGCAGAAGCCATAAATTTCTCAAAAAATTCAAATACAGCACTGAATAATTCTGCTATTGATATAGCACAGTATAAAACAACTGCTATAAAGACAGCACTGTTTAGAGCAAATGAATTTGCTGAAAAAGAAATAAGAAATTGTGAGCAAATTGGTATTAATGGGGTTGAAATTATTAAGAATTTATATATAGAAAAAAATAGGGTTATAAATATTCTTACTCATTGCAATGCGGGATGGCTTGCTTGCGGGGATTGGGGAACAGCCACTGCACCAATTTATAAAGCTCGTAGATTAGGAATTCCATTGCATATTTGGATCGATGAAACACGTCCATTGAATCAAGGTTCGCGGTTAACTGCTTGGGAAATGGATAATGAGAAAATTGATTTTTCAATTATTACGGACAATGCAGGAGGTATGTTAATGAAAAATGGCAAAGTAGATTTGGTAATTACAGGCGCCGATAGAATTGCAAGAAATGGCGACACAGCAAATAAAATTGGAACATATTTAAAGGCTCTTGCTTCTAATGCAAATAATATTCCTTTCTATATTGCCGCTCCATCGACTACAATTGATCTAAATACTCCCAATGGAGATGAAATTATAATTGAAGAACGCAATACAAAGGAAGTTTCGCATATTATTGGATTATCTAATGAAGGTAAATTTGAAGAAGTGCAAATCGTGCCTGGTAATTACAAAATTTATAATCCTGCATTTGATATAACGCCATATAATTTAATCACAGGTATAATTACAGAAAAGGGAATATTTAAAACTGAGGAAATTGAACGACAATTTTCTGAATAATTACAAAGCGAGCAATAATATTATAATAGAAATAACAAGTAGAATATAATTGACACGGTCTTTCATTACAATTTCAAAAGGATCATCATTTGCAACTTGACGAGAAGATAGAATCCATATTCGAAGTATAAATAATACAATCACAAGTACAATACCAATCAAATATGTGGGATGCGAATACAGAACAGCAACTTTTTCGCTTTGAGTATATAATGCAAATATCAGACTTGAAATTAGTCCGAGTGAAACACCTGATAATTGCAGAATTTGCCTATCTTCAACTGTGTAGCCACGATGAATATTTTGATTATTACCGCTTTTTTGAAGTATACCAAGTTCAAGGTATCTCTTTAATGTTGCAAGCGATAAAAATAAAAATAATGCAAATGTAAGCAACCAATTAGAAATTTCGACTTCCGCTTGGACAGCGCCTGCAATCAACCGCAAACAATATAAAATAGATAAAATTACAATATCGACTACAACTTCTTTTTTCAAATAACGAGAATATAACCAATTCAAAACGAAATAAACCGCTTGCACAATAACAAATCCAGGATGAAGAAATAAAATTGAAATTAAAAATCCTGATACAAAAAATATTATGGATAAATAAAATCCTGTTGTAATATGCATCTCACCCGAAGCAAGGGGGCGGTTTCGTTTTACAGGATGTTGCCTATCGCTTGGTATATCAATTAAATCATTCAAGAGATAAATTGATGAGCTTGTTAAGCTAAATGCAAAGAAACCAATTAATAAATATACATATTCAATAAATATAAATTTATGTGCTAAAATAATCGGAATAAAAATCAACGTATTTTTTAGCCATTGCTTGTAGCGGATTTCACTTAAAAATGTTTCCAATTTTCCACGTTTTGCGGGGAAGATCTTTTTAATCTGGGCAACCTTCTCGACACGCTGAATTAACAATTTCGGTGGCTTTACTAAATATGCATAGCGAGCAGATTGCCAAATATATATGTCTACATAAGAATCGCCAATATAATCGAAGCCTTTTTCACCAAATTTTTCGACTAGAACATTGCGTTTATTATTACCACGTAAATTCAATTCGGGGGTTGTGGCAATAACTTGGTCAAAAAATCCAAGATAATCAGCAACTTTAACAGCAATTGATTTAAGGCTGGCAGTAGCAAGCACAATTTCCCGTCCTTTTGCTTTTTCTTCAAGCACAAAATCAATCACATCTTGATTATATGCTAATGTAGAAACATCAATTTCTGTTCGCTCAAATACCTTTTGCTTAAGAAATGCATAGCCACGAGTAAGCCATAAAATTATTAGAAAAATGTACAATGGATTACGCTTGAGCAGCTCGAACATCAATTCCATAAGAATATCAGTCGATATTAACGTTCCGTCGAGGTCTACAACTAAAGGTAAGTTTTCTTGCATTGTTTTTCAAAAATTATACAGTTTAATAATTTACTGCAAATTCAATATATATTTTTTAATTTTTCTTATAAAAAACAACTCCATAAAAGTCGATTTGCATTTTTAGCTCATTTTCAGTTATCGAATTATAATCAATAATATCTACAAAAAATGGCAAGTTGCTTTCTTCAAATCGACTTAATAAATTTCCCCGTTTATTAAACTTTGAATTATCACATTTTATTGCAATATCAATATCAGAAGCCTGTTTATTTGTACCCTTAGCTCTTGAACCGAAAATAATCGCTTCTGTAATTTCAGGATATGATGAAATAATTTCAATAATTGTATCGAGCTGTTTATCAGTTAACCCAAATTTCATTCTGTAGTAAACTTTAATGTAAAATCTTTGTCGAATTTTTCTGCCACTCGATAAAATTCATTAACAATGAAATCTACAGTATTTAACAAAATCACATCATCATAAGTGTGCGAGGACTCATTTCTTTTATCAATTGCCTCCATCCAAATATCCCCGTCGTCTATATATTGTGCTAGAAATGCTTGCCTGATTGCATCTTTTGGGCTCCTCACCTCAAATCCATTTTCTAAGAGATAATCTCTCATCGTTTTCCATCCAAGTTCAAGAGTAAATTCAAACGCTTGAATAAGTGCCATCTGCTCTATCTCATTAAGCGTCTTTTTTTCTACAATCATTGACAATTTATGAAAAGCTTTATCGTAATTCTTGAATCGATATTTCCAGCGGGGTGTTTGATCCATAATTTAATTTCAATTTCAATAATTTACAAAAATAATTAATTCTTACAACATTTTTAAAATTAATCAACCTATATAATGAAATTTATTTCTTAATTTTGTATTTTTTAAAAGTTAACTTTTTGAAAATCAATAAAAGACATAATTCTTTGTTAAACACAAATGCGATGATTTCAAAGCCTATTATATTCAGACAAAAGACCCGTGCTTTGAAAATATGTAACTTTAAGCATTACATAACTGATGCACCTGTCTAAATCGCAACGAACTCCTTTAAATAGCAAAATAAAAAAATTATAAAACAACTTATCTATAAACAATTAATAAGGGAAAAATATGAAAAAAGATTTCCTATCCGTTCGTGATTTTACGAAGGAAGAAATTTTGCACACATTTGAATTAGCACAGGATATGAAGAAGGATCCATTGAAATATTCGAAGTCCTTAACATTCAAAACATTAGCTTTAATATTTGAGAAACCATCACTACGGACACGTACTTCATTTGATGTGGGAATACAGCAATTAGGGGGATTTTCTCTCTATTTATCACCAAACGAAATAAACCTTGGCAAAAGGGAAAGCGTTTATGATGTTGCAAAAAATTTAGAGCGTATGGTGCAAGGCATTATGATACGCACATTTGCACATTCAATCGTAGAAGATATGGCAAAATTTGCAAAGGTACCTGTAATAAATGGATTAACAGATTATTCTCACCCTTGCCAAGCAATGGCTGATTATTTAACAATCTTAGAAGTAAAAGGAAAATTAGATAACTCAATAAATCTCACTTACATTGGTGATGGCAATAACGTTGCTCACTCCCTGATGTTTGCGGGTGCAAGATTGGGTGTAAATGTGACAATTTCCACTCCAAAAGGTTTTGAACCAAATTTGGCAGCCTGGCTACAAGCCACTGAAGATGCAAAGCAAACTGGTGCAAAATTGCAATTGATATATGACCCGTTGGAAGCTGTAAAAAATGCTGATGTAGTTTATACAGACGTATGGGCATCAATGGGACAAGAATCCGAGGCACAAATAAGAAGACAAATATTTATGCCTTATCAAGTAAATATGAAACTATTTTCAAAGGCAAAACCTGATGCAATTTTTATGCATTGCTTACCTGCACACCGTGGCGATGAAGTAACTGATGAAGTTATAGATTCGACGCATTCAGTTGTATTTCAAGAAGCAGAAAATAGATTGCATGCACAAAAAGCAATTATGTATCAATTAATGAAATAGAGGAAAACGTGCCAAAAGCATTAATTGCAATTGGAGGCAATTCGTTAATTCGAGCAGGCCAGCGCGGAACACTCGATGAACAATTCGAGAACGCATATCTAACGGCAAAAGGTATTTCCCGCATTATCAATAATGGGTGGGAAGTAGTCATAACGCACGGTAATGGTCCCCAGGTTGGCGCTGCTTTGATTCGTTCTGAGCGTGCGATAAACGAGGTATATCCACATACTTTGGATATGTGCGTCGCAACAACACAATCCGAGATTGGATATATTTTAGAGCGTGCATTTATTCGGGCATTTCTTGAGGAGAATATAAATAAGAGAGTAATGACTATACCTACAATGGTATTAGTGGATGCAAACGACCCCGCATTTCAGCATCCATCAAAGCCTGTGGGACCTTTTTATACTCGCGTTGTAGCAATTGAAAAGCAAGAACAGCTGGGTTGGCAGGTTGTCGAAGATGCTGCACGTGGTTGGCGCCGTGTTGTACCATCACCTGAACCAAAGGAAATACTTGAATTAGAAATTATACAAAAAATAATGGATATGGATATTATAACAATTGCACTGGGTGGTGGTGGGATACCCGTAATTCGCAAACCTGATGGGACAATCGAGGGAAGCGAGGCAGTAATTGACAAGGACCGTTCATCTTCATTGCTTGCAAATGGGATTAATGCAGATATTTTTATAATTAGCACAGATGCAGACAAGGTTTATCTAAATTATAAGAAGAAAAATCAAAAGGGTTTGGATTTAGTTCATTTAGATGAAATTGAAAAATATTATAATCAGGGACATTTCCCACCGGGGAATATGGGACCAAAAATTGAAGCTGTAATGCGTTATTTACGCAATGGTGGTAAGAAGGCAATTATTACAACATTTGAATATATAGAAGAAGCTCTTGAAGGGAAAGCAGGAACGACAATTTTGCCATAATTTTGAATAAAATGAAAGATATAAAATGAAATTAAATCATATTATTGAATCGCAACAGTTCAAAGTTCCAAGAATAATGGATTTGTTTGAACGCACTAATTTGATGAAAAAAATTGTAGCTCGGGGTGGAACTCACGATTATCATAATAAAATAATGGCAACTTTATTTTATGGACCTTCCACACGAACGCGGTTTTCGTTTGAAGCTGCAATGATGAGGCTTGGTGGGCGAGTGTTATCAACTGAGCAGGCGCAAGAATTTTCGTCAGTCATCGAAGGAGAAAGTCTTGAGGATACAATTAGAATTATCGGCAATTATTGCGATGTAATTGTGGTCAGGCATTACGAAGAAGGTGGGGCAAAGCGCGCTGCTGCTGTATCAAAAGTGCCAATAATAAATGCAGGCGATGGAAGTGGCGGGCAACATCCCACTCAAGCGTTGCTTGATTTATATACAATTCATAATGAATGCCATACAATTGATGGTTTGAGTGTTGCATTTATTGGTGCATTGGATAATGGCCGTACAGCACGCTCGCTTGCATATTTGTTGAGCAAATTCGATAGAGTGAAGATCTATTTTATTGCACCCGATGAAATGCAAATGAAACCCGATATTTTAGAACATCTTGACGAACATAATATTAGCTATGAATTGTCAAACACAGCAAAGGGAATTATAGAAAATATCGATGTACTTTATATGACACGTATTGACAATGAGCGGCTAGTTTCGCAAAATATAGACCCAAAATCCTATGCGATTGATAAAAGCGTTTTACGTCGATTAAAGAAAGATTCAATCATATTGCATCCACTGCCTCGTTCAGTGGAAATTGCACGTGAAGTCGACAAAGACCCACGAGCAGCATATTTTCGCCAAGCTGAGAATGGGCTATATGTGCGTATGGCATTGCTATCGATGCTCTTTGAAGAGGAATGAAAACTCCCTTTCCCCTTTTTTAAAGGGGAATATAATAGATATATAACAATTTTATTAATTAAAAATAACTTAGGTGATTTATGTCAAAAACAAGAATGATAATTTTAGGAGCAGCAGGGAGAGATTTCCATAATTTTAATGTATGTTATCGAAATAACCCTGACGTAGAAGTAGTTGCGTTCACAGCAACACAAATTCCCGATATTGCGGGAAGAAAATATCCTGCATCCTTAGCAGGACAATATTATCCAAATGGAATACCCATTTATGATGAAGCGGATTTAGAAAAATTAATAGCTAAACATAATATTGATGAATGTGTCCTTTCATACAGCGATTTACCTTATGATACAGTAATGCATCTTGGCTCTCGCGTAATGAAAAGTGGTGCAAAATTCTCAATGCTTGGTGCAAATCCAACAATGATAAAGTCAAGCAAACCAATTATTGCGGTGACCGCAGTAAGAACAGGTTGCGGCAAAAGTCAAACAACGCGTGCGGTTGTTAAAGCATTGCTTGAAGCAGGCAAAAAAGTTGTAAGCGTCCGCCACCCAATGCCTTACGGAAATTTGGAAGAACAAAAAGTACAACGCTTTGCTACAATCGAAGATCTCGCAAAATATAAATGCACAATTGAAGAAATGGAAGAATATGAACCACATATCGAAATGGGGAGCGTGATTTATTCAGGTGTGGATTATGAAGCAATATTGAGAGAGGCAGAAAAAGAAGCAGACGTTATCGTTTGGGATGGTGGGAATAATGATATGTCGTTTTATAAACCCGATTTAACTATCGTGGTTGCCGACCCGTTGCGTCCAGGCCATGAAATTGGATATTATCCAGGTGAGGTAAATTTCCGTATGGCAGATATAATTGTTGTCAATAAAGTTGATTCGGCATATCCCGAGGATGTTGATGAAGTACTTGAAAATGCGCGGAAATACAATCCAAAAGCAAAGGTTATGCTTGCTGCATCAGCTATTATAGTAGAAAATCCTGAAATGATTACAGGTAAACGAGTGCTTGCGATCGAGGATGGTCCAACTCTTACACACGGTGAAATGCAAATTGGTGCGGGTGTAGTTGCTGCTGAAAGATATGGAGCTGAGGAAATTATCGATCCTCGTCCCTGGGTCACAGGCAAAATTGCCGAGACATTCAAAAAATATCCATATATTGGCAATTTGCTTCCTGCAATGGGATATAGCGACCAGCAAATGAAAGATTTAGAAGCAACAATCAATCAAGTAGATTGCGATTCAGTTGTAATTGGAACACCAATCAATCTTGCTCGCTTCATTAAAATCAATAAACCACATACCCGCGTTTATTATGAATTATCAGAAATTGGCAAACCCACTATTAAGGATATTGTAAATAATTTCTTGAAAGAAAAAGGAATATAGGAAAAGTGTAAAGGGTAAAGGGTAAAGGGTAAAGGGTGAAATGTAGAGGCACGCTGAGCGTGTCTCTTTTTTTTGTTGAACGAGATATGTGCCTGCACCATCTTGGTGCAGAATTCCCGTATAATCCACGGGAGATATAAATGAACAAGGGCTGGACCATCCCTTGTTCAATATGCAGAGGGCTAAAGCCCTCTGTTGCATATTCTGGGCCCAAGTACAAAAGGTGGCTTCAGTGACTTGCAAAAATGCTTTTGCCATTCAAAAATTTCCCAAATTTATCTAATTTTTGCCTCTATTTTTTTATTAATTTAGAATATTTTATATTTAGCAATTAATAAAAAGAAATAATCATTTTTCTTTGCTTCTTTTTTTGATTTTGCGAGAGAGCAAAGCGATTTTGAAAGATGTCATCTCAAAAGTATGAAAGGATTATTAAGTTTATTAGGAGATTAATAATAAATGTCGGCAAAACGTAAGACGTGGAAGGAAAAATTAGCGGATAGCAAGGATCTGCCAAAAGTGGTGGAGGTTAGTCCAAATATGGCAGGAAGATGGGGCGCCAAGACAGGCGATACAGTGGCTATTCCCTCACCAATGGAAGTGGATGCAATTATGAAAACAGTACCTCAAGGCAAACTTATTACAATTAATGATATTCGCAAATTGATTGCTCAAAAGCATAATGCTACAATCGGGTGTCCGATTACAACAGGGATATTTGCACGTATTGCTGCTGAAGCTGCAGCCGAGGATATTGCGGAAGGCAAAAGCAATGCAACACCCTATTGGCGAACCTTAAAAGCAGGCGGAGAAATTAACGAGAAATATCCTGGTGGAGTTGAAGCGCAAGCAAAGCTTCTCGAGGCAGAAGGGCATAAAGTAAGCCAGAAAGGCAAAAAATGGGTGGTTGCAGATTATGAGAAGTATTTGATAAAAATATAAGGGAAACAAAATAAAAGGGAAAAAATAAATTAATGGATATTAAACAAATTAAACAGTATAATTCATAACCATCTCAACTTTGAAACATATTGACAATCGAAGGACTTATGGCGAGCATTTGACGCCTGTACAAATATTTGAACGGTATATTTTGCCTGAAATACGCGGTAAATTGAGCGAGTATATTTGGGTGGATTTATTTGCAGGTGCGGGCAATCTTGTGTTGCCGATTTTGGAGCATATCCCACAAGATGAACGAATAGAATTTTTTGAAAAGCATATATATCTTTTTGATATACAAAGCGAATTGGTCGATCTTGCAATTGCAAATGCTATTGGTTATGGTATACCTCAAGATATTGCCAAACAGCATATTTTGCAATGGGATACAATACGTAATTATCCTATATTTTTGCTCAAACTTGGTATGCCTGTTTTCCATATCACAAATCCGCCTTATTTATATTTAGGTTATATTGCAAAGCACAGCGAAACCCAGAAATATTTGGAATTTTTCCAAGGGGAAAACGAAGGTTACCAGGATTTGTATCAGCTGGCATTAAAGAACGATTTAAAAAATGGTTTGCAAAATATGATTTATATAATTCCATCGAATTTTATTTTTGGATTTGCTGTATCGAATAAAATACGGGAAGATTTTTTGAAATATTATACAATTAAAAAAGCGATAATATTTGAAAAAGATATATTCGAATTTACAGGGACGAATGTTGCGATATGCTTTTTTGAGAAAAAGGTTGAGCCGAAGCAGGAAGCTCTTACTTTTGAAGGAATTAAAATAAATAAAGATGAGCATAAAAGATTATATACGCTTGACCCCAAAACGCATTATCGTGCAGGTGGCGATTTTGAGGAATTTTTATATCAATATCGCGCTCGCAAGCCATTGAAAATAAAGTATTATTTAACGATGGAAGAGGTAGAGAATAATAGAGGCGAATTAGCAATTGATGTAATTGATGCAAATAAATTCAATGGAAAATCTTACGAAAAGATGACAATATATGTCAATGAGAAGTTGTATAACAAAATTATATCTAATATATTATTTGTGCGAACGGTGGATACAGGCAGTATGGATGGCAGAGCAGGCCTATATAAAATACGGGATGTGTTTGGTGTGGATGGAATACTTGTGACGAAGGATACACATAGAATGCATCCGATCCAAATATTTATCAATAAAGAAATTACGAATGAAGTGCAAATTTTATTGAAGGATTATTTTAATATGATTTTGGAATATTTTCGCGAGTTAACAGACAGCGATTTTATGACAACTTATCAATATTCAAAAAGCAAATATACAAGGAAATATTTAGGATTATTGCAAGTTAGGAAATTAATAAGCACATTCCCAATATGTGATTTAAATGATAAGGATATGAAATATTTTGAAAAATTAATTAAAGATGGAGTAGCGGAAGATTTAATAAAATTTATGAACGAAAGGAACGGGAGGACTGAATGGAAATTAGGATATTAATTTTTAATTTGCATTTTTAAAAAAATGTAGCACGCAAAGACGCAAAGAACACAAAGGGGAGAGAAATATGAAAAATAATTTGCGATTAGAATTAGAAGATTTAGAAGCCACGCCATTATCGTATGGATCTGTGATTTTAAATAAAGATAAATTTGCAGAGGTATTGACAGATATTAATGCACAAAATAATTTGAATTCTGTTAAAAACAAGATAATTATATTAAAAGATGTAATATCCAATTTTAGAAATGATAAAGAAGGTTTATTGAATATTGAGAGCAATGGAGATACAATATCTTTGCGCAAAGATGTTCTAATTTCGGAATTAAATCAAATATTAGAATCGCAAACCCTCGACAGAGCAAAGTATTATGTTAATAGATTAATAAGAGGAGTTGATCAAGTCAAGACAAGCAAAATTAACGACATAAACTTGCTAAGGTGGAAAGAATACGACGATATTATTACAGATAGTCTATGGGTATTAGATAAACGAGATTCGTCGGGGGCACATCTTGGATGGTACTGGGGAAATTTCATTCCTCAAATTCCACATCAAATGATGATGAGATATACAAAAAAAGGCGATTGGGTAATGGATACATTTCTCGGAAGTGGCACAACATTAATTGAATGCAAAAGATTAGGTAGAAATGGAATTGGCATTGAGCTTAATCCTGATGTTGCACACAATGCTCAAACATTTATTAAAAAGGAATCAAATAAATATAATGTTATTGCTGATGTTATAACTGGAGATAGCAGAACAATTGATATGAAACAAATTTTAGAAAAAAATGGGCTTAATAAAGTCCAGCTTTTAATGATGCATCCTCCTTACCACGATATAATCAAATTTTCAGATGATGATAAAGATCTTTCTAATGCAAAAAATACAAAAGAATTTTTAGAAATGTTTGGTGCTGTCGTCGATAATGCGACTCCATATTTAGAAAAGGACCGTTATTTTGCATTAGTAATAGGAGATAAATATTCACAGGGTGAATGGATACCATTAGGTTTTTATTGTATGCAAGAAGTAATGAAAAGGGATTATTTGTTGAAAAGTATAATAGTGAAAAATTTTGAAGATACAAGAGCAAAACGCAATCAGCAGGAATTATGGAGGTACCGAGCGCTGGTAGGTGGATTTTATATTTTTAAGCACGAATATATTATGATATTTAAGAAAAAATAAATAGGAGTAACTATGGAAAATGAAATTAAATTGGGCGATTTAGTAAAAGATGTCTGTGGCGATATTGGTGAAGTCATAGATATTGAGTATACTGACAATGGGGAAGTTTGGCGTTATATTTTGAATTCTTTTGAAGAAGAAAAAAGATACACTTGGCCAGCTCATCCCGATTATACTTACAAAATTTCAATTGACAAGTAGAATATTACAAATAGTATTTGTTAGTATCAAAAAAGGGGATTTATGCCATTTTTAAGTAAAAAAGAAGTTATAAATCTAAAGCTTAATTGTATTCCATTACAGGATTTAAAAATATTAGCTCGCAGATTAGGGAATTTAGAACAAAGTTCAGCTTCTGAAATTATTAAAGAACTCGTTGGAAATCAACAGAATGAGGAATTAATTGATAAATTTATTAAAGATAAACATACAGAAAAGGCTGCCGAAAGGAAATTATTAATTTCTGATGATGAACTAAAAAATGAATTAATGAAAGTCAGAACATTTTCCTGGGGTGTTGTACAGGGACAATTAGAGCAAAAAGTACAATCTGAATATGTTAGGAAAATTGTTAGATATGAAGATTTATTAGAAAATGTGAGAGCAAAGCTCCATAATGATATTACAAATTATGTAATATGCACTTGGTATAATCATTGGACTACTGTTTTGATTGAAGATCATATAAGCCAACATCCAAAAGTAATTCCAACAATTAAAAATATAAAAGGTGTAGATATTTTCTTTGATGGGCAACCGTTCGATTTAAAAGTAACATATCCAAAAGAATATATATCAAAATATGGTATTGATAAAGTTCTAAATAGTCCTCAGGATCTTGCAATTTGGATGTATGAACATCAAGGCGCTCAGAGATTTGGTGCGGATAATAGATTATTTGTTATAGTATTAGATAAAAATGATCCCGAGAAAAGTTGGGAATTAAAAAGAGATTTTGACTTAGTATATAAAAGGATTGATAATTTTTTTGATAGGGAAGTAATTTCAAAGGATGACGAAATTGTATTTACATATAACAAAAGGACTTACACATCTGTTGCAAAAGTATTGTTAATAACAAAATGATAGAAAAGGAAAAATATATTTATGGATAATATACAATCAGCTATAAAAAGTAATGATTATAATCTCAGCGTTAGGAATGTACTTACCCCACGTGATATCCTCCATTTATTTGATTCAAAAGAAATTGATAAGGATTGGTCATTTGTTGGTTATAAGCCATCAGACACAGGAAAATGGACACATAATTATCATCGCTATCCTGCGAAATTTATCCCCCAATTAGTTGAAAAATTGTTTGATGAGTATATCCATACAGAGAATGCTCATATTAATGACCCTTTTTTTGGAAGTGGCACAACTATTGTATCGGCAATTTCTCGAGGGTTTATCGCAAGCGGAACCGATATAAATAAAATAGCTTATTTAATTACAAAAGTTAAATCAACTCCTATTGAACCCGATTATCTCAATAAAAAAATTAAGCAATTATTAATACAATTAAATTCAACTAATGTATTGCATAAAACACTATTCGAGGAAATGACAGCAATTCCAATTTATCAAAAAAATGAAGAGAGGATAAATTATTGGTTTCCTGAAGAGAATAGAAATGAATTATCAAAAATTTTGGAAGCTATATATAATGAAGAAGATAAAGATATAAGGGACTTTTTTCTTGTAGCATTTAGCAATATTTTAAAAAATTGCTCTATCTGGGCTCAAGGAAGCACAAAACCAACAAGGGATTTGAAGAAAATACCCGCAAAACCTTATGAGGCATTTAAAATTCAATTATTAAAAATGGAAAAAGGTAATAAAGTATTTTATGATGTAGTCCCGTATAAAGTAAAAGAAAATATTAATAATTTTTTAAATATTAAGATTGGTGATGCAAGGCAACAACCTGTAAATGATGAAACTGTGGATATTGTGATTTCGTCGAGTCCTTATGTGACAAGTTATGAATATGCAGATCTCCATCAATTATCAACTATTTGGCTTGATTTAGCTGATGATTTGACAGAATATAAAAAGGATTTTATAGGAACATCTCAGAAACAATATAGAAATAAAAAAGTAAGAAGTCAAATTGCCAAAGAAATAATTAACAAGATGGCAATAGAAAATCCAAAAATGGCAAAAGAAATTGAAGCATATTTTATAGATATGGAAGAAGTATTTGACGAAAGTTATAGAATATTGAAAACGGGAGGAAGATGTTGCTTTGTTATTGGTAATACAAAATTAAAAGGAATTGATATATTGAATGCAGAAGTATTTGCGGAAAGCATTCAATTCTCAGGATTTAAACTTGATAGGATAATTAAAAGGGAAATTCCTTTGAAAATTCTACCACAAAAAAGGGATGAAAAAACAGGTAGATTTGCAAATAATCATTCGGCAAATTCAGAAGCCTATCCTATTGAATATATTATTATTGGATTAAAAGAATAAAATTATGAAATTTGATGATTTAAAGAAATTATTAATAAATGAAAAAAGATAAAGTACTAGGTTGTTTGATTGGAGTATGCGTTGGCGATGCCCTTGGAGTACCTGCGGAATTTTGTTCTAGGCAAATGCTCGAAAAAAATCCAATTTCACAAATGAATGGTTTTGGAACACATCATCAACCTCCAGGAACCTGGTCGGATGATAGCTCTCTAACGTTATGCTTGGTTGATTCACTTTGCAATGGATTTGACCTTTCGGATATCGCTGATAAATTTGTGAAATGGTTATTTGAGGGTTATTGGACCCCACACGGTAAGGTCTTCGATGTTGGTGGCACAACAAATACAGCAATTCAACACCTAAAACAAGGTGCAAATCCATTAGAAGCCGGTCCCAGAGATGAGTATAGCAATGGTAACGGCTCGCTAATGCATATATCACCCCTGATATTTTATTTGGAAAATAAAGATTTAGATATGCAATTCAATTTGACTCACCAAGTTTCTTGCTTGACGCACGGGCATATCCGCTCGCAAATGGCTTGTGGTATTTATGTGCAATTTGGTTTAAATTTGCTGAAAGGGAATGATCCAGAGATGGCTTATCAAAGAATGAAGGAAACTGTATTGAATTATTATTCAAAAGAGCCTTATAACCATGAATTAAAACATTTTAGACGAATACTGGAAAATGATATATCGCAATTGTCTGTCAATTCGATTAATTCGGGTGGATATGTCATTGACACATTAGAAGCAAGCCTTTGGTGTCTATTAAATAACAAATCGTATAAAGAAACAGTGCTTGCAGCCGTAAATCTTGGGGGGGATACCGATACAACGGGGGCAGTTGCAGGCGGATTGGCGGGGATTTATTATGGTTATGCTGATATTCCACAACGATGGGTAAATAGTCTTGCCCGCATTGATGATATAAAGCAATTGTACGAGCAATTTTATAATGCAATATATGGAGGGTGAGAAATAGTGCAGGAATCATCTAATCAACAAAATAATATAGCAAAGGATTCGCTAATTCGATTGGCTGAAATGCTTGTTCAAGAAACTAATCGAATACTTGAGGAAGCAAAAAGCGAGGAGGATTTGCGAATTGGATTTGAAAAATTATTAGATCCAATCAGATCATCATTGAATATTACAATTACACCTAAATATGAAAAAACCGTTTATACGGGGCGTTCTGATGCTCTTCATGGACATTTAATCATTGAATATGAGCCGCCAAGATCGCTTAAAGTTGAAAGAAATTTTGCTCATGCAACTGAACAGCTGATGAATTATATAATTGATGAATCACAAGATACAGCAATTAATAAATTAGTGGGTGTAGGTTTCGATGGGGAGACAATTTTCTTTGTACAATATCAAGATATTAATATTGAGGAAATTGATAGGTCGAAATTTGTTATTCGCGGACCATATATTTTCAATCAGGAAAGCGCACGCACATTTTTAATTCATTTGCGGGCATTATCTCGTTTGCCTCTTACATCTGAGAATTTAGCGGAGAAATTCGGACCTCAAAGCGGATTAGCTCCAAAGGTAGTATCTTCATTTGCAAATTCACTATTGTATTGGGGCGAGCAATCGCATATCCGCACATTTTTAGATGAATGGAAAAGATTGTTTGGCATTGTCTATGGTGAAGAATTCGCAGATGGTAATCAAATAAAAGAAGCAGAAACACTTGCGAAACTTTATCGAGTTAAGCCGGGAACAGATTTTCAAGAGCTCTTATTCTGCATTCATACATATTTCGCATTACTAATGAAGCTGATTACAGCTGAACTATTGACTTTACGGGATACGTCATTCGCATCCTCACTCACTTCTCAGCTTGCACATAGTGGGGATATTGAATTAAAACAGCAATTAGAAGATATCGAAGATGGTGGAATTTATGCGCGAAAAGGAATTAATAATTTTTTGGAAGGCGACTTTTTTCGTTGGTATCTTGATACATTTGAATCGCCTGAGTTAAGGGATGCGATTCGAGAAATAGCACGCACACTTTCGCAATTTGAACCGGCTACAAGTACATTGGATCCTATTTCAACACGCGACTTGCTTAAGAAACTTTATCAATATTTAGTTCCGCAAGAAGTCCGCCATCGACTTGGCGAGTATTATACACCTGATTGGCTTGCCGAGTTATTAATAGATGATATTGAGTATGATGGCAATACTCTTGATAGATTTTTAGATCCTGCTTGTGGCTCAGGAACTTTTCTAGTGCTAGCAATCCAAAGAGCAAAAGCACACGGTCAACAGGAAGGTATTGAACATAGAGAAATTGCAAAAAGAATTTTATCAAATATTTGGGGATTAGATTTGAATCCAATTGCAGTAATTGCGGCGAGGACAAATTATCTGTTTGCAATGGGCGATTTAATTAATGAGCTTCCACAAGTTGAAATACCAATTTACCTTGCAGATTCTGTATTAACTCCTACAAGAACGACAAGGGATCTATATGATAAATATTTAGAGGTAATGACATCAGTTGGTATATTTCAAGTACCTGCTGATTGGGTAAGGGATGGTGGATTTTTACTTGCACGTGCAACCCCTTTAATTGAAGATATGATACGAAATAAATATTCCTCTGATGAAGCAATAGAAAGACTAAAAAGAGAGGGATTGGTTTTCTCTACAAATGAATACACAGTAAGGATCTTTTATGAGCGTATAATGGAGCTTGAAAAACAACATAAGAATGGGATTTGGGTGCGATTCTTGAAAAATTCATTTGCACCGATTGTAGCAGGTAAATTTGATTATGTGGTAGGCAATCCACCTTGGGTTATGTGGGAGGTTCTTTCTAAAGAGTATCGCGAAGCAACATTACCACTTTGGGAACAATATCAATTATTTCCAAAGAAAAAGACTTACGGTTTTAGCCGACCGGATTTTTCGATGCTCTTTGTTTATGCATCTGCTGATTTTTACTTAAAAGATAAAGGAAAATTAGGATTTCTTATTACGCAGGAAGTTTTTAAATCGAAAGGTACAGGCGAGGGATTTAGAAGATTCCAACTAGGAGATAAAGAATATTTGAGAGTGCTAAAAGCTCATGATTTTGTTACTATACAACCATTTGAAGGAGCAGCTAATAAATCCGCTGCAATAATTTTGAAAAAAGAGGAAAAAACTAAATATCCTGTTCCATATTATATTTGGACAAGGAATAAAGGCGTTGGAAAAATTGATACACGCACACCCTTAGAAGATGTTTTACAATTAATTAAAAAGAAAAAATATAATGCAAAGCCAATAAGCTCTTCGGTGAGTGCTTGGCAAAGTTATTTATCAAAGGAAATCTTTAAAATACAGGGAAAAAATGCATATAAAGCTCAATATGGTGTAGAAACTAAGCCTTATGGTGTATATTGGCTAAATCTTATTCAGGTATTTTCTAATAATGAATTACTTGTTTCTAATATTCCCGAAAAAGGGAAACTAGTTGTACCAAAAATGGAGGCAAGAATTGAGAATGAGCTTTTGTATCCCGCTTTGAGAGGTACGGATATAAAGCGATGGGGTTCAAAAAATGAAATATATACATTGCTGCCTTATGACAGATCTGGGAAACTATATGATGAAAAAGCAATGAAAGCAAATTACCCCAGAACATTTAGCTATTTTACTCATTTCCACGATATTTTATTAAATATCAGAGCAAAATCAACGAAAAATATACGGATGAAAAAGACATTTTATGCTATGTTTGGAGTATATGATAAAACATTTTATAATTATAAAGTTGCTTGGAAAAGGATGAGCAATGATATTTTTGGAGCGGTTGTAACAGTATACAAAACACCTTTTGGTTATAAAAATATTATACCTTTGGATACCACTTCATTTTTCCCTACCAATAATGAATCTGAGGCGCACTATTTGTGTGCTATAATCAATTCAAAACCTGTGAGGGAATTTATAAAGTCTTTCTCTTCGGCAGGCAGAGGATTTGGCACGCCGTCAGTAATGGAACACGTTGGAATACCAAAATTCGACCCAAATAATACATTGCATATCAATTTATGTGAAATATCTAAAGCTTGCCATCAGCTCAAACTCGAAGGCAAAGAGAAAGAAATTGAAAAGTTAGAAAAAGAAAATGATGCCTTGGTAATGCAACTATTTGGGATGAAAAATGAATGAAGAGTAATCACAGCGCAGAAACATTAGAAATTAGAGATTGGCGGGCTTTGCACCTTGGCGAGAAAATAATAGCACGCAAAGACGCAAAGGACGCAAAGAAGAAGATCCTTTGCGAACTTTGCGCCTTGGCGAGAAAATAATTTGCACGCAAAGACGCAAAGGACGCAAAGGGGAGAGAAATATACATTTAATTAAATATAAACATTATGGCAAATAATAATAAAGTAGATATACCACTACCGCAGGATCCAAATAATTTAAATGATTGGTTTGATGCATTTAATAAACTGGTTTGGGCATTGCGTGAGAGTTGCCCTTGGGATAAGGAGCAAACTAACGAAAGCATTGCACAATTGACAATTGAGGAAGCTTATGAGGTGATGGATGCTGTCTATAAGAAAGATGATGAGGAGTTATCGGGAGAGCTGGGCGATGTGCTTTTACATATTGTTATGCATTCAGTGATTGCCGAGCAAAGGCAAGCCTTTACATTGAAAGATGTAATAGAAAAGATACATTCCAAAATGGTGCGCCGTCATCCCCACGTTTTTGGAGAAGTCGAAGTCGAAAATCAATCTCAAGTATTGAAGAATTGGGAAAATATAAAGAAAACAGAACGAGAGGGAAGTATATTGGATGGGGTACCTATTGCTATGCCCGCATTATTGCGTGCGGAACGTATTCAACATAAAGCGTCCCGGGTGGGATTCGATTGGAACGAGAAAACAGATGTATGGACAAAAGTAGGTGAGGAATTTAACGAATTGAAAGCAGAATTGAAAGCGGGGGACAAAGAAAAAGCAAAGGAAGAATTTGGTGATTTGCTTTTTGCTCTCGTTAATGCCGCAAGGTTTGAGGATATAATCCCTGAAGAAGCATTGCAATATGCGAATATGAAATTTACTCGCCGCTTCCAATACATTGAAAAGCGTGCAAAAGAACTTGGCAAAAATCTGAATGAAATGACGCTTGAGGAAATGGATGCATTATGGGATGAAGCAAAAGAGATAGAAAGAAAAGAAAATTATGAAGTGAAAGATTAAAATTTTAATTAGTGGATAAGCCGAAAGTTGCAGAGACGCTAGGGGTGGTGCCTCTACATTGATTTCAGAGTGGTATTATGTGTTTCTTTATCATTCTGGTGCGGAATATAGCAGAGAGCTGAAGCTCTCTGTTGCATATTCTGGGCCAATTGCAAAAGGTGGCTTCAACCAGCTGCAAAGGTGGAAAGGTGCATAACATACACACCCCTTCCACCTGCAATGATGCTTTTGCCACATTACTGTAGGGATTCAAAATTATGAACCCCTACAAATACAAACGCAATATGATGTGTTATTCTTCTGATAAAAAGACGAATTCTTTTAATTTGTCCAGTCCTGCACCTTCTCGTAAAATTTTGAAATCATCTGTTGTCATATCAATAACTGTTGAGGGACCGACAAAAGTCGGTTCTTCGACCTTTACAGCGACATCAACCTGTTTAATATAATATTCCAGTATTTCATCATACGTTGCATCGGGATTATCGCTGATTTTCGCAGAAATTGAAATAATAGGATGCCCTAAATCTTTTAACAAGAATAGCGATAAGATATTATCAGGTATGCGAATACCCGCAGTTTTCCGCTTTGTATCTTGTGCATAATAAGGGACTAATTTCGAAGCTGGAAGAATAAACGTATAAGGACCTGGTACTAATCGCCTCATTGTTTTGTACGCTTTATTGCTGACACGTGCGAAGTCCGATAGGCGTGTGAGCGAGTCGCAGAGGAAAGTGAGAGCCTTTCCTTCAGGTATATTCCTTAGTTGCCGAATGCGGGCAATCCCTTCTTTATTTGAGAGATTGCACCCGAGAGTGTAGCCTGTATCAGTTGGGTAAATAATAACGGCGCCGTCATTCAATGCAGAGGCTACATTTTGGATTTTTCTAATCTCAGGGGTTTTTGGATGGATAACATAAATTTTAGCACTCATTGGGCACCTCCTTTGGTCTATATATTTTTTTAAATATTAAATAAAATGGTATTCCGCAGAAAGTAAGCAATAAACCGAATGCCGAGTTTATGATTCTATACCTTCCACATAAATATCCATTTATATCATTATACAAAGTTAAAATTACAAAAAAAAATGCAAATAAAACAAAAATAATTGGAATTACGGGGTAACCCCACACTTTATATTTACGAGTGGCACTAGGTAATTTTTTTCGTAAGACAAACACACCCGCTGCTCCTAATCCATAAAATATCCAGCTAACAAAAATGAGCATATCAGTCAGTATATCAAATGTACCACTCATTACTAGTAAAGACGTCCAAATAGCCTGCAGAAATAAAGCATTTGCGGGAGTAAAGAATTTCGGGCTTGTTTTGCCAATTGCTTTAAAGAACATTCCACGGTTTGCCATTGCGTGATAAACGCGGGCGCTTGCCATAATTGTTCCATTCGCTGTTCCAAATGTCGAAACCAATACAGCGGCTGCCACAAATCCTCCGCCAATATTTCCTAAAATTCTTTTAGCAGCATCAGAAGCAACAAGCTCTGATTTTGCAATTTCATCCAAAGGCAAAACATAAATATATGCTAAATTTACAAGTACATAAACAATAATGACTATTACAGTACCAATCACCAATCCGAGCGGAATATTGCGTTGCGGGTTCTTAATCTCCCCAGCTAAATATGTAACATTATTCCAGCCATCATAAGCCCAGAATGCGCCCGATAAAGCTGCAACAACACCAAAAAAGATTGATGGATTTGCATTAATATTATTAAATGTGCTATTTAAATGTCCAGTAAAATTCCCTGCATTTCCATTAGCAAAAGCAAAAGCAGCTATAACAAAAAATAATAGAATCAACACCTTAGCCGATGTGAAAAATGCTGCAATTCCACCACCAAATTTTACACCTAAGTAATTAATAGTAGTCAAGAAAAATACAAGGCAAATTGTAAGAAATTTGATACCAATATTTTCAAGTGGTAAGATATTTCCAATAAGTGGAATATGTATGATAAATGAATTTTCTATAAGGGAAGAAAAGTGAGGCAGTTTAACGAAATATTGGAAATATTCAGAAAAAATATATGAAATGGATGCAATCGAACCTGTTTGAATTACGACAAAAATTGCCCATCCATAAAGAAAAGCAATAAATTCCCCATACATTTTTTCAAAAAATACATATTGCCCCCCAGATTCAGAAATCAGTCCAGCAACTTCTGCATTTGTCAAAGCACCAAAAAGAGTTATAATGCCCGCAACCACCCATATCAAAATCAAAATTTCAGCTGAACCAACTTCGTTTGCCATTAAGGAAGGCTTTTTGAAAATGCCCGAACCAATGACGGCACCTATAACTATTGCAATTGTAGTAAATAGCCCAAGCTCACTTTTTAACTTCGGAGATGATTCTAGTGCCATTTGCATATCAATTTTATGCAAAGTTAAAATATTTAAATTTAATTCAAAAAATTATTTTTAATTTTTTAATTTGTTTATTATAATTAATATTTGTAATTTTGAAAAAAAGTGAACTAAAAAACTAATTTAGTCGTTTATATTAAAAACGATTTCAGGATGAAAAATACCAAAGAAAAAATTATCGAAACTGCGCAAAAGCTATTTGGAAAATACGGATATAATCGAACATCTGTAGATGAAATAGCTAAAATTGCTCATATTGCAAAGGGTACAATTTATCATTATTTTAAAAGTAAGTCAGAATTATTAGAAGAAGTAATTAAACGGGAAGAGATTTTATTGCGTGATGAGCTTAAAAAGAATATTGACTTAGCAATTACTCCGCAAGATAAGCTGAGAGCATTTGTGATGACAAGATTTAACTTTATCAAAAATTTATCTAATTACTATGATGCTATAAATGAAGAATATTTGAGCCATCATTCATTTATCGAAAAATTAAGGAAAAGCAATTTCGATAATGATATCAAAATGATAAGTCAGATTTTAGAAGAAGGGAAAAGGAATCTAATTTTCAAAATTAAAAATACTTACTTTACATCATTAGCAATATTGACGGCAATACACGGACTTGAGTATCCCTTTATTACTAATTCTGAAATTCGTGATTTTGAAGATATGGTTGATGAGCTCTTAAATATCTTATTGAAAGGGATAGAAGCATAATTTCTTTCTGATTGTGTAATTAGTTCTTTGGTATAAAATATTATTTAAGATATAAAATAAAATTTTGAACTTTAAGAAAAAATGAATTATACAGTAATAGAAGGAGGAAAAAATGGCTAAAACAAACCATAATTTAGGTGATTTTTTTCTTAAACAAGCTTTTGCAATAGCGAGTTCAAGTTTTGTATCAAAATCAGCATTACCATTGATTGATAGGATTGCAAGGAAGATGATGGTAGAAAATGGAGATGCCTGTGAATTAGGTCCAAGAAAAGTAAGAGAAGACAAAGCTTGTATAGGTGTAAATGTTTTACTTTCTGCATTAAAAGCCTATAAAAACGGTTCTCCGGGAGTGAAAGATAAGATGAAGAATTTGTTCTTAAAACAATTTATTAGCAGTTCAAAAAATAGTGAAAAGATAAAAGCTTTTTATGAGAAACATGGGATAAGGCCCCCTGGATTTATAGTTTTATCACCCGAGGGACGTTGTAATCTTCAATGCAAAGATTGTTATGCTGCAAGTGTCCCTGTTGGATTACCACATTTATCAGCTGAAACTGTTGACAGAATCCTTACCGAAAAATATGAACAATGGGCAAGCTGGCTCACTGTGATATCCGGTGGAGAACCCTTTATGTGGAAAGACAATGACATTGATATTATCGAAATGGCTCGAAGACACCCCGAGCAATATTTTATGGTATATACCAATGGCACATTTATTAATGAAAAAACAGCGCAGAGATTAGCTGAAGTTGGAAATATGACTCCTGCTATATCAGTTGAAGGATTTGAAAAGGAAACTGATGAACGTCGAGGCAAAGGTGTGCATAAAAGAATATTGAAGGCTTTTGAAAATTTGCGTAAAGCGGGTGTGCCGTTCGGAATTTCAGCAACTGGAACGCCAGATAATTGCGAGTTAATTGTTTCAGATGAATTTATCAAGTATTATTTTGATGAGCAGGGAGCTTTATATGAGTGGGTCTTCCAATATATGCCAATTGGAAGAGGTGTGGATGTATCTAGGCAAATATCACCACAAGCAAGAAAGAAATTATGGGAACGCGAGCAAGTATTAATTCATCAAAAGCGTTTATTTTTAGCTGACTTTTGGAATTGCGGAACATTTTCATCAGGATGCATTTCTGGTGGTCGGTCAGGTGGTTACCTTTATATTGATTGGAATGGCAATGTTTATCCATGTGCATTTGTACCTTATTGGAAGGAAAATATAAATGAACTCTATGCTCAAGGCAAAACCATAAGTGATGCATTATTCTCAGACTTGCTTGAGGGCGTTAGAAATTGGCAAAAATCATATAATTATTATCAACCACCTGAGACTCGTGGTAATGAAATTCGTCCTTGCTTTATTCGAGATCATCATGATGCAGCTCATAAAATAATATTAGAAACCAATGCTAAGCCAGGCTACCCTTCTGCAGAAATTGCCTTGCATGACCAAGAATATTATGAACAAATGATCAAATATGATCAAGAATTAGCGGAACTTTTTGACCCAATCTGGGAAAATATCTATAGAGAAAAACCAAATACTGACAATGAAAACAACAAAGTCGAAATACAGCCTGAAGAGGAAAAAATTTATTAATTACAAGCGCATAGAAAGAATTTGTCACTTTATCAGAAAAAATGGATCGTTTTTTGTAATTTTGCTTTAATTAATTTTGGTAATTTTTTAAAATGAATAAAAAACCAACTTCACCTGAAGAAAGGATGACTTTTTGGGAAAAATTATATATACCAAAAACAGCAGTAGGAATGGGATTGACTTTCGCGCAAATGTTCAAACCTAAGTTCACAAGACAGTATCCTGAAGAAAAAATGACACCAAGTCCTTCGTTTCGGGGGCGACCTGTTTTGGTATTAGAAGAAGATGGGGAGCGGTGTGTAGCATGCGGATTATGCTCTCGTGTTTGTCCTGCACTAGCTATTGAAGTAAGAGCTGGGGAAACTGATAAACCCAAGGAGCGTTTCCCCCAGTTGTTTGAAATAAATATGTTGCGTTGTATTTATTGTGGATTTTGCGAAGAAGCCTGTCCCGAAGAAGCAATTGTAATGAGCAAAGATTATGAAATCGTATTTGCCAATCCCGAAGATGCTATACTAGGCAAAGAAAAATTATTCGTACCAATTTCACAATTGGAACCAAGACTTGAATGGTTACGACAATATAGATAATTAGATTTTTATTTTTTTATTATTAGAAATCTTTGCCATCAAATGCATTTTGATACAACATTGTATTTGTTGGGTCAAGATAAATTAAGTTGCTCAATACTTGTCGATTAGGATAACTTTTGAATAGTTGCGCAAGTTCTTGAGCCTTAGCTTCAAAGAAAATTTGGAGAAAGACACTCGGACCTGAAAGCTTTTTACTTTTGAACTCTGCCATTTCAGCGATAGTATTTTCGAGGTTTTTCATACCTTGCACTTTATCGTAAGGCAATACATCAATCCCATCCACAAAATATGAAAAAATCAATCGCCGGAAATCCTCGTATCTCGGGTCTGTTATTTCGTTTATTAAAGAATAATGGGTAAGTTCCCCAGGTGTATATCGCACTTCAAAACCATCCTTGCCAAGCGATGAACCAAGTTGAACAATTTGACGTGCTTTTTCATACATTGGTGAGCCTTCAAGTTCGCCATAAGTATCCATATCATATCCAATTATGATAAACATATAATAATCAATTAGCGATGTGAAGTCATTGAAGCGTGTGGGATTAAATGATAGAGCCGCTCCCGTTGAATATTCAAATACCCAATTTTTTTCAAGAAATTTCAATGCAATTGAAGTTCCACCTTCAGTACCGGGTATATTTCTTTTAGATGTAATAATGAGTTGAGCAGAATACATATTTTTCCCCGATGTTCCAGAATATCCAGTGAAATAGATGCTCATCTCAACAGGAATACGAGGACCTTCCCAATCATTTCCTGTAAATCGCTCAGTTTTTAAGTAATTTTCTAAATCATATTTTAAATTTGTAACATAGCGACGTTGCTCGAAATCCAATCGTTCCATATTAACATCAACTAATGGTTCTATTTCTTGACTATATGCTTGAAATGATAAGAAGAATATGCTGAATAATATGATAAATAGATTTTTTTTCATTTTTTTTTCATTTTTTCTAATTTTAACAACGAAAATATAATCTATTAATTATAAAAAAGGGGTGAAAAAACTCACCCCTTTCTACTTAAATGTATTATTTATTAACAACTGGCGGTGCCAGGAATGGTAATTTAGGTGTATCTTTATCATTTGAATTGATTTCCATATCCTCAAAAAGCAAATCAGGTGCAATAATTGATGAACCAATATAACCCGCGGAGCCAAAGCTAAAAGATTGAATTACAGTAGGTGCAAGATAATTCAGTATGTATAATTTATTTCCCACATTGATTATGTCTTTGAATGATTGAGCAGTTAAGGAATTGATCTCAATATTTTTTAATAATTCTTCTTTCCCATCTGGATAAACTTTATATGCTTGCAAAAGTGGAATTGCGTTTTGTTTCATAAAGTAGCTAGTATTTCCGAATGTTATTTTCGATAAGCTAGTAGAAAGAATATTTTTATCAATTACTTTACGAATAATAATACCATAAGGCAATTCTCTTTGCTTAACTAAATCAAGGAACTTCTTTTTTAAATCTTTTTGTGGCATAGCTTTATCTTGCGTCGATGTGATAAATAGATTGCTAATCATAATTGATCCATCTCGAGCGTGGCCATTTGATTCAAGCACTCGCTTGATTGGTGTGCGGTTGTTCAAAAGTGTTTTTAAATAACCATTTACAACTAAATTAACAGTTTGAGCAGGAACGCCTTCATCATCAATTTTATAATAACCAAGTAATGGCACACCTTGAAATGTATTTAGAGATGGATCATCTTTTACTGAAAGGAATTCAGGAAGGACGCGCCCACCAATTTTTTTCTGGAAAAGATTTGTTTTATCGCTTCCACCAAAAGAAAATCTACCTTCAGATGATTGCTCACGTTGTGCAATTAGATTTGGAACAAAGACTTGTGCAAACACCTCGCAAGCGGCTTGCCCCTCTACTAATACGGGCCCATTATATGATTCTTCAAGGGTTGGGGCAGACGCCAATCGCATCATATTTTTAGCAATTGCATCCACACCTTTTTTCAGAGAATCAAGGCTTGGTAAATCTTTTGGAAAACGCGCATAGGCATTGTAATGTTCAACAACAGGGGTACCCTTATCCGCTTGCATATACGCAACTGCTTCAAAACCTGTAAAGAATTCATCTTTGATATATTCCGTTCCTTCACTATTCACATAATATGTTCTTACTGGAATAAATTCAAATGAAACATTGGATGAATAAATTTGAGGATAATTTCTAAAAATCGCAGATGTCTCTAAAATTTCGTTTGTAATTTTGTCAAAGTCAATTTTTTCAATAATAATTGTATCAACCCCCTTAAATGGCTTTGCCTTAGCAAAATCGGGAATAGTATCTTTTTGGATTATATTTTTAAGTGATGCAAGCTTTTTGGAATATGTTTCGGCTGCGCTTTTATATGCAGCATCAGTCGCAAGCCAAAGCTCACGCCGTAGCACTTTATAGTTCATATCAATTGGTACTTGATTGCCAAGGGAGCTTATATCAATTATACCCCCTGAGAACAATGAACTTAAATCCATAAAGTTTGAATTATCTCTCTCATAGCTGCCCACACGAACCTTAACAGAGAGTTCGGCAATTTTTCTATTGTGTTTTTCTGTCAGATTACCTAATTTAGCATTAGCATTAAATTTATCTGTTATTGTTAAAGTATATTCGATAAAATAGGGACGTTCGAGAGATTCGAGCTTTAAATCGGACATTGAGCGGTTCAATTCATCGTGCATTGCCCGCAAAATTTCATTAGGTTTTGCAGCAACACTCAGATTCTGTGCAGAAAGACTAAAGGATGATATAATAAATGCAATTAAAAATAATATCTTTTTCATAATTTATCTCCTATTTTAAGGTGCAGGTAAAATTGGTGGCTTGGATTGCGAAACATATTTTTTCTGAACTTCTATGCGAGAAACAAGCAAGGTCGGCGATGATGCTGATACTGGCACCCATCCCGATTCGGCACCACAAACACCATTAAATGTTTCCATATCATTGCCCGCAGCAACGATATTTGCGAATGTTGTCAAGGGTGTTCCAATTAAATCAACACCACGAACAAGTTCATCGGGCTTGCCATCAACATATACTTTATAAACAACCAAAGGCATTACATTAAATGAATTAGGTATGGTTCTTTGTATTATAGTAAATCCACCTTCGACTACAATAAAATAAAGTCCATAGTCTTTGCCTTGTTCTTTTGCAATTTGGCGTAGTTTGTTTTTCATATTTTCTACAGGCATTGTACTATCCGCAAGAACAATTAAATTCGACTGACGGGTTACAGGTGCATACCCAGGGGATTTTCTCCCGTGCCCATTTGAATGGTCAAATCCTTCGATTGGAGTACGTGACATAAGAAAACTTTTAAATATACCATTTTTGACCACATCAACTTTCTGAGCGGGGACCCCTTCATCATCCACTTCGTAATAACCTGCTAATGGTGTATGGTCAATATATTTTCTTTTTGGGTCAGAAATAACATTTAAAAACGAAGGGAGAACTTTTTGCCCAACCATTTTTTTGAAAGTTTGTGCAGCTTCGGGATTTTTTTCTCTATAGCCTTCAATGCGATGGCCGAATATTTCATGGAAAAATACACCAGCTGCTGAACCTGATAACATTGCGGGTCCAGTAAATGTTTCAGCAAGCGGAGCTTTACGCAATCCATCCAGAAGGGAAATAAGTTGGTCAATATCCTTTGATATTATATCTGCACTTGGCAATGAATCAGGGGAAAATGAGAAGTAGCTTTTATATAAAGGGATATCCATTCCGTCATCGGTTTTTGTCGATGCATTGACATAAATATAAAAGTAATTTTCATAGGTCTCGGTTTCAGTTCCTTCGCTAGTTATTAATGTTTTCTTGCGTGAATTACCTCGAAAGCTAACATTTGATGAATAAATCCATGGATAAGATTCAAATTTTTTGGATAAAGTATTTAGCAGAGGAATGATCTTATCAACGTTTGGAGTGATAATATTCCCTTTGCCATAAAATTTCACAGGTTGCTCACGAGTGAAATCGGCAGAAGTATCTTCTTCTTTAACTTTTACTTTTGCATTTGTTAAAGCTTTTTCGTAGCGTTCAATAGCATTTTTATATGCTTTATCAGTGGCAAGCCAAATGATATTGCGTATAGTTTGCTCATCATCATTAAAGGGAAGCTCAATCTGTCCTACAGATGGTGAATAATCATAGCTTGTACCTCGAATGATATGAGTATTATCGAATTTGTAATCGCCTACTCGCACCTGTATATCAAGAGAGCGGGAGCTGTCGATTATTTTATTATCGAGAACCCCATTAATGCTGGATATATTTATATTTCTATTATCTGCAATGTAATAAGAAATATAATATGGTGGAGTTGGTTGAGTTTTTAATGAATCCATATAACGCTGAAGTTCTGGTTTAACTATTTGAATTAATTTAGATTGCGTTTGAGCTGACGCATCAAAATTCGATATAAATAGCACCAGACTTATAATGATTGCATAAATCATATTACCTCATTTATTTTTGTTGGCAAATTTCTGTTAAAACGCTATTGGTTGACTTTGGATGTACGAAAGCAATTTGCATATTGTGTGCACCTTTGCGTGGGGCTTCGTCAATTAATCGGAAATTTTCGGATTTCAATCGGGATAATTCCTGATTAATATCATCCGTTTCAAAAGCAATATGTTGAATTCCTTCACCATTTTTTGCTATAAATTTTGCAATAGGGGAATCCTCGTCAGTTGCTTGTGTGAGTTCTATTCGCACATTCCCGACCTCAAAGCTTGCGATTTTTACTTTTTGGTCTTCGACGGTCTCTTGATGGATATTTTCAAATTGGAATAATTTTTTGAAAATTTCCAAACTTTCATCGAGATTTTTCACTGCTATCCCGATGTGATTAATAGATTTAATCATTTGTTTTGCTATTATTTATTGTATCGTGTAGCAATTTTAAATCATCTATAGAATTAACTCCCTGAATTTCATTAAATGTAGCAAAAGCATTTGCTTCAACTTTATAATTTTTATTTCTTAATATTTCAATTACATCTGTTAAATAATATTCGTTTTGTGCATTATTATTACGAATTTCTTTCAATGCATCGAAAAGTATATCTTTTTTTATTATATAAATGCCTGAATTTATTTCATTTATTCTTTTCTCATAATCTGTTGCATCTTTTTCTTCGATAATACGCAAAAAATCCCCATTTTTATCTCGAACAATTCGCCCATAATTTGTTGGATTGGGTGCATACGCTGATAAAACAGAAACATCAATATTATTTTTAAAATGTAAATCAATGAACTTTTGCAATGTTTCATAACTTAGCAATGGCACATCACCACTCAATATAAGTAAATCGCCCGCGAATTCTCTCAATGCATCTTCGGTTTGCAAAATTGCATGGCCTGTGCCAAGCTGCTCTCTTTGCAAAACATATTCAATCGGAAAAGCATCAAAGCCTTTTTCAAAATTACATATAAATTCGATAACTTTGTTTGCTTGATGACCAATAATTACAATTATTTTTTTTGGATTTATATAAATTGAAGTTTCAAGCACATATTCAAGAAGTGGCTTGCCATTAAGCAATGTAAGGACTTTTGGCAAATCGGGATTATTCATTCGTTTGCCTTTTCCTGCTGCTAGAATTGCAATTGCAAGATTGTGTAGCATATTAATTATTGGATATTACTGTATTTGCGGATACTTGATGACTCAGAGATTTTATATTATTCTTTTTATCTACAAGAATTATAGTAGGTTCATATTTAGATAATTTATCTTCATCAATAATTGCATAGCTTATGATAATCACTTCATCGCCAACTGAAATTTTGCGAGCTGCTGCACCATTAATGCCAATATTTCCTGTACCTCTTTCGCCCGATATAACATAAGTTTCCAATCGCTCGCCATTATTTATATCAACAATAGAGACTTGTTCATATTCATAAATATCAGCAGCATCCATCAAATCTCTATCAATTGTTATACTTCCCTCATAATAAAGGTTTGCTTCCGTTACTGTTGCACGATGAATTTTCGATTTCATCATAATTCTTTGCATTTCTATCTCGCAAAATTTTATTTATAGACGAATTATATTCTAAATAATGTTTATAATCATTTGTTTTAATATCGTCTATATAACTTTAAATCAATGAATCTCGTAATTTTGTGGTTTTTTAATTAAATATAAATGAAAGAAAAGATAGAAGAAATAATTGAAAATTATAATAAATTGCAAGCAAAGTTAGATGATCCTGAGCTGATAAATGATTTCGAGAATTTCAAAAAAATTTCTCGAGATGTAAAGCAATTAAAACTAATTGTGGAAAAAGGCAAGGAATATTTAAATTTGCTAAATGAATTAGAATCAGCGACAGAATTAGCTGAGCAATCAAGCAACGATCCTGATATGAGAGAAATGGCGTGGGAAGAAGTCAACGCATTGCGACCAAAAATTGAAGAAATTGAAGAAGAATTGAGATTTTTGCTCTTACCAAAAGATCCAAATGACCAAAAGAATTGCTTTGTTGAAATTCGAGCCGGAACTGGTGGCGAGGAGGCAGCAATTTTTGCAGGGGATTTATTTAAAATGTATCAGCGATATGCTGATATTAAAAATTTCAAATTGGACATAATTGATTTTAATGAGAGCGAAAAGGGAGGATTTAAAGAAATTATATTTCAATTATCGGGCGAGGATGCTTATGGAACAATGAAATACGAAAGCGGCGTACATCGGGTGCAACGTGTCCCTGAAACGGAAGCCAACGGCAGATTGCATACAAGTGCAGCGACCGTAGCGGTTTTGCCTGAAGTTGATGATGTGGAAATAGATATTAAGGAAGAAGATTTGCGGATTGATATATATCGTTCGGGCGGTGCAGGTGGCCAAAATGTTAATAAAGTGGAAACAGCAGTGAGAATGACCCACATTCCAACAGGAATTGTTGTAACTTGCCAAGATGAACGCTCTCAATTGAAAAATCGCGAAAAGGCAATGAAAGTACTAAAAGCACGACTTTATGAATTGGAATCTTCAAAGCAGAAGGAGGAAATTTCCCAAAATCGCAAATCAATGGTAAAATCAGGCGACCGTTCGGAAAAAATTCGCACTTACAACTGGCCTCAAAATCGAGTAACTGACCATCGCTTAACGGGCGATGATAAAAATTTCCCTCTCCGTGATGTCATAGATGGAAATTTGGATGATATTATTGAGAAATTAAAGATTCAAGAGCGAGCAGAATTACTTAAAGCAAATTCTGAAATTTTATAATAAAATTTATATTTGAGCATTATGAATACAGTATTAATTACAGGTAGTGCAAAGCGTTTGGGTCGTGGGCTTGCAATAGAATTTGCAAAAAAAGGGTGGAATATAATACTACATTATAATAGCTCGCAAAATGAAGCTATTATAACTGCTGAACAAATCAAAAAATTTGGGGTTGAAGTTTATCCAATTCAATTTGATTTATCGAGTTATCAAGAAATTGAAAAAGGATTTGAAAAAATCAAAGCTGATTTCCCATTTCCAAATGTTTTAGTAAATAATGCAGGCATATTTCCACCTCCTACAACATTGCAAGACCTCACAGAAGAGGCTTGGAATTCGATAATGAATGTAAATTTAAATGCACATCTATATACAGCGAAGTTTTTTACAAAATATGCCGCTGATAATTCGCGAATTATCAATATTGCATCAGTTGGAGGATTAGAAGTATGGAAACATCGCATACCATATAATGTGTCGAAAGCAGGAGTGATTAAACTAACTCGAGTGCTTGCAAAGGAGCTTGCACCACGCTTTTCTGTTAATTCAATTTCGCCTGGCACAATAACATTCGAAGATGACCCTGTAAATGATTCTGCTGATCAATATCCAATGAAACGATTTGCAACGGTAGAAGATATATTTGATGCTGTATATTTCTTTGCAACAACGACAAATTATATTACGGGACAAAATTTATGTGTTGATGGCGGATTTACTTTAAAGTAATTTAGACAAATGAAGTTGATTTACCCTGCAATTGCTTATGACCATACTAATCCTCTCAGGAATAAAGAACTTATTGGTAATTATCTTATTGATACTTTTAAAAAATTGGGTGTTGATGTTGAAATAGCTACTGCACCAAAATCCAAAGCAAGATATTTTTTATTTATTTATAAAATAATTTGTAAATTTTTATTACATAAGAATTACCTACTCGAGCGTTCAATTTCAATATTGAAAAAATCTTCAAAATATGTCTCCAAACAAATTGCACAATCTAATGCCGATTTTGTATTTGCTTTTGGCACTATTCCCGTGGCTTTTCTTGAAACAGATAAGCCCATTTACATTATATCAGATGCGACATTTCATATTATGCATAATTATTATCCATATTATTCAAATTTATTCATTCAGTCCTATAAAAACGCCGAACTGATTGAAAATTCAGGATTTGCACAAGCAAAAAAAATATTTCTTTCTTCAAAATGGGCAATTGATGACGCAATCAATTATTATAATGTCCCTCAATCTAAAATTGTGCATTCATATCTTGGTGCAAATATCCTGGGGTCTCCAACACCTTACGAAATTGAGCAATTTATTAATTCAAGAAACAAAAGCATTATTAATTTGATAGTTATTGGAAAAGAATGGAATCGTAAAGGAATCGACCGAGCAATTGCAATTGATAATGAAATTTTAAATCGCGGATATAAATCGAATTTAATTATTGTTGGCAGCAAAGCTCCAAACAGTTTTGCTAATAAAAACGTGAAAATTTTTGAAAATCTTAATAAATCAAATCCACAAGAATCTGAAAAGTTTAATAAATTGTTAAGCGAAAGCCATTTTATGCTTTTTCCAACACGTGCTGATACTTATGGCCACGTAGTGTGCGAAGCATCTGCGTTTGGTGTACCTACAATGGCGTCTAATACAGGTGGAGTAAGCGAGGTTGTTAAAAATGGGGTTAATGGTTTTTTATTTGATTTCAGTAAAGCAGAAGAAATTCAGAAAGCCGCTGAATTAATAATCTATTATTTTAATAATCCTATTGAATATAAGCAATTATGTTTATCTTCGTATCAAAGATACAAGCAAGAGCTTAACTGGGATATAATAGTATCTAAAATACTTCAAGTAATTAAAGAAGATATTGGTATATCTGCATAGCAAAAATTCAATAGTCCTGAAATATAATTTTGTATATTAAATACATCTAACTAAGTCATACTTTTCCTATTAATAAATTATATATATAATCATTAATATATTAATTTTGCAAAAAGGATTAAATACAATGAAAAAATTGACACTATTTTTAGCTTTTATTTTTGTTTTATTTTACAATTGCAAAATCTATTCTCAAGATACTACCGTCGTTCAAACTTTAACATTTGACGATATTTACAAACGGAGTGGAGAATGGGTATTCCCTCCAAAAACAGAAAGCTTCAGAAAAATTTTATTATTATATACATTAAAATGCGACCCCAAAACACCTTGGGATAAATATAATTGTGGAGAGTGGGATTATTTGACTTATAATATGATAAATCAAAAAACAGGACAGATTGATTCCACAAAAATGTCGATGAAACAGTATTCACTCGGCTCAATTAACAATCCAGACACTATATTTTATACAACAAATCAACCTTATTCAAAATATTATAACAAAATAATTAATACTCAAATAACCAATCAAACGAATCCTCAGGTTTTTGAAGTGGTCAATGGCGGACTTAATGGCAGCATTCCTGATAGTTTTGTGAAAATGCAAATTTTGTTCCCCCCAAAATATTTGCGGGATTTAGGATTGAATTCGGGAAATATATATTCAATTACTTTTAATGCGTTATCGAAGGGATTAAAATTAAATAATTTTACTATAAGGCTAAAAAATACTACAAAAACAACTTTGGAAGGATTTGATAATTATGGGCTTGAGACTTACTATTCGCATAATATTATATCTGATGAATCAGGAACAAATAATATAGTGCTCGATACTCCATTCCGTTGGAACAAATTCCAAAGCTTATTGCTGGAATTGAGTTACGAAAAACCATCAAGCGATCCATTGATAATTTCAGGGAATATTAATCAGACTACATTACCGAGTTGGTATTCATCTAATGTCAGTACATATCTTTCCTTTGATGGGGTTTCTGACCAATTATATGTTAATAATATTACAGAATTAAGTGAAACTGACAAATTTACAATTGAAGGATATGTTCGCTCTGATAATTGGCAATCGGGAACTGCAATATTTTCGGTTCCAAACTCAATTTCGCTTGAGCTTGGCGATAATCCAGGAGAATTCCGATGCTATGTTATGAATCCTGATAATACTTTTTCCCTAGCAAAAAGTCCAGCAACTATTGGTAATTGGTTTCATTTTGCTTTTGTTTATGATGGGAAACAAGCTAATTATATTGATAGAATAAAGCTTTATATAAATGGAGCACTTGCAACTATGGATAATTATGGCCGTATTCCCGAAAAAACTGCTTTAAGCAATTCTCCATTCTACATTTCACCAATAAATAAGAACCATATTTTCTCCGGTGCAATTGATGAATTTCGTATATGGGGAGTCGCCCTTGATGTGCAAACAATTTACGATTGGCTTGGGCAGCTATTAAATAATACACATCCACATTATGGATCTCTCGTCGCTTATTATCCAATGAATGAGAATGCAGGCGAAATAGCAATCGATAATGGTCCCTATGGATATAATGCTAAATTTATAGGAGTTCCCGAATGGAAACATACATCACCATCGGAGATATATTTTGGTGCTGTTCCATCTGAATTTTATCCACAAATCAAATTATTGCAAGGAGATATAGCAATACAGCAGGATATAAAAATTGATTCAGCAATTGTTCCTGCTCCAAATATTTCAATTGTAAAATGGAAAGTTGCTAATCATATTCCTGTTATTGATTCTATTATTTATGCTTATCAACCTGGCTATTATTATACTTACGATACAGCTGGAGTGAAAATTGATTCGACATATTATAAGTATACTGATTATATTTTGAATCCCATAATTGATGGATTCTATTATTCTGCACCATTTCAGGTCACACATCCTTATGAAATTGGCAGATTTATAACTCCTTATGGAATTGGTCTCGATTTAGGACCGAATGGATTTACATGGGTTTATGATGTCACAGATTATGAACCATTGTTGCATGATACTGTACAACTTTCAGCTGGTAATTTGCAAGAACTTATTGATATGAAATTTTTATTTATCAAAGGCACTCCACCGCGGAATGTAAAGAATATTTATCAAATCTGGGGTCCTATGGATTCCTATTTATATAAAGACTTATCAAATGATACTAAATTAAGTCGAACTTTAGTAACAACTATGGCAAATAATCAAAGTCAATTCAAAGTTAAAACTCGCATCACAGGGCACGGCCATAATAGCAATGATGGAAATTATCCGCATTGTTGCGAGTGGAAAGATAATATACATTATCTTTATGTCGAAGATTTATTAGCTGAAAATTGGCATATTTTCCAATATAATGATTGCGCACTCAATCCTGTATTTCCACAAGGTGGTACCTGGCCTGGTGCAAGAGAAGGTTGGTGCCCTGGCGATGTTGTAAAGGATAATGATTTTGAAATAACTGATAAGATTAAAAATTATCTTCCTTCTTCGAGTGATTTTACTAAATTTGATATACCTTTTGATTATGACATTACAAAAGTTCCAACAAATAATCAAGGTATGGGCAATGGCAATTATGTTATGAATTTTGATTTAATTCAATATGGACCAAACAATTTCAATAATGATATTGAAATCTATGATGTAATTTCGCCAAATTCATTTGATTATTATTCCCGAATAAATCCAATATGCACAGACCCCAAAATTGTTATAAGAAATAATACAGATAAGCCACTAACATCGCTTGATATTACATATTACGTTAAAGGTGGCGTGCATCAGAATTATCATTGGACAGGCTCAATCCCAGCTCAGCAAAAAGCAGAGGTTGTTTTACCCGTCCCAAATAGTGATTTCTGGCTTGGTGATGGCACAAATACTTTTCATATTGAAGCAAATAATCCAAATGGCTCGGCTGATGATTATCCTGATAATAACGTTTCTGAAAATCATTTCAATATGCCCGATTTATATACAAATAAAGTAGTATTACATTTTAAAACAAATTTGCGACCCGGAGATTTCAGCTTAATATTAAAAGACCTTGCAGGTAATATTATTTTATCTTTATCCAATCTTCAAGCAAATACTTTATATCGTAAGGAATTGAATTTATCGCAAGGTTGCTACACACTTGAAGTAACTGATGTCAATAATTATGGATTATCATACTGGGCTTTCCCCGACCAAGGCGATGGCTATTTGAAGCTTACTGATGAAAATGATGTAGCATTGAAAGTATTCAATCCCGATTTTGGCCACGGCGTTAATTATTCATTTTATTTTGGGAGTTATAGCCTAGTGCAGGAACCAAATTTGGATGGCTCAATTTATATTTATCCAAATCCTGCAAATACTTTGCTAAATATTAGCGTTAATAATTTATCAAATAAAATACAATTGCGAGTAATTGATTTGAATGGTAAAGTTATTATTGCAAAATCAGATAATATGCAACCTGGCTCACTTTATCAGTTAAATATTGCGAGATTGCAAGCAGGTGTTTATATTCTTGAAATTATTAATGGGAAAGAAATATATCATAAGAAATTTGTAAAACAATAAAAAAATAAATATTTCAAAAATTATTTGAAATATTTATTTAAAAAGAAAAGCAATAACTGAAATTTTTATTCTCTTACGGATGAGAGCTTGTTGCAATATTAGTATGGATTTATAACGCTTTCCCAGGTAATATTGCAACCCGCCCGTTTAAACATAACCGATACGCTACAATATTTCTCTGCGGACAATGAAATAGCGGACTCTAAGTCATCTTTTGTAGTATCAGGACTTGTAAGTATATATTTTAAATGAGCTTTTGTAAATACTTTTGGATGTGTGTCAGCACGTTCCGCTTCGATTTCAATTTTCATTGAAGAAATCTTTTTATGTTTTTTGCGAAGAATTGAAATTACATCCATAAATGAACAAGCTCCGAGTGCTTGAAGCATTGTTGACATTGGAGATGGAGCAGTACCTCCTCCATCTTCAGCAACCGTGTCGAAATATGTTAAATGACCTTCTTCGTCGCGACCAGCTAGGCGCATATCATGAATAAGTTCTACTTCTACCTTCATAGCAACACCTTTAATTAAATAGTTAAAAATACAAAAATATAAAGTATTATTATAATTAAAAAAATAATTTTTAATTTTCTTAGCCCCTTTTAATGATTTATCCCTTCTAGCCTTGGTCTCTGCTCCCCCCCTTTACATCTTTACAAATTTCTTTATTATTGACCAATTCCCTGGAAATATAAATTTCGCTATATATACTCCCGATTGCAAATTCGATACATCAAATTGATTTACATTAAAACGTCCCACAGAGCATTCCCGTCCAAGCATATCATATACCTTGACTTCGCTAATCCCCCAATAATCATTCTTTACATATATTATATCTCTTGCAGGGTTTGGATATAGCTCAATTGGTAACAATACCTCCTCAGTTTTGTTTTCCTTAACTGATACAGGTGGTGAGTATATACGGAATAATCCCTCTGGTGTGGTTACGTACAAATAATCTCCCGCAGTTAATAAATCCGTAATCTCTCGATTTTCTATTCCTGTGGTTATATTTTCCCACGTTGTCCCCTCATCGGTCGATTTGAATAAATAAACGTACGTAACATATGAATACGCCTTATAAACACATGAGGCATATATATTCCCATTTATATCTGCCCATAATGAGGGTTTTAAGGTATCATTGGGAAGTGTTATAAATTTCCAGTTCCTTCCAAAATTATCACTCATAAATACTGAATCCTGCTTTGAAGTTCTAAGAAATATTTTAATTTTATCACCCTCAAGGTCTATCCAAAATATTTGAGAATTTGTGTCAGTACAAGGCAATGTAAATTGATTAACAAATTCCCAATTATTCCCCTCATCTGTCGATTTATAAAATTTATGTGCATTGTTTAATGCATAATATACTCCATCATCTACAACAAAATGCCAACAATTATCAGGTAATTTCTGCCTGTATGTTGAATCATATAAAATTTGTGTCCTCCCTGTGTCAAGTGAATAAAATATCCATTTATAAGCCGGGTAATAATAAAATAATGTATCATTCCGCTCATATATATTATTCCTATCGTGAAAAATTGCTCCATTGGAATAAAATTGCCAAGTTTCACCATTGTCATAACTCTTGTATGTTGTATTATTACCTCGATTCATTGCATATAACCCCCATTTCGTTAAGGCTACCGTGTATTTATAGTCGCGGTCAGGAAATTCACAATATCCTAATGATGTATCAACTAACTTCTTTACCCAACTTCTGCCACCGTCATAGGATTTCATTATTGTATTTCGTAAATAATAATTCCTCGGGGCTGTATATGCATAATCGCCGTCTATGTATATTTTCATCCAAGGCTCATCATAATGAGCTGGATTGTAATATAATCCATTATTGCTTTCAACCCACGTTTGCCCATCATCTGTCGATATGAGCTCGCCAAAACTCCGTGTAAATGCTATCAATTTCTCACCAAAATTTATTAATTGCTTGATCCTAAAATCACTTTTCCCAAATCTCTCCCAAGTCTTGCCCCCATCCGTTGAACTTGCTAACACATATTTTTGCGTCCCCGTTTCTAATCCCGATGCTATAATTTTACCTTTATATCCCATCAAAAATGATGTTTCCAAATAATCAAATTTGCCATCCTCTCCGTCCTCGCACATTACATATTTCCCATCTTCACCCTCTCGCCATATCGTTGTTGGTGAAATTATGTAATATTTCCCATTTATATATTGAACTGATTTTATGCCTCCATACACTTCACTTGCCTGGACTTCCTTCCAACTCCAGCCCCAATCCGTTGAATAATAAAATTTATTCGTATAAACTCTCTGGGATGACACTATTTTATAAATGGTTGCCATTATCTGGCCTTCATTTTCAAAAAATGAAGTATATTTATAAGTTGAATCTGTAAAGTCATTTTCTTCTGGTATTGGAACAATATTGAAATTCCCTTCATTGCCTTGTGGTTCATCTTGTGTTATATATGTGACCATCTTTTTTGCTGTTGTATCATAAAATCGCAGAATTATGCTTGAGTCACATGCAAATCCATTCATAAAAATAGCTGATGTTGGTCCCCCATAAGTTTTATTTCCATAAAGAGTCTTCTTATCTTCTGATATGTAATCTACTCGATAGTCAAGTTGGCTCATTATATATCTGTTTTTGTATTTATATATACTTGCTATTGGATAATATGTTTCCCTATTTAATGATGGAGGAATATATTTTCGAGGTTTCCATGATTTACCTGAATCATTCGATGAATATGAATAAGGCTTATTGTTCTCAGTTAATTCTAATATATTATCGAAAATGAATATATGACTTATTGCCATACCTTCAATTCCTTGACTGCAATTTTCCCATTCCACTTCGCAATGTACTGATGGGATAAGCCAAAATAAATTAATTACACTGAATAAAAAGAATATCTTTCTCATTTTTTATACCTTTTTTAATTTTTTAAAAAATTTTTAAAGCAGTTACTTGATTTTGATAACCGCCACCAAGCAACTGCTAATACTATAATATATTAATTATTTTTTTCACTTTCTTAGAACCGCGCATTTTTATTATGACTAAATTAATAAAAAAAGTAATATAATATAAAATATATTTTTTGATAATTTAGTTATAAATCAAAAAAATAAGGGGGAATATTTTCCCTCCCCCCTCACATCTTTACAAATTTCTTTATTATTGACCAATTCCCTGGAAATATAAATTTCGCTATGTATACTCCCGATTGCAAATTTGATACATCAAATTGATTTACATTGAAACGTCCCACAGAGCATTCCCGTCCAAGCATATCATATACCTTGACTTCGCTAATTCCCCAATAATCATTCTTTATGTATATTATATCTCTTGCCGGGTGTGGATATAGCTCAATCGGCAAAATTATCTCCTCAGTTTTGCTTTCCTTAACTGATACAGGTGGTGAGTATATACGGTATAATCCCTCTGTTGCTGATACATATAAATAATCTCCTGCTGGTAAAAAATCAGCTATATTTTTTCCTTCCAATCCAGAAGTTATATCCTCCCAGTTTGTCCCTGCATCAGTTGTTTTGAATACACGGGTCTCGGGACTACTACTTCTCAAATATAGACTTCCATTTAGATCTGCCCATCCGCCATAATACAATGTATCACTTGGATATGGTATAAATTTCCAGTTCTTTCCAAAATTATCACTCATAAATACAGAATCAACATTTCCATTTTTTAATGTGGAGAGGAAAATTTTAACTTCCTCATTTTCAAGGTCTATCCAAAATATTCGAGTATTTGTGTCAGCACAAGGCAATGTAAATTGATTGATAAATTCCCAATTATTTCCCTCATCTGTCGATTTGTAAAATTTATGTGCATTGTTTAATGCATAATATACTCCATCATCTAATACAAAATGCCAACAATTATCAGGTAATTTATACTTATATGTTGTATCATATAAAATTAGTGTCCTCCCTGTATCAAGTGAGTAATATATCCATTTAATACTTTCATAAGGCAATGGATAAAAATAAAATAATGTATCATTCCGCTCATATATATTATACCTATCGTGGAATATTGCTCCATTGGAATAAAATTGCCAAGTTTCACCATTGTCATAACTCTTGTATGTTGTATTATTACCTCGATTTATTGCATATAACCCCCATATCGTTAATGATATCGTATATTTATTATCAGTGGTTTTCCCTGGATTCTGTGGATATCCTAATGATGTATCAACTAACTTCTTTACCCAACTTCTACCCCCATCATAAGATTTCATTATTGTATTTCGTAAATAATAATTCCTCGGCACTGTATATGCATAATCGCCGTCTATGTATATTTTCATCCAAGGCTCATCAAAGCTACTGGGAGAGTAATAACAACCTTTATTGCTCTCAACCCACGTCTGCCCATCATCTGTCGATGTCATCACCCCAAATGTCAGTGTACTGGCAATTATTTTATCCCCTATCGTTAATAATTGATTAACCCTAAACTCACTTGTACCAAATCTCTCCCAAGTCTTCCCCCCATCCGTTGAACTTGCTAGCACATATTTATGTGTCCCCGTTTCTAATCCTGTTGAAATTATTTTATCTTTGTATCCTACCAAAATCGGATATAAACAATCAAATTTGCCATCCTCTCCGTCCTCGCACATTACATATTTCCCGTCTTCACCCTCTCGCCATATCGTTGTTGGTGAAATTATGTAATATTTCCCATTTATATATTTTACTTCCTTTACGCCTCCATATACCTCACTTGCGCGGACTTCATTCCAACTCCAGCCCCAATCCGTTGAATAAAAATATTTATCCGAATACCCTTGGTTTGAAGTACAGATTGTCGCATATATTTTGCCATCTATTTCATAAAAATTAGTGTATCTGTAATCAGGATAATTAATATCATTCTCTGCAGGTATTGGAACAATATGGAAATTCCCTTCATTGCCTTGCGGTTCATCTTGTGTTATATATGTTATCATCTTCTTTGCTGTTGTATCGTAAAATCGCAGAATTATGCTTGAGTCACATGCAAATCCATTCATAAAAATTGCTGATGTTGGTCCCCCATAAGTCTTATTTCCATAAAGAGTCTTCTTATCTTCTGATATGTAATCTACTCGATAGTCAAGTTGGCTCATTATATATCTATTTTTGTATTTGTATATACTTGCTATTGGATAATATTTTTCTCTATTTGATGATGGAGGAATATATTTTCGTAGTACCCACGATTTTCCTGAATCATTCGATGAATATGAATAACCTGTGTACATTTCAATTTCATTATCTAAGAAATATATTCTTTGAATTGAGTTCCCCCATAATCCATCAGTGCAATCTTCCCATTGCACATCAGAATAGGAAGTAGATATTAAACAAATTAATGAAATAATTATTAGAAAAAAATATCTTTTCATTTTTTAAACCTATTTTAAAATTTTTAAAAATTTTTATAAAGCAGTTACTTGATTTTGATAACCGCCACCAAGTAACTGCTAATATTATAATATAATAATTATTTTCTTCACTTTACCAGAACCGCGCATTTTTATTATGTCTAAATTAATAAAAAAAGGAATATGAAAAAAGAAAAAATATAGGCACCTTTAATTAAAATTATTGGTTTGTTATTTCAGTTCAAATTACTAAATTTGTATTTATGATGTTTTTCTCATAATTCATTCTATGAGAAAGGTTGCCTTGGTAAAATAATTAAGCATAAAAAAATTGAGTACAAAATTGTGTATGATATATATATTATGATCGCGGGTGTGATCAGTATGATAGGATACCTCTTAATTGAAAGATTTAATACAAGTTATTGTAAATATAATCGTAAAAGCTTAATATTTTGGTTACATCTTTCATTGGAAATAATAGCATTTCTTGGTATTCAAAAAATATTTTTAATAGTTCTTCAATTATCTGAATTGTTATCATACATTATTGCAATGATTATAATACTTTTAACATCAGGATTGTTTTGTAATGAAAAAGATAAAGCATTGAATAAATAAATAATCAAGCCCAGAAATCGTAAAATATCTTCAAAAAAATTGGAGTGTTCTTATGAGTTTGTAAGGAGTAAATAATTTATATGAACTAATTTACTCCTCTCCACCTATTTTTTTCTTATTCTTTCTTCTCCTTCCCTTCATCAATATCTACCAATATTTCAGCAGGTTGACGTTTGGAGAATACTTGGGAAAACGGGGGAATTTTATTATAAAATAGGAGAAGTAGGATAATGCCGACTGTCACGCAACTATCTGCTACATTGAAAATGGGCCAGCTTGTCCAATTCAAATTGCCGATGTGAATATCGGGAATATCCACCTGAATGAAATCGACTACCCTGCCATAAAATAGCGGCGCATATCCGAAAATCACACCATAAAAGACGCGGTCAATCAAATTGCCAATCGCACCCGCAAGAATCAACATAATTGCAATTTTAATCATTACATTAGCATTTTTGATTTTTGATAAATACCATCCAATTAATATGCTTGCTATGATTGAAAATATGCTTAAAAATAACTTGCCTGTTGATTCAAAGTGAATACCGAATGCCATTCCTGGATTTTCAATATATGTTATTTGCAAAAATGTTCCAATAACAGGTATTTGCGCACCATATTCTATACCCGGAAAATGAATTCCACCAAAAGAAAATCCGTGGATAATTAACTTTGAAAGTTGGTCAATAAAAACAATAATTAAGCAAATAATGAAATAAAGTGTCGTGTTATGCTTTTTCTGTGTCTCGGTTTCTATACTTTCCATAAATTAGTTAACAAAAGGTTCAATTCTATCAATACCATCCTCGGGGCATCGCTGATGAATTTTCCACGATGCTGATAATGTTGTGATTGGAACAGCCAATAATCTTTCTTTTGCAATCAAAATTCCACACATTCGGCAAATTCCGTAAGTTTTATTCTTAATTCTTTGCAAAGCTTCATCCAATTTTTTAATATATTCGTTAATTCTTTGAATTTGGGCATAAGTTTTCTCTTTTTCCATTGGTTCGGAGCCTTGCTCGCCCATATGCATTGAATAAAACATACTCTCCTCTGCTAAGTCATACGTATTCAAATCCTCTAAGCGTTCCTTAAGCATACGCAATTCCTCGAATGATTCGCGTTTAGCCTCAGTTATGACTTTTTCAAACATTTCAAGTTCCTCATCGGTATAGCGGACACTTGGTGCCTCGGGTTCGGTCTCTTCTTCTTCAATTGCTTTTTTTTGCGCAACATTTTTCTTTAATGTACCTGCAATTTTTGAAGGTGGTGGGGTATGGATGGTTTCCTCTTTTGGTGCAATGGGTTCTTGAGTCTTTAAAGTTCCAATTTGTTCGGGTTCTAGAATTGGCTCCTCAATTTGAATAGGTTTTTCAAGAATTTTTCTTGGTTCTTTTTTCTGTTTGGGTTGCACTTCTTTAATATGCCTTTTTGATTGCTGTTTGGGTTGTTCAAGAATTATGGGAGATTCTACCTCTGTTTTATTTTTCTCAGCCGGTTTAACTATAAGAGGCTGGGCTTTAGTTTCAGCAATTACTTTAGATTTTGTAGCACGTGCAGGTTTAGTCTTAGGAACTGGCACTTCAATTTTACTTTCAGGTGTTGGAGTCTCTATTTTTGGCTCCTCTACTTTTGTGGGTTTTGCTTTTGGCTTCCTCGATGAATTAGATTCAGCTTTTTCAATAGGTTGAGGTGTTGACTCCTTATCTTTTGGTACTTCTTTACTTTTTTTAGCTTTTGTACTCGAAGGTTTACGCTGAGGAACAGGTATTTGCTCGATTTTGGCTTCCACTTCAGGAGTGGGTGTATTTTCCTTTTCAGGCTTTATCTGCTCATTATTTTTAATTTTCTTTTTTGCCATTTCCTGACTCCTAAAAAATTCAAATATAAATATTTTATATTAATTATTATACTTTTTTTATAATTACTTTTACTTTGTTTTCTAAAATATCAATTTCAGTTCCATCTTGCAAATTTTCATCATAATTCATATTTACTGCAAGTGTTTCACTCTGCACGTAATCTTTCATATTTAATAATGCATCCCTCAAATCGGAATTTGTATTAAATAAAATTTCAATCCTATCAATGACCTCAAATCCTTGATCTTTTCTTAAATTTTGTATTTTGCTTACAAATTCACGTGCAATTCCCTCTTGACGTAATTTTTCGTCAATAGTTGTATCAAGTGCAACAGTAATTTTCCCATCAGTAGCAACAAGCCAACCCTCAATATCTTCATTATAAATTTCAACATCATCGCGTACAAATTCAAAATGCTCACCATTCCAATCCAGTTCTATTCTGCCATTCTTTTCTAATTCTATAATTTGCTTGCTTGTGAGTGCTGCTACTGCCTCGCTTGCTACTTTCATAAGTTTGCCAAATTTCTTACCCATCACTTTGAAATTTGGTTTTGCTTTTCGCTTAATAATATCAGTATTGTCAGTGCTAATGAATTCAATATTTTTAATATTTAATTCTTCAAGAATAATATCGGCAAATTCCATAATTTCACGCTTTGTTTGGATCGAATCTGTTGGAATTAGCAAACGTGTTAATGGTTGGCGAACCCTAATTCTTGCTTTTTCCCGCAATGAACGTGCAAGCCAAACAATATCTTCGATAAGCGCCATTTTCCCTTCTAATTCCAAATCAATGACTTTGTTATCAATTTCGGGAAAATCTTCAAGATGCACAGAAACAGGATCGGTATCAATTCTTAATTTTTGGTATAAATCTTCACTTATAAATGGAGCGGCAGAAGAAATAAGGATAATTAATTTTTTAAGTACGAAATATAATGTTTGATATGCTGCAAGCTTTTCAGAGTCATTTTCACCTTTCCAGAAGCGGCGACGGTTCCGGCGTATATACCAATTCGATAATTCATTAATTGTAAAATCTTGTAGCAAACGATGTGCTTTTGTCAATTCATAAGCATCCATAAGCTCAGCATATTGTTTAGCAATAGAGTTAATTCGAGAAATAATCCATTTATCAATCACTGGTCTTTCACTTAAAGGAATTTCCTGTGAATTAGGATCAAAATTATCTATATTTGCATACATTGCAAAAAATGTGTATGTATTAGTAAGAGACCGTAGAAAATCAGATATCACTGTTCTTTCCAAGTCCTCAGGATTGAATAAAGTTGGTTTCCAAGGTGGATTATTAACAAATAGATACCACCTAACAGCATCAGCACCATATTTTTCCATAATTTCAAATGAATCGATAACGTTGCCTTTGGATTTAGACATTTTCACGCCTTTGCTATCCAGAATCAATTCATTTACAACAATATTTTTATATGCAGGTTTATTGAAAAGAGCGGTAGCAATGTTATGCAATGTATAGAACCATCCACGAGTTTGATCTACACCTTCCGCAATAAAATCAGCAGGAAATTGCTGATTGAAAAGTTCTTGATTTTCAAATGGATAATGGAATTGTGCAAATGGCATCGAACCTGAATCGAACCATACATCAATTACCTCGGGGGTTCGATGATATTTTTGATTATTTTTTATAAATATAATATTATCCACAAAAGGTTTATGCAAATCTATTTCTTCTTTCAGATCCGCAACAGGAACAAGCGTTCCATCATTATATTCATAAAATCCATGTGATAATTCTTCAATTGAGCCAATGGCAAAAAAGTCATCCTTATCGTTATCATTAATCCAAATCGGTAAAGGTGTGCCCCAATATCTATCACGAGATAATGCCCAATCCTTTACTTCCTCAAGCCAATTGCCAAATCTACCTTCGCCAATTTCGGGTGGTTGCCAATTGATTTGCTTATTTAATTCAATCATCTGGTCTCGATATGCAGTAGATTTAATAAACCATGAATTACGTGCATAATACATAATTGGATTACCTGTCCGCCAGCAATGAGGATAACTATGCAAATAATCAAATGTCGCGCGATATACCTTGCCAAGCTCTTTTAGCAAATTCACAATATCGTGGTCAGAACCTTCTTCAACTCTATCATTATATGTAAATGTCTTTATAGCACGACCAGCAAACTCGCCCATATCCTCAGTAAAATGTCCGTCAGGTGTCACAGGTTGCAAAAATGGAATTTTATATTTCAATGACATTTGATAATCATCTTCGCCAAACGCGGGAGCAAGATGAACAATGCCACTACCTTCCTCAGTAGATACGAAATCGCCTGGTAATACACTTAATGCGTCGGGATATTTTTCTAAATCAATTTTTGCAAAAGGTAGAATTTGCTCATAGCGAGTGCCAAATAGATCCTTCCCTTTAAATTCTTTTAGAATTTTTATTTCACCATCTAAAGCAGAAATTCTTGATTTTGCAAGTACATATTTTTCTATTAATTCGTCGCCACTTTTGAACTTTCGTGTGTTTTCAACCAGAACATAGTCTATATCCTCACCCGCAGCAAGCGCAACATTTGCAAGCAAAGTCCAAGGTGTAGTTGTCCAAACAATCAAGTAATTCCCAACTAATTCAGGAATAGGTGATGAAACAATTTTTAATTTTAAATATAAATTTGGGTCCCTTACATCTTTATAACCAAGCGATAGCTCATGAGAACTAAGGGGAGTTGCAATTGTTGGCGATTGTGGAACAACTTTAAAGCCACGATAAATATACCCCTTGTCAAAAAATTGCTTCAGTGCCCACCATACTGATTCTATATAATTATTTTCACAGGTAATATATGCCTTATTCAAATCCACCCAATAGCCCATCCGTGTTGTAAAAACGTTCCATCCCTGGTCCATTCTGATATTATTATACACAAATTCTTTGCAAGCACGATTAAATCTATCTATACCATATACTTCAATTTCATTTTTATCTTTTAATCCAAGCTCCTTTTCCATTGCAAGCTCAACAGGTAGACCGTGAGTATCCCAGCCTGCTTGGCGACGCACAAAATACCCCCGTAATGACTTATATCTGCAAACTGTATCCTTAATTGTTCGAGCCATTAAATGATGCAACCCTGGTTTTCCATTTACTGTTGGTGGGCCTTCATAAAAGCTAAATGGTTTAGCATTTTTATTCTTATCTAAAGATTTCTCAAATATTTGATCTTTTTGCCAAAATTTTAAAATTTTATGCTCGTTCTTTGAATATGAGAAATCTTCAGGAAATAATTTAAATTTTTCCAATGTTATTCTAATGATTTTCTTAAATTTGTAAATTTACAAAATTATGAAAAATATAAAGAAATTTGAAGACTTATGGACTTATTAATAAAAATAATTATCTGAATTCTCATAATTTTGATTTTTTTAAAATTTTTCTATTATTCTGATGAGTGAATTTGACGAAACTAATTTATTTTTAAAGGGGCGCGTTTCCCTGCTCGAGGAAGAAAATAAGCAACTTAAAGAGCGACTTTTCAAGGTGCAGGAAAACGAAAAGAAATATAGGATGTTCTTCGAAAAATCTCGAGATCCTTTTCTGTTAATTAAAGACTTTAAATTCGTCGATGCTAATCCTGCTGCTCTAAGGATGCTGAAAATTCAATCTCTTGATGAACTTGGAAATACTCATCCTGCAGCGTTTTCCCCTGAATTTCAAGATGATGGAAAACCCAGCATCTTAAAGGCAAACGAAATGATGAATATCTCCATCCAGAAGGGCTTTCATTCATTTGAATGGAAACATATTGATAGCGATGGTAAACCATTTTATGTTATTGTTTCCCTTACTCCAATTGTAATTAATAATGAATTATTTATTTTCACTCATTGGCTTGATTATACAGAATTTAAAGAGAAAGAGGCTGAACACGATACCTTTCAAAAAATTATTGATGCAGTGTTGGACCGCCACATTAGACTGATTTGTATTACAGATTCAAACGGTATCTATTTATATGTTACTAAAACTTACCATGAAATTTTAGGTTACGAACGCGAAGATATTATTAATAAGGTCCCAATATTTTCTTTAATTCATCCCGACGATTTTATGAGTATATATAACATTTATACTAAAAGTTTTATATCAAAAACAAGTAATTTTGCTTTCCTTCGTTTTCGAAAAAAAGATGGATCTTATTGTATTGTCGAATCTTTCGGTTCACCAATATATAACGAAAAGAAAGAAATCGAAAAGGTTGTCTATCTTTCCTATGTTTTAAAAGAAGAGCATCCAAGCATTTCACAGACTGAATCAAAACTCCTTTCTAATAATTTTCTCAATCTTGTTCCATATCCTTTTTTGATTATTCAATCAAAAAAAATAATCTTTTTAAATGAAGTTGCAGAAAATCTTTTGGGGTGGGATTCTTTTGAAATTGCAGGAAAAGATTATTCTACAATTCTCAATAATAGAAATGACCTTAAGAATTTTATTGAAAAACCTACATATAGTCAAGAAGGAAAATTTAATTCTCCTGAAAATATCGTTTTTTTTAAGAAAAAGAATGATGAATTATTTCCTGCTTTAGCTAATGTTGTTCCTACTAATCCAGAATTCGATAATGAAGCATATATTATATTTATTAATGAGTTGCCAGCGGGAAAAAAGGAAATTCAGCCAGTAGCTCAAAATCAAGAACCTGACCATGATACTTTGAAAGATATAATTTTAGATAATCTTGGTTATGAACTTCGCACTCCACTTAATGGAATTATCGGAGCTGCTCAATATTTGAAAACTTATATTCTTACAAAAGAGGATCGCAAATTTGCTGAATTGATTACCGAATCATCCACAAAATTGCTTAAAACTCTTTCTTCTATTATTGATCTTTCTGAACTTGAAGCGGGTACAAAATCAGTATTTCCGACTTCTATAAACCTTATTGAACTTATCAATTCTTCGATTTCAAATTTTGCTAAAGATGCTGAGTTTAAAGATCTTTCCTTATCATTTGAAACAGATCTAACTGAGGCTATTGTACAGCACGACCCATTAATTATTTCAAATATTTTAAATCCTCTGATTGACAATGCGATAAAATTCACTAAATATGGGGAAGTAGTTGTTTCTTTAGCAAAATCATCTAGGATTAATGATAATTATAAGTATATTATTAAAGTGAGGGATACAGGTATTGGCATTGAAGAACAAGAGTATAATTCCATTTTTGATGCTTTTAAAAAATCCCGTATTTCTTCAGATAAAAAAATACCAGGTTTAGGCCTTGGACTTGCTGTTGTTAAAAAATATTCAGACCTGGGAAAAATCGATATTGATTTTAATTCCCAGCGAGGATTTGGAACAACATTTTCAATTTATATCTCTGATTATAAAGAGGATTAATAATCAATGAACGTTCTTATTATCGGTGCCTCTTTGAGTGGACGCTCATCTGCCATTCTAGCAAAAAAACTTGGCTATTCAGTTTTTGTCAGCGAAATGGATAAATCTGAAAAATTTTTAGACGCAATTAAAGAATTCAATCAATACAATATCCCTTACGAAATGGGGCAAAATTCAATTGAAAATCTTAATTCTTGCGATATTGTCATTACATCTCCTGGGGTCCCACGTGAAGCTCCGATTTTGATTGAAGCAACTAATCGAGGAATTCCAATAATTTCCGAAATTGAATTTGCGTATCAGCATTGCAAAAATCCAATTATTGCAATTACAGGTACAAATGGAAAAACCACAACTACCGCTTTAATTGAACATATTTTGAATCAATCGGGTATTCCTGCAATTGCTGCGGGAAATATTGGCAAACCATTTTCTGAAGTTATATCAAATTTAAAACCTGAAACTGTTGTTGTGCTTGAAATTAGCAGTTATCAACTTGATAGAATTGAATTATTCCGCCCTAATATTGCGATTATTACTAATATTACACCTGACCATTTGAAATACCACAAAACAATGGAAGATTATATTGCAACAAAATGGAGAATTGCAAGTAATCAAATTCCCGAAGATTTATTAATTTTGAATTTTGATGATGAATATCTTTCCAAGGGGAACTCGAGTGTAAGGTCACGCATTGAATATTTCTCAATAAGAAATAGCAATTGCAAGGCTTTCGTTCGAGAGGGGAAGATTATCATCCGACAGCATAAAGAAGAGGAATTAATGAACATAAGCGAACTTGCCATTCCGGGCGTTCATAATGTCTATAATTCATTAGCAGCTATTATTGCTGCTAATGCAATGGGGGTATCAAATACATCTTTAAAGCACGCGCTGATGACTTTTCAAGGTGTTAATCACCGCCTTGAATTTGTCCGCATTTTAAACGGTATAAAATTTATCAATGATTCTAAAGCAACTAATGTAAATTCAACAATTTATGCTCTGGATACTTATTCAGAACCAATTGTTTGGATTGCAGGCGGTCGCGGCGATAATAATAATTATTCACAATTAGATGATCTAGTTTCCAAAAAAGTAAAAAAAATTATTTGTATTGGAGAAGAAGCTCAAGCAATTTATAAACATTTTAATTCGATTAAGCCTGCTGTAATTTGCCAAACATTCCCCGAAGCTATCTGGGAAGCTTATGAATCGGCTGAGGCAGGTGATGTTGTGCTTTTTTCACCTGCTTGTAAATCATTTGATATGTTTAATAACTTTGAGCATCGTGGAGATGTATTCAAAGAAATTGTTAATAAATTAATATAGATTGAAATCTAATCGCGGTCATATTGACTGGCTTATATTTGTGCCTGTTGTTGCTTTAATGTTATTCAGCATTGCTTTTGTATACAGCGCAGGCAGTTATTTTTCTTTTGTTAATAATTCAAATCCAAATAAATTATTGCTTATGCATACTTCAAAAGTATTGCTTGCAATTATTTTTATGGTTATTATCTCGCAAATTGATTATCATATTTGGAGCAAAATTTCAATTTATATATTGATTGCTGCGATAATTACCTTAGTTGTTGTACTGTTTATCGGTGGTGAGGTAAAAGGTGCAAAGCGGTGGATTAATGTTGGTTTTCTCAGCTTTCAACCTTCTGAATTTGCTAAATTAGCAATAATCTTGCATTTTGGCACTTTGATAGATCGGAAAAAGGAGGGAATTGAAAATTTTAAATTTGGTTTCTTACCAATGCTACTTTGGTTGGTGCTGATTTGCTTGCTAATCGCGTTAGAACCAAATTTGTCAATGATGATTGTAATTTTCTTGATTGGAATGATGATTTTATTCCTTGGGAATGCTAATCTATTGCATATCCTTTCTACCCTTTTTGTGGGATTTGTGGGAGCGGGCATTTATGCTGTTTCGGCACCATATAGATTAAATCGTATTTTATTCTATTTAGGTTTGCTTGAAGGGTCAGAAAAAGAGAGGTTGGCGTATCAAATTTCAAATTCATTAATTGCACTCGGTAGTGGTGGAACTATTGGATTAGGTCCCGGTGGTAGCCATCAAAATTTATTATTGAGCGAACCTTACACAGATTTTCTTTTTTCAATCATTGGCGAGGAATATGGTTTTATAGGTTTATTATTAATTATTGGAATATTTGTATTCATTTTATGGCGAGGTGTCCGAATTGCAAAGCATTCAAAAGATTTGCTCGGATATTTATATGCTGGAGGCATTGTATTTTCTATTTTCCTTGTTTTTATAATAAATGCCCTTGTCAATACAGGTTTGCTACCGACAACAGGCATTCCACTACCTTTTATGAGCTACGGTGGAACTTCAATATTTTTTAACGCTACATTAATTGGCATATTGCTAAATATTTCCACTTTTAAGTCGGTGGAGAATATATAGATTATATAATTTTTGTGGCAAAAGCATCCCTGCTTTTTGAAATGGCCCGTATCGCAACAGTGGGCTTCAGCTCTCTGCAAAATTTGATTGTACACCTTACTTTCACAACCAGCAGTAGAGACGCCATCCCTGCCATCTCTACAACCAGATCCCCGATTTAAATAACCAGGTCCCAGACTCAAGGACCCAGAACCTACGACTTATGGTATCACTATTCTTTTGCGTACAAATTTACTATCACCTATTCTTACCTCAGCAATATAATCGCCACTAGGCATTCGCCTACCATAATCATCGCGCAAGTTCCAGGTGATTTTATAACTTCCCGCATTTTGCTTGCCTTTATAGATTGTGGCAATTACTTTTGCTTGAATTGAATATATCACTATTTCGACATCAAGGGTCGCATCAATTGAATATACAATCGCAGGTGAAACATCTTCCGTCAAACCAAGGACTTGTGCAATATCAGAAAGGGGAACTTTAATTCCAAAAAGGTGAGAATTCAAGCCTGGCACATATTGTGCCATTTCGAGGTTTGTCTGATATAATGTTTGCTCGACACCTGATGGTTGAAAAACTGTGCTAGGCAAATTTGCAAGGGATTGCATTGCTGCATTGTAAGGCAATGTGTTTTGTTCTTTTAGATAATCTTGCCATGCTGCGTCACCAAGTGCAAGATTATATTTGAATAACGTGCGGGCTGGCACATTCATTTTTAATAATTTATTATAAATAGAATCCTGATAGGGTGCATAAATTGAACTCCCATAGTCAGGCACCCTTATATCATAATTATTTTGGTTGTCCTGTGAAAATAATGTATTTGAAATAAATGATTCAATTATGAATATAAATATTGATAGATGTAATATCGCTTTCACTTGGTGACTTCTAATTATATAATAAATACAATATAAATTATGGACAACCTATAATTTCCTTATTGCTACGTGCATCTTTATTGCCTGGATCAATTCTCAGCACCCGATTATAATATTTGCAAGCATTATCTTTATCATTAAGTCCTTGATATGATACGGCAGTAAATAAATTCGCTAGTGAATTATCGGGCATTAAATCCACCCATCTACGTGAATATTTATTCAATTCTGCAAAGTTCTTATCCATCAATAATACATTGCAATATTTAGCAAATGCTTGATATACTGCTGACCGGTTAACGGTTGAATCTTGTTCGCCCTTTTCAATCACCTCGAGATATTTGCTCATTGCTAATTTTTGATTCTTGATTTGCATATAAGCATCGCCAAGATATACTATAGCAAAGTAATTTTTTGGATCAGTTTCTACTGCTTTTTGCAAATATATAATTGCCGAATCAGGCTGATTAGAGAAAATATAATTAGTTCCCATTATATAATAAACTTTTGCATCTAATGAATCATTGCAAGATGGTATAGATAGCCGCTGATAGAGCATTTGATTTGAGCCTGTATAATCTTTCATATTTGTCATAAGAGTGGAAACAAGGAACATCAAATAGCAATTGCCTTCTTTATCAATATCAATTGCTTTCTTCCAATGATTTAAAGCAGATAGAGTGTCGCCCTTTGAAAAATCAGCTTGTCCCCATCGTTGATAATCAATTGTTGTCAGCTCAACTCCTGAATTAAATAAATCTTGATAAACCTCAGATGCCCGAGCAAAATTTCTCTTTATCATATTGCATTCTGCAAGCATTTTCTTTGCTTGAATTTGCACTGAATCTATTTCTTTAATGACAATTTCCAAATTTGGAATTGCTGAATCGCATTCACCAACTTTGAACAATGATTGAGCAAAATACCATCTGCCAAGCGAACCGGAGGGACGAAGCTTTAAAAATCTTGATAGAACTTGAGCAGCCTCGCTATATCTCTCGGAAAAAAACCAAATTTTGCCTTGCTCAAAATATGCACGGGCATTCATTGAATCAAGTTGAGAAACTTTTCCCCATTCCTTCAAGGAACGAGTATATAATTCATTAGATAAATCCTTATCAGGTTCGCGGGATGCAAGCCAATAATAAGATTCCGCAAGTTTTGCGTGTGCCTCGATATTATTTGAATCTTTCAAAATTGCTTCCTCATAATTTTGGCGCGACAGCTCATAAACTCGACGAGCAAAATAAAAATTACCTAATGCAATATATGACTCCGGATTATTTGGGTCAATTTCCCTTGCCCGATTAATTGATAATTCAGCTTGAGTAAGCGAATCAGCCATTATATAAATTTCGGCAGCTGTTAAATAATTGCGATAATTATTTTTATCTCGTTTAATTGCCTGATTGATAACTTTTACAGCCTCGGGATAATTCTTGACATTTGCAAGTGCACGTGCATAATGTTGTGCTACTTGTGGATCGTTATCTTTTAATTCATACGCTTTCTTGAAATATACAAGGGCAGAATCGTGTTTTTCAAGTTCGCTGAATGCAATTCCAATTTTTACCATTAAATCCACATTTTTTTGATTTTGCATTGCAGCAGCTGATGCATATTTTACTGCTTCTTCGAGATTCTTTTCATCATAGAACTTCTGAAATAAATCTAATGAACTTTGTGCATATAGCACAGGTGCGATAATAATTAACGCAATAAATATTCCTACTATCTTTTTCATTATTTGATCCTTTTAATCTTCTTTTATTAGTACAAATTTTGCATATCCGGGCACCAACCCATAATTTTTAATAAATGTCTGCACGGCTGCTTCTCGAGCGAAAAATGTTGCACACCAAAATGCTAAATTTTTCCTTTCTGAAAAGAGATATGCTCTGTATGTCACAACATAAGGATATAGTCCTTGTACAATATATGATTGATGCACAACTTTTGGTGTAATATATTTTCCTGTTGAATCATAAAATCCAAGCATAATTGGACGAAATCGTAAATCACCAATAACTTGCCCTAAGTATCCTATACCAATTGCATTTTTATTCTTTGCTACATAGCTCTTTACTGAATCAAATGTCGGCATTACCTTTAATTGTCGCTGTGTTTTGCCATCTTTCAATACATAATGGCGGAACTGCGCATAAACGCTTGAATTTGGACTAGAAATAACAAATTCGGGATTCCAATTGATTTTCAATGCTTTCTTTGCTGTTAATTTAGGATTCGCGAAATAATCTTCAATATCCTTGGCATTCAAAGTGTCGTTTGGATTATCTACATTTGTATAAAATATTAGCGCATCCTTAGCAAATTCCCAAGGTTCTGGTAATTGAACGTTATATTCTTTTATCAAACTATCTTCATCTTTCAAAAATCCTCGCCCTTGCAAAACAATCTCAGCTTTCCCATTTAATAGCAATGCCATTCCCTCGCGGGATGTGACTTTCTTTACTTCTAATGTAACTTTTGGATATGATTTTTTATACAAGGGAATTATGCTATCCACAAGTGGTGATAGTTCATCATCAACATATAGTGTCAATGAGCCTGAGTTCCATTGTGAGTATTGATTAGTGTCTTCAACTTTTTGTTCATTTTTATTGCAAGAGACAAATAAAAAGCTTGACACTAATAGAATTAAAATTATTGGATATTTAATTTTCATATTGCTTTATTTTTTATAATTAAAATTAATTATTTTAAATAATTATAGTTTTTTGTCTTTATCTTCTTTATTCTCATCTTCATTCTCATCTTCGTCCTCATCTTCTTCTGATGATTTGAGTGCATAATGATATGCTATTATGCGATAAGCACCAAAAAGAATCATAACCAATCCAAATATTCTTAAGACATTTGAATTTTCCCATCTCCAACCAGGAATATTAAGAAAAATTATTAATCCAAAGACGATTATTAATGCTTTAAAAATATAATTAACTATCTTATTATACAATTTAATCCTTAATATATTACAAAATTAGTCTGAAAATGTTAATTTTTTTTATTATTCTTTTGTCTCTAGTTTAACAAGTGCTTCTTTTTGTTTCCCTTCACGCAAGAAAATTACCTTTACTGTATCGCCTGCTTTAAATTCACGCAATGAATACATAAAATCATTTATATTTTTAATTTGATAATTATCAATTTTAATAATAATATCATTTTCTTTTAATCCAGCCTTTTCAGCGGGGCTGCCTGGGCTAGTCCCTGCAATTTTAAATCCTTGTGGTTCATCTTCAAAATTTGGTACAATGCCAAACCACACATTAATCCCATAATTATGATTTGCTGGACCTGTGCCATTTGACCCCTCAATTTTTCGGAAATCGATTGCTTGTGTCTGATTGGCTATAGTTTCTATAAATTTCTGAATAAATCCAATTACATAAGATTCACCATTATAATTGATTTTTTCCCAATCATCGCTGGGTTTGTGATAATCAGAGTGCGCCCCTGTAAAAAACATTATCGATGGAATATTTTTCAAATAAAATGATGTTTGGTCGCTTGCTGAAATTGATGATTCCATTTTGCCGATGCTTAGGCTATCTATCGCATCGAGCGAATCAACAATCGCCTCGAATCTACTAGATGAGCCAACGCCAATCACAAATAGGTGCCCATTTTGTAATCTGCCAATCATATCCATATTTATCATTGCTGATATTTTATCGAGTGGAATTGGCGGATGATTTACAAAATATGATGAACCGAATAATCCTTCTTCCTCACCACTAAATGCCACAAATAATAATGAACGTTTCTGAGGATTATTAGCAAAAATTCGCGCAAGCTCAAGCAATCCTGCCGTACCCGATGCGTTATCATCCGCTCCCTTATGAATCATTGGCGTTTTACCTTTGTAGTTTGAATTCGGTCCCCCCCATCCAAGATGGTCATAATGAGCGCCCACAACGATATATTCATTTTTTAAATTCGGGTCTGTGCCTTCCACAATGCCATAAATATTAGTAGTCTCTTTTTTTACATCAACTAATTCAACTTCGATATGAAGCTGGGTATTTGGAATTTCAAAGCTTTTTGGCTTACGTGTTTTATTAATTTCAACTTCTGTGGGATAAAGAGAATTATTTGGAAAATAAGACGCTATGCTCGTGCGTTTTGCCTGAATTGCAATAATACCTGAATTTCGCTCTGCTCTTGTCCGCACTAATGGTTCAAAAACATTTGCAGAGTCGCCTTGTATTTTAACAAACATAATACCTTTTGCTCCGTGGTTTCGTGCATTCATTGCTTTATAGCTATATGATGTATAATCCGCAAAGGGACTTGAAGCATCTTTTTCTCCATCGGGGGAATTAGTTAGCACTATGACAATTTTATCTTTGACATCAATATTTTCATAATCGTCATATTTCAAATCTTTTGCTGTTATACCATATCCTGCAAACACAAGTGGTGCCTCGATTGTTCCATTCTCGCTAATTGCGGTGGGCATCCAATCTTCTTTTACTTTCCAACTTTTTTTAACAGGCTTAATAAGTTCGATAGGAACACCAGGTTTTGGAATTATAAGATTGAAATAGGCATCATTTGCTTTCCCAAGGTCGCATCCAACTGATACATCAAAAGGTTGCAGGTAATCGTTATTTATCGGTTTTAATCCAATAGTTTTAAAGTAATTCAAAATATAATCTTTTGCTTTTTCAATTCCAGGTGTTCCCGGATACCTTCCCTCAAGTTCATCGCTTGCAAGATATTTTATATGCTCTTGAATTCTAAGAGCTTGCTCGTTTAATACCTCTTTTGCAAACGAGTTTGCAATTGAAAAAAAAGTAAATAGAAATATTAAGAAATAAAATTTTAAATAATTTTTGCTTTTCATTTTAATTTTATATACAATAACAAAATTAAGAAAAAATAACGAAGCATAAAGACGAAATGCATATTAGTATATGATTGATTTTTTAATTATTTTCTTTTAAACTTCCAATTAAATACTTTTATTTTCATAATAGAATTAAACATTTTCTTAATTTTGAAAAAAAATAAATAATTATAATTATGGAAAATATAGAATATAACTTTTATCCTCCATATTCAATCGAGAAAATATTGGAGAAAAGCAGTAATGATTTTACAATTGATGATCTTGTCGAATTAACTAAAGAACTTGATATTCATCTTATTTATTTTCATTATTTTGGTATAGATGGAAAAATTCGTACTTTGCATATTCCTATCAAAAACAAGTCACAATTAATCCACACACTTCGAGATGGTGAGCGAGTCGATGGCTCATCATTATTTAAAGGATTGGTCCAAAGCGGTAAATCTGATTTATACGTTGTGCCAATTTATAGCACAGCATTTTTAGATCCTGATGCAGAAGAAATCAAAGCATTGCATTTTGTATGCAAATTTTTCGATAAAGATGGTAATATGCCGAACTTTGCACCTGATAATATTTTGTATTTCTTAGCAAATAAATTAAAGAATTTGACTGGATTTGAGTTATATGCTCATCCTGAATTAGAATATTATCTCATTAGCGAACCTAATTGCTTATGTTATAAAAACTTGGCTCAATCAGGCTATCATGCAAGTTCACCTTATATAGAAAATGAAAATTTACTTGATGATATGGCATTAGCAATTTCTAATTCCATAGGTAATTTGAAATATGCTCATTATGAAGTTGGTATTATTGAAAAAATTGAGAGTGAATACCCTGAATTAAATGGGAAGCGGGCTGAACAAATGGAAATAGAACTTGGGCTTTCACCAATTGAAAGAACTGCTTATGAAACAAATGTTGGTATGTGGATTGTACGTTCTATTGCCAAAAAGCATAATGCAATTGCTACATTCTATCCAAAATTGGAGGTAGGTCATGCGGGGAGTGGCTTACATTTTCATCTTGCATTAATGAAAGATGGGAAAAATATTATGACAGATAAAGATGGAGCATTATCTGAAGATGCAAAATTGCTAATCGGTGGATTGCTAAAATATGGCAAAAGCTTAACTGCTTTTGGCAATTCTGTAATTGGTTCATATATGCGTCTTGTTCCTAATCAGGAAGCCCCGACAAGGGTATGCTGGAGCGAGCAAAATCGTAATGCTATGATACGTGTACCACTTGCCTGGGCTAATTTATCTGCACTGGCTAATCGAATTAATCCACATAAAGCTATATTCGAATCAAACGAAAACGAAATTTATCAAACAGTGGAAATACGTACTCCAGACGGAAGTGCAAATGTTGCACTTTTACTTGCGGGAATTACAAAAGCAATATATTGGGCTTATAAAAATAAAAAAGAAGCTTTGACTCTTTGCGATAAATATCATTTCGATGGAACTTTATTTGAGCAATTTGAATCTATTGCAGATTCTTGTGAGAGTTCAGCCGATGCATTACTTGATGAAATAGATCTGTATTTAAGCGAAAATGATTTTCAACCCGCAATGCTTGAACGTGTTGCTAGTACATTAAAAAATGAAAAAGATAAAAATAAGAGCCAATTTATAGCAAATTTATCCCAAGATGAAAAGAATTATTATTTGCGCAAAATAATTCATAAGGATTTAATCGAAAAAAATATTTAATTTTAGTAAATTTGTAATTTTCATTTAATTATATTCTGAAAATTTTGTTATTTAAGTTTTAAAATATGGAATCAAAAACAATAGCAGATAGAAAATTATGGGCATTAATTCTTGGGGTTTCAAGCGGTTTCGGAAGAGAAACCGCACTGGAATTAGCTAAGAATGGTTATAATATATATGGTGTCCATCTCGATACAGGAGAAAACAAGGCAAAAACAGAGCAATTTAGGAAAGTACTTGAAACTATTGGAGTACAGGCTGTGTTCTTCAATACAAATGCAGCGAATGATGAAAATCGTCACGAAGTTATTAATATAATAAAGGAAAATCAGGAGTCCGACCCGCATCATGTTCTTAGGGTTGTCTTGCATTCCCTTGCATTTGGAGCTATAGGTCCATTTTTCGACCAAAATCCAGAAAAGATGCTTAATAAAAAGCAAATCGAAATGACAATGGATGTAATGGCAAATACTCTCATTTATTGGGTACAAGATTTAATCAAGGAGAGGTTATTAGCCGAGAATTCGCGTATTTTTGCTATGACAAGTGTCGGTTCAATCCGAGCTATGCCTAACTATGGTGCAATTTCTGCCGCAAAAGCTGCTCTCGAAGCTTACATAAGACAAATTGCCGTCGAACTAGCACCATTAAAAATTACTGCAAATGCAATAATGGCGGGTTTGACTGATACACCCGCTGCAGCAAAAATTCCAGGATTTTCAAAAATGTTACAATACGCTCGTGAGCATAATCCTTTCCAGCGAAACACTGTTCCGCTTGATGTCGCAAAAGCAATCTCATTGCTTGTCGATGAAAAATTTTATTGGATTACAGGTGATACTATTCGAGTGGACGGTGGCGAAAGCATTTTGAATTTTATAGAAATAGATTAATAAATTTCAAAGAGATATATGTTTGATTTAAAATTTACAGAAGAACAGAACTTACTTCGCGATATGGTTCGCGATTTTGCAAATAATGAACTTAAACCAATTGCTGCTGAAATTGATGAAAAAGAAGAAGTTCCTATAGAGATAATCAAAAAAATCGGAGAATTAGGTCTCTTTGGGGCTGCAATTCCTTCAGAATATGGGGGCAGTGATTTTGGCGAAATAGGATATTTGATTATTCAGGAAGAAATATCTCGCGCGTGTTTATCAACAGCTACCTTAATCGGCGCTCATTCTTCTATTGGAATGAATTCTATTTATCTTGGTGGCGATGAAGAGCTTAAGCAAAGATTTCTTCCTGCATTATGCAGTGGCGAAAAAATTTGTGCCTTTGGGCTAACAGAGCAAGGTGCGGGCTCTGATGCATTCAATTTGAAAACAAATGCCGTCGAAGATGGCAATTATTGGATATTGAATGGCGAAAAACAATGGATAACAAATGGTCCCATTGCAGATGTAGTCGCAGTATATGCACGTACAAAACGTGGTATATCAGCATTTATCGTTGAAAAAGGTATGGAAGGATTTTCTCACGGCGCCCCTGAAAAGAAAATGGGAATTCGCGGAAGCAAAACCTCCACTCTAAAGTTTGAGAATGTACGTATTCCAAAAGAGAATATGATTGGAAAGGAAGGATCCGGATTCGTCACTGCAATGCACGTATTGAATATGGGGAGATTAGGGCTAGGCGCTCCTTGCCTGGGTGCTATGAAAGAATTACTCGAAATTAGCACAGTTTACTCAAAGAATCGCGTTCAATTTGGCGAACCGATTTCTCATTTTGAAGGTGTTCAATTTATGCTTGCCGAAATGGCCACTCTTACTTATACCCTTGAATCAATGCTTTATAGAACAGCGGCAATTTTTGAGGCAGGCAAACTTTCCCAAGCTCAATCTGCTATGGTGAAGCTATTTTCATCTGAAGCACTCGATAGAGTTTCCGATTTAGCTATGCAAATACATGGTGGTATGGGGTATTCGCGTGAATTACCAATTGAAAGATATTACAGAGATTCAAGAATAAATCGCATTTTTGAAGGTACAAATGAAATTCAAAAACTTGTGATTTCTAAAGATGTAATTCGTTTTAATGGAAAAATATTTGAAAATTATTGACTTATATGATTGATAATTTTCTTATTTTGCTTAATTTTGTATTTTTTAAATTGAAATATTAATTAAAAATGAATTATACAGGTCCAAAAGTTAAAATATCTCGAAAAATTGGTGTCAATATAACTCCAAAATCAGGCAAATATGCTCAAAAAAAGCCCTATCCTCCTGGGCAATTTGGTCCTCAAAAACGACGAGGCTCAAAACAATCTGATTATGGAAAACAATTGCTTGAAAAACAACGATTACGTTATCAATACAATGTTTCAGAAAAACAAATGAAAAATTATTACGAAAAAGCATCTCGAATGACGGGAAACACTGAGGATTTTATATTGCAATTGCTTGAAACGCGGTTGGATTCAATTTTATTTCGTTCAGGAATGGCACGTTCATTATATCAAGCAAAGCAGTTAATTTCCCACGGCCATATTCTTGTAAATGGCAAAAAAGTTGATATACCATCATATCATGTTAAAGTAAATGATATAATTTCGATTAATGAAAAGTTTCATAATTATGACTTTTTACAAGATAATATAAGAAATTCGCAAGCACCACAATATATTGAAGTATCAAAAGCAGATTTCAGTGCCAAATTGCTTTCAATACCAACCCCAACCGAGATACCTATTCAATGTAATACAGCACTCGTTATTGAATATTATTCAAGATAAGCTAATCAAATAAATAATCAAAAATAATAGGGGCGTAAGCAATTACGCCCCTATGCACTTATAGGGATTCAAAAAATGAATCCCTATAATTATTTCTATTTTATTCTTTAACTAATTTCGCAACAACCGCTTGCTTTCCATCCTTGAAAAATCGCACCGTATAAAATCCTGCTGATAATCCATTGATATTTATTTTATCTGATTCTACTGTGCCACTTTGCACGCAATTTCCAATCAAATCAAATATACGATATTCCCAACCAAGATAGGAAGGTGCATTGACAAAATCTTGGGTGGGATTTGGATAGATTAATTCTGATGATTGTGTTATATCTTGGTCCTCAACCGAGCTACGTGTTCCAATTGCAAACCAATATGGAATTCCGACGCCTGTTAAGTATGCAACAGTACTTCCACTTGGTGTGATTTTATCGCTTTTTAGGGCTATTTGCTGAATAGTGTAAGATTGATTAGCTGCAATATATGCCTGAAATACAATGCGATTATCTTGTGTGGAATAATTAGGACTACTGAAATTTATTTGTGAACCCGTCGCATAAACTATGTTTGCTAAATCCCCTGAAAATAAATTTACGCCATTGATAAAAGATTGGTCTGTCGAACTATTATACACTTGAAAAACTAAGTGATTTTGGTCATTATGCGCGAATGATGGGGCACCAATACTTATTGTATTGTCCATTGGTGGAAAAACACGATAAATTGTCTGTGTTGGCACATCTATTGCGTTCAACTCCATATAATAAGATCCATAATTCCAATAATCAATCGAATAATTAACAGCATCATATAAAAGAGTCCGACCATCTATATTCCAAGTTAAAGAATTAGGGAATAATGGTTCAGTAAATATATTACTCTGGCTTGTATTTGGAACATAAAGAGCAATTGTCTCAGTTTGGCCATTGCTTAAATCAATTATGTATACATTTGGATCAGTATAAACTGATGATACAGCAAGATAGCGACCATTTGGAGATATTGCAATTGTGCGATATTCACCTGTTTGAGAAAGTACTTGCTCGCCTGTTCCATCGGGATATATGCCACGTACAAAATTACTTTTATCAACGAACAATATTATTGAGCCATTATCTGGGGTTGTAATAACACAACCATTTTTAGTATAAACTCCTGTGTTTGTTAAATTTTGAACATCAGTATTAACGTTAGAAACTTGCGTCTTGCCTATCCAAAGATAATTGTATGATGCATCGACAAATGCAATATATTGATTGCCTTGAACAGGTGAAAGATCTGGCGCTGGGCCTGTCCCCGACCCGTCTGTGATACCAACTTGGTCGAATGCACTCTTTACAGATTGTACCTCCGACGAACTATTGCCATATAATTCACCTGCAGCTTTCACGCAAGCGAGTCGAAAATCAATAAATTGTCCTTGTTTAGTAACGTATTTTTGCGAAAGAACACGATAATAAATTTTCTCGAGCTTATCCTTGCCTAAAGCTGTCCCGATTAAATATGTAGCTTTGTTAATTATTCCACAATTGATATGAACACCTCCATTATCATTATCTAATGTCAAATTTTGATATTCGCTCATATTTGCGGGTTGCCAAGCATAATCCCCATTTACGCCTTGATTATGTGGATTTGCCATATCACGCATAAAACCTGATGGGAAATATTGACTATTTGTTATATCTTCACCGAGTTGCCAATCTTCACGGTCGACCATACATCCTCCCCAATCTGCAAATGCTTCATTCAATGCACCCGATTGAGTTTTGTACTCTAAATCAACTGTAAAGGTAACTATAGCGTGAGTAAATTCATGAGCATGGAAATCCAATGCCTTAGCCCAGGGGAAACTTGTTATTATACCACCATCGCCTAATACTACAAATTGTCCATTCCAGTAAGCATTATCTAATGTTTTACCTTGGTCTGTTACGTGAATCATTGTCATCATACTTCCGCCCGCATTATCGAAGGAATTCCTCCCAAGATTATTAGAATACCATTCGTAAATTAACCCCATATTGTATTGAGCTGAAACTGATGTTCTATCTGTCCACTGATTATTTGTTGATGAAACAATGTCAGGCTTGGAAGTTTGCACTAAATCTGTACTTTTATTATCCATTACAAAAATGATTCCCTTTGGATCGTTTGGATTATTGTTGTACATCTGCCGGCTTGCATCAATCATAAGGTATTTCCCACTTTCTTGATATACGTTAATATCCCTTTGCACTCCTTTTAAATCAATCGCTTTTGCTGTTGCTTTGCCATCGGCTGCTGTAGCATTGTATTTTTCAAGAATTTTGCCTGTTTCAGCGTCAATAAAATAATACCAATTATCAATAATATTAGGCCTGATATTTACTACCCAAGCGTACCGCAATGATTGATTCCCTTCATCTGTCCAGATATATTTGTCCGCCTGAGGACCTGTATATTTTAATAACGTCGCAAGTTGAGGATTGATTTTTTCAATTTTCACTTGATTTTGTAAGTCACCTTTGCATTTCGTAATGGCATCGTCAGAAGAGATGGCATAGCCTGAATTATCAATCTTTGAAGGTGTGGGAACATATCGCCCCGTAAATAGGTAGATATTACCATTATTATCTAAATGGAATATGAGTTCTTTTCCCCAAATTGGTATTTCATTGTAGTATTGATGGTATGTTATATGCAAATTTCCATCATTCGATTTGACTGTGCTTGCAAATTTCAATTCTTTATCGGGTGATTTCAATTGGAATAGTGATTTGTTTTCATTTACATAATTTAAGGGTATAGATGCGGCTTGCAATTTTGGTGAATTGATTTTTTGATTGGCAATATAGCTTATATTTGATATAAAGTATGGAGTATTATTTGCCTTGTTAATGTAAACATTTGCCCCGATATTTACGCCCGTCGGATTCTGCAAATTCTTCATATTAATTTTATATTGCAACTGATTGAGATTATTCTGTTGCAATATTCCCTGTTGTGCATATTGAATTGGATTCTTCTGGGAATAGAATGTTCTGACATTATCGGCAAGAGTCTGAAGATTTTTCGCATCAATGCTACCTTTGGGCATTGATTGTATTTCTTCCTTAGTCATATTAACTATTCCTAACTTTTGAGAATAGGCATTACTAAATGCTAAAATAGACAATAAAAGAAGAAATAAGCAGGAAGATTTAGATAATTTTAACATACAAAACCTTTATTTAAATAAATTATTTTCCTTATTTATGGATTAATTCAAATATTTTTTTATATGCTGAATTCAAAATCTCTACAGTGTCATTTTTTATAGATGGGTCCCATATAATTATGTGGAGCGAATCATTTCTATTGATTTTAATAATGTTTGTTGTATTTCCATAAGAGTAATTACCCTCTCCTGCATATTTCAGAATAGAATCCTTCAAGATGATTTCCCATATTTTTTGTGGAAATTTATTGTCGTAATTTTTAAAAAATATAGGATTATCGCCCGCCTTTTTGCCTTGCCACGATAATATTTTACCATCTGCTTGAATTGTATAGCCTTGCCACAATCCTAATGAGCCTCCTCCAGTGCCTACTAAAATACTGTAATTTTTCGGTATTTCAATATTCACGCTTTTGCATCCAAATAAAATTAATAAAGTTACAATGTAGAGTATTTTGCTTTTCATTCATCACCATTTTCATAATTTATAAAAGCAAAAATAAAGAAATAATATAATATAAAATTTGTTGTTCCTAATTATTATTCAAAAATATTTTTGAATTTGCCGCATTATTTTTATAATTTATCGACAGCTATGTAACTTTTCGATTTTAATTGTCCAATAGTTACATAAATATGCAAAAGTGAAATTTTATAATTTAGAATTATTATTGAGCTTATGACTTAAATCGCTGGGTCAAAAGTGTAGGGGCAATTCATGAATTGCCCCTACAATATGTAGAGACGCAAAATTTTGCGTCTCTACGATGCAAATTCCCCCTTATCAAAGGGGGCAGGGGGATGTCCAAATTCCCCTTATCAAAGCGGAGAGGGGGATGTCCCGCAGAGGGCTGAAGCCCTCTGTTGCGTAACCTATGTACATTGCAACGGAACACACGTAGGGGCAATTCATAAATTGCCCTACAATATGTAGAGACGCAAAATTTTGCTTCTCTACAGTGCAAATTCTCCCTTATCAAAGGGGGCAGGGGGATGTAAATGAACAAGGGGTGACCACCCTTTGTTCAATATGCAGAGGGCTGAAGCCCTCTGTTGCGTAACCTATGTACATTGCAACGGAACACACGGAAGGGCAATTCATGAATTGCCCCTACAATATGTAAAGACGCAAAATTTTGCGTCTCTACAGTGCTTTGCCACATATTTTTTCATTATTTTTCAAAAAAAAGTGTAACTATTTCGATTTTTTATTGTCTTATAGTTACATAAATATGCAAAGTTTGAATTTTAATAATTTTAAATTAAATAGAAAATTCAGAATTTGGAAAATTTTTGAACCTATGACTTAAATCGCGGGGTCAACCAAATACTCAGTAAAGACTCCGTACCTGCACTCTTTACATTATTTGAAGTATGTAATGTGTACCTTCACCATCCTTATTGATTCCTTCATAAGGAAGAAACCATTGATAAATTCCAAATTATACTTCCTCATTTCCGTCTATAAAATAATGGAGAATTATAGGAAATATTTAAATCCACAAGTTGTAGCAAAGCTTAGCAATATTGAACTGATTGCAAAATTGGTTGTCGAGGGATTTATAACAGGCTTGCATCGTTCTCCTTTCCATGGGTTTAGTGTGGAATTTGCAGAGCATCGGCAATATCGTCCAGGCGATGAAATCAAATATTTAGATTGGCGGGTGCTTGCTCGCACCGAAAAATATTTCGTTAAGCAATTTGAAGAAGAAACTAATACGCGTGTGATGATAATACTCGATTCGAGTGCATCGATGAATTTTGCAAGTGGTGAAAATATTACAAAATTTGAATATGGCGCATATTTAGCAGCCTCATTAGCCCTTCTAATGATACAGCAACGAGATGCCGCTGGATTAGCTCTTTATGATACAGAGATTCGAAAATTCTTGCGCCCGAATTCACGCCCATCTTATATTCGCGAAATTTTGAAAACCCTCGAACTTGCAAAACCACAGAATCAAACAGGCACGGCAAATTCCTTGAACTTAATAGCCGAAATGATAAAAAAACGCAGCCTTGTGGTTGTTATTAGCGATTTCTTTGATGATCCTGATTTAGTTATAAAAGCATTAAGCCATTTCAGGCATAATCAAAATGAAGTGATTGTCTTTCAAGTACTTGACGAACGTGAAGTTGATTTTAAATTTGGGCGAAGTGCTAATTTTATAGATATGGAAACAAACGAAAAAATTTTAACACATCCTTTCCAAATTCAAAAGGCATATCAAGAATCTATGAATACTTTCTTAACGAGATTAAAGACAGAATGTCATTTTCATAATATTGATTATAATTTGATAACTACAAATTTAACATTTGATAAAGCCTTAGTTTCCTACTTAAATAAAAGAAGGAAAGTTTAGCCAACTCTAAATCATTAACTACTCATAAAAGGAAAATTTTTTGTAATTTTCTATTTTGTATTAATACAATTCCTAATTATGTTTTACATTTAATCAATTTATAATGTTTAAATATTTAAATCACTATGTAATAAGCAAATACGTTATGGCTTTTTCGGGTGCATATCTTTTGCTATTTATTACAGGGCATCTAATAGGGAATCTGCAATTATTTGTAAGCCGCGAGAGTTTCAATGCTTATGCTCATTTCTTACAAAGCTTAGGTGGAGTATTATGGGCTGAAAGAATAATTTTAATCATTGCTGCTATACTGCATATAATCACTGCAATTTATTTAAAATTACATAATTACAGTTTAAAAGGTGAAAAATACACAATGCATAAGTATTTAAAAGCAGGTTTAAGCTCCCGCACAATGATTTGGACAGGATTGATGATATTTGCTTTTGTAATATTTCACCTTTTACACTTTACAATGGGTGTAATTGATAGCAAAAATTATAATTATCAAGAGATTTATCAAACAAATGCTTATGTTACATCGGTTATCCCTGACCTTGAGCAAAATTATAATCAATCAATTTCAGAATTGAATCTTGGTCCCGTTGTTTCAGAACGCCATGATGCATATAAAATGGTTGTAATGAGCTTCCGCAATCCCTGGATTTCGTTATTTTACATAATTGCTGTTTTCTTACTTGGCGTCCATCTCACTCATTCACTACAAAGTGCATGCCAAACATTAGGTCTAAATGGTCCGCGTTTCACAAAATTTATCCGCCCATTTAGTATAGTTTATGGATGGTTTATTGGTGGTGGTTTTTTAATTATTCCACTTTCTGTTTTATTAGGTATTATTGGAGGTAATATATGAGTCTCGATTCAAAAGTTCCTTCTGGACCATTAGAACTAAAATGGCAGAAGCATAAAGATAATATCAAACCCATAAGTCCCGCTAATAAAAGGAAATATAAAATACTTGTTGTTGGCACAGGCCTTGCGGGTGGTAGTGCTGCTGCAACTTTAGGAGAATTAGGCTTTGATGTTGAAGTATTCACTTATCACGATTCTGCACGACGAGCTCATTCCGTTGCTGCTCAAGGAGGTATTAACGCAGCTAAAAATTATCAAAATGATGGGGATAGTGTTTGGCGCCTATTTATAGACACAATCAAAGGAGGAGATTATCGCGCTCGAGAAGCTAATACATATCGGTTAGCTGAATTGAGCGGAAATATTATTGACCAAGCCACTGCTCAGGGTGTGCCATTTGCACGAGAATATGGTGGATATCTTGATAATCGTTCATTTGGAGGTGCATTAGTGTCTCGTACATTTTATGCTCGTGGTCAAACAGGTCAGCAATTGCTACTTGGCGTTTATTCGGGATTAAGTAGGCAGGTTGGTGCAGGTCATGTGAAATTGCATTCTCGTCAGGAAATGCTTGATCTTATTGTGATTGATGGAATTGCAAGAGGGATTGTTGTTCGCGATTTAACCAATGGTAAAATCGAATCATTTATCGGCGATGCTGTGATTCTTGCAACGGGTGGTTATGCGAATGTATTCTTTCTTTCAACACTTGCTTTACATTGTAATGCAACAGCAATTTGGCGAGCATATAAAAAAGGAGCATATTTCGCTAATCCTTGCTTTACTCAAATTCACCCGACTTGCATTCCCCAGCATGGGGAGTATCAATCAAAACTAACATTAATGAGCGAGTCCTTACGTAATGACGGCCGTGTTTGGGTCCCCAAAAATCCAGGCGAAACCAGACCTCCTGACCAAATTCCCGAAGAAGACCGTGATTATTTTCTAGAAAGATTATATCCATCTTATGGGAATCTTTCACCGAGAGATATTGCATCTCGTGCCGCAAAACGTATGTGCGATGAAGGACGGGGTGTTGGCAAATCACGACAAGCAGTATATCTTGATTTTTCAGATGCTCTCAATAGACTTGGAAGAAAAGTTATTGATGACCGTTATGGTAATCTTTTCGAAATGTATGAAAGAATTGTTGATGAAAATCCCTATAAAGTTCCGATGATGATTTATCCTGCTCCCCATTATACAATGGGCGGATTATGGGTAGATTATAATTTGATGAATAATATTCCGGGATTGTTTGTTCTGGGCGAAGCAAATTTCAGTGACCATGGTGCAAATCGTTTAGGTGCAAGTGCTTTAATGCAAGGTTTAGCAGATGGCTATTTTATAATACCTTACACAATTAATGCTTATCTTTCCAATGGCAAGCCTCCTGCAGTTCCTTTAGATCATCCTGAAATTAAAAAAGCAGAAAGTGATGTAAAAGAACGTATAAATAAATTAATTTCAATAAATGGTAAAGAAACACCTACATCTCTACACAGAAAACTTGGAAAAGTAATGTGGAATTATGTAGGTATGGGAAGAAATGAACAGGGTTTGAAATTCGCTATTAATCAAATTCAAGAAATTCGTGATGAATTTTGGCACAATCTGAAAATAGTTGGGAATGATTCGTATGTTAATCCCGTAATTGAAAAAGCTTTACGTGTTGCTGATTTTATGGAACTCGCTGAACTCATTGCACTCGATGCACTCGAAAGGGATGAATCTTGTGGCGCACATTTTCGTGAAGAACATCAGACACCCGAAGGGGAAGCATTACGAGATGATGAACATTTTGCTCACGTTGCAGCGTGGGAATATAATGGCGATAATAAACCAATTAGACATAAAGAAGAATTAAATTATGAATTTGTACAACTTGCTACAAGGAGCTATAAATAATGAAATTTAAATTGCATATTTGGAGACAAAAAGATAGATCAACTCCAGGTCATCTTGTAGATTATGACCTTGACGGTGTCGAACCTGATATGTCATTTTTAGAAATGCTTGATATATTAAATGAAGATTTAATATTAAAAGGGGAAGAACCTGTAGTATTTGAATACGATTGCAGAGAGGGCATTTGCGGATGCTGTTCATTAACAATTAATGGCATTCCTCACGGTCATCAAAAAGGCACGACAGTATGCGAGCTTTATATGCGAAAATTTCGAGATGGACAAGATATTACAATTGAACCTTTTAGAGCAGGACCTTTCCCTGTGATTAGAGATTTAATGGTAGATCGGTCAGCATTAGATAGAATTATGCAAGCGGGAGGATTTATTTCAGTTGGCGCCGGAAGGGCACAAGATGCAAATACTCTTCTTATTTCTAAAAAGATTGCAGATTTATCAATGGATGCAGCACAATGTATTGGATGCGGAGCTTGCATTGCTGCTTGCCCAAATAATTCAGCTATGTTATTTGTAGCTGCTAAAACGAGTCAATATAATTATTTGCCACAAGGGCAACCTGAGAAATTTGCCCGAGTTCGTTCTATGATTGCACAGATGGAAAAAGAGGGTTTCGGCTATTGTTCAAATCATTATGAATGCGAAGCAGTTTGTCCTAAGCAAATATCGGTGCGATTTATAGCAAAATTTAATCGTGATTATCTTGCTGCTGCTCTAAAAGAAGGTGCATAATTATATGAAAAAAATAATTACAGCAGAGGGCTTTTACCCTCTGCATATTGAACAAGGGGTGGCCACCCATTGTTATTGACATCCCCCTCCACCCTTTGATAAGGGGGAATTTCCAACATATTCACCCCGGCTTCTGTAGAGACGCCATATATGGAGTCTTTACATTTTTTGCCTGTAACATCCTGTAAGGGCAATTCATAAATTGCACCTATGTGTGTTCTGTTGCAATTAAACTGTAGGAGCATATTATATACATTCCTCTGCAAAAGCAAGGATGCTTTTGCCACCAAAACTTTACACTTCACACTTCTAATACCTTACCAATAATATTTTTTCCAACATTACCTTATTAATATTTTCATCCTTGACGTCAGAGCAATCGATAATTTTTATTTCATATCTTATATTCTTATAACTTAGAATTTCTGCTAAGCGATTTGCTTGATTCACCATATCCCAATTTCCCTCTTGTGCACCGAGAGTAATATGGCGTTGAGATTGCAAAAACGATAACCAATAATCATCAGTTAAATTTGGTAAATAGTGCAAAGGTGAATTAAAATAGCAATTCTCATCATAATATGTTCCCGAAAGCCATTGTATATCATAAAATCCATTTACCCCAATAGTACCCGTGAACATATCAGGTCTCCTTAAATATGTATTAACGGCATGGAAAGCACCAATTCCGACACCAACTGTAATAATTGGCACAGGAGAACCATTATCGCTATATATAAAATTAACAAGTTCGTTTGTCAAATATGTGTTGAATAAATAATGCTGGTCGCTACGTTCCTTTGGCGGAATTGATTGATTGAGCCAGCTATCTAAATTATTCGTCTCAATAGAAAATATCTTGATTTTCCCTTTAGTTATTAATGGTTCGAGAGAGTCAATCAATTTAATTTTTTCATATTCATAAGGATCATCATCAGTAATTGGAAAAAAGAGAAAATTCATTCCGGAATGTCCATAAACAATGACTTTCATATCTTTGCTGAGAATCTTACTTGGAATTATATATTCTTCTTTTCTCATCCTCCCTCCTAATAATCAGTTAAATTTAATAATGCAATTTAATATTTTATTATGAAATAATTATGTATTATTTTAATAAAAAAATTTATTAATATGTTTTTGTCATATCCTCAGGAATACAAATTATAATATCTGCTGTATTTTTTGCATCATTAGGTAATTTTTTTATATTATCTGCTTCAATTACACTAATTGTCAATATTTTAATATCAGGTTTATATAATTTTAAATACCAGTTTATTCCTTCAAAATTATCTGAGTGATAAGATCCATTAAAATGGAGGAAATGTCCCGCTTTTCTCATATTCATAACAATAGAATGCGCCATAGTTGCATCTTTAAGTGCTTGAGCCTCAGCAAGATATTTCATATTGCCCGAATGCGGTGCCATCTGCCCCATATTTTTATATCCGGGTAAAGTTGAATCATATTTAATTGGTAAAGGCGCAAAAAACTGTCGAGCTTCGATACTTAATTGAGATAATGCTTCCAATCCATTTCGTGATGTGTATGCTGCGTAACGTCTTGGAACATTTGTGGCTACAAAACGCAAGCCTTTGCTCTTTGCAAATTCGATAATGGGTTTATAATCCGTTTGATAATTTTTCCAAACCTTTGCTTCATCTTCAAAATTTTTTGAGGGATATGAACCTGCAAAATATTCATCTACAAGAATTTGTGTATCGGTCTCGAACATTTCAGCTCCAAGTACAAGATTTGTATCATATTGAGCAAGTTCTTTCACAAGCTGTAGTTCTAGCCAGTGAGCCATTGAATTATTATGTACTTCACCAAATAATATTACATCACTTTTCATTGCTTCATCAATAATATCTTCAAAATCGGCTTTGGAGCCATCTTTTTCAAATACTTTGTATGGTATAGGATCAGCAATCAAAGAAGTTACAGTGATTAAATTTATTAATAAATAAAGGACGAATTTTGACATAAAATTATAAATAAAATGCAAAAATACAAATTTAAAACAGATTAAAGAATAATATATTTCGTTGTGTTATTTCATATATGTTAGTTAAGTAGAGGTTCAAAATTTTGAACCCCTACATATTTTATAATTATTTTAAAAAATAAAAAAAATATCTAAAAAAAATAAAAAAAAAGCTTGACATTTAATATTTTCTTTGTACATTGCAATTTTAAAATATGCAAAATAAAAATAGATAAAAAATGTAGAAAATAGATTATTTTCCCATAATCATTAAAATGGAGGACACTATGGGTAGCGTTAATTTTCCTACTTTTTTTACTAAAAGAGTAAATCGAGCAATCGAGCAATCGAGCAATCGAGGGACGATAATAGTTCAAAATTTATTGTCTCAAATTCAAAGATTAAGTTTTTACCACAATTAATCTTATTTCAGTTGTTATTAATCTACAAATATAATAACTACTCGCAGATGCTTCAAAAAATAGAGGAACTCACATTATACATCATTGAATTAAAGAAAGAAAATGAAGAATTAAATAAAAAATTAAATGAAATAAAAGAAGGAGAGCGAAAATGAAAAAATTATCAATTTTATTGTTAGCATTTTTTATGCTGTTGATAGTTGGTTGCAAAAATGAGCAACCAACATTATATTCCTTGCCTGATAAATACACAATTCAGAATGATACAAATTGGGTTGTTGTTATGGATACAATGTCTATTGATATAAGATGCCTCTCATTCGATAAATTAAATAATAACTATGTTATTGATGACAGTATCAGTTATAATCAATTATTACAAACCAGGTGGGAATATTGGGATTGCCCTAACTATCAGCTCCCTTTGATTGATTTTACACAATATACATTAATTGGCTATATGACAAAAACAGGACCTTGCGAAATAAAACGAACTGTATATAAAAATGATTCCCAGCGAAAATATTATTATTTAATTAATATAACAATAACAAGTTGGGATAAAATTTTAGTAGTAAATGACAATTGGCTTTTAGTTCCGAAAATAAATCCTGGATATACTTTTGTTTTTGATACAATAATGACATATAATATAAAATAATTAAGGTATAAAAATGAAGAAGATGATATTTATTTGAATTTTTAATATCATCATAATTTTTGTGGTGTTTATTATGACATTTGCTTGCAATGATAGTAGGACTATCCAAAATCAGCCTGAAAGTGATTATTTTATAGCAACGGTGAAGCAAGTAGAGAATACAATATGCGGTTTTCCTATAGTAACAATTCCATATACTACGAATATATATATATATATAAAGTGTTAGACTTATTATTTTTGCATACTTACTCTTTTCCGCATATTTATCACGATTCAATATTTACTGCCATATCTTTACCAGATAGTTTGCAGATTGTGAATCTTAAAATATTGATAAAATTCAGAAAACCAAAAAGCGAGGAGTTATATGGAGTTATTTGTCAAGAATCATTTTTACCACATGAACCTTTTATAATAATAACTTCAGCACGGAGAGCGGAGTGATACATCAGGAAAGTAGTTTTTTTGCAATGCAAAAATGAATTAATTATTTCAGTAAGTGTTTTGTGAACCTACGACTTCAAATCGTAGGTTCACAAATCAAAAATATAATTTAAAGATATTATAATTAACTTATTTTTCTTTAAATTAGTAAAAAAAGAAAATGAAGAATTAAATAAAAAATTAAATGAAATAAAAGAAGGAGATCGGAAATGAAAAAATTATCAATTTTATCATTAGCATTATTTATGCTATTAGCGGTGGGTTGCAAAAATGAGCAACCAACTTTATATTCCTTGCCTGATAAACACACAATACAGAATGATACAAATTGGGTGGAAATTTTTGATATTGACACCGTGGAAGTGTGTTTTGGACCATTTTATTGGAATTCTAAAGGTATGATAGATCACCAAATAATCCTGAAAAGTGAGAACGAATACAAAGCGATTTTTGATGATGCTGTAGCAACAACAGGGCGAGAATTCCATCTCACAAAATGCGACACGATATATAAACCCACTGGCATTAATTTTTCGGAGAGAATTATGTTGCTCTACAGCTTATCCGGGGGTGATTACGAATTTTCAAGAAAAATTTACTATAATAAGAACTTAAATGAGTATTTACATTTAACAACAGTAAAATTCTTGTCATATAATAAAATTATGAGAGTTTTCAATGATAATATATCTTTACCGAAGCACAATGATAACACCAAAATAGTTTTTGATACACTCCATATCAATTTCCCATAAAACGGGGGTGAAAATGAACAGATTAAAAACATTAATGCTTCTTTCCTTGATTTTTTTTACCTTTGGTTGCAAAAATGACGGGTCTACTGGTAATAAACTCGAAGCCGATTCTATAAAGTATTATTCAGCAAAAGTTGTTGCTCTCGACAACATTGATTGTCATTTACCAGAAATTGTATTTATTGGGGATACAATGGGTATCAGTGAAATTTTAGATGATACTAACTATACTTACAATAAAATGGCTTTTAAGCGAGATCCATATAACTATCATTTTCTTGTGAAAGATCTTCCCGATAATCTTAAATTTAATGATTTGCAAATTTGGATAAAATTTAGAATACCTTTACAGAGCGAATATGAAATTTGTACTTCCTTAGGTCCAACATATCCTTTACTAATCATAATATCAGCTTCAAAGCTGGAATAGGAATAGCGCAGAGAATGCAAACCATATCAAAGGGCGAACATAATTTCACATTAAATTCCTCTGAAATCCCAAGCGGGCTATATTTTGTTTTATTGCAAACGCAAGATGAGATGATAACGCAAAAAGTAATGGTAATGAAATAGCGTTTATATCAAGGTTGCCTCTTGAGATGGGGGCAACCTTTGAATTAATTAAAAATTTATAAGTCAAAAAAATTAAATGAAATAAAAGAAGGAGATCGGAAATGAAACGAATATTTATTTTTTTAGGAGTAATTTCAGTATTTCTCTGCGGGTGTTCTAATTCCGAAGATAGTAATAAGGAACAGCCATATCAAGGCACGCATATGATTAATGGTATAGTATACTTTTCTTCAAATAAAGATTCAATAAATTTTAATGATACATTTACAGTGACCACAGCTCTTGAGCCACAAAAATACAGAATGAAAGCAACATTAGAACTTACATATTCGGGTATTTTAGATACTGCATTAAAATTAATAACTCCTATGGTTTATCCGGGTGAAGGAGAAAATGATACAATTGAAGAAATAAATGACAGATTTGTTCACATTAAGATTGATTTATATCCTAATCAAAGCTTTTCACAAGATTGGGTTTTTATTACAGACTCCGTTCGTTTGTGGAAAAACTCTTTGAACTATGTGGTTGGTTTTACAGCAATATTGAAAATTGATTCAATATATCTTGATATGGATACTTTAGCCGATCCTAAAGTAGGGAAAAAGGTAGCAGTACCAGAAAAGAAATGGTATAAATGCAGAGGATACAATATAGTTAATCATCCAGATGCACTTTTCTTACGTACTTATTTTTGCCCAGGTTGTTGGTGGCATTCAAGTAAAGAGTTTCTTATTTTTTTCAAACAAAATTAACAAAGTATAAAAAAGTTAAAGATAATTTCTTTATTTTAAAATTAATTATGAACAGATACATTTTCTTAACATTATCATTAGCATTTTTTCCCTTTTCTATCCTCAAATGTGAAGTTCAAGATAGTATAGGAATTGATTCCACAAAAAGCATTGATTCGACTGAAATTGTTGATAGTACAAAAAGTATAAGTCAGAGTCTTCACGAAAAATTTGATACGGCTTATGTAGGTACAAATGTAGAAAATATTAAGGGATTTATTAGATATTTCAGATTAGGTGTTGGGTATGGTTATCACTTTCAAAATTATGGTGATTTTAAAAAAACAAATGGTACTCTATGGAATTTTAGCTTTGAGATAATTCTGGATAAGAAAAGAAATTGGTCATTTGAATTAGCATTGTATCCATATATGCTGGATAATTATAGTTTTGATATATCAAATATAGGACGAGGTCCTCACTATATGGGAACAATAGTATTCAAACGATATTTTCCATATTTTGGAAAATACATAAAACCTGCAATTTTTGCAGGTGCTGCCCCTATTATTGAATTTTGTGGTGAAACTGTCGGTATTGATTTAGATTTTGAAATGTCTAAAATCTTTCAAGTTAAAGCAAGCTTTAGCAAAATATGGCAACATGAATTCAATATTTTTGAAGATAATCAAATTTCCGAGTATTCTCCATATATAGTAAATTTAAAGATTTGTTTTACACCCGATTTTTAAGAGTTGGAAAATAAAATACCGTACATTTTTAAATTCAAGTTATGTGTGGCAAAAGCATCCTTTCTTTTACTTTGAACCAACAACTTAGGTCGTGGGTTAAAAAGAAACATCCCCCTGCCCTCTTTTTTAAGGGAATTTTGTTAGGGCAATTAAAGCAGGGGTAATTCATGAATTACCCCTACTACAAGGCTCTTATTCCCAATTTCAAAACAGGGATGCTTTTGCTACCTTATTTATAATAATGAAATTTTTAACACTATATATATTGCAAATTATTTAATTTTGTAATTTTTATAAAATATTATTTGTTATGTTATCTCGCTATAAGTCATTTCAATATATTGAGCAATTGCCAAAGCTAGTGGGCGAAAAAGTCACTTTGCGGGGTTGGGTTGTTAATAAAACCGAAAAAGGGAAACTGATTTTCATTATATTGCGCGATGGAACAGGTATTGTTCAGCTTGTTTTTTCAAAAAATAATATTGAACAGGAAACATTTGAAAATGCGAAGATGCTTACCCAGGAATCATCAATCGAAATATCAGGATCTGTTCGAGCTGATGACAGGGCACCTAGCGGATATGAAATTGATGCGGAAAATTTAAAGATATATCAAATTGCAAAAGATTATCCCATTACACCAAAAGAACACGGAGAAGCATTTTTAATGGAGCATCGTCATTTGTGGTTGCGTTCATCTCGTCAGCATGCTATAATGAGAGTGCGAGCAAGCGTGATACAGGCAATTCACGAATATCTTGACGGGCAAGGGTTTTTGCAAATGGATTCGCCAATCCTTACACCAAATGCAGCAGAAGGCACTTCCACATTATTTGAAACGCAATATTTCGACCTTGGCAAAGCATATTTATCGCAATCAGGACAGCTTTATGCGGAAGCTACAGCAATGGCAATGGGAAGGGTATATACATTTGGTCCGACGTTTCGGGCGGAGCTTTCTAAGACACGCAGGCATTTGACTGAATTCTGGATGATTGAACCCGAAATGGCTTTTTTCGATTTAAACGATGATATGGACCTTGCTGAAGATCTTGTGGAACATATTGTAAAATATGTATTGAAAAATAATCGCAAGGAACTCGAGACATTAGAGCGAGATATAACGCAATTGGAAAAAGTGCAGCGTCCATTTTACCGAATGAGTTATGATGAAGCAGTGGATTATTTGCAAAAACATAATATTCCATTAAAAAAGAAAATTAATGGCGAGGAAGTGGATATTTTGCCGTTTCCATGGGGTGAGGATTTCGGTTCGCCCCAAGAGGAAGCCATAATGGAGCAATTCGATAAACCTTGCATCATACATCGCTATCCTGCTGATATTAAAGCATTTTATATGAAACGCGACCCTGATAATCCAAAGGTTGTGCTTGCTATGGATATGCTTGCGCCGGAAAAAGGCGGTGAAATTATCGGTGGAAGCCAACGTGAAGAAGATATCGAACTTCTAGAAGAAAGAATAAAAAAAGAAAATTTGCCAATTGATGCGTACCAATGGTATTTGGATTTAAGGCGTTTTGGTTCGGTACCTCATAGTGGATTTGGATTGGGATTGGAGCGTACAGTAAAATGGATTACAGGAGCATCGCATATTCGCGAGGTTATTCCATTCCCTCGAATGATTTATCGAATATATCCATAAAAAATTATTTATTAATTATTTTATAAAATTTATTAATTTTGTATTTAGAATTTTTAAAAAATATTTTTTTCATTATTTTTAGCAAATTCCTCAATCCTGATAATGCAAATTATCAGGATTTTTATTTAATTTCGTCATTTCAAAAATAAAAACGCATTCGATTGCTTACAGAAGATAAAATCATATTATTGCCTGATTATATCGCTAATCAGATTGCGGCGGGTGAGGTTGTCCAGCGTCCTGAATCTGTTGTAAAGGAATTAGTTGAGAATGCACTCGATGCAGAGGCAACCGAGATTGCAATAATCATACAAGATGCAGGCAAACAACTGATTTCTGTGCTTGATAATGGTATTGGAATGTCCCGCAATGATCTGGAATTATCAATAAAACGCCACGCTACAAGTAAAATCAAAACGCAAGAAGACCTTGAACGTATTCATACTTATGGTTTTCGCGGCGAGGCATTGGCATCAATTACATCTGTATCTAATATTGAAATCCGGACTCGCTTGCAATCAGAACCTTATGGCTGGCGATTGATTTCTGAGCCTATGAAAAATACAATTATTGAACCTTTCAATCAAGAAATTGGAACACAGGTATTTGTGCGAAATTTGTTTTTTAATGTCCCCGCACGCAGGAAATTCCTTAAATCCAAATTAACGGAAATTCGATATATTAGCGATACACTCATTCGATTTGCACTTGCCAATCCCGATAAGAGATTTACATATTATGATGAGGACACACTAGTGTTCGATGTGCACCCCAGCACTTTGCTTGAACGCATTGCAAAATTGCTTGGAAATGATGCAAAGGAGGGATTTTTACCAATTGAATATCAAAATGAATTGATGCGAATCACAGGCTATATTGGATTGCCACAATTTGCTAGACCTTCAAATTCCGGGCAATATTTATTTGTCAATCGCAGGCCTGTGGAAAGCAGGAACCTGAGCTTTGCCGTGTATTCGGCATTTGAGCATTTGCTTGAGAAAAATTATAAACCCGTTTATGTGCTTAATATTACAATAGATCCAGAGAAAATCGATGTTAATATCCATCCGCAAAAAAACGAAGTGAAATTCGATAATGAAAATTATGTTTATAATACATTGCGTAAAGCTGTTGCCATCACTCTCGAAGCAAACAATTTAACAACAAATATTAATATTGAGAATTCTGAAATTGCAACACCATATATTTCAATTAAACAGCAAACGCCTCAAAACCCGGATTACCTTATTGTCAATCAAGTTACAGGCGAAATTGTGCAACCACCGCGCCAATCTTATCCGCAAAATTATACGCAACCTCAATTTAATAAAGAAAGCAATTATCAGCATTTATCAAAAGATACATTGGATTTACTATTTCATAAAAATGAGCAGCAATCTCAATCTGCAATGCCGACGCTTGCATTTTCTCGACCTTCGGCTGATATAATTGCAGAGTTGCCTAATGCAGCTTTTTGGCAATTGCTTAATAAATATATCTTTGTGCAAACAAGTCGTGGCGTGTTAATTGTCGACCAACATAATGCTCACGAGCGTGTAATTTACGAACGAACAACCGAGCGACTTAATAAATTGTATGCAAATCCTCAGGAATTGCTTTTCCCTGTAGATGTGCAATTTTCCGTTGCACAAATTGCACTAATTGAGGAATTGAAGGAGGATTTGCAAATTCTCGGATTTAAATTTGAGAAAATCAATACTGATACGATCCGCTTTTATGCAATTCCAAAGGATGTGCCTGCGGGAAATGAGGCAAGCATAATGATTGAAATTATAGATGATTACACTAATAATTTGCAGGTGCAACACAGCACAAAGCGCGATAATCTTGCTGCTTCGTTTAGTTGCAAATCCGCAATTAAAACAGGTGCAAAATTAAGTTATGAGCAGATGAAAAAATTGGTCACAGATTTGATGAATTGCAAAATGCCCTATATTTGCCCGCACGGTAGGCCTGTCGTACTTGAATTAACCCTTACTGATTTAGATAAACAATTTGGTAGAATTTAAAATGAACATTTATGGAATTATTATACTTCTTACGCTTTTAGTATCGTATTTCTTAGGATTAATTTCGGATTATTTAAATATAAAAAATCTAAAAACTGAGCTCCCCGCTGAATTTCGCGATGTCTATTCGCAGGAACGCTATGAATTATCTCAGAGATATTTACGCGAAAATACACGATTTGAAAATATAAGCGGTACATTTTTGCTAATTATTACGCTTGTATTCTGGTTCGCGGGTGGCTTTGAGTGGGTGAATCAAATCGCAATAAAATTATCAGGCAATTTTTATATAAGGGCACTGATTTTTATCGGAATTCTATCAGGATTAAGTGGAATTTTATCATTACCATTTTCAATTTATGAAACATTTGTAATCGAAGAAAAATATGGTTTTAATAAAACGACACCAAAAATATTTATAACAGATTTGCTTAAATCGACTGCTTTATCAATACTATTGGGCGTACCACTTTTATTATTAGTTCTTTATGTATTTAAAGAAGTTGGCTCTATTGCCTGGCTATATGCATGGATTGCTTTTATTATTATATCGCTAATAATACAATATATTTATCCGACATTGATTATGCCAATATTCAATAAAATTACGCCATTAGAAGACGCTGAATTAAAAGAAAAAATAATGAATTATGCTCGTCAAGTAAATTTTCCAATCAAAAATGTGTATGTGATGGATGCATCAAAGCGGTCGAGCAAGTCGAATGCATTCTTTACAGGTTTTGGAAAAAATAAGCGCATTGTTTTATTCGATACATTGATTGCAAACCACACTCCTGATGAAATATTGACAATCCTTGCCCATGAGGTCGGGCATTATAAAAAGCATCACATAATTCAAGGCGCAATCATTTCTTACGCAGAAAGTGGGATAATGCTTTATTTGCTTTCGTTATTTATAGATACAAAGGGTCTTTATGATGCATTTTATATGACGGAGCAGCCAATATATGCGGGAATATTATTTTTCGGAATGCTATTTTCTGCTATTGAGCTTATTTTATCGATATTTTTCAATATGTTATCACGCAAAAATGAGCGTGAAGCTGATAAATTTGCCATTCAGACCACAAAAATGACCGAAGCTTTCGTTTCAGGTCTAAAGAAATTATCTGAAAAAAATCTTTCAAATTTGACGCCCCATCCATTTTATGTATTTCTGCATTATTCTCATCCACCAACATTGGAACGAATTGAATACGTGAAAAGGGTAGGAATTTAGGGCTGTATGTGCCTGTACCATTCTTGTACAGGCACAAATTTTACATTTTCTTCAAAAATTCTACAAATTTATCCATTTCTTCGCGAGTACGCTTTTCTGTTACAGCTATTATTAATCCGTTGTCAAAATCAGTATATTTAGATGTATCAATGCCTGCAAAAAATCCTTCATCAATTGCCCTATCAATTATAACTGATGCAGGTGTTTTTGGTTTTATTGTAAATTCATTAAAAAATGGTTTGTTATTAAACAAAGCAAATCCTGGTATTTCGCAAATTCTTTGAGCTAAATAATGAGCTTTATGATAGCATTGCTCGGCAACTTCTTTAATACCTTGTTTGCCCATAGTTTCGAGATAAACAGTGGCGGCGAGCATCATCAATCCCTGGTTTGTGCAAATATTGCTTGTAGCTTTCTCTCGCTTGATTTGTTGTTCACGTGTTTGCAATGTCAATACGAAGCAGCGATTTCCATCTTTATCAATCGACATTCCCGAAATTCTCCCAGGCAAGAGGCGCAAAAATTGCTCTTTGCAAGTAAATAATCCCAAAGCTGGTCCTCCAAAACTCATAGGAATTCCCAATGATTGTCCCTCGCCAACTGCAATATCTGCATTATATTTTCCCGGGGGAATTAATAATCCAAGAGATATGGGATTGAAAATTGCAATATACATCATATTGTTTTGGTGAGCGATTTTTTCGAGTTCGAAAACATCTTCAAGGTTACCAAGAAAATTAGGATTTTGAACAATTATTGCAGCAGAATTTTGTGAAATATTTGCTTTGAGTTCATCAATATTTGCTGTTCCATCTTGCGATACGAATTGCTTAAAAGTAAATTGGCGTCCTTTTGTAAACGTTGATGTTACTTGTTTATAGAATGGGCTAACTGACCCCGCAATTAAAAATTCGGTCTTTTTAGTATGGTTTGCAGCCATAAAGCAGGCTTCTGCCAAGGCTGATGCCCCATCATAAAGTGAGGCATTTGAGACATCCATTGCTGTAAGCCGTGCAATCATTGTCTGGAATTCGTACATTGCTTGCAAAGTGCCTTGCGAAACTTCAGCTTGGTACGGTGTATATGCGGTTTTAAATTCGGGTCGTTGCAAAATAGAATTAACGATTTCGGGTATATAATGGTCATAAATTCCACCGCCAATAAAACATATATTTTCGCTTGCTGTTTTATTTTTTTTTGCTAAGGTTTCTAAATATTTTATTGTGTCTAATTCAGAAAGGGCATCAGGTAAATCTAAAGGTTCATTTAGGCGAGCCGATTCAGGTATATTGTTAATCAATTCTTCAAAATTAGAAACGCCGATTTTAGCAAGCATTTCTTCATAATCTTCATTTGTATTTGGAACGAAAGACATAATTATTTCAAAATTTAAAAAAAACAAAATTACGAAAGTATAGAATAACAATGATTTTAATCTTTAAAAGTATTGATGAAGTGTTATAAATTTAATTTTTTAATATTATTCAATATACATTTTTTAAATCCGTCGTTAAATTAAAAATATTAAAGGCAAATGAAAAAATTAATGCATTATGTAATTGTAATAACTTTATTTACAACTATATTTTTGAATATTGCTTGCTCCCAAGAGAGCAAAACACAGACAAATATAAAAAATACAACTGAGCAAACATCAACTCCATTAGTATATAACGTCGAAAAAATTATCCCATCGCCTGATGGAAAGGCAATCAATTTCTCATTTCTTGATAATGGCAAAACGCGTACTTATGAAGAATTGACAAAAGGCAAAGTTGTACTACTTAATTTCTGGGGTACTTGGTGCCCACCTTGCCGTGCAGAAATTCCTGATATTATAAAATTATATGATGAATATAAATCTAAAGGGCTTGTTGTTATTGGCGTTGCAACAGAGCGTAATGAAGAGAAAGCATATCAAATAGTAAGCGATTTCGCTCTTAAAAATAATCTTAATTATATTATTTTCCCAAGTCGAGAAATTGCAAATGCTTATGGTAAAAAATTCTCTCCAATATCGGCAGTTCCTACTACTTATATAATTGACCGCGATGGTAATGTAGTTGAAGTGATTGTGGGAATGCGGGATAAAGCGGCTTTTGAAAGTGTAATTAAAAAATATCTATAATTTATTATTTTTCCTTCTCCAGAATCTCAAATTCAACACGGCGGTTTAAAGCTCGCCCTTCATCAGTTTCGTTTGTAGCTATTGGAACTTTCTCACCATAACCGATTGCTCCTATTCTATTTGCTTCAATTCCTTTGCTAATGAGGTAATCTCGAACAGCATCTGCTCTTTTTTGTGATAAAATTTGATTATCTTTGTTTGTGCCTATATTATCTGTATAACCATTAATTTGGATTTTGATCTCAGGATTTTTTTGTAAAAATTCTGCTAATCGATTTAATTCAGGATAGGATTCGGGAAGTAAATCGAATTTTCCAAATTCAAAAAATATATTATTAATTTTAAATTTTTCTCCTTTCTGGATTGGAACAAGATATAAATCTCGCTTTAATTCTTGATATTCAGCAAGATTTGTCAAATCAATATTTTCGCTAATCCCAATAAAATTTTCAGCTGTTGCCCGGAATCCATATTTTTTATTTCCTGGCAATGTAATTTTATATTCTCCCGTTGAATCATTTGAAATAGCAGTGCCAACTTCTTTACCCTGTGGCAATTCTTCATAAACAATTTTTGCAGAAATTGGTGTATTTGTCTTGGAATTCAATACTTTCCCCGAAAGAAGCACAACAGATTCTGGCTTCAAGGATTGTGGTAATTTAATTCGATAAATATCCTCCCTATGAATCGGGTCACGATAAGAAACAAAATAAGCATACTCTCCGGATGCAGGGACCGAGAAATATGCATCCCACTCAGGTGTATTAATCCGATCACCAAGGTTTATTGGTTCGCTCCAATGTTGCCAGGTGGAATCCAATCTACGGCTCATAAATATATCATTTTTCCCATAACCAGGATAACTATTGCTCGAAAAATACAATGTTGTAAGGTCTGAAGCAAGAAATGGTGATAGCTCCTCCCCGACAGTATTAATTTCTGGCCCTAGATTCTTCGGTTCGCTCCAGATACCATCTGATTGGAGAAAACTGACATATAAGTCGTATGAATCATAAGAATCATCTCGAACTATACCAAAAAGTAAAGTTTTAGAATCATTTGCGTAGTAAGACGTACTAGCTCTGCTTTTATTATAATAATTATTTATACTTAGGGGTTCGGGATAGCTCCAATAATAATTTTGTCGATGGCTAATAGAAACACCTTGCTTTTGCGTCGTATTTTTTTTTAAATAAATATTGCCAACCACAAGTGAATTTCCATCAGGGGTGACCGATATTGCAAAATTGCTATATGCATTATTTAAAGGTGGTCCAATATTTTCGGCTTTTTCAAAATTGCCATTTGAATCAATATTTGAGTACCATATATCTTGATCATTTGGGCCTCCTAAATTTCGTGGGTCGCCTTCTCGAGTGAAAAATAATATTCTTCCATCAGGTGAAATAATTGGTGCTAAATCAGAATAATTTGAATTAACATTATCGCTAAGTCGCTCAATATTGTCTTTATATTGTGAATTTTTGTCAAGATTAATTCGTGGAAAAATTGTGTCTTTTTTCTCTGTTATTCCAACAGCATCAATTTGATAATCGTCATAAAAATTAGCTGTATTTAGTTCGATGCGAACTTTTGAAACTATGAAATCATCATTTTTAAAAATAATGTTAAAAAAGCGTCCTTTGTCTGATTTCATTTTAGGGGCAGGATTTGAAAAAATTTCCCTTTGATTATTTTTTTCATCAAATAAAATGATTTTAGCAATTGCAGAGTAATTAATATTCTCATTAATAATTAATTGCTGAGCAATAATCTTTTTAGCAAATCCCAATTCAATCCATTGGTTTCTTCTTTTAGCATAAACAAGTGTCCAAGCACAAGGTGTTTTTCCAAAAGTTGGCATTACATTATATTTTCCAAGTACTTGGATTGGGGAATATGCTTCCTTTGTAATTTCTGATGAACAGCTGAAAATTGTATCAGCCCAAAATACATCTTGAGATTTTAGAGATATAATTTGGGATAAAAAAAATATTAAAATGATAGATAATTGCCTTTTCATAGCCATTCATGTTTTGCAGAACGGGTCATTAATTGATGAATTGCAATATTTGGGTTAAGATCTTCGAATAATATTTGATAAACCTTTTGGATAATTGGCATATCAACATTATGAAGCTTGGAAAGTTCATTTGCAGAAATTGTAGTTTCTACCCCTTCAGCAACCATTTTCATATTTGCTAATATTTGAGATAATATTTGCCCCTTGCCTATCATTTCCCCAACATATCTATTGCGAGAATGTTTACTATTGCAAGTTACAAACAAATCGCCAAGTCCCGCAAGCCCAAACATTGTATAAGGATTAGCGCCCATTGCTATAGAAAGTCGAGAAATTTCCGCAAGACCGCGCGTAATAAGAGCAGCTTTTGTATTATCGCCAAGCTCAAGTCCCTCAATTATTCCTGCTGATATTGCAATTACATTTTTCAATGAACCGCCGAGCTCGCATCCAATCACATCCTCATTGGTATAAATACGTAAGTAATCATTAGATAATAAATTTTGGATAAACATAGCAAAATCATAATCATCTGAAGCTGAGACTACAGTTGTTGGCATTTGGCGGGCAACTTCCTCTGCATGACTTGGGCCGGTTAATATTGCATAATGATCTGTTTGTAATCCAAGTTCTATGAAAATTTGTGAGCATCGTAAATGTGTATTTTTTTCAATACCTTTTGCAATATTTAATATATATTTATCCTTGAAATCAAAATTATTATTTATATATAACGATCGAATAAATTGAGTTGGAACAGCAGAAATTATAAATTTTTGATCTCGAAAATCATCAAAATTATTTGTGGCAGTAATTCTATCGTTTAAATTAATATTTGGCAAAAAAACTGAATTTCTATGATTATAATTTATGTCGTCAGCTGTTTCTTTTTCAAGTGCCCAGATTTTTACATCGTAGCCGTTTTTGGCAAGTACTGTTGATAACGATGTGCCCCAACCGCCAGCGCCGATAACAGCAATAGAATTGCTTTCTATAAGTGCCTCATTAAAATTGGGCTTAATCATTCACTCAAATTTTTAGGCTGTAAAAATTTTACTTTAATTAGCTGGAGCTTTGCGAAATAATTTTCGGTACCTTTTAGCAACCGTATTATATTTTTTCTATGTGTATAAATAATAAATACCGCTAAACCAATGGTCGCATAAATGAGAAAATGATATGCGGGGATATTTATATGTAAGAAATTATAACGCATAAATAGAGATGATGGCAAAGCGAGGGCACCTGAAATTGAACCAAGCGAAATATATCCTGATAAAATCACTGCTAAAATGAAAATTAATATTGAGATGCTTAAATCAATTGGTGCAATTGCGATTAGCATACCTAATGCTGTATTGATACCCTTGCCTCCGCGGAATTGTGCAAATATCGAAAATGCATGACCAAATACTGCGACTAAACCCGCGCAGAATTGAATTACTGTAATATCAGAAAATCCTGTAATATTTGGTATAGATATATTCTTTCCAATCCAACTTGCAATCAGCACTGCCAAAACACCTTTGGAAATATCTAATGCTTGCACTATTATGCCCCATTTCATCCCGAGAATACGGAAAACATTAGTTGAGCCAATGTTTCCACTCCCTTTTTTCCGAATATCAAATCCGAAAAATTTCTTAGATATTATTAATCCCCAAGGGATTGAGCCAATTAAATAGCTGATTATTGCAATTGCAACAAGTTTGAGAAATATTATCATTTCTAAATTCCTTAGAAAACAAAATTAAGAATATTTAATAAATTTCGTTAAAAATTCTCATTTACTCCCATTTTTAGAAAATTAATAAATTCGGTGTGATTACGAGTAAATGTCTCGGTAGCAATCACTTCACCCGTCGGTTTTAAAATTACATATAACGGTAATTCTATTGAACCGAATTTCTGTTGTTGGAATTTTTTATTCGATAAATATGGTTCCTCATTTCTATCTGTGAAAAGTTTTACTTTGACCATTTGATTAAGAAGATTTTGCACCTCATCGGATTTGAACATATTTTGCTCCATCCACCTGCAATTTGTACAAGTAAATCCCGTAAAATCCAGAAAAACATTTTTATTGCTCGCTTTTGCTAGTTCTAAACCTTTTTGCAAATTGTCAAGCCAGCCTGTATTTTGAGCTAAATCGTTTGAATTTGCATTAGAACTTTTATTGATTTGAGCAGGATCAATATTAGAAACGCTTGCATTCTGATTTCTCCCCGCATTAATAATTTCGCGATATTCTTCAGGTGGCAAAAATGCATCCAACTCCCCTAAATGCCGACCAAATAATCCACCAAGTAAAAAGAATGTTATAGCAGCAAAGATAATTGCAAAAGTTATCCGAGGTGATGAAACTTTTTCGACAGGTGAATCCATCTCAAATCTGAACACACCGAGAATATATAATGTAATCAATAATGATATTCCGACCCATATTGCAAGGAATAAATCTTTTGGCAAAATCCCCAAACCCCAAACTAAGTCAGCATTGCTAATAAATTTCAGAGCAAATGCTAATTCCAAAAACCCCATAACAACTTTTATATTATTCATCCATCCGCCAGATTTTGGCATCTTTTTCAAAAAAGCGGGGAATAAAGAAAGTAAAAAGAATGGAGCAGCAAATACTACTGAAAATCCCAGCATTCCAATTATTGGATAGAACCACTCACCCGTGCTTGCTGCAATCAAAGCTGAGCCTACAAATGGGACAGTACAAGTGAATGATGTTAAGGAAAATGTCAAGCCCATTAATAAGATGCTTAATACACCTGAGCTTTGTCCACTTTTTGCGTTCAATGTATTGAGTAATTTTGTTGGTAATTGTATTTCAAAGGCACCGAATAAATTAAAGGCAAATACAATAAATAATAAGCCAATGGCAGTATTCACCCACGGATTTGATGCAAAATCCCTAATTCCAGTTGCACCAAATATAATAGCAAGCAAAAATCCAATTGCTGTGAAAGTCAAAATTATTCCCAATGCATAAATTGTGGAATCACGAAATGCCCTTCCTGGATGACTTTCGGCGCGTTTTGTAAAAAATGAAACAGTAATAGGAATCATTGGAAATACGCAAGGAGTCAGCAATGCTAATGCTCCTGCTGTCATAGCAACCCATAGAAATGAAAAAATGCCTGCCTTTTTGCTTTCTTGGATATTTTCCTGCGATTTCGTTATGACCTCCCCCGATTTGTTTTGCGATATCTTTTGCTCAGGTTCATTAGCAGAATTATTAATTTCTTCTTGGACAAGTGAGACTTGCGCAGAATTATCAATGTTGCTTTGTGAAGTTGTATTTTTCGAAGTATATACTTCGGGAATTAATCTACCTGAATAAAAATCGGGTGGTATGCAGCCTTCTTCTGTGCATAGTTGCA